>ERZ1292640.2303-Hain-H43-02um-R1-2303-length-15318-cov-12_pt1 | contig 15318 bp, 20 predicted proteins | sample MGYA00564404_ERZ1292640 | MGnify/ENA primary metagenome ERZ1292640 (study PRJEB36523, sample SAMEA6512636) | groundwater metagenome | collected 2019-01-08 | study: AquaDiva: Metagenomics assemblies of 32 groundwater samples
CGGAGGGCGGCCAAAGTTTGGTGAGTGGATGCGAAGCGCAGTCGTGGACCCGGGCGGGACAAACGTAGCGGCCGTAGAGAACGAGGCCGTTGTTTACATATTTCCAATCATATTTGGGAATGAGTGCTTCTAGGTCTTTGGAAATCTTTTTCAAGTCGCTGTTGTCAGTCAGGTCAAAACGCTTCGCGAAGCGCTTCACGTGTGTATCGGTCGCTATACCCTCCCAAACGTCATACAGATCGCCGAGAATCACATGCGCGGTCTTGTAACCGACGCCAGGTAATTCAACAAGTTCTGTTTCGGTTTTTGGAACTTTGCCGTCAAATTTTTCTTGAATAACTTTTGCCGAGCCGATAATCGCCTTCGCTTTATTTCGGAAAAATGGAACTGAGGAGATTTCTTTTGCAAACCTATCAGGTTTGGCCTGAGCGAAGTCGAAGGCTGTTTTATATTTCTTAAAGAGCGTCGCTGTGAGTTTATTCACCGCTTTATCGGTACACTGCGCCGAGAGAATAACCGCGGTGACAAATTGGAACGGCGTCTTGTATGCAAGCTCGCTTTTCGGAGTCGGATAAGCCTTTCTCAGATACGCGACTATCTTCTTCGCTCGCTCAGCGCGATTCATCCCGTTAGAGACTCCAGCTTCTATCTGGACAGAACTCGCAGAGTTCTTGTCTCTAACGGGATTCATAACATTTCAGGAGTATTTTCTTCGTGCGGAAAGGCGAAGTTGAAAAAAATTAGCAGTAGTGCGCCGGATGTAAACATCGTGAGCAGCATCGCTATGAATATGCCAATATACGGAACAAGCGCGACGAGAGACAGTGCCAGCATTCCGAAAACTCCGTCGTGCCACAGCACAGTCTCGCGATTCATATAACGACGAGAAAATAAACTGCCGAGAAGAATTCCGGCATAGGCGAGAGAAAGAAACACAATAAAGGAATATGCTATGAACATAAGCAAAGCTAGGCCGATGCCGACGAACGTCAGCGCTAGGATGAGGAATAGTACAGGCGTCACGACGAATACCGCGAAACCGAGAAGAATCGTGAGCAGAATTCTGCTCGGGCGCGCATATACTGCCCGCTCCGCCACGGCCTCGGCGAGCCTCGGGAAGAGGCCTGCGAGAAGGCCTGTCAAGATTAGGGCGCCCAATATGCGGACGAAGAGGAAAAAGCCGATGCTCATAACTGCGAGTATGCGCGACGTGCCGGCGTCTGGAAGATATGAAGCGCTTGTGTACTCAACGCCTCCTATTATTACCGCAGATTCCGGAATGAGCGCCGGTTCTGGCGCTTGATAAGAAAGTTTTCCTGCAATTGTGGTGCTTGCCGTAAGAGTGACTTTCCCGCTCGCGACAATGTCAACGTTGCCCGCAAAATTACCGTCTAACGAAATGTTATTGCCGTAGATGGTAACCGGGCCGTCGGAGCCGTTGGTCATAGTAACGTTCGCGGCAACGATAAAAACGCTTCCCTTAGCCACACCGGAGTCGCGAACGGAGAAACCGAAAGCAACAAGGTCGCCGGCAACCGGCTCTTCAACATTTATGCTCCCGCCGACGGCACGAAAATCGCCCCCGACGCTGGCGCGCGAACTAACGGAGCCGGCGAGAAGAAATTCATCGCCGGATACCGGAGACGCGGTAACGATAGAACCGCTAAATGCCAAAAAGTCGCCCGCCACCGGCGCAGTCTGCACGACCGAGAAGCCTGCGGCATAAGAATTTCCTGCAGAAGAACTGTCAACAATCAAAGACTTGCCGGCTGAAAACGACGAGGGAGCGCGTACGGCCATCACGCTCGCCGGTAAGAGGAGAGCGATGAGGAGGATAATTATTGTGCGCTGCATATTAATTTACGGAGCGGGAGGCATCGGGAGATACGGCGGATGACTTTTTTGCACACTCTTTCTAATTGGCTCAATGGAACTAGCGCATATAAATATAAAGAGAGCGATAATCGCGGAGGCTAAACAGTAGATGCAAAATGCGCCTATAACGAAAACTTGAACGAACGTGAAATAAAGCGAAGCTATGATACCGACAAGAGAGATTCCTTGGAGTATACGGCGCAGGAGCCGATTGAATATGGCGAGTTCAAGGGCGGATAGGACGAAAAGGATGCTGTAAAAGAGGACCCCGTACTGCGCAAGCGGAATACCGAAGAAACGGGAGTACTGGCTCTCTGCGACAGTATTGCATCCGGACAGACTCTGAATATTGCAGATAAGAGGGGTGCCGTTCGCCTCATGCTCCGCTAGATACGCAGAATCTGCGATTCCTAAGAATGCAAAAACCAGGATAAAGACAACGCCAATTCGTCTCATACGGCTAGAATACGCGCTACTTCGTCCATGCGCAAGCGATGCCACATCGCGCTGGCGAGTGCGGAAATCTGGTAGACTGAAACAATAAGCATGTTTGCATTTTTATCCAATTTCACAGGCGGAACAGTTAGCAGTGAAATACTGCTGTCTGTAGCAATCGTATTGTGCGCCGTATTTTTTGAGGATATTACTACGTTTGTCGTCGGAATTCTCGCGGCGGACGGGCTCATACCGATTCCAATCGCACTTATTTCTCTCTATATAGGCATCGCAATAGGCGATACGGCGCTATACGCGCTCGGCGCGTTCGCCCGCTCTCATCCGCGACTGGCGCATTATATAGACCACGACTTCACCTCCCCATTTCGTTCATGGCTGGAACATAAATATGCGTTTAAAGTTTTCTCCGGCCATTTCGTACCCGGGTTCCGCTTTACGACGTTCGTCGCGAGCGGCTTCTTCCGCCTCCCTCTGCGCACATATATACCGACGGCAATTGCCGGCGGTGTAGTTTTAATGGTGACACTTTTTTCCGTTTCTTATTGGTTCGGGTCTTTCTCTTCAAAGTGGGTTAGCGAGGTCCGCTGGGGCATAGCGGCCGTGTTTCTGCTCGTACTTTTCTTTATAGCGCGGCACAATATCCGCATCTACAAAGAACAGAAAAACTTGTTAGGCGGCCGTACGACTAACCAAGACATCGAGCGCTCCGGAGAGTAATTTCTTAGTTTGCTCATCGGAGACGGTTCCGTCGTCGGAAAAAATCTCATTCGTCAGGTAGAGTTCCGGCTGGCCTATAACATCGGCATCTAGATAGAGCATAATTTGGCGCAGATGGCTCTGCGCGACCGCAGTGCCTATCTTCCCCACCGAGACGCCGGCAATCAAGACCGGTTTGCCAACGAATGAATTTTTTCCCCACGGACGGCTCGTCCAGTCAATCGCGTTTTTTAATACGCCTGGAACGGAGCGATTGTACTCCGGCGTCGCGATGATAATGCCGTCTGCTTTTTCTACTTTATCCTTCAGCGTCTGCGCCTCTGCCGGAAACGCCGCTTCATCGTCAGAATTGTAGAGCGGGAGATTCCCTATTTCTGCGATTTCAATTTGCATCCCCTTCGGCGCAAGCTTCGTAAGCGCCTTTAAGAGCATCGTGTTATACGAACCTTTTCTCAAACTTCCGGAAATTGCGATTATTTTCATACGTGCCTACTTAATTAATATGTATAAATTGCTAATACACTAGGCATACCACATGTCCAAAACCGCACGTCTGTGGATAACGTATACTTGGCGCATGAATCCCGTTAGAGACAATAACTTGGAAGGTTCTGGCTCGCCGATGGCGAGCGTCTCTAACGGGATAAAGCAGAAGATTATTCGCGCGGGAGTGGCGCTCGCGCTCGCGCTCGCTGCTGGAGGAGTCGGATACAACGCCGGTAAGAGTTCAATTCCAGAGAACATAAGCATGCCGGCGCAGACCGTGTCTGCGCTGGCTAAAAATTCTGTACGCGTGGTTTACAGCTTAGACCAAAAACAGAACGACCAAGAAGTCATAGCCCTAATCAACGAGGCAAAAGAGTATATCTACTTCGCGATTTATACGTTCACCCTTCCAAACATCGCCGACGCTCTCGTTGAAGCGAAAAAACGCGGAGTGAACGTGCGCGGAATAGTGGATTCGGGACAGGCATCGGACAGTTACGGCGCGCCAATCATCGCGACTCTTCTAAACGCCGGAATACCGGTCGTGACGGAGAAACATGCGACAGGTAACGGCATCATGCACATTAAGCTTCTGGTGACAGAACAGGCTTACGCGTTTGGCAGTTATAACTGGACCAAGTCTGCAACAACTATCAACGACGAAATTCTTGAGGTCGGTACTGACAAGGATCTTAGGCAGGCATATGAAAATATTTTGAAAAAATTGCTGGAAGCATACAGAGGTAACAGCGCGGCCGCGGGAGCGGCCGCGAGTGTTTCAATAGGAACGATTGATTATACAGAAGCCAAGAAACACATCGGCTCTCTCGCCTCCGTGCGCGGAACACTCGTTGAAGCATACATTTCTAAAACCGGCACTGTGTTTTTAGACTTCTGTGCGAGCTATAAAACATGTCCGTTCTCCGGTGTCATCTTCGCAGATGATGCAAAAAAGTTTGGCGACTTGTCTCGTTATAACGGAACAACAGTCACCCTCACCGGAAAAATTGTTTCCTACGAAGGCCGGGCCGAAATCATCCTATCTTCCCCGTCCCAGATTTCAAACTGAAATACATTGCACACTCTGTTATTTTCATGCTATAGTGCCTGCACTTCCAGTGGCTACAGACCGACTTCGCATCAATAATGAGATACGCGCAACGGAGTTGCGCGTGATTAGTGCCGATGGGACCAACCTTGGCGTCCTATCGCTAGAAGCGGCGCTCGCCGCCGCCAAGACCGCTGGGAGCGACCTTATTGAAATTTCGCCCTCGGCGGTCCCGCCCATTGCGAAGATCATGGATTATGGTAAATTTGAATACGAGCGAAGTAAGAAGGAGAAGGCTGTTAAAGCCAAGGTTAAGGTCTCTGAGACCAAGGAGGTCCAGATTAAGGTCGGCACAGGCGACCACGATATGGACTTGAAGGCCAGAAAGGCAGCCGAGTGGCTCACCGAGGGCCACCGCGTGCGCGCCGAACTCTTCCTCAAGGGTCGCTATAAGGGTATGGAGGAGAAGTTCCTGAAGGACAGACTTGAGAAGTTTCTCCTCCGCATTCCTTATGCATATAAAATTGCCGAACCTGTTACAAGGAGTCCGAAGGGCTTCGCCGGTGTCATCGAAAGGGATTTAGTGGCTCAACAAAAGCGCGAGCGTGAGGCGAGCAAATCTTAATTCGTATCATTCGCATGCATCCGTGTTATTCGCATCGCACATCATTATGAAAACAAATAAATCTTATACAAAAAGAATCCGCGTAACCCGCAACGGGAAGCTTATGGTGCGCGTGAAGGGCCAGAACCATTTTAATGCGAAGTCGAGCGGCTCTACCCGCTCGGCCAAGCGCCGTTCAGTCTCTATCAACCTAACGGCGAAGGTTCGCGCGCGCTTTCTCCCCGGCTCGGGCGCCAAATAGTATTTTACTTACATCTTAAACCTTACTACTTATGACTCGAATCAAAGGTGGAGTATTGGCGAACAAACGCCGTAAGAATATCTTGGAGCGCGCCAAGGGCTATCGCGGTATCCGCTCTAAGAAGCTACATGCCGCTCACGAGGCGCTTATGCGTGCGGGACGGTACGCCTTCGCACACCGCCGAGATAAAAAGACCGACTTCCGCCAGCTCTGGATAGTGCGCCTGAACGCCGCTCTCCGCGACAACGGCCACAAGTCATACTCCATTTTCATAAACAAACTTAAGAAAGCTAATATCAAGCTAGACCGTAAAGTCCTCGCCCAATTCGCCTCCGAACACCCAGCCATCTTCTCCCGCATCGCCAAGCAAGTCGTTTAAAAACATCCGTCCGTGCTTGTGGTATGATTTTTGGTATATGAATATCAATGCGGATAAATTTTTTAGAGTAATATCGAGTATCGTAATTGTTTATTGCTTATACGCGCCAATTGCTGCATTTCTTACTTTTCCGACGTTATCTTTCGGTATCAATATTGTTATTTATTTAATATGGCTACCAATAATTGCATGGCATTTTATTGGAGAAGGTCTTGGTAAATACAGACGGGGGGAGAACTTCGTATTTTGGGATAAATTATTACTAATCGGAAGTGTAATTGCTCTTATTTTCTTATTCAGTGTTTTTATAGGAATTGGCAGTGGATGGTAATAATTGCAAATACCATCAAACTCTTTTGACTGAATCCTTGGTGATCTCCCACGTCTGGCCTAGGTCGGGGACGATGGCATCGATGGCATACGAACATTCACTCTTTTTATCGTTTTACCGCATATCAAATTAATACCACGGTCGTAGTCTTATTTTGATATACTACCCAGTCACTGTTTTAGCCCAAAGTGAGCGCGCAAATGTTTATCGTTTTCTATCTGTTCAACAACCATATATAGGACCGCAGCGCCAATCTTAAGTTCTGCCTTTAACAAAGCAACAAAGTCTTCGCAATCATATGGGAAAACCCAGACACTGTCTTGAAGGTGAACGAATCCGGTCTCCTGCATTACTATTCTGAGACGGTCGCGCGTTTGGCGGCGCTTCTCGGGCACGTCAAAAATAACCACACGCCATCTTTCATTCCATCGTTTCTTCTTTATATTCCGCAGGTTTGCCTTTTCTTGCTCAAATGCGAGAGCCTTGCGGCCTTCTTCAGTGATTCTGGCATATCGCTTTCCATCACGCTCTTCAAATACTATACGCCCTTGGGCCGCCAGTCGGCCAAGTACTGTCCGGTACTGATATCGCAATTTTGCTCTCTGCATGCTCGGCAATTTCATGAGCGCCGCCGGAGCGTTCGGAGCTATCGCCGCAACAAGAACGACTCCTGTCAGAGCGACTGCGGCGAGCAGTGCTTGCTTGAGTTCAGTGTTCCGTCGCTTCTTCTTCGCTTCAGATTCTATTGTGCCCATATCAAAATAATACCACGGTCGTAGTCTTATTTTGATATGCTGTGTGTATAATGTTCATGAGTGGAAACTGTGGGGACAAAGTACCAGCGTTAAATTTTTCTGACTGAATCCTTGGTGATCTCCCAAGACTGGTCGAGGTCGGGGACGATGGCGGTAGCGCCGAGATAGTCGTGGATGCGCTGGGCGAGGAAGCGTTCGGCGGAGGGCTCGCCAAGGGCGGTGAAAATAGTTTTAACGCGTTTACTGACAAGCGACGCTTCTGCGAATTTCAATAATCCATCGCGATCGGCGTGCGCCGACCAGCCGTGAAGATTTTCAACCTTCGCTTTAATTTTTACTTCAATGCCGTTGAGGCGTACGCTGGACGCACCTTCCATCATGCGTCGCCCCGGCGAGCCGGGAGCCTGATAACCGACAATTATGAGCGTTGTGGAGGGGTCTGGCAGGTAGCGCGCCTCCCACCTCCCTATCCTCCCGCCGTGACTCATCCCCGCGCCGGCGATAATTATCTTCGATCCTTGCACTTTTTCTATCTCCTCTGATTGTTCGCGCGAAAGAGTCTGTTTAAGAAATGGGAATTCAAAAATACTCCCCTCTCTCTTTATTTCGTCTTCAACATCTTTTTTAAAATAGGTCGGGCCCCATTTTTCATATACTGCAGTTACTTTAATTGCGAGAGGTGAATCTAAGAAGACGGGAATCTCCGGTAGCTCTTTCGCAGAGAAGAAGTTGGAGAGTTCGTAGAGCATCAGCTGTGTGCGCTCCAGAGAAAACGCAGGGATGAGAATCGTTCCTCCGCGCGCTATCGCGCGCTTGAGCGTGTCGCGCAGGGTATTCACGCGCTCAGAGTGTGGCGGATGAAGTCTGTCGCCGTACACGCTCTCCATAACGATCGCGTCCGCGTCAGTGACAGGTTCCCAATCGGGCAGGAGAAGCGAGGGCGAATTGCCGATGTCGCCCGTGAGTGCGACGGCTGTTCCGTCCTCACCTGCCTGCGCAAGCAGGTCTTTAATTCGCACGCTCGCAGAACCGAGAATGTGGCCTGTATTATGCAGGTAGACAGAAAGTCCGGGGGCAATTTCTTTTTCAACATGATAGTCAAGTGTTTCAACGAGAGAGAAGGCCATTTCAACGTCATTGTCGTCATACAGTGGCAATCGCCCGAGATGTTCTGCTTCTTCTGCGAGAATATGCGACGAGTCAAGGAGGATGAGTGTTGCGAGGTCGCGTGTCGGTGGAGTCATGTATATCTTCCCGCGGAAGCCGTCTCTCACCAATTTTGGAATGCGGCCTACGTGGTCAAGGTGCGCGTGCGTGACTACGAGTGCGTCAATGGCTTTCACATCATAGGCGAATGCTCCGTACATTTCTGCTGCGACAAAATCTGCGCCCTGTTCAATACCGCAATCAACAAGAATTTTCCCGCGTACTCCTTCTATTAAAAAATTGGAGCCGGTCACCTTCCCTGCTCCGCCGTAGAATGAAAGTTTCATTTCCACCACTATACCGCGAAAAATCCCGACTCGGTGAGAGTCGGGATTTTTCGCGGAGCCATTCTGTTGGGCAACTTTATCTTGCCAGGTGGGTATTCTGTCTTTCATCTATCGGAACGCCGTGAGGCACTCACCAAGATGAACGAACTCTGAACTCCCGAATTGTAGGCAAGTTGCGTTTTTAAGAACGGCCCCTATGACCATTATACTCCTGTACCAAATCTTGCAAGTGGATGAAAACTACTCCCCGTGGCGCTTATATTTATGGGTTTCTTTCTTCCCGAACCAATGCTCTATCTCGTGAGCGGCTTCTTCTGACGTCTCGGAAGCATGTAGAATATTGGCAACTGCGCGTTTTTCTGCATTAGCAAGCGCTGGCGAATCGTTGGAAAAATCACCGCGAATGGTGCCCATATCGGCCAAATATGGAAACGTTGGACCGCAGATCTTGCGCACCATATCCACTGCATGAGTGCCCTCAATCACCATCTTCACGAGAGGAGCCTCAAGCAAATAATCCATAAGCCACTTGCGGATCTCGGGACCGATTTTCTCTGATTCAATCGTACCAAAATCCGCCAGCGAATCGTAAGAGTATTTAGCATATGTAGATAGAGTCTTTTCTCCGAGACGTGTAATCCACTTTTCATCCTTCGGATAATGATCATCAATCTCTTTGTGAGTCGGTTGAAACATCTCGAGCGCTACAATTTTAAGACCGCGTTGTTCGAAGCGTTTAATAATTTCTCCGATGAGACCCTTCTTCACTCCGTCGGGCTTCACCATCACGAACGTCCTCTCATCTTTTGGATTTTTATTTGCCATAGTTTAAAAATAAATCCCGCACACAGCAGGTTATGCAGTTATGATACGCGCTTTACCATTTTCTATCAAGATGGTGTGCTCAAAGTGCGCGCTTCGGGACCCGTCTTTAGTTCTGTAAGTGTAGCCATCCGGAGAAAGTACGACTGCGGCTTTCCCCATAGACGAAATCGGTTCTAACGCCAGAACCATTCCCTCTACGAGCTCAGGACCGGTACCTGCACGGCCGAAGTTTGGGATGAAAGGTTCTTCGTGCACGCGTTCTCCCACGCCGTGCCCGCCGAGTTCTCTCACAACAGAGAAGCCTGCGCCTTCAATCTCTTTTTGAATAGCTGAAGAAATGTCGCCAATGCGATTTCCCGGCATCGCCGCAGCGATGCCGGCCATGAGCGCGCGTTCTGTCGCAATAAGCAATTTTTTAGTTTGTTCATCAATTTCGCCAACCGTCACGGTGATAGCCGCATCAACGATAACGCCTTTATGTGTAAGTCCTAAATCTAATCCAACTATGTCGCCTTCTTTTAGAGTTTTCACCGATTCGTTCGGAATACCGTGTACAACTTCATCGTTTATTGAAACGCAGAGTGTCGCCGGATACGGCTTCTTCGCGCCCTCGGGCGTGTAGCCGAGAAAGCACGGTTCGTCTCCTCCGTCACGAATCATCTGCTCTGCGAGGTCGTCAAGTTCTTCGGCAGTAACTCCCGGCGCAACTTTCTCTTTCAATGCACGCAACACTACGGCCAAGCGTTTCCCGCCTTCAATAAGGTCTGCCCGCTCTGTATCATTCTTAATCGTCATCAGATTTTTAGTACTGTGCGAATAGCTTCTGCGATTTTATCCGGCGACGGCTCGCCGTCTATTTCTATTAACGTTCCTTCTTTCCTGAAGAATTCTATCGCGGGTTCCGTATGCTCATAATATTCGCGAAGTCGTTCGTCTACCGCGCCGTCGTCGGCGCGTCCGGCCTTCTTTGAGCGGAGCGCTAGTCGCTCCCGTACCGATTCGTCTGAAACCGCAATGTTGAGTATATGGAATGGGCGTTCAAGCCATGTTAGCGACTTCAAAATAAGTTTCGCCTGTGAGAGTTCTCGACTGAAGCCGTCAAAAATAACTCCATGCTCCTCCGGCACGGCGAAAAGAGACTCCAAGTAGAGATGCAGGGCTATCCAGTCTGGCGCGAGCGCACCCGAGTCAATTTCTCTTTTTATCTTGCGCCCGAGCATACTGTCCTCCTGCGCAAGCTTACGGAACTGGTCGCCGGCAGAGATGACAGGCCAGCCGGTCTTTTTGGACAGAAGTTCTGCCTGCGTATCTTTACCGCATCCGGGCTTCCCGATAAAAAATATCGTACGTATTTCCATCTGCCTACTTTAACATTTTTTAATACTCGCGAAGAGAGACTTGGGCGTCGATTTTGCGGGCGAGGTCCAGAGCGACTTGGACTGCGATGAGGAGAGCGGTACCGCCTAAAACAAGCGTAGTGACACCTGTGAGCCCTTGGATGATGGACGGAGCAACGGCGATAAGACCGAGGAAGCAGGCGCCAGGGAGTGTGACGCGATTCACCACCTTGTCTATGAAATCCTCTGTTTCTCTTCCGGGACGAACACCTGGAACGAAAGCTCCGGATTTTTGCAGATTCTCGGCAACGCGTTTCGGCTCAAATGTGACTGCGGTGTAGAAATAGGTGAAAAGCACGACAAAAAGGAAATAAATTGAACCATACTTCCACGGATTAGATAGAAAGGCCGTATACCACAGAGCCGCAGAAGATGCTAAGGATATTTTCAGCGCCCCGAGCATGGAGAGAACCATCTGAGGCAAGAGAAGTAGCGATAGTGCGAAAATAATGGGAATTACTCCTGCCTGAAGAAGTCGGATTGGAAGGTAGGTAGCCGCATTCTGCGCCATAGCCGCGCCACGGACGGCGCGTGCATACGCGATAGGTATTGAACGCTCCGCGTCGGAGACAACGACGACTGCATAAATCATCACTAGACCAAGAACTGTGAATCCGAGATACGCCGGAATGTTCGCAGCAGTCGCGGCAAAAAAAGTTTGCGAAATGCTCGCCGGAAGTCCGGCGAGGATTCCTGCGAGAATGATGAGTGAAACACCGTTACCGATGCCGAACTCCGTTACCAACTCGCCAAGCCACATAAGAAGCAGAGAACCTGCGGTTATAAGCGCAATGTTCGCTACGAGCGCCACAGAACCGAGATGAGCGATAACTCCCTGGCTCTGTAGAAGAAAGAGAAAGCCGACTCCCTGCAGAACGGCCATCGGGATAGTGAGGAGACGGCTCCAGTTAATAAACTTCGCCCGTCCCGCCTCGCCCTCTTCAAAGTACGCCTGTTTCACCTGCGGGAAAATTATAGTCCCCAACTGCATGATGATGGAAGCGGTGATGTATGGGCCGACGCCGAGCATTACGATAGAAAGACTGGAGAGACCGCCGCCGGAAAAGATATTTAAAAGACCGAAAAATTGATTGTTGGAGAAAAATGCTGCGAGCGCGGTTTTATCTACGCCCGGAATAGGTATTGAAGCTAGGAGGCGGAAGAGCGCAAGCGCGCCTACAAGGAAAAATATGCGGAAGCGGATTTCCGGATCCCCGAAAGCGAGTTTGCATTTACGAATGAAAGTTCTAATCATGGATTGTACCGCCTGCCTTTGTGACCGCGGCGCGGGCAGAAGAAGAGAGCTCGCATCCTCTGACTACAAGCGCCTTTGTTAATTCTCCGGTGCCTAGAATCTTCACCACCGGCGCGCGACCCTTCGCCCTGCGCACCAGACTTCTCGCGACAAGCGAGGCGGGCGAGACTGTCTCGCCGGCCTTATATGTCGCTTCAAGTGCGGCGAGATTCACCGCAGAGACGGCAATGCGATTCGTCTTAACGCTGCGCGCGCGATTCTTGCCGTAGCCGCGGCGCTTCGGAATCTTCTTAATAAGGTCGCGGACCTCCGGACGAATCTTGTGTCCGGCGCGCGCCGTCTGCCCCTTCCCTCCACGACCGGAGGTCTTACCGCGTTTGCCCCCGCGCCCGACAGGAGGGTTCTTTTTATTTTTCGTTCTTGGTGAAAGCGTGTTTAATTGCATATAAAAATAACTACGAGGTGCCTGACTGCGCAGGCAGGCGCAATTTCTTGAGCGCCTCTACAGTCGCGCGAGCGATAGTAAGCTTATTCTTCGTACGGCTATGAATCTTTGTTACGACGTCAGTCACGCCCGCTAGGTCAAGAACAGTTCGCACAGCCGAACCGGCGACAAGACCTCTGCCTTTTGAAGGAATGATTTCTACAGTAGAAGAGGCGTACTTAGTTTTCACTTGGTGCGGAATGGAGCCGGACTTGGTGCGGAGTACCGTGATGAGATGCCGTTTCGCATCGCGCGTCGCCTTATCTATGGCGAGAGCCGTATCAACGCCCTTACCGAGGCCGACGCCGACACGCCCCTTCTTATCGCCGATAACTACTACGAGGCTGAAATTAAATCGGCGCCCGCCCGCCATAACGCGCGCCACGCGCCGTGCGTCAATTGTAACTTGTTCAAATTCTCCGCGTTCGCGCGGAGCTCTCCCTCTCCCGCCTCCGCGCGGAGCGCGTCCGCGCAAGGCACCGCGTCCGCCTCCGCGCGCAGTCTGAACCTTCGCCACAGGTTCGGCGACAACGACTTCGTCGGCAACAATCTCTATCGGAACGATAACTTCCGCCGCTTCTTTAATTATTTCTTTTTCAACTGGAGTAGTCATATATTAAAATTTGAGTCCTCCCTCGCGAGCCGCATCGGCGAGCGCTTTAACCTGTCCGCCATAACGGTATCCTCCGCGGTCAAAGACAACTGCGTTTATTCCAGCTTTCTTCGCTTTCTTTGCGATGGCAGAACCGACAGAAGTTGCTTGTTTGGACTGAGACCCCTTGAATTCACGGCCGTGCGCGGCGGCGACCGTCTTTCCCGCTGTATCATCAATAAGTTGTGCAGAAACGAAGCGATTACTGCGGAAGACTGCTAGACGCGGACGTTCCGCTGTCCCCTTTATCGTGGCACGCACGCGCGCATGTCTGCGTTTTCTTAATTCTGAATTTGTTTTTGGTTTGTGATTCATATTTTGTTTCGGATTTCGTGCTTGGTGCTTGGTGCTTACACTGCCTTTTTCCCTTGTTTGCGGCGGATTACTTCGCCATCGTAGTGGATACCCTTCCCTAGATACGGCTCTGGTGGTTTGATACGACGAATGTTCGCCGCAAATTGTCCGACCGACTCTTTGTTCGCACTTTCAAGCGTCATAACATTCTTCTCCACTTTTGCAATTACATCCTCCGGTATGGCGATTGGAACTGTGTGCGAGAATCCTACAGTAAGAACTACATCCTTACCTTTGACCTCCATCTTATAGCCGACACCGTCCATGACTAGCTTCTTCATATATGGAGTTTCCACGCCCTGCACCATATTCTTTACGTGCGATGCGAATGTGCCAGTAAGAGCTTTAGCGAGACGTGAGCGGTCTTTCGGCGTAATCATTACGCCATCTTCTGCGACGGTAATATCAACAGACGGATGTATGCGCTTAGTGAGCGTACCCTTTGTGCCTTTTACAGACAAGACTCCGCCGGCCACTGAAACTGCAGTCTTCCCTACTCCTATCGGTTTCTTTGCTAGTCGTGACATAGGTTATTTATAGTGAGCGCAGTCGAACTACCAAATTTCAAACATCTCTTCTCCGCCAACGCGAGCCTTGCGCGCCTCAGTGTCCGAGATAATACCGGACGGTGTGGACAGAATGCGAGCGCCCGTGCCTCCCTTTACTCTGTGCGAAGTGGCATGAGAAGCGTAGAGACGTCGACCCGGCTTACTTATTCTCTTCACACCGCGTAGCTTCGCCTGCCCGCGCTCATCATAAGCGAGAGTCACTTCGAGCGTCTTCTTAACACTCTCCTCATCTTTTACGTCTGTGGTGACAGACGAAATGAATCCCAACTCTTTTAGCTTCTTAGCGATAGCCAGCAGGTGTGAGGAATACGGCGCCGACACTTCGCGCCTGCCTATCATAGCGGCATTCTGTAAACGAATTATAAAATCTCCTACGCGGTCAGTTACCATAAAATTACCAAGACGCTTTCTTAACTCCCGGTATCTTGCCCTCGCGCGCGAGCTCTCTGAACTGGATTCTAGAGAGTCCGAATGTGCGCATATACCCCCTAGAGCGGCCGGTTATCGCACAGCGATTCTTCAGTCGCACTGGCGAAGAATTCCTCGGCAGTGCTTGCAATCCTTCAGAGTCACCAGCCAACTTCAAAGCCGCACGCTTTACCGCGTACTTCTTCACGAGTTTCTGCTTCTTAGCAAGTCTCGCCAATTGGGATGCTTTTGCCATAGGAATGAATAAAAATAAAGCCCCCTAGGAGCGTGCAGATAATGTATCACCAAGCTCTTACGCCGTCAAACTACTGTACGGGTCCAGTACTTATGGCACTCCTCGAGTAATAAGCGGTGGCACCACCCTAATAAAATTCACTAGGTGCTGTGATACACTGTAGTATACAAGAGAAAACATACTTACAAAATATGTCTAAAATTTCCGCCTTTTTTACTCGATCACCAAGTGCGAATAATAAAACAATCGGATTTTTTTCTTATCTAACTGGTGTGATCATTTTTGTTTTTACCATTTCTAATTTGCTAAGTTATTATTCACCTCCAAGTCATTGTAGTCCTTCAGAGTGCGGAATTGGGGAAGCTGTAGCTGTTATTCTTTTTGGCCCATTCATTTTGATTGGTTTAATCATAGTTTTTTTACGCTTAGATGTTATCCTAAGTAAAACAAAAATAACTCCGAGTTTTTATCTTATAGCAATGTTCCCTGCTGGTATGCTTGCGACTGTAGCAGTGACTTTGGTTCTAGTTGTTTTAGCTTGGTTTTTTAACAACATTGTATTTTCAAGTTTCTGATTCAACTCACTGTTTTAGTATTTGAAATTATTTCTTTGGCGCTTCAACGATAAGCGGCATGCCGATGTGGCGGAAGAAGGCTTCGGTATTATGTTCGCGGTTTCAATTCTATTTCTTCTTTCAGCAGGTCAAACTTT
>ERZ1292640.2304-Hain-H43-02um-R1-2304-length-15316-cov-5_pt1 | contig 15316 bp, 16 predicted proteins | sample MGYA00564404_ERZ1292640 | MGnify/ENA primary metagenome ERZ1292640 (study PRJEB36523, sample SAMEA6512636) | groundwater metagenome | collected 2019-01-08 | study: AquaDiva: Metagenomics assemblies of 32 groundwater samples
GCCTTTGCCGCGATTGAAACCACGCCTGAGGGGAAGACACTGCGGCACCTTCCTCACCATGACGCAAAGGGAAACCTCGACATCCCCCATTTGTGCAACGCCCTGGCTCGACTCGATCAGGTCAAATGGCGCGACCCGGCCAGGGCAGAGGAAGCGCTACGGCACCTCCGGGACCATTTGGAACGGGCTGGCGCAAAGCCCTGCCGTCCTCCACGAAAGAGCGGGCGGTAATGTAAGCCCCTCGACGAACGTTGGACCGCGCACCTTCCTCCATCGTCCATCGGCGGCCCTCCGATTCATCCAGGAAGCCCGCGAATAAAAAAACGGGGAAGGAGGCGAAATGATCAACGGAGGAAGTCGGAATGACTCTCTAGGCTTGGTAGGTTTCTACCTTCCGGATTCAAGGGTGAGGAGCCCGGAGCTGAGATCCAGGTTCACCCGGAAGCGTTCCAAGAAGCTTAGACCGAGCAGGCCGACGATCGTCGGAGGGGCATTGGGCAAGTCGTGGATCACCGCCGGAACATGGCGTGCGACGGCACCACCGACATCCACCTCTTCCAAGAGGGCGAGGGGGGCCTGGATCACGCCGCTGGCCGTGGCTAGGGTGACGCTGCCCCCGCTACTTGGAATCCCCAGCGTCCCGGCCACCAGCCGGCTCACCGTGGTGAAGGTGGCGCCGGTGTCGAGGATGAAGTATCCAACCTGCTGGCCGTTGACTCTTGCAGGGACGAGCACCGAGGCGCCTCGTGTCTGAAACGGAACCTGGGTGGTTGCCAGAGCCGGTTCTCCCAGGGACTCGAGGGCCCGCCGCGCAGCAGTCGCCAGCGGGGACTGTGGCGCCATCTGAAGGACCTGGCGATAGACCTGCGCGGCGGCCGGGCCGTCGCCGAGCAAACGGTACGACTCGGCCAGGTACCAGCGGCGCTGCGGCGCTCGGGGTGCCTGGTCAACGGCCTCAATGAACTTCTCCAGGGCCCACCGGTAATGCCCACCCTGGAAAAATTCTACCCCTTCCTCGAAGGGACCGGCCTGCGCCTTCGCAGTGGGGTAGGCCAACGCGCAAATCACCGCCCCAGTCAGAACCAACGCCAGGCGACTTCGCGACCGAGAACCCTTTACCACGCGAGTCATCTCACTCCCGAAGTAATCAGGGGAACCCTATCAGGCGGGTCCCGCCAGATAAGGTAACCGATCTCTTCTGCCACACGACAGAGGGGATGGGGATCACCCGGGATCGGCCCCACACCGATTGCATCTCTCAGGCGCCAGGGAATCCGGGCTGGGCAGATTTGGCGCGCTCGATCGCCTCGCGGACGGCGGGGAGCAGGAAGACATCCTCGAAGTCAAACTGCGCAAGGCCGGTCGCCAGGAGGCGGGCCTTCTCGCGAGTCAACAGGGTTCGCTCAATGATGATCCGCCGCTCCCCATGGATGACGCACAGGCCTCCGCGCCCTGGCAGTTCCTCGGTCTCCAGCGTGGCGTAGGTCACGGGAATCTGGAGCTGCTCCGCCAGGCTTTCCAGCGCCGTCAACAATCCCTCGTTCTGCATGGCTCCCGCCAACTCATGAAGGGGGCCTGTCTGCGTCCTTGGCGTTGGCGGTTCAAATGCAGGCCCCGGCTTTAGCCCGACCGGAGCGCTTCCGCCATTCGGACGGCCTCACGGGTGGGGCCGACGTCGTGGGTCCGGATCAGGTGGGCGCCGTTCCCCACGGCGATTGCCGTGGCGGCCAGGGAGCCCGCGAGCCGATCGGCAGGATCCGGCTGACCGAGGATGTGCCCGATGAACGACTTCCGGGAAAGCCCCACGAGGATGGGGCGCTCGAGCGACCCCAACTCTCCCAGCCTCCGCAACACCTCGCAGTCCCACGCATGCCAGGGGGTGGCGGCCCTCCGGAAGAACCCGATCCCGGGATCAACGACCACGCGATGCTCCGGGACACCGGCCCTCCAGATGATTTGCAGGCTTTCCTCCAGGAGGCTCTTCACCGTGCCGATCGGGTCCCGCGCGTCCGGTTCCCTCTCGGACGCCATGAGGATCACGCCTCGCGCCCGCCGGGCGACGATCTCTGCCATGCCGGGATCGTGGCGGAGGCCGCTCACATCGTTGATCACGTCCGCCCCGGCGTCCAGCGCGGCCAGGGCGACCCGGCTCCGCTTCGTATCGGCCGAGATGGGCATAGCCGTCACCTTGCGGACAACGCCGATCGCCCAGGTCAGGCGTTGGATCTCCTCTGCCTCCGTGCTCTCGGTCGTAAGGTAGGGGGCCGTGGACATCGCCCCGATATCCAGCACGTCCGCCCCTTCGGCCGCCATCTGCTCTGCTTTCTGCCGCAGCGAGTCCTCCCCCTGTGCCACCGAGCCCGAATAGAAGGACTCGGGACTCACGTTGATGGCGCCCACCAGGCGCACGGGGAATCCGTCGCCGACTTCCAGCTCCGCCAGATTCGCATAGGCAGTCATGGGCCGTGCTCCGCGGCCATCCGCCATGTCGGCGGCAGCATGTAGCGCCTCCTTCCCGGAAAGACGAACGGCGCCAGGAGGATTGGCCCTGACGCCGTCACGCTCTGCAGGCTTCCCCCGGCCGTCACGCCGATTTCTTGTCCCCCACCAGGAGCCGCAGCATATCGATAGGCAGCGGGAAGATGATGGTGGAGTTCTTCTCCGTCCCGATCTCGGTGAGGGTCTGCAGGTACCGCAGTTGGATGGTGAGGGGCTCCGAGGCGATGACCCGGGCCGCCTGGGCCAGCTTCTCCGAGGCCAGCAGCTCGCCCTCGGCGTGGATGATCTTGGCGCGCTTCTCGCGCTCGGCCTCGGCCTGCTTGGCCATGGCCCGCTGCATCTCCTGGGGCAGGTCAATGAACTTGACCTCCACGGCGCTGACCTTGATCCCCCAGGGCTCGGTGTGCTCGTCAATGATCCGCTGGAGCTTCTGGTTGATCCGGTCCCGCTCGGAGAGCAGCTCGTCCAGCTCCGACTGGCCCAGGACGCTGCGCAGGGTGGTCTGGGCGATCTGGGAGGTGGCGAACAGGTAATCCTCCACCGCCACCACGGCCCGCTCTGGATCCATCACCCGGAAGTAGATGACGGCGTTCACCTTGAGGGAGACGTTGTCCTTGGTGATGGTGTCCTGGGAGGGCACGTCCATGGCCACCGTCCGCAGGCTGACCTTCACCATCTTGTCGATGACGGGGATCAGCAGAATCAGGCCGGGGCCATTGCCGTTCCCCCCGGGGTTGAGCAGGGCCTTGGACACCCGGCCCAGGCGGAAGATGACCGCCCGCTCGTATTCCCGCAGGACCTTCACCGCGCTGGAGAAGATGTACAAGAGCACGACGATGACGAACAGCGTTGGGACGACCGCAAACGGCAGTAGGTTCATCCTGACCTCCCCATCGCGACGGGGTCGGACGCCGCCGTCGCGCGTTGGACCGGGACGACCCGCAGCGTGAGGCCGGCCATCCCCGTGATCCGGACCGATTCGCCAGTCTCCACCACGCCGTCGCCCTCGGCATTCCACAGCTCCCCGCGGAGGAAGACCTGCCCCCGTGGCGCCAGCCGGGTCCGCACCACCCCGATCTCGCCGATCAGCCCCTCCATGCCGGTGGTGGTCCTGCTGCGCAAGGCCCTCACGCCGGCACCCACCACGAAGAGGAAGAAGGCGGCCGTGGCCGCCGCGGTTCCGATGATGGCCGTGAGCGAGATCCGCATGTAGGGGGCGGGGGTATTGATGAGCATCATGGAGCCCAGGATCATGGCGGCGATGCCCCCGGCGGTCAGCACCCCGTGCGAGACGATTTTGATCTCCGCGACGAACATCACGATGGCCAGGAGGATGAGTAGGACCCCGGCGTAGTTGATGGGCAACTGCTGGAAGGCATACAGGGCCAGGATGAGGCTGATGCCGCCCAGGACGCCGGGCAGGATCGCCCCGGGTGTGCTGAACTCGAAGTAGAGGCCGGCCAGGCCCAGGATCAGCAAGAGGTAGGCGATCGTCGGGTCGGTGATGATCTTCAGGATCTTCTCGCGAAGGTTCATCTCCTCACGGTGGATGACCGCGTTCTTGGTCTCGATCTTGACCTTGCCCGCCGCCGTGGTGACGACCCGGCCGTCAATGGCCTGGAGGAGGTCGTCCAGCTTCGGGCTGATCACGTCAATCAGCTTGGCCTTCAGGGCCTCGGTCTCGGTCTTGGCCGTGGCCTTCCGGACCCACTCCTCGGCCAGGTCAATGGGGCGCCCGCGCTTCTCCGCGATGGTCCGCATATAAGCCGCGGCGTCGTTGGTGACCTTCTTCTCCATGGTCTTGTCCATCTGCCCGCCCATGGCCACGGGTGCCGCGGCGCCGATGTTGGTCCCGGGCGCCATGGCGGCGATGTGGGCCGCCATGGTGATGAACGCCCCGGCCGAGGCCGCCCGCGCCCCGCTGGGGGCCACGTAGACCACGATGGGCCGCTCGGCCGCCAGCATCTCCTTGATGATGACCCGCATGGAGGTGTCGAGTCCTCCTGGCGTATCCAGCTCGATCACCAGGGCGGCCACCTTGTCTTTCTCGGCCTGCTTGATGGCGGTGACGATGTAATCGGCCGAGCTGGGAGAGATGACGCCCTCCACCCGGATGACGTTGACCTGGCGGGCGGAGGCCACTCCCGGCTGGACGAGCAGACAGACGGCGACGGCCACCAGGAGGGCCCTGGCGAGCACGGGAAGGCGGGAAAGCATTGTGAGGCGCATGGAGACCTTGGGGCCCGGGATGAGCCCGTCACCCGGCGGCATTATAGCATACCCAGGTGCCGCAAGATAGCCGGGGCGAGGTCGGTGAGATCCCTGATCCCGGCAGCCCCCTCTGCGGCCCCCGCCCCCCAGAGGAGCGTCGGAACCGGATTTCTGGTATGCCGGCCGGTGGACAGATCCTCCAGATTCCCGTGGTCGCTGGTCAGGACCACGAGGTTGGCGGACAGGTCCGTCGTAGAGAGGACCGCATCCAGGAACGCCTCCAGATCCTCCAGGATCTCGACCCCCCGCGCCATGTCCTGGGCGTGGCCGGCCCGGTCCGTGAGGAAGTGCTCGTACATGGTGAAGGCGTGGTGGTGGGCCAGGCAGGCGAGCCGCCTTCCGGCCTCGCCAGGGGAGATGGTCGGCAGCGAGTACCCCCGTTCGGGCAGGAGCCGGTTGGTGAAATCGTGAAACAGCGCCTCGCCCCGCGCCAGATCGTCGAGCGTCCGGAACCGGAGGCCCGCGCGCAGCGTGGCGACCGTGCTGACCGAGAGGAACCGGGGAAGGTTTGCCAGGAAGGCCGGGGTGTAGGCGTTGGCGAAGGTGGCCTCGCCCCCAGCGGCTTTTACGCAACTGAAGAGGGACCGGCCATCCAGGATTTCCGCCAGCGACTTCGTGCAGTAGCCATTGATGTGCCGTCCCATGGCCGCGGGCGCGTTCACGCCCGCCAGGATCGAGGTCTGCCCCGTCGCGCTCTGGGGCAAGCCGGCGACGCCCAGGCAGGCGTCTGTCGGGATCAGGGTGGCCGCGGGGTCTGGGGCGGGGCAATCCCGGAGCAGGCGCAGCCGGTTCAGGCGCGCGCGGGCCACCGGGTTTCTGCCCGGATCGTCCTCGCCCAGCCCCAACCCATCCACGAAGAGTAACAGGACGCCCATGCCTACCTCTCACTCAATGCGTTCGAGCGTTCGGGGCACCCACGCCACGGTGGTCCGCCCTTGAGCGGACCGCGGTGCCGTGGGTCCCGGTAGTTCGGAGGTTCCTCCGAGCCACGATACCGTCGCACTCCCGAAGGCTTCTGACATTCCGCGAACACCCGAACAACCGAACCATCGAACCGCCGAACGCTCTTGAGATCACCGAGCCGCGAAGAACCGGCGGAGATCCTCCGGGGCACTGGTCACCGGGCAAGAGGGTAGACTTTCCAGGAAGACGCTCCCGTAGCGGCGGGTGAGCAGGCGGCTGTCCAGGATGCACAGGGCACCGCGGTCCTGTTCGCTCCGGATCAGCCGGCCCAGGCCCTGCCGCAGCGTGATGATCGCGGACGGGACCTGATAGTCCCAGAACGGGTCGCCGCCCTGCTGCTGGATGTATTCCAGGCGCGCTTCCAGGACCGGTTCGCCCGGGAACCCGAAGGGAAGCTTGTGGACGATGACGCAGCTCAACGCCTCGCCGACGACATCCACGCCCTGCCAAAAGCTTCGCGTCGCCAGCAGGACCGATGCCACCTCCTCGCGGAACCGGTCCAGCAGTTCCGTCCGGGGCGCCTGGCCCTGGACCATGAGGGGGAACGGAAGCCGGCCCTGAAGCAGGCGGTGAGTCGTCTCCATGGCGTCCAGGCTGGTGAAGAGCACCAGGGCCCGGCCCTGGGAGATCTCCAGGATGCCGCGGATTTCCTCGGCCGCGGCCTCGACGAACCCCGGCCTCCGGGGATCGGGCAGGTGGCGCGGAATATACAGGATGGCCTGGCGCGCGTAGTCGAAGGGCGAGGCGGCGTGAAACTCCCGCGCCTCCAGGATGCCGAGGCGGCTTCGCAGAAAGTCGAAGCGGCCGGCGGTCGAGAGGGTCGCCGAGGTCAGGATGACCGCGTCCGCCGACTCCAGAATCGTCCGGCGGAAATCCGCCGACACATCCAGCGGTGAGCTGCGAAGGAAGACACCGCGGCCCCGGCGCTCGGACCAGCGGACCATGGGCGGCCCGCCCGGGGTGTCAGGGGGCTCACCCGCGGAATCGAAGAAGCCCTGCAGGATCCCGGCCTGCTCCCGCGCCCGCCGCGCGCAGGCCAGGAGGCCCTCCGGCTTCCCGGGAACCGCCTGGACGAGGTCGTGCAGCAGGTGGAGCGCCTGCACCAACTCCCGCCCGGTCTCCCGGCAGTTCCCCTCCAGGGCCTCCGGACGCAGGCGCCGCATGCCCTCGGGGAGGTCCAGCATCTGGAAGAAGCGCGCGGAGGCCTCCGCCAGGCGACTGAGCTGGGAAGGGATGCTCCGATCCTCGGTGGGGGCGTTCGTCCACTCGCGGTGCGCGTCGCGGACCAGCCGCTCGACGCGGAGGTTGCTGATCTCGACGCCGAAGAAGTCGGTGGCAACATCCTCCAGGAGGTGCGCCTCGTCCAGGACGAGCACGTCGTAGGATGGGATCACCTGGAACTGGCTGCCGTCCCGCAGGACCGCGTCGGCCAGGAGGAGGTGGTGGTTCACGATGACGAGGTCGGCCGCGCCGGCCTCTTGCCGCATCCGGGTGAGGAAGCAAGCGTCGTAGTCCTCGCACGAGGTGCCGACGCAGGTCTCGGACCAGGCGGCGATGTCGTCCCAGAGCGGATCCGGCTCGGGGAGGAACGTGAGCTCCGCCCGGTCGCCCCGCGCCGAGGTGGCGGACCACGCCTGGATCTTCAGCAGGGTCTGGCGCTGGGGCCGGGTGTGCGTCTCCGTGAGCGACCGGCGCAGATTTCGGCGGCAGAGGTAGTTCGAACGGCCCTTCATGAGGCTGGCGACGAACTTCCGGGGAAGCGCCGAGGCGAGGAGCGGGACGTCCTTGAAGAACAGCTGGTCTTGCAGGGTCTTGGTCCCGGTGGCGACGACGGTCTTCCGCCCGCTCAGGATCGCCGGAACCAGGTAGGCCAGCGTCTTGCCGGTCCCGGTCCCGGCCTCGGCCAGGAGCGTGTCCCCGGCCGCGATCGCCTGTTCGACGGCTTGGGCCATCTGGAGCTGGGCAGGCCGATACTCGAAGTCGGCCAGCGCCGCGCTGAGCAGCCCGCGGGGGCCAAAGACGGCCGCCAGTGCCGCGTCACCGTCTGTCTCAACCTGACGCGGAGTGCGCCTCATGCTCCTCGATCGGCAATCGGGTTGGGGAAAAATATGGATGGACTAGCGACCCTGGGCCTTGACCTCCGCCCACAGGGCATCCATCTCCTCGAGGGTCGCCTGGCGTAACGATCGGCCGCGCTGGGCCAGCTCCTCCTCGATGTAGCGGAAGCGCGCGATGAAGCGGGCGATGGTCTTGCGGAGCGCCTCCTCCGGGTTGACCGCCAGGAACCGGCTGAGGTTCACCAGGGCGAAGAGGAGATCGCCCAGCTCCGCCTCCATTTTCTCTGCCGCCTGGCCCTCCATGGCATCCCGGAGCTCGACCAGTTCCTCCTCGACCTTCCGGAAGACCTCCTGCGCCTCCTTCCAGTCGAAGCCGACGCGCGACGCCTTCTCCTGCAGGCGGTGGGCACGGAGCAGGGCCGGCAATTCCCGCGGCACCCCGTCCAGGAGGGAGGTCTGGCCTTTCGCCTTCCGGCGTTCGCCCTGCTTGATCTGCTCCCAGTTGAACAGGACATCCTGGGCGGTCTCGGCCTTCTCGTCGCCGAAGACGTGGGGATGGCGCCGCACGAGCTTGTCGTTGATGGCCGCCAGAACATCCGCGATGGTGAAGGCGCCGGACTCCTCCGCCATCTGGGCATGGAAGACCACCTGGAGCATGAGGTCGCCCAGTTCCTCCCTGAGCTTCGCCGGATCCTGCTCGTCAATGGCTTCCAGAACCTCGTAGGTTTCTTCGATGAGGTAAGGCTTGATGCTTTCCGACGTCTGCTCCCGGTCCCAGGGACAGCCGTTCTCCCCTCGGAGGCGGGCCATGATCTCCACCAGATCGGCAAACAACGTCTCGGGTGTATCCGACACGGTGGTCATGCTCCTTGGTTGATATGCGGGATTCGCTCCCCACGGGACGGACAATGCTACGATACGGGGAAAGGCTATGCCGGGCAAGCAGAATGTTCCCGGCCCGCCCATCAACTCTCGGCTCGCGGCTCTCGGCTCTACGCTCTCAGTCCCCGGCTCCTCAGCTCCTCTCTTCCTGTGGTCCCCTGCCCCAGCATCCCGAAGGTCGAACAGATACAGACGTGTATCCATAAGCATCCGGGGCCTTTCCATCCCGGGACGCGCGCTCGCCCCATCACATGAGCCTTTCCGGGGCCTTGCGGCCGTGCAGGAGGTTGGCATGTCCGCTGCTTCACTCATCGGCCAAGGGGGGAGGCGGTCGATGGTGGCTTCGATGACGGTCGGTCTGTGGCGGGTGGCTGGACTGCTCCTGGTGGGGTTGCTCGTACCGGGAGGGAGCCTGATCGTCCTCTCAGCACTCCTCGCCGAGCGGGCCCGGAGGAGCAGGTCCACCCCACCCGTCCCCGCCAGGAGTGAATCCCAATGAAAGAGCGCATCATCCTCCTCGCCGCCCTCGCCGAGGCTGTCGCGGACAAGCAGCCTCATTGCTTCGAGGGGCTGGTCAAGGCGGCCTACGAGGCCGGGGCCGACCGGGAAGATCTGCTCACCGCGGTCGAGATTGGCCGGGTGATCGGCGAGGTCTCTGGACCCGTGCTGACGGAAGCCCGCGCGACCGTTCAGGCATGGCAGTGGATGGTGGTCCATCGCCTCACGCACCGAGCAGACGTGGAGGCGGAGGCTAGACGGAGGGAGCGGTGGGCTCTGTCTATTACACGGTGATAGCTTTCATTCTGCTGTTCCCGTGGGGGATCCTGGCGGTGACGATCGTCGGGGACCTGCACGCCCGGCTCGTCCTCAAGGTGCGGTCCAGCGCTCGCGATTTCCCTCACTGATTCGTGGGTTGTCCCACTGGATGTCCTCGCCGCCCATGAGGCGCGGCAACCCTCGTCCGGATCCCGCCCAGCCGTCGGGCCGGGCCGTAGCGTCCCTCACGGCTTCGCGACCAGGCCCGTCCACACCTGCGAGTTTGGCCTTGCCAGGCGGGAGGGCGTCTGCTATAGGTTCCGCCCGATGGGTACGATACTGGTCGCTTTGCTTGCCGGAGGCCTCCTGGTGCCGGCCTCGGCCGCCTTCGCCGAGGCGGCGATCTACGTCTACGTGGACGAGGCCGGCACGGCGCACTTCACCGACGCCCCCACCAAGCCGTACTACCGCCCTCTCCCCGCCTTTGGGCTTCCGCGCGGCGTGAACCTCGTGCGGGGCCAGTACGCCGACCTCATCAACCAGGTTTCCACGGAGGAGGGGGTGGACCCGGAACTGGTCCGGGCGATCATCCGGGCCGAATCCAACTTCGACCCCTCCGCCGTCTCGCGCAAGGGGGCCCAGGGCCTGATGCAGCTCATGCCCGGCACCGCCGGGCGCTACGCCGTCGGCAACGCGTTTGATCCCGCGTCGAACATCCGCGGCGGTGTCCGGTACCTTCGCTTCCTCCACGACATGTTTTCCGGCCGGCTGCCCCTGGCGCTCGCCGCCTACAATGCCGGAGAGAACGTCGTCCTCCGGTACAACGGCGTGCCGCCCTATCCGGAGACGCGGCAGTATGTGAACCGCGTCCTGGGGTTCTACGGACGCCGCGAACCGGTTGCGATCCGGACCGGCGCGGGGCCATCCCCCCGACGCGTCCGGACCGACGTGGCCCAGTTCGTTCCCTCCACCCCGAGCGTGTTCCGGAGGGTGGATGCAGATGGAACTCCCCTCTACACGAACCTGCCACCACTGGTCCAATCGCCTCCGGGGTCCACCCGCTAAGGCCCCATGCGGCCGGCGGGGGTGGTCCTGCCGGTGCTGTTTTTCCCTCCACTACCTCGCCGGCGTTTTCCTTGACAGGCCTGGGCCCCAGGACTAGACTCTTCCGACCGTTTCTCGGTTCCGAGAATCTCGTATGTTGCGCGGAGGGGAGCGTTGTGAAGCGATTGATTGACGTGGATCCGGAGATCGCAGAGGTCGTCCGACTGGAGACGGATCGGCAAGGATCGAAGCTGGAGCTCATTGCCTCCGAGAACTTCGTGAGCCAGGCAGTCATGGAGGCGGCCGGATCCCCATTGACCAACAAGTATGCGGAAGGCTACCCGGGGAAACGCTACTACGGCGGCTGCGAGTTCGTGGACCGAGCCGAGAGCCTGGCCATCGAGCGGGCCAAGCAGCTTTTCGGGGCCGATCACGTAAACGTGCAGCCCCACTCCGGCGCCCAGGCCAACATGGCGGCCTACTTCGCCGTCCTGGAGCACGGCGACACGATCCTCGGACTCAACCTGGCGCACGGGGGCCATCTCACGCACGGCAGCCCGGTCAATTTCTCCGGCCGCTTCTTCAAGATCATCCCCTACGGTGTGGACCGGGAAACCGAGCGAATCGACATGGCCGAGGTCCGGCGCCTGGCGCGGGAGCACCGGCCCAAGCTGATCGTTACCGGCGGCAGCGCCTACCCCCGCACGCTGAACTTCGCCGCGTTCCGCGAGGTGGCGGAGGAGGTGGGGGCCCTCCTCATGGCGGACATCGCCCATCCCGCGGGGATCATCGCGGCCGGGTTGCACCCCTCGCCCATCCCGTACTGCGACCTGGTCACCACCACGACGCACAAGACGCTACGGGGCCCCCGCGGGGGCATGATCATGTGCAAGGAGGCCTATGCGGCCGCGGTGAACAAGAGCATCTTCCCCGGCATGCAGGGCGGCCCGCTGATGCACATCATCGCGGCCAAGGCGGTGGCCTTCAAAGAGGCGCTCACGCCGGAGTTCCGCGCCTACCAGAAGCAGATCACCGGGAATGCGGCCGCGCTGGCCGAGGCCCTGCTCTCCGCCGGGTTCCGCCTGGTGTCGGGCGGCACGGACACCCACCTGATGCTGGTGGACCTGACCTCCAGGGGGCTCACGGGCAGGGCGGCCGAGACGGCCCTGGACCAGGCCGGCATCACCGCGAACAAGAACGCCATCCCCTTCGACGTGAAGCCCCCCACGGTCACCTCCGGCATCCGGCTGGGGACGCCCGCCCTCACGACGCGGGGCATGCGCGAGGCCGAGATGCGGCACGTGGCGGGCCTCATCGCCGAGGTGCTGGAGAACATCGAGGATTCAACCCGGCTGGCCCGCGTGGCGGCGCAGGTGCGGGAACTGTGCGCCGTGTTCCCCCTGTACCGGGAGCGGCTGGCCCCCTAACAGCCCGTACGGCGGAGCGACCGCGGTGCGCTGTCCCTACTGCAGCCACATGTCGGAGAAGGTCGTGGACTCCCGCGAGGGGAAGGACGGCGAGGTCATCCGCCGCCGCCGGGAGTGCCTGCAGTGCCACCGGCGATTCACCACCTATGAGCGGATCGAGGAGATCCACTTCATGGTGGTGAAGAGGGACGGGCGCCGCGAGCCCTTCGACCGCCACAAGCTCCTCAGCGGCCTCCTGAAGGCCACGCAGAAGCGGCCGGTGAGCGTGGCCCAACTGGAAGAGATCGTGGACGACATCGAGGCCCGCTTGACGGAGAAGCCGGACCGGGAGATCGCCTCCACCGAGGTGGGCGAGTTGATCATGCGGCGCCTGCACGACCTGGACGAGGTGGCCTACGTCCGGTTTGCCTCGGTCTACCGCCAGTTCAAGGACGTTCACCAGTTCGTGGAAGAGGTCAAGGGCCTCCTCAATTCGGACAAGAAGACCAAGGAGTAGCAGGGTGCCGACAGGGGCCCGGGAGTCCGCTTCGGGCGGATTCCGCGCAGGGCTCCGTGTGTCCGGAGACATGCGGAAGTTCTATCCCATGATGGTGGACGTGGCGGGGAAACGCTGCCTGGTGGTGGGCGGCGGCACGGTGGCGGAGCGCAAGGTCCTGTCGCTCGTGGAGTGCGGTGCGGAGGTCGAGGTGGTCAGCCCCTCGACGACCGCCCGGCTGGCGGCACTGGCCTCGGCGGGTCGCCTGCGCCTGCGGCGCCGGCCCGTGCGACCCACCGACCTGCGGGGCGCCTTCCTGGTGGTGGTGGCCACCGACGATGCGCAGGTGAACCGGGAGGTCGCGGAGGGGGTCCGCAGCGCCGGCGGCCTGGTGAACGTGGCGGACGATCCCGACGCCTGCACGTTCCTGGTCCCCTCGGTGGTGCGGCGCGGCGATCTGACCATCGCCATCTCCACCGGAGGTGGCAGCCCGGCCCTGGCCAAGAAGCTCCGCCAGCGGCTGGAGCAGACCATCGGCCCGGAGTACGAGGCGTTCCTGGGCGCCCTCCGCACCCTGCGGGAACGGGCCCGCCAAGTCATTCCCAATCCGGAGGAACGGCAGGCCATCTACCGGCGGGCCGTGAAATCGGATCTCTTCGAGCAGGTCGCCCGCGGCGACCGGGCTGCGGTGGCGGCGCGCATCGAGGATCTCCTGCAATCCGCTAAACGGGCGGGGGCCGGGACATAAGGAGCCGGATGGGGCGGTCATGGCCATTGATCAATTCTTTTTCTACCTCGCGCTCCTCGGGTATCTCCTCGGGACGCTGCACTACCTCCTGCACATCGCCAGCCGGCGGCTGAGCATCGGCCGGGCGGCCACCTACGCGACCCTGGCCGGCTTCGGCGCCCACACGCTCTCCCACATCTTCCGGATCTACGCCCTGCGCCGCCCCCCCTTGGGCAGCCTGTACGAGAGCCTGTCCTTCTTCGCCTGGGCCATCGTTCTGATCTATCTCATCACCGAGTTCCGGTACGGCAACCGCGTCATCGGGGCCTTCGTGCTGCCCATGGTGGTGCTGGCCGGCTCCGCGGCCGCGGCCCTCCCCCGCCGCATCGCCGAACTGGGGCCTACCCTCCAGGGGGTCGGGTTGTGGATCCACGTGGCCCTGGCCATCTTCGGCAATGCGGCCTTCGCCCTGACGTTCTGTACGGGCCTGATGTACCTCCTGCAGGAGCGGCAACTGAAGTCGCGGCATCCCGGAAAGATGCATTTCCGGCTGCCGTCGCTGGAGCTGCTGGACGACGTGGGAGTGAAGTCGCTGCTGTTCGGGTTCCCGCTGCTCACGCTGGCCCTCATCACCGGATCCATCTGGGCGGAGTACACCCGGGGATCCTTCCTGCCGCTGTACGGCCGCGAGACCTGGTCCATCCTGAGCTGGCTGATCTACGCCGGGCTGCTGTACGCCCGGCTGTCCGCGGGCTGGCGCGGCCGCAAGGCGGCGATCCTGGCCATCATCGGCTTCTGCCTGGTGCTCTTCACCTTGATCGGGGTGAGCTTGCTCAGGGGTGGACGGGTGCTGTAGGGGGCCCCCCCGGATTGCGGGTCATGGAAATTCTGGTTGTCGGATTGAGCCACAATACCGCGCCGATCGAGCTCCGCGAGCGGCTGAACGTCCCCGAACAGGACCTGCCCAAGCCGCTGGAGATGATGGGGGAGTCGACGGACCTCGTAGAGCGCATGCTCGTGGCGACCTGCAACCGGGTGGAGGTGTATGCGGTCGCGGAGGGGCCCATCGAGGGGGCGGTCGAGGGGATCACCGACTGCCTGGCCACGTACCGCAACGTCCCGAAGACGGATTTCCTTGACAAGCTGTACACCTACACCGCCGGGGAGGCGGTCCGGCACGTCTTCCGCGTCGCCTCGAGCCTGGACTCCATGGTGGTGGGCGAGCCCCAGATCCTGGGCCAGGTCAAGACCGCCTATTCCATTGCCCAGGCGCGCGAGGCGACCGGCATCATCCTGAACAACCTCCTGGAGCAGGCCTTTCACGTCGCCAAGCGCGTGCGGAGCGAGACCGGCATCGCCAGCTCGGCCGTGTCCGTGTCCTCCGCGGCCGTGGAGCTGGCCCGGAAGATCTTCGGGGACCTGACCGGCCGGTCCGTGCTCATCCTCGGCGCCGGCGAGATGGCGGAGCTGGCCCTGCGCCACCTGCTGGACGACGGGGTGCGCTCGGTCCTGGTGGCCAACCGGAGCTACGACCGCGCGGTCGCCCTGGCGCGGCAGTTTTACGGCCGCGCCGTGACCTTCGAAAGCTTCCGGCAGGAGATGGTCGGGGCCGACATCGTGATCAGCGCCACCAGCGCCCCGCATGTGATCCTGAAGAAGGAGGACATGCAGGCCATCATCCAGCAGCGGCGCCACCGGCCGATCTTCCTCATCGACATCGCCCACCCGCGCGACATCGACCCCGGGTGCAACGAGGTGGATAACGTCTACCTCTACAACATCGACAACCTGAAGTCGGTGGTGGAGTCCAACCTGAAGGAGCGGAAACGGGAGGCGGAGCGGGCTGAGGTCATCATCGACCGGGAGGTCGGGGTGTACCTCACCTGGCTGCGCTCGCTGGACGTGGTGCCGACCATCGTGTCCCTCCGCCAGCGGGTCGAGCAGATCCGGGGCACCGAATTGCAGAAGGTCCTGGGCCGGATGGGCGACCTGACGCCCGAGCAGCGCGAGGCCATCACCGCCATGAGCCATGCCATGGTGAACAAGATTCTCCACCAACCGATGACGGAGTTGAAGCGGCGCGCCGCCCTCCAGGACGGCCACCTGTACACCAGCGTGCTACGCCGGCTGTTCGGGCTGGAGGAGAAGGAGAAGTGAGCCGAGAGCCGAGAGCCGCGAGCCGCGAGCCCCAAATTTCGAATTTCGAATTTCGAAT
>ERZ1292640.2305-Hain-H43-02um-R1-2305-length-15314-cov-6_pt1 | contig 15314 bp, 14 predicted proteins | sample MGYA00564404_ERZ1292640 | MGnify/ENA primary metagenome ERZ1292640 (study PRJEB36523, sample SAMEA6512636) | groundwater metagenome | collected 2019-01-08 | study: AquaDiva: Metagenomics assemblies of 32 groundwater samples
CGACTGGCCCGCGCGGCCGAAGCGCTTCGACGTGATCTACTGCCTTTATTCCACTCGGTTGAAGCATCGCCTGCGGGTGAAGGTGCGCGCCGGAGACGGCGAGACGGTGGCGTCGGTCACGGGTCTCTGGCCGGCGGCCAACTGGCTCGAACGCGAGGTGTTCGACATGTTCGGGATCCCGTTTGCCGGACACCCCGACCTGCGGCGGATCCTGATGCCGGCCGACTGGCAGGGGCACCCGCAGCGCAAGGACTACCCGCTCGAGGGACCGGGCGAGCTGTTGATGGAAAACCCGCAGGACTGGTTGAAGGCGCGGCAAGCGGCGGTTGAGGCCGACATCGAGTGAGCCACGTACCCGTGCAGACAGACGCGCCCCGCCCGATGTTCGACACCGACGAACTGGTGATCAACATGGGGCCGCAGCACCCGAGCACCCACGGAGTGCTGCGTCTGGTCTTGAGGCTGGACGGCGAGAAGGTGATCGACGCCGACATCGTGATCGGTTATCTGCACCGCGGCATCGAGAAACTCTGCGAGAACCGCGACTGGACGCAGATCGTCCTGCTGACCGATCGCATGGACTACGTGGCGGCTGCCACCAACAACCTCGGCTACGTGGAAACGGTCGAAAAGCTCTACTCGATCGAGGTGCCGCGCCGCGCCCGCTACATCCGCACCCTGCTGTCCGAGTTGCAGCGGGTGGCCAGCCACCTGGTCTGGCTCGGCACGCACGCGATGGACATTGGCGCCGTGACGGTGTTCCTGTTCTGCCTGCGCGAACGGGAGCTGGTGCTGGACCTGCTCGAAGAATACTGCGGAGCGCGCCTCACGCTGAACTCGATGCGCGTGGGTGGTCAGCCGTTCGACCTTCCGCCGGACTGGGCGAAGAAGGTGCTGGCGTTCTGCGACATCCAGGATCGGAAACTGCCCGAGTACGAGCACCTGCTGACGCAGAACCGGATCTGGCTCGAACGCACCAGAAACATCGGCGTGATCTCGGCGGCCGAGGCCATCGGCATCGGGTTGTGCGGCCCGCCGCTGCGCGCGTCAGGCGTGAATCGGGACGTGCGCAAAGACGAGCCCTACGCCGCGTACAGCGAATTCGAGTTCGACATTCCCATCGGCACCCGCGGCGACACGTACGATCGCTACCTGGTGCGGCTCGAAGAGATTCGCCAGTCGCTGCGGATCATCCGGCAGGCGGTGGCCGGGTTGCCCGAGGGGCCGGTGATGGCCAAAGTGCCGCGTCTGATCAAGCCCCCCGCGGGCGAGACGTACCACGCGATCGAGGCGCCAAAAGGTGAGCTGGGCTACTTCATCGCCAGCGACGGCAAGTCGGTCAGCCCGTACCGGTTCCGCGTGCGGCCGCCGTCGTTCTGCAACCTGCAGGCGTTGCCCCGACTGGTGAAGGGGCATCTGGTGGCCGATGTGGTCGCGCTGATTGGCACGATCGATATCGTGCTGGGGGAAGTGGATCGGTAGGGCTGGCAAGAGACTCGCGGACATGATTGAAGCCGTCATCTTCCCGCTGATCAAGATCGTCATCGTGTTCGCCGCGGTGCTGGTGGCCGTGATGTACGTCGTGCTGCTCGAGCGCAAGGTGCAGGCTTGGGTGCAGGTGCGCCTGGGACCGATGCGCGTCGGACCGCACGGCTTGCTGCAGCCGATCGCCGACGCGCTGAAGCTGTTCGTGAAGGAAGACATCACGCCGGTGCGCGCCGACAAGTGGGTGTTCACGGCCGCGCCGGTCATCGTGCTCGTGCCCGCGCTCATCGCCTTTGCGGTGATCCCGTTCGCCAACCAGTTGTCGCTGTTCGGCTACACGATTCCGGGCCGGGTCGCCGACGTCAACGTGGGGCTGCTCTACATCGTGTCGGTGGCGTCGATCGGCATCTACGGCATCATCCTGGGCGGCTGGTCGTCAAACAGCAAGTATCCGCTGCTGGCCAGCCTGCGGGCGTCGGCGCAGCTCATCAGCTACGAGATTGCGGTCACGATGACACTGGTCACGGTGATCATGCTGGCTGGCACGCTGAGCATGGTCGGCATTGTGAACGCGCAACTGGCCAAAGGCTGGTGGTTTGCCTTCGCGCAGCCGGTGGCCTTCTTCATCTACTTCGTGGGCGGCCTGGCCGAAACCAACCGCGCGCCATTCGATCTTCCTGAAGCGGAACAGGAACTGGTCGGCGGGTTCCACACCGAGTACTCGGGCATGCGGTTTGCGTTTTTCTTCCTGGCCGAATACGCCAACATGATCGTGGTCTCGTCGGTGGCCACCACGCTGTTCTTCGGAGGATGGCTGGCGCCGTTCCCGAACGTGTCGTGGCTGTCGTGGCTGGGCTACATTCCAGGCTGGGCTTGGTTCGGCATCAAGACGTTCGTGTTCCTGTACGTGTTCCTGTGGGTGCGCGCCACGCTGCCGCGCTACCGCTACGACCAGCTGATGCGCCTCGGCTGGAAGTGGCTGATCCCGCTTGCCATCCTGAATGTGGTGGTGACCGGTTTCCTGAAGGTGCTGCTGTAAGGGGCGTCGCCGGTCGCAGAAGAGCCATGGCCGAAGTCATCACGTTCTACGTGCTAGCGGCGCTCATCCTCGGGTTTGCCGCGCTGGTCGTCACCGCCAGGAGCGCCGTACACAGCGTCCTGTTCCTGGTGGCGGACTTTCTGTGCGTGGCGGTCCTGTACGTGGTGCTGCAAGCCCAGTTCCTGGCCGTAATCCAGGTGCTGGTCTACGCCGGCGGCATCGTCGTCTTGTACCTGTTTGTGGTGATGCTGGTGAACCTGAAGCGACCCGCCGAAGCGTACAGCGACCCGAATCGGCTCGGACGTCTGGGGTTGGCGATGTCGCTGGCGGTCGTGGCCGAGCTGGGCGCGATTGCCGCTTACGGATGGGTGAAGCCGGACGGCCCGGCCTCGACGCTCGACGCCGCCAACGTCGAGCAGATCGGGATGGCGCTCTACACCGACTATCTGATCCCGTTCGAGGTCGCGTCCATCCTGTTGCTGGTGGCGATGATTGGCGCCATTGTGCTGGCCAAGCGGGAGATGTAAGGCTGATGATTACCCAGACCCACTACCTGGCGTTGTCGGCGGCGCTGTTCTTCCTGGGCGTCATCGGCGTGCTCACGCGGCGCAACATCATCATCATCCTGATGTCGATGGAGCTGATGCTGAACGCCGTCAACATCAACCTGATCGCCTTCTCCCATCAGTGGCAGAACATCGTCGGGCAGGTGTTCGCCGTGTTCGTGATCTGCGTCGCTGCGGCCGAGGCCGCCGTCGGCCTGGGCATCATCCTGGCGTTTTACCGCAACAAGGAAACGGTCAATATCGACGAGATGAGCTTGATGCGGTGGTAAATGGTATGGACGTGATCTGGCTCATTCCTCTGCTGCCTGGCCTGGGTGCCGCGGCGAACGGGTTGTTCGGCGTGCGCTTCTTCAGCAAGCGCACCGCGGGCCTGGTGGCCTGTGCCAGCATGGCCGCGGCACTGCTGCTGTCACTGGTCGCCTTCTTCGAGCTGCTGGGCCTGCCGGCCGACGCACGCGAGAAGACAGTGACGGTGACGTCGTGGATTCCGGCCATTCCGCTGCAACTGGCCAATGGCACCGTCGGCACCTTCAGCATTCCGTGGGCGTTCCGGCTCGACCCGCTCTCCGGGGTGATGATTCTGGTTGTCACGGGTATTGGCTTCCTGATCCACGTGTACTCGACCGGGTACATGCATGAGGAACCCAGGGGCGCCTACGCGCGGTACTTCGCGTATCTGAACCTGTTCGTGTTCTTCATGCTGATGCTCGTGCTCGGCAGCAACTTCGTGGTGATGTTTGTCGGCTGGGAGGGTGTGGGCCTCTGCTCGTACCTGCTGATCGGGTACTACTACGAGAAGAAGAGCGCCTCGGACGCCGGCAAGAAGGCGTTCATCGTGAACCGGATCGGCGACTGGGGCTTCATCCTCGGGATCTTCCTGATCTATTCGGTGTTCGGCACCCTCGACTTCCGTGCCGTGGCGAATGCCGCCGGGCCGATGACGACCGAGGCGGCCGGCTTCGGTACGCTGTCGCTCATCACGCTGCTGCTGTTTGTGGGCGCCACGGGCAAGTCGGCCCAGATTCCGCTGTTTGTCTGGCTGCCCGACGCCATGGAAGGCCCGACGCCTGTGTCGGCCCTGATCCACGCGGCGACCATGGTGACCGCCGGCGTGTACATGGTGGGACGCAACGCCGTGTTGTTTTCGCACGCTCCCATGACGATGGAGATTGTGGCCATCGTGGGCGTGGCTACGGCGCTGATGGCCGCCACCATCGGCCTGGTGCAGAACGACATCAAGCGGGCGCTGGCCTATTCGACCGTGTCGCAGCTGGGCTACATGTTCCTGGCCATGGGCGTCGGCGCCTATGCCGCCGGTGTGTTCCACCTGATGACGCACGCCTTCTTCAAGGCGTTGCTGTTCCTCTGTTCCGGCTCGGTGATTCACGCCATGGCCGGGCAGCAGGACATGCGACACATGGGCGGTCTGAAGAAGTACATGCCCGTGACGTTCCTGACCATGATGGTGGGCACGCTGGCCATCGCGGGCATTCCGCCGCTGTCGGGATTCTTCAGCAAGGACGAAATCCTGTACCGCACGTTTCTGCACAGCCGGATCCTCTGGGGCCTGGCGGTGCTGACGGCGCTGATGACGGCGTTCTACATGTACCGCCTGATGTCGATGACCTTCTTTGGTCCGTACCGCGGGGCGCCGTGGGAACCGGCTCACGCGAATGCGACCAACCAGCCCGGCCATGGAGGCGGCAACGACGCGGCCCGCGGCGGTCAGGACCACGGCGGACATGGGACCTGGCATGGGCCGCACGAGGCTCCGCGGTCGATGACCGTTCCGCTGATGGCACTGGCGGTTGGCGCGATCATCGCGGGGTTTGTCGGTGTGCCTCAGGTGCTGTACGGCGGCAATGCGATCGAGCATTTCCTGGAGCCCAGTTTCGTCGCCCAGACGGCCGTGGCAGCCGGTCACGAGCGCGCGGCCGAAGCTGTGGCCGGGGCCGTCGATCCTGCCCGAGAGAGTGGCGACACGCCTGGCCACGGCGAAGGCGCGCACCTGCCGTGGTATGGCGAGCTCGGGCTGATGGCCTTCTCGGTGCTGCTGGGCGTGGCCGGCATAGCCGCGGCGTACCGGTTCTACGTGCGGGCGCCGGAGATTGCCGACAAGCTGGCCGAACAGTGGTCCGGCGCCCATCGTGTCCTCTCCAACAAGTACTACGTGGATGAAATCTATGGCGCCACCGTGGTCAGCGGCACGCTGGCTGCGGCGCGCGGTTTGTGGGTGGTCGATGCCAGGGTGGTCGACGGGGCCGTCAATGGCACGGGGTGGGTGACGATCTTCTCGTCGTGGTTCTCGCACCTGATCGACAAGTACCTCGTCGACGGGCTGGTCAATTTCGTGGGCGCCGCGCTGGAGCAATCCAGCTTCGTGCTGCGACGCGTCCAGACCGGACTGATTCAGAACTACGCGCTGGCCATGTTGTTCGGCGTGTTCGCGTTTGTCAGCATCTACCTGCTATACCGGTAGGCGGATGTAGGGCCACGGTGTCTTTAACCTCAGGACTGCAGCAGTGAGCAACGCCGCCAATTTCCCGATTCTGTCACTGATTCTCTTCACCCCGCTGGTGGGGGCCGTGCTGCTCCTGTTTGTCAGCCGGCATCAGGAAAACCTCATCCGGTGGGTCGCGAACATCGTCGGGCTCGTCGGATTCCTGGTGTCGGTGCCGCTCTGGTTCTGGTACGACCCCTCGAACAGCCAGTTCCAGTTCGTGGAGCGAATCCCGTGGATCCCGTCGGTGGGCGCCGAGTACTTCCTCGGCGTGGACGGATTCAGCACGCTGCTGATCCTGCTGACCACGATGATGGGCTCGATTGCAATCCTGTCGTCGTGGACGGCCATCAAGGAGCGGGTAAAGGAGTACTACATCTTCCTGCTGGTGCTCCAGGCCGGCATGATTGGGGCGTTTCTCTCGCTCGACTTCCTGCTGTTCTTCCTGTTCTGGGAAGTGATGCTGGTGCCGATGTACTTCCTGATCGGCATCTGGGGCAGCGACCGCCGGCTGTATTCGGCCATCAAGTTCTTCCTCTACACCCTGGTGGGCAGCGTGGTGATGCTGCTCGGTATCCTGGCGTTGTACTTCCACTACCACGACGTGACCGGCCTCTACTCGTTCGACATCACGAAGTACCAGGCGCTCAGCCTGCCGTTCAACCTGCAGTGGTGGGTGTTTCTGGCATTCTTCCTCGGATTCTCGATCAAGGTGCCGATGTTCCCGTTCCACACCTGGCTGCCCGACGCGCACACCGACGCGCCAACAGCCGGATCGGTGATTCTGGCGGCTGTCCTCCTGAAGATGGGCACGTACGGGTTCATCCGGTTCAGCCTGCCGATTCTGCCCGAAGCCACGCGATGGTTCGTGCCGATGATGATGACGCTCTCGATCATCGGGGTCATCTATGGTGCGCTGGTGGCGATGGCTCAGAAAGACTGGAAGCGTCTGGTGGCCTATTCGAGCGTCAGCCACATGGCCATGGTGATGATGGGCATGTTCGCCCTGAACCCGGTCGGCTTGATGGGCAGCATCGTGCAGCAACTGAACCACGGCATCTCCACCGGTGGGCTCTTCTTGATCGTCGGCATCGTGTACGAACGGCGGCACACGAGGGAGATTTCGGAATACGGCGGGCTGTCAAAGGTGATGCCCAGGTACGCGGCGGTCTTCATGGTGATGACGATGTCGTCGATCGGCCTGCCGGCGTTGAACGGGTTTATCGGCGAGTTTCTGATCCTGCAGGGTGTCTTTACGGCCAACCTGTGGTGGGCCGCGGTGGCGGCCAGTGGCGTGGTGCTTGGCGCGGCGTACATGCTCTGGCTCTACCAGCGAACGATGTTCGGCAAGGTGGAGAACCCGAAGAACGAGAAACTGGCCGACCTGAACCTGCGCGAGTGCGCCACGTTCGCGCCGCTCATCATTCTGGCGGTGTGGATCGGCCTCTACCCGGCCCCGTTCCTGCGCCGGCTCGAGCCGTCGGTGAACAACGTGGTGGCTCGCGTGAATGCCGTCTACGCGAAGGCGCTGGCGGCCAAGGCGAAAGACTGCGACGACAACAAGGCCCTGACGCCGTTCACGCTGGCGCCGTGTGGTGACGCGGTATCGGAACCGGCCACCGCCACCGCCACCAAAACCGGCTCATCGGGAGGGCGGCACTGATGCCAACCTGGTTTTCGCTGAACGACCTGCACTATCTGCTGCCGGAGTTGGTGCTGACCGGCGCCACGCTGTTGCTGCTGGTCGCAAGCGCCTTGACGCCCCGCCGCAACCAGCGCTGGCTTTCGTGGTTCGGCCTGGCGGCGTTGGCCGCCACAGCCATGGCTTTGATCTACGTGTCGGGTGGGCCCCCGGTCAACGTGTCGAGGGGCCTCATCGCGGTTGACGCCTTCGCCACGTTTTTCAAGGGCATCTTCCTGCTGTCGGCGGCGCTTACCCTGCTGATGTCGATGCGCTACCTCGACATCGAGGGCGCGAAGCACGGCGAGTACGTGTTCATGGTGCTGTGCGCGACCATCGGCATGATGTTCATGGCCGGGGGCACCGATCTCATCACGATCTTCATCGGCCTCGAGACGATGGCGATCGCCTTCTACGTGCTGACAGGCTTGCTCAAGCCGAACCGTCGCTCGAACGAAGCCGCCGTCAAGTACTTCCTGCTCGGCACGTTCTCACTGGGCCTGCTGCTGTACGGCATGTCGCTGCTGTACGGGTTGTCGGGCACCACCCAGTTGCACGCGCTGGCGATTGCGATCGCCGCACACGGCCGTGATCCATGGCTGGTCGTGGCCGTGATCCTCGTGGTCGCCGGTGTTGGCTTCAAGATCGCGGCCGTGCCCTTCCATATGTGGGCGCCCGATGTGTACGAAGGCGCGCCCACGCCCATTACGGCGTTTCTGTCGGTCGGGTCGAAGGCCGCCTCCTTCGCGATGCTGCTGCGCATCTTCCGCGAGGGCCTGCCCTCGATGTCGGGCGACTGGACGGTCTTGTTCTACGCCCTGTCGGTCGTCACGATGACCGCCGGCAACATCGCCGCGCTGACACAGACCAACATCAAACGCATGCTGGCCTATTCGGCCATTGCGCACGCCGGGTACCTGCTGATTGGGGTGGTTGCCGGCACCCCACGCGGTGTCGCGGCGATGATGATCTACCTGGTGGTCTATGCGTTCATGCAGATGGGCGCGTTCGCCATTGTCATCCTGATGCGCCGCGCGGATGCCGCCGGCGATGAACTGAAAGACCTGAGTGGTCTGTACTCGCGCCAGCCCGTGGCTGCCGTCGCGATGCTGATCTTCATGCTGTCGCTGGGCGGCATCCCACCTACGGCCGGGTTCATGGGGAAATTCTGGCTGTTCAGCGCGGCCATCGAATCCAATTACGTCTGGCTGGCCGTGCTTGGCGTCGTCAACAGCGCCATCTCGCTCTACTACTATCTGCGCGTGGTCGTGTACATGTTCATGAAGGGCGAACCGACCGGCTCGCAGCCCGTGATGGCTCCCGCCCTCACCGCCGCGCTGGCGATCGCCCTTGTCGGCACGCTCGTGCTAGGCGTGTACCCACAGCCGTTGTTCGAACTGGCCGAGCTATCCGCACGGACGCTAGGCGTGGTCGGTCTGGCCGCCACACCGCTGCAGTAGCTAGCCTTCGTCTTCCCGACAAGACAAGCGGAGATCGACGATGCCTTGCCCGGGGCGGCCAGTAGCAGGGCGTGCGGGGCGAGGCTACTTGTTCGCTTTGCGGATCTTCGCGGCAAACGAGTCTACGTATTGCTTCAGGTTCCTGGCCACGGCTTCGGCGTGGACGCTGGCCCCGCCTCCGGCGATACCCCCGTCATGGAGCAGCGACACCTGTACGAGGACCGGCGCTGTCCCGTACGACAACGTGGCAGTCGTGTGCGTATAGAGAAACGCATCGTACCGGGAGAAACAGAAGCCGGTCGTCATCGCCGTCGTGGTGACATGGACGTACAGGTAGGTGTCGTCATCGGTATTGCGCACCACCTTCAATCCGGCGTCCGTCAGGCTCTTCGTGACCATCGTCTCCAGCGTGTCCTGGCGCATCCCGCACGTCGTGGCCGCCGGGTCGAGATCCTCAACAACGACGCCGAGCGATGTCAGGCCCTTCAGTTCGGCGTCCGGCTGCTGGGCCATCGCGGGGGCCGCGGCGCGATCGGCGGAGGCAGGCACAAAAGGCTGTCCCGGCTCACCCGGCTTCGCGGGCTCATAGACCCGCGTCACCGTGTCGCGGCCCCCGCGGTCGCCGGATCGGGCTCCGCCCGGCGCGACCATGTCCATGCCGAACCCGACTTCGCGGGGGAACTGGCTCAAGGCACGGTTCAGCGTCCAGCTTCCCGCGAGCGAGGGTTCTTCGAGAGCGGCCACGGCCCCACGGCCAGGGGCCGTCACGACGAAGGCGGCAAGCAATAACACCATCGGGCTCAACCGGATCATACGTACTCCTTCCACCCACAGAATGTACGGGGATTGGGAGCTCTTACGCAACAGGCCTCAGGATGATGCCTTGCCCGAGGCAGGCTTGGTGACCGATACTCTCTTGAAGGCAACCGCATGGTCGACCGTCCCACGAAACAGGCTGGCGAGGCGCTTCGGACCATTGGGGCACTCAGCACGGTCGGTTTGTCGTTCGTGCTCGCGATCGTCATCGGCGTGTGGATCGGCCAGATGCTCGACCGCTGGCTCGGTACCAAGCCGCTGTTCTTCTTCGTGTTCTTCTGCCTCGGTCTGGTTGCCGGCATCCTGAATGTGTACCGCACCGTGTCGCGCGTCATGTCGAACCCGCCAACATCGACACGCCCGCCAGGCCTCGGACCGGCTGATCTCCACACGCCGCCGCTCGACGACGCTCCCGAGCGCGACTTGTACAAGTCCGACCGCTGAGCCGAATCGGACACCGTCCGCCATGCATGCTCAGACTGAAACCGATCGCTCCCTTCGCCGCGTCCAGCGGGATGCCGCCATCATCTGCGGGCTGATGGCAGCATCGGCGCTCATCGCCCAGGGCGGCAGAACCGATGGTGCGCTGGGCGTGCTGGCTGGGGCGGGGCTGATGGCCCTCAGCTATGTGGCCATCAAGGGCAGCGCCGACGCGGTTGTCCAGCGGACCAGCGCACGAGCCGCAGACGGTGAGGCGGGCGGCCGGATGTCCGGCGTGGTGTGGCCGACCATCAAGTTCATCGGGCGCTACGGTCTACTGGCGCTGGGGGCATGGCTGGTGCTGGTGCCCCTGCATGCGAACCCGCTCGGTGTGTTTGCGGGCGTCTCGGCGCTGGTGTTCGCCATCGCGATCGAGTCGGTCCGCTTGTACCGGACGCGTTTCTAGTTCTGGATTCTCGCGTTCTTGGGTCGCCATCGCCGAATGCGACGGCGCCCGCGAGACGGTTCGACGGTTTGATGGGCGGTGTCGTGAGCAGGCCGTGGTAGGCTACCCTCTGGGCCGTTCGCCCTGGTTCCGCGCCCTTGTTCGTGATGTTGCCATCTCTACCCCCATCCCTGCGCCTGACGCACGATGCCGTCTAGCACCTCACGGCGGTCACGATGGGCGTTTGTCGCCGGTGTCATCGTGTGCCAGTTTGCGGTGTTCGAGGTCGGCCTTCGATTGAAGGGCGGGTCGGAGGCTGCCGCCGAGTTCCAGCGCCTGTTCACCCCGGATTCCGCCATCGGCTAACGCCTCAAGCCGGGCGCCCGATCGCACTTCAAGACGGCAGAGTTCGAGACCGACATCTCCATCAACTCAGCCGGGGTTCGAGACGAAGAACTGGGTCCAAAAGCACGGGACGAGCGCCGGATTCTCGTCTTGGGCGACTCGCTGGTGCTGGCCGTTCAGGTCCAGGTACACGAAACATTTTGCCGGCGTCTGGAAGATCGACTGAATCGCCACTATCGCGCCAGTGGGATTCGCTATCGTGTCATCAATGGGGGCGTACAGGGGTACGGACCGGTCGAGGAGTACCTGTTTTTCCGCGACGTGGTTCGCACGCTCGATCCCGATATCGTGTTGGTCGCGCTCTACGCCGCCAACGACGCGATCGAAGCCAACACTTCGGCGGCCCGGCTCTCGAATCCATCGGGAGCAGCCGATCCGGTTGTGGCCGGGGCCACGACGTATTCCTGGATCAGGCGCACCGTCAGGCGAAGCATGGTGCTGCAGGTTGTCAGGCTCAGGCTGGTGTCGCTGGCCGAGCGACTGGGCCGGGCCGCCGACGTGAGCCCGGCGCTTCGAACCTACCTGCCGGTGGCGCCGACAGACGTGACCGACGGGCTGGCGGTCACCCGCGACTGTGTCGATCGCATCGCCGCCCTGGCGACAGAGCGTGGGGCGAAAACCGCTGCCGTCCTGCTTCCCGCGCGATTTCAAGTCAATGATGAGGATTTTGGACACCTTGCCACCCTGGTCGCATCCGCGGGTGTCACGCTGGACCGGAACGCCGCGACTGCCAGGTTTCGCGCCGCCTTGAACGGTTCCGCGGTGCCGCTGTTGGACGCGCTGCCCGGGCTGCAGGCCCAGAAGGATCCGGCCAGGTTGTTCTTCAGGCAGACCGCGCACTTCACCCTCAGGGGACACGAGGTTCTCGCCGAGCAGATCGAGCGGTTTCTGGTGTCGTCACGGCTGATTCCGCCGCAAGAGGATCGGCCCTGATGGTCTTCAACTCGGTCCACTTTCTCGTCTTCTTCGCAGTGGTGTACGCCCTCTACCGGCTGCTGCCGCACCGCTGGCAGAACTGGCTCCTGCTGGTGGGCAGCTACTATTTCTACGCCGCCTGGGACTGGAGATTCCTGGGTCTGCTGTTGGCATCCACGATCATCGACTTTTATTGCGGGTTGTACATCGCCAGCCGCGACTCGCGCCCGCAGCGCAAGGCCGCCCTGGTGCTCAGCCTGACGTTCAACCTGTCGATGCTCGGGTTTTTCAAGTACTTCAACTTCTTCGCGGCCAACCTGCAGGGGCTGTTCGGTTCGCTCGGCCTGCACGTGGGGCTCACGGCGCTGCACGTGCTGCTGCCCATCGGCATCTCGTTCTACACGTTTATCACCATGAGCTACGTGATCGACGTGTACCGGCGCCAGATCGAGCCCACGCGCCACCTGCTGGACTTCGCGCTGTTCGTGGCGTACTTCCCGCATCTGGTGGCTGGCCCCATTCTGCGCGCGTCGTTGCTGCTGCCGCAGATCGTGCGCCGGCGCGAGATCACAGCCGACCAGCTGACCGAAGGGCTGTGGCTGATCCTGTTCGGCTTCTTCAAGAAGATGTTCGTAGCCGACAACCTCGCCACGATTGCGAATGCCGTCTTTTCGCCCTCGGCGCATCCGACAGGCTTCGAGGTGCTGCTTGGCGTGTATGCCTTCGCCTTTCAGATCTACGGCGACTTCTCGGGCTACTCCGACATCGCCCGCGGCACGTCGAAGTTGATGGGCATCGAGCTGAACCTGAATTTCCGGTTCCCGTACTTCGTTCGCACGCCGCAGGAGTTCTGGGCACACTGGCACATGAGCCTGTCCGCCTGGCTGCGCGACTACCTGTTCCTGCCGATCGGCTACGCCTTATCGCGGCGACTGGACGGTGTCCGCTGGTTCGGGCTGCGCGACGATCTATGGATCTACGCGGGAGCGACGATGGTGACGATGCTGCTGGGCGGACTCTGGCACGGTGCGGCGTGGACCTTCGTGCTGTGGGGTGCCTATCAAGGCGTTCTGCTCGTGGTCTTCATGCTGGCAACCCGGATGCGCCGACGTCGGGCACGAACCCGTGCGGCCGCCACACGAACACGGTGGCGGCGCGCGCTCGAGGTGACCGGCATGTTCCACCTGACCTGCCTGGGCTGGCTGATCTTCCGCGCCGACTCTCTCGGCCAGTTCGCGACGCTCGCATCGAGCCTGGTGACTCGGTTCGACCCCAGCCTGAAGGCACTGATCGAGTATGGCGTCCCGTTGGCGTTGACGGTCGGGCCGTTGCTCGTCATCCATGGCATCGAGTTCGCGAACGACGATTTGTCGATCGAAATGAGATGGCCGTTTGCTGTCATATCGACCGTCTGCGTGGCCCTGACCTACCTGATCGTCCTGTTCGGGAACTTCGAGGGCACTCAGTTCATCTACTTCCAGTTCTGACGATCGGCACCGTGAACCAGGCTTCATCTGATGCTTTACTGCCTGCTACGCCATGCGATATCCTTGTTTCTTTGTAGAGGCCGTCAGGGAGTCCAACGGTAGCTCCGGTCGGTCGGCGTTGGCGGCCAGCGATATCCGGTTATGGAAAAGCTCCACCACGAACTCTGGATCGTCCAGGCCTTCAATGCCGTCTTTGGGCCGCTGGTGTCGAAGGTGCTGGCGTTGTTCGGTATGCACGCGCAGCACGCCGAACAGCCGATCCCCGACTATCTCGTGATGGTGTGCCTGATCGTGCTGGTGCTGTCTTTGGTGGCGTTCGTGCTGCGTTCGCGCCTGAGTGTCGACAACCCGGGCAAGCTCCAAATCGTGTTCGAGGACATCGTTGGAGCCCTGGGAGGCATGCTTGACGACCTGGTTGGGCCCAAGGGCCGCAACTACCTGACGCTCATCGGGACCATCGGCATCTTCATCCTGTTCGGCAACCTGATGGGCCTGATTCCCGGGCTGATGGCGCCCACCAGCAGCATCAACGTGACGCTTGGTTGCGCCTTGGTGGTGTGGATCTACTATCACTACCAGGGCATCAGGGAACAGGGTGTCGTCGCGTACTTCAAGCACTTTGCGGCTCCGCCAGGGGCGCCGCTGTTTATCGCACCCATCATGCTGCCCATCGAACTCATCAGCCATCTCTCGCGGGTGTTGTCGCTGTCGCTGCGGCTGTTTGGCAACATCTTCGGTGAAGAACTGGTGATCGTGATCTTGTTCAGCATCGTGCCGTTCCTGATTCCGCTGCCGATGATGTTTCTCGGCCTGATTACGGCGACCCTCCAGGCATTCATCTTCGTCATGCTGACGATGATCTACCTGGGTGGCGCCGTGGCGGCCGAGCACGGCCACGAAGAAGCGCCCGGACACGAATCGGTCCACCACGCCGAGGGCGTGGCGGCCTAGCGGTGATACGTCGGACATACTGAGGAGGCTGTGGTCGTGAAGATACGATTTGCTCTGATGCTTACGTTCGCGTTGGTGGCTTTTGGACTGTTCAGCCCGTTATACGCGCAGGGTGGGGAACCCGCAGCGTCATCGTCGATGGCCGTGGAAGTGGCGCGCTGGTCGATTATCACCGGCGGCTTCGCGTTGGCGATTGCGGCGGCGTTCGGCGCCCTGGCACAGGCCAAGGGTCTGAGCGCGGCCGTCGAGGGTATCGCCCGCAACCCGGCGGCCACCAACGACATCCGCGGCAGCTTGATTCTGGGTCTCGTGCTGATCGAATCGCTCGTGATCTACGTGCTGCTGGTCTCGTTAATCCTGTTCTTCATCTACCCGTTTGGCGCTCCGGTCGCCAAGTAAGGACCCGGAAGGAACTAAGGGGGTCCACGATGGCATGGTTATTTCTTTCCGGGTCCTAACCAGACGGGTGGATGCCCGGACCCCGGCGGCGGGCCCATCGCAGGTGGGCCCGCCATCGGCACTGGCCCGGCATGAGGGCCGGTTGTGCGCCGCTGGTTGTCGCTGACACCGTTTGACGGATTGCTGCTCCTGATGGTCCTCATCTGGGGCGTCAACTTCACCGTCGTGAAAGCGGCCCTGCGGGAGATCCCGCCTCAAGCGTTCAATGCCCTGCGTCTGGTCATCGCGTCGGTGCTATTCTTGTCCGCCATCCTCGCGAAGGGCGCGCCCCGCCTCGCACGCGCAGACTGGATTCGCGTCGCCTTCCTGGGTATCGTCGGCCATTTCGTCTATCAACTGTTCTTCATGGGCGGGCTGGCGAGAACCACAGCCTCCAACAGCTCGCTGATCCTCGGCTGTTCGCCTGTCGCCGTGGCGCTCGCCAGTGCCATGGCCGGGCACGAGCGAATTCCGCGCGGCCAATGGGCCGGGGTTCTCCTTTCGGTCGTGGGGATCTTCCTGGTCGTGGGCACCGGCGCACATTTCGGCGGCCCATCGTTGACCGGCGACTTTCTGACCTTGTGCGCGGTGGTGTGCTGGTCTGTGTACACCGTCGGGTCGCGATCGCTACTGACCAGATACTCGCCGCTGGCCGTGACGGGACTCACCATGATGTTCGGAACCCTGCTCTACGTGCCAGCATCGG
>ERZ1292640.2306-Hain-H43-02um-R1-2306-length-15313-cov-6_pt1 | contig 15313 bp, 14 predicted proteins | sample MGYA00564404_ERZ1292640 | MGnify/ENA primary metagenome ERZ1292640 (study PRJEB36523, sample SAMEA6512636) | groundwater metagenome | collected 2019-01-08 | study: AquaDiva: Metagenomics assemblies of 32 groundwater samples
CGGCTTGACGTAGTCGCGCGTCACAAACGCCGGCCGGCCGATCGCCGCCACCAGGATATCCGCGCTTCGGGCCACATCGGCCAGGTCGCGGGTCTTCGAGTGACAAATGGTGACGGTTGCATGCTGATGCAACAGCAGCATGGCCATGGGTTTCCCCACAATGTCGCTGCGCCCGATCACGACGGCGTGAGCCCCCAGCATCGTGATGCCAGACCGCTGCAGCAACTCGATGACGCCCGCGGGCGTGCACGGCATCAGACCTTCGCGATGCTGCACGAGGCGTCCGGCGTTGACCGCCGTGAAACCGTCGACGTCCTTGGCCGGATCGATCAGGTCTACGACCCGCACCTCGGCATCGGGGCCCATACCGGCCGGCAGCGGAGACTGGACCAGCACGCCGTCGATATCGTCGCGAGCATTGAGTCGGGCGACGATCGTCAGCACCTCGTCCACGTGACCGTCGGCAGGCACCCGCGCCAGTTCCGCGCGGATGCCCATCGCGGCCGCCATCGTCAACTTGTTGCGGACGTAGACTTCGGAACCGGCATCGTTGCCCGCCAGCACGATGCCGAGTCCTGGCGTCCGGCCGAAGGCTGCGGCCATCGCGGCAATACGGGCCGGCAATTCCGATCTAATGGCTGCGGCGACCGAGGTTCCGTTCAGGACGCGAGCCGGCATGTTGTGGGTTCCTCCGCGTCGGCTGCCCCGATCAGGACATAGCCGATCGTGCCGCCCGTCAGCACGATGAACAGGAGGGCGACGGCCAGCCACGGCCCTCGGACGTGGCTGAACCGGTCGCCCTTCGATGGACGCGCTGTCGACAGGCTACCCTCGCCCGCCGGCCTCGATCCGCTTGCGGAGTTCGCTGTGGCGGTAGCCATAGCCGAAGTAGATTGCGATGCCGATGATCATCCAGACGATCAGCCGCTCCCAGGTCGGCAGCGGCAGGCTTGCCATCAGCGAGAGCGAGACCAGTGCCGACAGGATGGGCACCAGGGGCACCCACGGCGTGCGGAACGGCGCCACCACATCGGGTCGCCGCCTGCGCAGGAAAATAATCCCGAGTGACACGATGACGAACGCCAGCAACGTGCCGACGCTGACCAGTTCGCCCAGAATGTTGATGGGTGTCAGGCCGGCGGCGATGGCCACGGCCACCCCGGTCACGATCGTGGTGATATGCGGGGTACGGAACCGCGGGTGGATCTTCTTCGCCCACGGAGGCAGCAGTCCGTCTTTGGCCATCGAGTAGAAGATACGCGGCTGGCCGAGCATCATGACCACCATCACTGAACTCAGGCCCGCGATGGCGCCCAGCTTGACGAGGAACGGGAGCATGTTGATGAACCAGGCCCAGCCGGTTCCCTGGGCCTGCGTCTTGGCCGCATCGATTGCGACAGCCATCGGGGCCGACACGCCCAGCATCGTGTACGGCACGAGACCGACCATCACGAGCGACACCGCGACATAGAGGATCGTGCAGATCACGAGCGACCCGAGAATGCCGATGGGCATGTCGCGCGTGGGGTTCTTCGCTTCCTGCGCGGCCGTCGACACGGCGTCGAAGCCGATGTAGGCAAAGAAGATCACGCCGGCCCCACGAGCGATCCCGCTCCACCCGAAGTCGCCGAAGGACCCTCTGTTCGCGGGAATGAACGGATGCCAGTTGGCCGTCTTGACGAAGGCCGCCCCGGCCACGATCACCGCCAGCACGACGGCCACCTTGACAATGACGATCACGGAGTTGACGTTGGCGGACTCCTTGATCCCGATGACCAGGAGAACCGTCACCAGCACCGCGATGAGCATGGCGGGCAGATTGATGATGCCCGTCACATGCGGCAGGCTGGCCGGGTTGATGCCCTGATTCGTCAATTGGGTGGCGAGATTCGCCGCCAGGATCTGCCAGTGCCCGGGCGAGGTCTCCACGAGGTCGACGCCAAGCGGCGCGGTGTAGGCCGGCGGGAGGAGCAGCCCGAAATCCGCGAGGAACGAGACGACGTAGCCCGACCAGCCGACGGCCACCGTGGCTGCGCCGAGCGCGTACTCCAGGATGAGATCCCAGCCAATAATCCACGCGATGAACTCGCCCAGGGTCGCATAGCCGTACGTGTACGCCGATCCGGCAATGGGCACGCTCGAGGCGAACTCGGCGTAACACAGACCTGCCAGTGCGCTCGCCACCCCGGCCAGCACCATCGACAGCACGATGGCGGGTCCCGAGTATTGCGCGGCCGCCTGGCCGGTCAGCACGAAGATGCCCGTCCCGATAATCGCCCCAATGCCAAGGGTGATGAGGTTGACCGGGCCCAACACGCGCTTCAGGCTGTGCTCGCCCGTTTCGGCAGCCTCGGCCCTCAGCTGCTCCATCGACTTCGTGGACATTAACGACATCAGATGGTCCTCCAGCGTCTCGAGAACATGGCGCGCCCAGGCCGTCCATCAGCCCGGATCACAGGAACCCGGCAAGGTTTGGGCATTATACACGCCCGGGCATGAGTCGCTAGACCGCTTCGGCGAGCTTCGCGGATTTCGCCGGCCCGAGCAGCCGCTCCATGAATCCGGTGCCGAGGCGGCCTGCCACGAAGTCGGCGTCGGCCAGAATCCTGAGGTGCAGCGGGATCGAGGTCTTGATCCCCTCGACGACCATCATGTCGAGCGCCCGCCGCATGCGGGCAATCGCCTCTTCACGATCCCGGCCGAAGGCCATCACCTTGGCGATCATGGAATCGTAGTACGGCGTGACCGTGGCTTCGGCGTACATCGCGGTGTCGACGCGGATACCCGGTCCGCCAGGCACGCTGAAGACCTTGATGAGGCCGGGCGACGGCACGAAGGTCTCGGGGCATTCGGCATTCACCCGGCATTCGATCGCGTGCCCTGTGAACGTGATCTCGCTCTGTTTGAACGACAGCCGCTCTCCCGCCGCGATCCGGATCTGTTCCTTGACCATGTCCACGCCGGTGACCAACTCGGTCACGCCATGCTCCACCTGGAGCCGGGTGTTGGCCTCCATGAAATAGAAGCGGCCGCCGGAATCCATCAGGAATTCGAACGTGCCGGCGTTCGTGTACTGCACTTCCCGCGCGGCATCCACGACGATGCTGCCAATCTTCCGGCGCATCTTCTCGGTGAGGGCCGGCGACGGTGATTCTTCGACCAGCTTCTGGTGGCGGCGCTGGATCGAACATTCGCGTTCACCCAGGTGCACCACGTTTCCCTGATGGTCTCCCAGGATCTGGAACTCGATGTGGCGGGGATTCTCGAGGTACTTCTCCACGTAGAGATCGGGCACACCAAACGCCGCTTCGGCTTCACGCTGCGCCGTCCGGTAGGCACGGGCCAGATCAGGCGGCGTACGCACCACCCGCATGCCCCGGCCGCCGCCGCCGGCACTGGCTTTGATGATGACGGGGTACCCGATCTCGCGCGCCACTTTCAGCGCCTGGTCTTCGCTGTCGAGCGTGCCTTCCGACCCCGGCAGAACGGGTACGCCGGCTTTCTTCATCGCGCGGCGGGCCCGAGCCTTGTCCCCCATCAGGCGAATCACCTGGGGATCGGGTCCAATGAACTTGATATGACACGCTTCGCAGACTTCGGCAAAGTACGCGCTTTCCGACAGGAATCCATACCCCGGGTGCACGGCGTCGGCGCCGGTGATTTCGGCCGCACTGATAATCGCCGGCACGTTCAGGTAGCTGTCGGCGGCGCGCGCAGGCCCGATGCACACATCCTCATCGGCGAACCGGACGTGCAGCGAGTCCTCGTCAGCTTCCGAGTAGACAGCCACTGTGCGAATGCCCATTTCGCGGCAGGCCAGGATGACGCGCAAGGCGATCTCGCCGCGATTCGCGATGAGAATCTTCTTGAACATTACTTCACCTTGATCGCGAACAAGCGCTCCCCGTACTGCACGGCCTGGCCATTGTCGACGTACACCGAAACGACGTCGCCCTCGTAGTCAGACTCGATCTCGTTCATGAGCTTCATCGCTTCGATGATGCAGAGCGTCTGGCCCTTCTTCACGTGGGCCCCTGTGTCGACAAATGGCGGCGCGTTTGGCTCGGAGGCGCGATAGAAGGTGCCGACGATCGGCGATTTCACGATCGCCAGGTCGGCGCTGAGCGCGTCGGGAACGGGCCGGGGCGCGGCGGGGCTGGTGCCGGCCGGCACCGAGGCGGACGGCGGCAACGCGATGGCGGGCAGCGGTGGGTACGGGGCCGCGCCAGGCAGCTGGACGACATGTCCAGCCGGGGTCTTCTTGACCTTGATTTTCAGCCCATCGATCTCGAGTTCGAACTCGGTCAACTCATGTTCGCGGACCAGGTCGAGTATGGTTCGGATCTCGTCAACGTTCATTGTGCTCAACCACCAGCAGCTCGAGCGGCACGTGCGTCAGCAGCTCCGCACCATCGCCCGTCACCAGCACATCGTCCTCGATACGCACTCCGCCAAGGCCAGGCACATAGGCCCCGGGTTCAACGGTGATCACAATTCCGTCGATCAGAGGTTCGTCGCGGGCCGCCGGGGGCACTCCCGGCACGTCGGCCCTGGCCGGACCAACCCGGGGTTCTTCGTGCACTTCCAGACCCAGGCCGTGCCCGGTCGCGTGGCTAAATGCCTCCCCAAGGCCGTATGCCACCAGCGTCTGCCTGGCGGCCGCGTCCACCGTGCTTGCGGTTGCCCCGGGCCTTACAGCCGCCAGCGCCGCGGCGTGGGCGTCCCGAACGGCCTGGTAGAGCCGTCGTACCTCCGAGGAGGGCTCGCCGACGCAAGCGGTGCGGGTAAGGTCCACGCAGTATCCGTCGTACACCCCCCCGAAGTCCAGCACCACCAGGTCTCCGGTCCGAAGCACCCGCTTTCCAGGCCTGGCGTGCGGGAGGGCCGAATTGGGCCCGGAGGCGACAATCGTGTCGAAGGCCGTCCGCTCAAAACCGCCCATTTTCAGGCGCCAGTCGATGTCGGCCGCGATGTCCCGCTCGCGCTGACCGGGCTTGAGCGCCGCCAAGATCGCAACCGCCGCGTCGTCCAGCAACCGCCCGGCCTGACGCAAGGCCGCCCGTTCGATCTCGTCTTTGCGGAGCCGTACGGCCTCGACCAACCGCTCGGTGGGGACCAGCCGGCTGTGTGCTCCATCCGGACCCTCCGCCAGCGCCACAGACAGCGTCTGGTAGCGGTTGAACGGCAGGTGGGCCCCCTCGAATCCGACCCTTTCGTACCCGCCCTGCTTCAGCACGCGAATCAGGGTCGCATCGTAGGCCGGATCAACCTTGACCAGCCTGAAGGCCGGGCAGATGCCGGCGATGGTCTCCTGGACTTCTGTCAGGTATCGGCCATCGGTGATCAGGACCAGTTCGTGCCGATCCAGCACGACGATGGCAGCGCTGCCGGCAAAACCGCTGAGATACCGCACGTTCGGCAGATGGGTGACGACCAAGGCATCGAGATGGTCGGCCGTCAGTCCGTCCCGAACGCGGGCATGGCGGACCCCGAGCAAGTCGGATAACGAGGGTGTGGTGATCACGGGGCGGGATTGTCTCACATCCTGGCGGCCCGTGGTGCAAGTGCGTCGTTGCAACGAGACCGGGGATGCGCCCGGTTGGCAAGGCGCGACGACCGAGCATACCGGGAGTATGTGAGGGAGGAGCAACGCCGCCAGGCCGGGGCCCCCAACGCGGCACCCGCGTTGGGGTGGGAGCCGGGATGCAGCGCCGGTCGAATGCAGACGGAGTTGCACCACGGGCTGCCAAGCCACGCTGGCAGACGATCGGATGCGACTATGCCGGAGCGTGATAGAGACGGGATCGGCGTTCGGCCAGTACGGCCTCGAGCCAGCGCTGGAGGTAGGACGCCACTCGGCGCGCTCGGGCCTGATCGGGTGTCTCGGCCGGAGAGGTCGCGCGAGCGATGGCCGGCGCCGCCGGCCGGGGCTGGGCGGTAGCCCGCGCTGCGCCATGCGATGGCTGAGGCGGAGCCGCCGGCGCCCGCACAGATTGGCGCGGACCGAGTTCCTTCTTCAGGTCGCGAACGATTTGCTCGATGCCAGGGTCGTTGCGAGCCAGTTCGAAGGCACTCCGGTATTCATCGAGCGCCTCGGGGAGTTCACCGCGGCGCCGATGCACTTCGGCCAGCCCCCGAATGGCAGCGAGATTCTCGGGGGCGGCGCGGCGCACCTCGGCAAGCTCACGTTGGGCTTCCTGCAGCTCGCCAATCTCGAGCAGGGCTCGACCGAGGGTGACTCTGGCCGACAGGTAGCCCGGATGGCGGGCCAGCCCGGCCCGGCAGGTATCGATGGACTCCCGGAATTGGCCAGCGCGCCGGTATTCTTCGGCCAGTTGCGCGAAGGCGATCGAGGCCGGATCCTTTTGGAGCCGGCCCCGAAGTTCATCGATACGCGACAGGTCAGCCACGTCCAGTACTCTACCCTAGCTGCCGCACTTCTTCACCGTGACACTCTGCGTGGTGGTCGCGGTCTGACCAGTCGAATCCTGAATGGTCAGGCTGACCACAAACGTCTTGTCGCTGGCCACGCCCGTGCACGACGCGCCGGACCATTGGTGCGACGCGGTGACGCCGCTGCCCGTCGGCGTGCCGTCCCCGAAGTTCCAGAGGTAGTCCCTGATGGGGAACGACCCGGTCGAAGCGGTTGCGTTGAAGTACACCAGCTGTCCGGCATCCGGATTCGTTGGCGAGTAGGTGAAGCTCGGCGACAGTCCGGCTCCCGCTTTGACCGTGACCGTTTGCGTCGTCGTAGCGATCTGTCCGGCGTTGTCGCGGACGGTCAGTCGTACGACGTAGCTGCGGTCGCTGGCGAATGTCGGGTAAGCATGCTGAGCGGTGACGCCGGTGGCGGTGGCGCCATCGCCGAAATCCCATTCATAGGCGATGATCGGGTTCAGGCTGATCGACCCCGACGCGTTGAAGTTGATCTGCTGGTTGCCGATGGGAGCCGTTGGTGAGTACGTGAAGGTGGCCGTCACCGAGCCGCTGGACACCGGCACCGCCTTGACGACCGTACCTTTCTTCCCGATGTCGTCAGTCACGACCAGCGTCACGTTGTACGTGGCGGCCGTCCCGTACGACTTGGAGGTGGTCACGCCGGTCCCGGTTCGGCCGGTGCCGAAGTTCCACTCGTAGGTGACCAGAGTCCGTCCGGGGGCGGCCTTCGACGAGGATGCGTTGAAGAAGATCTCTTGATTGACCAGCGGACTCGTTGGTGAGAACACGAAGTCGGCGGTCGGCGTCGCACTGTCGGTCACTACGACCGTCTTGGTGGCGGACGCCGACAGATTGTGGTCGTCGGCCACGGTCAGCTTCACGATGAAACTGCCTCCCAGGCCAAACCGGTGCGTCACCGTTGGACCGCTGCCCGTCGCCCCGTCTCCGAAATCCCAGGCGTATGCCACGATGCGTCCTGTCGGACTGACGCTGGCTGACCCGTCAAACGTCACATCGGTGCCCGCCAGTGGCGCCGACGGCGAGAACGAAAAGAGGACCTTGGGAAAATCGCTCGGCGGGATGATCACGCCTGGTGGGACCAAACGAATCTGAACCGAGTGAGTGACCGCGCCAACGTAGTCGGCGCCGACGGGCGTCGCGAGAATCTGGACAATCTGGATGGCGTCCTCAGCCGTCACCGGCGCGTTAGGCGCGGTGTAAGTGGAGGTCGCCCGCCCGTCGCTGCCCGTGTACACGTTCTTGGAGGACAACTGGCCATAGTCGGCCACGACGCCGCCAACGGCCACATCGAGCCGGATCGGTAGATTCTTGATGGCCTCGCCCTTGGTGTCTCTGGCCTGGACGGTAATTTGCGATTGTGAGGCACCGTCCTGGCGAAGCGTGTCCGGACTGGCGTACATCGTGATGGCGGTCGCCAACTCCGAGGGTCCAGACAACTGAGGCGCATCCTGCTTCTTGGCCGTACATGCGGCCAGGCCAGCCACCGCGCCCACCACGAGAACTCCTGTGACAAGTCTACGCGTCATCGTCGTGCCTCACGACAGAGCCACTACTACCAGGCCCCGTCCGCATATGCGAGAACCGCCGGCGTGGTCGTCGTGCCCACGCCGTGCCGTTGCGTTGCGCCGCTGATCGCTACGTGACGGGATCGGGCCAGTCGGCGAAGTTCACCGAGATCAGGCCGGTCACCGACACGGTATTGCCGTTCTGGTCCTGTCCGTAGAACGTGATCTCGGCCACCGTCGAGATCCTGATGGCGCCCCCATTCCCCGTCAGAGACTTCAGGGGCGGATCTTGCTTGGCCTGCGCGCGAACGATCACGAACACCAGAGCGGCGCCGTTGGAATCGAAGGTGCCTGTGGCTGCGCCGTCAAATGCATACGGCACGTCCACGCCCGGTGTATTGCGCCCGTCCGACCGGCGGAACTCGACGTGGTAGCGGGTGACCGTGATCGCGTTGGTTGATGTCGGCGTGGTCGGGGCATTTGGCCCACCCACGTCCTTGAGCGCCATCTTCAACACCACGCGCGCGGTGTCTTCGAAAATGGTGGGCTGGAGCGTTGCCTGCCCACCCATCTGGACCCTCACGTTGGTGATCACGTCGGATTCCAGGACATTCGAGAAACTGTCCGGTTTGGCGCCCGAGGCTGCCGACAGCGACTCGATGATCAGATACGACGGCGATCGACCGCTGGTGTTCAGGTGCCCACACGACGCACCGCCTGCCAGCGCCAGCCACACGATCCCCATTGTGACCCACCGGGCTGCAGCCGGGCGCGCTTCCCTTCTAGTCTGCATGTTGCCTTCTTCCGCCACCCGCTCCGCCGCCTACCGGCGGATCTTCGGCGTGATGAAAATCAAGAGTTCGCGACTCTCGTCGGAGAACGAATCGCGCTTGAAGAGCCACCCGAGCAGGGGAATCCTGTGCATCCCCGGCACGTTGTCCTTTTGCATCTGTTCCTGGCTCACTTCGATGCCGCCGATCACGGTGGTCTCGTTGTCCTGCACCAGCACTTGCGTTTTGGCGCGCTGGGTGTTGATGGGCGGGATGCCGTTCACCTGCTTGGAGAAGTCCGCGGCGCCGTTTTCGAGCGTCACGTCCATGATGATGGTGTTGGCGGCCGTGATCTGCGGCTTCACCTTCAGCAGCAACGCGGCTTCTTTGAACGTGACCGTGACGGTGTTGTTGGACACCGTCTGGATCGGGATTTGAATCCCCTGGGCCATCTCGGCCTCGACGTTGTTCTGCATCATCACGCGGGGCGCCGAGAGAATCCTGCCGTTGCCCTTCTTCTCGAGCGCCGACAGCGCGATGTCCAGATTGAGTGCGCCGTTGAGCGAGCCCATTGAGATGCCGAAGGCCGTGGTCGCCCCGTTTGCTGGCAAGTTGACGGCTGCCGGCACCTGCGCTCGAACCGGGCCCAGCGGGTTGCCCTGGTTGGCCGCACCGGTGCGGCCGCTGATGCTGCCTTGCGACGGGAATGTGAGCGGCGTGGTATTCCCCAGCTCGGGCGCCATCCGACCGCTCAGACCCCACTGCACTCCGAGCGCTCGTGCGCTGTCGCGAGTCGTCTGGACGATACGCGCCTCGATTTCCACTTGCGGCTCGGGACGGTCGAGCACGGAAATCAACTCTTCGGCCGTGACCAGTCTAGCCGCCAGATCCTTGATGATGAGCGTGTTGGTGCGCGCGTCGACCTGCACATCGCCGCGTGTGCTCAGGGCGGCCTTCAACAGCAACGCCTGCATGTCGCTGGCTTTCGCATAGCTCAACGACCGGGTGAGTACCTTCAACTCGCCGCCCTGGGCCTGGGCCTGGACCAGTTCCTGTTGGCTCTTTTCTTCCTCAGCCAACACTTTCAGGGGCGCGATTCGAACCACGTTGTTGTCGAGCACGTACCCGAGCTGGTTCGCGCGCAGGATGATCTCGAGTGCCTGGTCCCAGGGCACCTCACGCAGCGACACGTCCACCGTGCCCGAAATGGTCGGATCGATGACGACGTTCAGCTTGCTGATATCCGAAAAGGTCCGGAGCACCATCCGCAGGTCGGCCTGCTGAAAGTCGAAGGTGACTGGATGACCGGTGTACTGCTTCCCGATTTTCGGAGCCGTCGTTGGCGGCTCGGGCTGCGCTGGCTTGGCCGGCGGAGCCGCAACCGGCGCCGCCGGGCTGGCGACTCTTGGCTCGGTCTTGGATTCGGCCTTGGGGGGTGGTGGAGTCTCGCGGCGGACGACCACCGGCACAGGTTTGTCGACCTCGGCCGCGGGCGCGGGAGCCGCGACCGGCGGCGGCGGAGCCACCTGTGTGGCTTCACGAGTGGCGGCGGCCGGTGGCGTGGTGGGATCCAGCAGCACCGCGAAATCGTCGCCGCCCGTCTCCACTCGATAGGCCACCGGGTACTTCAGGTCGATCACGACCCTCGTCACGAGCGGCTGGCGGCTGTTGACGGCGACACGGACCTTCTCTACCGGCCCCTTGCCGACGGTCGTGACGGCCGGCACGCTGAACGACGTGTTCGGGAAATCCACCACCAGACGGGGGGGCAGATCGCGGGCCGTCTCGACCGACGATGCCTTCAACGGTCCCGTGCCGACGAATGTCACGCGGGTCCCTTCCGGACCCAAGCTGGTTTCGATTCTCGTCAAGTTGGCGACCGGACCCGCCGAAGCTGCCTGCGCTGCCGGGGCCTTTGGCGTAGGAGTGGAAACCGGCTTGGCCTGGGCGGCAGACGTTGCCGGCGGCGTTTTTGCGGGCGGCGCGCTCTTGGTCGCCTGATCGGCGGGTGCGGCAGGCCGGACGCCTGTCTCGTTGGCGGTCTGCCCGCCGAACTCCACGATCACCTTGTTCCAGCGGCTGCGAACGACGGGACGCGCCGGCTCGGAGAGCGCCAGCCGCACACGCGCGAGGATGGTGCCATCATCGGCGATCACGGACTCAACCGAGACGGCGGCCACGGGGCCCGACGTCAAGTCGACGGCCTTGGCCTGCCGCGTCGAAATCACGTTTCGGAGATCCACCAGAACGGTCAGCGGATCGGGCTGCGCCATGACGTACGCCACCGGCTCGCTGGTCTCGATAACCATCGTCGTCACCCGGCCGACCGTCTTGGTCGTCACGCCGGTCAGCCGGACCTTCTCGACCCGGTCACCGGCAGCCTGGACGTGCACCGCCAGCAGCACCGCGGCGCCCAGCAGCCAGACGAGGCCTGCGGGCCTTCGCCGCCTGCTGGCCAAGGTTGTGGGCCGACTCTTCGCCATCGCCATCACGGCCTTCCTCTCCACGTTCACTTCGCCTCTACCACGGCGCGAAGGACTTTTCGCACTTCGCGCTGTTTGGCCAGCGACAGCGGGTCATTGACATCCTCGAGCATCACCAACGTGTCAGCCGTGATGTTCCGGACGCTGCCATCGAGCAGTCGATCGTTGACCCGCAACTGGTAGGTCTTGTTGTCGGGGCCTTGGATGAGCGCAATGCGTTCACCTCGGCTCAGCATGATGCCTTTCAGCACCACCTCGCTCACCAGGAAGGCCGCCGAACCTTCGGCGGCTTTTGCGCCCGGCCGCCGCACGGCATCACCGCCCCGGCGCAACAGGCTGACAAACGGGTCGCGGCGACCCTCCGAGTTGTATGAATACAGCGACGTTTGCGCGGCGGGCTGAGGACCGACCGGAGGCGCCACCGTCCTGTTCTGACCACTGGCGGAGGCCGCCACGAACATCAACGCAAGGGCAAGCGATCTCATGACTTTGGTACCGTTTGCCCTGGAAGCGTCGCACCAGGTGGCAGAGTCGCGGCACCGGCTGCGGCCTTGGAGGCCTCCAGCAGCACGAAGGTGGTCGCCACGCAGGCCACCGAGATGGTGGCATTCGGCTCGGGCCGGTCCTTTGCGCGGATGTGCACGTTGCTGATGTTGATGATGCGCGAGAACTTGCCGATGCGGTCGAAGAACAGGCCGAGGTTGTGGTACGTGCCTTCCAGCTCGATATTGATGGGCCACTCGGCGTGCAGAGGCTTGGTTACAACGGGCGCCGGCTTGAAGAGCTTGATGGTGAGATTCGACTGCGTGGCGAGGATTTGCAGGCTCCGGAGCAGGTCGCCGAAGTCCTTTTCCTCGGGCAGCACCGACTTCAGCCCGTCAAGCCGGGCCTGGTACTCGGCGACCTGGGACCGGAACTGCGGCAGTTTGCGAGCGACCGCCATTCCCTTGCTGATGTCGAGGCGCAACGCGTTCAGCTGCTGCTGCTGCTCGGCCATCACCTCTTGGTTGGGCTCGGCGTACAGGTAGTAGAAGGCCGCCACGCCGCCAATCGCGAGTGCGACGAACATTCCCACTTGTGCGTACCACGGTAACTTGTTGAGGCTGAGGTCCATAGCTTCAGGAGTCGTATCGGAGCCAATCCCGTCCGGCTTTATCCGGAACTGCGCGCCCTCACGCGCCGGGAGCTGCAAACTGGGCCTTGATCGTGAAGCGAATCACGCTGCTTTCGCCGGCCTGTACCTGCTCGAGTTGGCTGTCGACGATCTCGACCGGTTTCTTAAACCACCCCGAGGCTTCGAGGTTCCCCACGAAGTCTGACAGGGATGTCATGGCCGAGCAGTGTCCCTCGATGGTGAGGTCGTTCCCCTTCTGTTCGAGCTGGTTCAACCACAGCATCTCGGGCAGGCTGCGGCTCAGCTCGTCGAGCATGTGGACCGGGCCGGTCTGGCCCCGGCGCAACTGCTCGATGAGCGCCACGCGCTGCTGCAGTTGGGCCTTGCGGTCGTCGAACTGCTGCACCTGTACGATGAGGGACTTCAGTCGTTGGGTTTCCTGCTGGGCCGCGCTGATTTCGTCGGCCAGCAGTGTCGTTTCCTTCTGGATGGACCAGTACCACCAGGCCGCGCCTAGCGCCGCTGCGGCGAGAATCAGCGTGCACCCGACCGTGATCTTCTGGCCCGCCTGGAAGCTGGCGCCACGACGCTTCGGGCGCGGGCGTTCCACGCTGAGGAGGTTGATGCGAATCATCGGTCACCTGCCCGCCGAAGCGCCAGACCCACAGCTACCACGGACGTTGCCGCCACGTCGTCTGCGTGGGCGCCGATTTTCGACGCGTCCAGCGTGATGCGGCGGAACGGATTGAGCGGCTCCACCGGCAACTTGAAGTGGTCGCCTAGCGCGGCTGAGAAGCCGTCCACCCGGGAGCCGCCGCCGCACAGCATTACCCGATCGAGGCGCTCGGATGCGGCCGTGGCCCTGTAGAAATCGAAGGTCTTCTGTATTTCGAGCAACACGTTTTCCGTGACCGCCCGCAACACGTGGCGCACGTCGTCGGCCGCCAGGCCCTCGCCGCCCGACCCGCACTTGGCCGCCTCAGCCTGCTCGAACGAGACATTGAACTCGCGCTGCACCGCCTCGGTGTAGGCGTTGCCGCCGATGGAGATGTCCCGCGTGAACACCGCGGCGCCGCCATTGACGATGTTGATGTTGATGGCGCTGGCGCCCACGTTCATGAGTACCGTGACCGCGGCAGGATCGACGTCGTAGTTGGCTTCAAACGCATTCTGCAACGCGAAGGCATCCACATCCACCACCACCGGTATGCGCCCCGCCTGTGCGATGACGCCAGTGTAGTCGGCGATTTTTTCTTTCTTGGCCGCTACCAGCAGCACATCCATGGTGGTCTTGCCGGCCGCCGAGTTGCCGCTGTCAAGAATCAGGTAGTCGAGGTTCACGTCCTGAACGTCAAATGGGATGTACTGCTCGGCCTCCCATCGGATCGACTCGGCCAGTTCCCCATCGGTCATGGCGGGCAGGCTGATCTTTTTCACGATGACGGCGTTGCCCGAAAGCGAGGCCGCCACATTCTTCGTTCGGGTGCCGGCTCGATCGAACGCCCGCCGAATGGCATCGGCCACGCCCGCGCCATCGATGATGGCGCCATCCACAATGCTGTCGGGAGACACCGGTTCGGTGCCGAAGGCCACGACGCGGTGGGTTCGGCCCGATGGCTTGAGCTCGACGACCTTGGCGGCGCTCGAACCGATGTCCAGGCCTACCAGGCCTTTTGTCTTGCTGAACACGTCCCGGTTCCCCGCCCTTTCCGAAGCCCAGCACCGGGCTTCCTGATCGACTTCAGCGCCGCGTCCCGGCATTGGCTCGTGGGCGGCCAGCCCGGGTGCGCCGGGCACCCGGCTGTCACAACCGGATCCACACCCGGGTCGTTACTCTTATCGGCAGTGATCTACTGTTCCAATAGGCAGATCTGCGCAACGGTGTGCGGAACGCCCTGAGAGCCCCCTAGGGGGAGACGACGTGTCTTGACAAGTAGCGAAGGTGCTGGTACGATTTTGGTTTGCCGTCGCTGAAATTGACTCAGGAATAGAGACTTGCAGATGCGAACGTATACGGCGAAACCGACAGACGTAGTGCGGTCCTGGCACCAGATCGATGCTGACGGGCAGGTGCTGGGACGGTTGGCGACGCTCGCCGCTCATCTACTGATGGGTAAACATCGTCCGGTTTACACGCCTTCTCTCGACACCGGCGACCACGTCATCGTGGTTAACGCGAGCCGCGTCAAGCTGACCGGCCGCAAGGAAGAGCAGAAGATCTACCGCCGTCACAGCGGGTATGAAGGTGGCCTTCGCGAGGAACGTGCCAAGGACGTCCGCGAGCGCAATCCCATCCGCATGGTCGAAGAGGCGATTCGTGGCATGCTGCCCAAGACCAAGCTCGGTGACGCGATGTATCGCAAGTTGAACGTCTACGCAGGTGCCGATCACCCGCATGCGGCGCAGAAACCAACCAAGCTCGAGGTAGCGTAACTTGACTTTGATTCAGTACTACGCCACCGGGCGCCGTAAGACGTCCACCGCCCGGGTCTTCCTTCGGCCAGGCAACGGCGCCATCACGGTCAACCGTCGCGAGTTCGCGAACTACTTCCCCACCGACGTGCTCCGCATGGAAATCCGCCAGCCGCTGGTGCTGACGGAGACCGTCGACAAGTTCGACATCCTGGCGACGGTCGCCGGCGGCGGCATTGCGGGGCAGGCGGGCGCCATCCGGCTCGGCATTTCGCGGGCCCTGTGCCTGTACAACATCGAGTTGCGCGGCGCCATGAAGAAGGAAGGCCTGCTCACACGAGACGCGCGGGCCAAGGAACGGAAGAAGTACGGGCTGGCCGGCGCACGCAAGCGCTTCCAGTTCAGCAAACGGTAATCGGCGGCTTGACAGGGACGAGGGAGGACGCTTGAGCGGGATCGCCATCAAGGAACTGCTGGAGGCCGGCGTCCATTTTGGCCACCAGACGAAGCGCTGGAACCCGAAGATGAAGCCATATATCTTCGGCGAACGCAACGGCATCTACATTATCG
>ERZ1292640.125-Hain-H43-02um-R1-125-length-60370-cov-15_pt5 | contig 15304 bp, 12 predicted proteins | sample MGYA00564404_ERZ1292640 | MGnify/ENA primary metagenome ERZ1292640 (study PRJEB36523, sample SAMEA6512636) | groundwater metagenome | collected 2019-01-08 | study: AquaDiva: Metagenomics assemblies of 32 groundwater samples
GTATCGTCCCTGGATCAATGCGGATCAGGGCTCGATCTCGATGATGTCGGGGTTCTGTTCGGAGTAATCAAAGGCATATGCCAACTCCCCTGATGTTTCGGCATGCACGATGGTGAGCGGCTGGCCCGCGGCGACTTCTTCGCCAAGGCGTACCTCCATCCACAAGCCAGCGGCCTTGGCGTCCGGCGCTCCCGCGAGCTTCGCCAGTCAGGCGATCTTGCGATTGTTGATATGCACGATGCGCCCCGTGCGAGGTGCGATCATCGGACGTGTCTGCGCGGCATTGGGGGGATTTCGCAGGCCACCCTGAGCTACGCAAATCCGCTCGAACTTGCGCCACACGCGTCCATCGGCGAGAGCGGCATTCGCCACATCATACCCTTTGCTCTGGGCGGCAACCCCGCCCACCTCGAGGGCCGCCCCCGCCAAGCCGCAGGCCCGGCGACGAAGATCGTCTGGCGCAGCCGGAGCATTCTGCAGGACAGCGAGAACATCCAAAGCCTCGAGAGCCGGGCCTACTCCACGCCCCACCGGCTGAGTCCCATCACTCGACATGCAAACGGCCGTGAGACCGAACCGGGCGGCCACTTGAGCCAGTCGCGCACCCAATTTCCGGCCAGCGTCCTCGTTACGTATCTTGGCGGTGGGGCCCACCGGAATATCGATCACGACGTGAGTGGACCCGGCGGCAATCTTCTTGGAGAGCACCGAGGCGATCAGCTGCCCTTCGGTGTCGACATCGAGCACCCGTTCGACGCGAATGAAGATATCGTCGGCCGGGCTGAGGCGAACCGCTCCACCCCAGGCGAGACAACCACCTTCGACCTCCACAACCCGCCGCAACGTGGGTAGATCGAGGTTTACGGTCGTCAGCGTTTCCATCGTATCCGCCGTGCCGGCCGGAGACGTAATGGCACGCGACGAAGTCTTGGGTATGACGAGGCCCAGGGCAGCAACAATCGCCACCACGATCGGCGTCGTGCGATTGCCGGGCAGGCCACCGATAGAATGCTTGTCGACGACGATCGGTGCATCCCAGGTCAATCGATCACCAGCCGCCACCATCGCCGTGGTGAGATTGACGACTTCCTGATCGTCGAGCGGCAGGGCGGACGTCGCCGTCAGAAAGGCAGACAAATGCACATCCGTGTAACGCCCAGACACGACATCCTGCACAATAACCGTGAAGGCGGCTTCATCGAGACGATTGCTGTAAATTCGCCGACGGACGCGCGCGATCGACTCCAAAGTCGGAGGGTGGCTCACTCGAATCGCGTCGCCTTCCTTGACGCCGAGAAGCATCCAAGCAGCCTCGGACAGGGCGATCTCGTGCGGCTTCAAAACGTCGCCTTCGATCTGGAACAGCGTCGCCTGAACGGTATGCCCACCGGCGCTGAGCAGGACTTGGGAGCGGGCTGCGAGGCCCTCCGCGCGACACACATGACAGTCGATACGCATGACCACGACCGCTTCGTGCTGGGTGTGCAACCCCAGACGCTGAGCCCGCAGCAGCGGCAGCGGCAGCGTGGTACCTCGCTCCTCCGTGTGATTCATAACTCGAACGTCTCACCTTGCCGCGGAACGGAACATGTCCATGCCTTCAAGCTGGCGATCCGGGCCCGCAACGCCTCGGAGGCGTTGGCCTCGTCGTGGACGATGAAGGTTTGCCTGGGCGGGCGACGGAAGCCAGACAGCCAGCGCAGAATCTCATCCGCATCCGCATGGGCCGAGAGCATGGAGAGGTCGGCTACTTCCGCGCGAATGGGAATCCATTCGCCATGAATCTTCACTTCGGCAGCGCCCTCCACCATCGCCCGTCCCCGTGTACCGGCAGCCTGGAACCCCGAGAACAAGATGGTGTTCCTGCTATCCGGTCCAAATGCCTTGATATGATGCAGAACGCGGCCGCCGCTAGCCATGCCACTCGCCGAAATGATCACTTTGGCAATCGGGTTGGCCGTCACAGCCTTGGAGGCCTCCACGTCACGTACGTAGGTGGCCACGCCGCAAATCCCGCGACAGACCTCAGCGGGCATCCGATGACCGTCTGGGTGGGCGCAAAGAATGTCGCTGGCATCGATTGCCATCGGGCTGTCCAGATAGACCGGCACCAATCTGAGACGGCCGGCCTGCTTCAGTTTCCAGATGTGATAGAGCAGCGACTGAGCACGACCGATGGCGAAGGCTGGAATGATCACCGTGCCGCCGCGCCTGACAGTCCGCTCGATCGCCTCGCCCAAGGGCTCGGTTGGATCCCCCTGATCATGCTTGCGATCACCATAGGTCGACTCCACCACCACGTAGTCGGCGTCCGGAACCGCCTCCGGATCAACCATCACAGGATCGTCGTATCGGCCAAGGTCGCCGGAGAAGACGACCCGCCGTCCCTCCCATTCGATTTCAGCCGTCGCGGCCCCCAGGATGTGACCGGCACGCCGCAGCGTCAGGGTTGCGCCGCCGGGAAGCAAAGTCGGCGCGTGTACCTTAACAGGCGAAAAGAACTCCATCGTCCGCTCCGCATCATGAACGCCATACAGTGGTAAGGCGGGCCTGTGCTTCGAGAAGCCCTTGCGGTTGGCGTATTCGGCGTCCTTCTCCTGAAGATGACCGCTGTCCTTTAAGATGCGCTCAGCGACGTCTCTGGCGGCATCAGTCGAGAAAATCCGCCCTCGAAACCCATCACGGACGAGCCTCGGAAGATGGCCTGAGTGATCGAGATGGGCGTGGGTCAAGACGACGGCATCGATCGATCGTGAATCGACGGGAAACCTAGCCCAATTCAGTTCCCGTAGGCTTTTGAGGCCCTGAAACAGGCCACAGTCGACCAGCACACGGCGGCCGGCTACTTCGAGTAGATGTTTTGAGCCGGTAACCGTACCGGCACCGCCCAGAAACTTTATCGTCAGCACTGGTCAACTCCCTGGGCCATTTGCACCCACTTCGCCGAATGTCGCTTGGCTCAACTTTCCGACTTCTCCCCACCAGATTTGGCGGACAGATCATCCGCAGGAAGGGCCTCGATCCCGAGCACCTCGTGAGACAGCGCCTTGGCGACCAGGGGCGCCAGGGAGATGGCATTGCTCGGATGGACGACGGCATCGCTAGACACGACCCGATCAGCCACTTCGGCGAGCTTTTGGTAGGCATCCCCCGCGAATATTGCATGCACTACCACACAGACTGGCCGACGCAGCCCCTGCCGTGACAGCTGTTGCGCCGCTTCGATTAGCGTGCGTCCAGACGAGGCAATATCGTCGATCAGGACGGGCCGCCGGCCACGCCATGGAGAAAAATCTGGAAGGTCGATCTGGACGTCACGATCACCGCGGCGAATCTTCCTCAGCACGACGTGAGGCGCCGTTGCCCTGGCAGCGACAGCCGAAACCCACTGTTCGCTCTCTTCATCCGGCCCAATGATCAATGGTTCGGGCACTTCAGCCGCAATCCAGTCGGTTATCAGCGGCGCGGCATGCAAGGTCTGAGTTGGAATCTCATAGAGAGTCGACAAAGACGGATAGCGATGCAGATGCGGATCCACACAGGCAAGCCGGTCGAAGCCCGTCGAAACAAGTCGTGCGAGGGTCTTTGATGTAATCGCCTCACCCGACTGGAAGCGACGATCCTGGCGCATGTAGGCAAGATATGGCGCCACTAGATTGACCTCGGAAGCCCCAAGTTCTCGTGCTGCATCTGCCGCGAACATCAATCTAAGGAAATTCGTATCCGGTCGCGCCAAAGAGCAGACCAGGTCAACGGATCGTCTGCTGACATCTGACGTCAGGCGAACATAACTTTCCTCATCCGGGAAGCGCCTCGCTTCCAGCCGGCCAGTCTCCCAGCCTCCTGCGTATGCCACGCTCTCGGCGAAGCGCTCATTCCCGGGCATAGGCAAGATCAATCGCATCGATCGCGCACTCCGAAACGGCAGGTGACTTCGCGGTCATGCAGAGCGTTCTGTGTACTGGTTAGCTGCGGCGATGACATCTTGAGTGCTGATTCCGGGGCAAGCCGCCCCTCGCTTCCGAGATGATGGCGCCCACCCATTCCGATCAATTGTCGCCCAGCGTTCCGATTAATTCTCGCCCATGATTCCGGGATGATGTCGCCCGGGTACGGGGGATGAGGGGAGCCTTCGCCGGTTGTGCGTAGTGTCTGCTTTTTGGCTGTGGCCGAGGAGCGGATTGATGCCAGCGGGGAGAGTTTCCATGCGCCATGTGCGCGAGGTTTTGCGTCTGGGTTATGGCGGGGTCTCCAAGCACGGGATCGCCCGGCGGATGGGACTGGCGCCATCGACGGTGCGCGCGACGCTGAAGCGGTTTGCGGCCACGGGCCTGGCCTGGCCGCTGTCCGATGATGTGACGGACGCGGATCTTGAAGCGCGGTTGTACAAGAACGCCGGGACCAAGCAGGGCCATCGCCGCCAGGTCGAGCCGGACTGGGCGGTGATCCACCGTGAACTCAAGCGCAAGCACGTCACGCTTTCGGTCCTGTGGGACGAGTACATCGAGCAGCACCCCGACGGATACCGCTAATCCCGCTTCTGCGATCTCTATCGGTCGTGGGAGGGCAAGCTCTCGGTCACGATGCGCCAGGCCCATCCCGGCGGCAAAAAGCTGTTCGTCGATTACGCCGGCGACCGGGCACTGGTGGTCATCGACCGGCTGACCGGGGAGATCCGGGAGGCCTGGATCTTCGTTGCCGTGCTCGGCGCCTCGAACTTCACCTATGCCGAGGCGACCTGGACCCAGAGGCTGGCGGATTGGATCGGCGCCCATACCCGGGCGCTGGAAGCGATCGGCGGGGTTCCCAGTCTCATCGTCCCCGACAACACCAAGACCGCGGTCATCAAGGCATGCCTCTACGAGCCGTCGGTCAACCGGACCTATACCGAGATGGCCGCGCATGACGACACCGCCATCCTGCCGACACGGCCGCGCGACAAGGCCAAGGTCGAGGCGGGCGTGCTGATCATGGAACGCTGGATCCTCGGACGCTTGCGGAACCGGTGCTTCCACAGCCTGGCGGAACTCAACGAGGCAATCCGCGGTCTCCTGGTCCGGCTCAACGACGAGCGGCTGATCCGGCGGCTCGGCGTGACGCGGCGCCACCTGCTCGAAGAACTCGACCGGCCGATGCTCAAGCCCTTGCCGGTCGAGCCCTATGTGTTCGCCGAATGGCGCCTGCGCCGGGTCGGCATCGATTATCACGTCGATGTCGATCGGCACTATTACAGCGTGCCTTACCGCTTCGCCAAGGAAGCGGTCGAGGTCCGGCTCACCGCCAGGACCGTGGAAGTGTTCGCCAAGGGCGAGCGCGTCGCCGCCCACCTGCGCTCCAGCGGCAACGGCAAGCACACGACCGTCGAGGACCACATGCCGTCGAGCCATCGGCGTTACGCCGAGTGGACGATCGAACGCATCCGGCGCGATGCCACTCTGATCGGGCCATCGGCCGCGGCGCTGTGCGACCTGATCCTGGAAGAACGCTCCCATCCGGAGCAGGGCTTCCGAGCCTGCCTCGGCGTCGTCCGCCTGGTCAAAGCCTTCGGCGCGAAGCGGGTGGAAGCGGCCGCGGCGCGGGCGCTGGACATCGGCGCCCGGACCTACGGCTCCGTCAAATCCATCCTCGACAACAATCTCGATCGCCATGCCGCCCCGCACCGTGGCCCTGACGGCCTGACGATCCTTCATCGCAATATCCGGGGCCGCGACTATTACCATTGAGGAGACGACATGCTCACCTATCCGGAATGGCTCGCCCTTCTGCTCGATCGGGAGACGACCTATCGGCACGACAGGAAACTCGCCGCCCGGCTGCGCTATGCCAGGCTGCGCCAGCAGGCGCTCGTCGAGGACATCGATTACCGCGCAGCGCGCGGCCTCGACCGCCCGCTGTTCCAGAAGCTCGTGGTCGGCGATTGGATCGACGCGCACGACAATCTAACCATCTGCGGCCCAACCGGCGTCAGCAAGAGCTGGCTTGCCTGCGCGCTCGGCCACAAGGCATGCCGCGACAACCGTTCCGTCCTCTATCAGCGCGTCCCCAAGCTGTTCGGCGACCTGGTGCTCGCGCGCGGCGACGGCCGCTATGCCCGCATCACCCGCGCGCTCGGCGACTTCCAACTGCTCATTCTTGATGACTGGGGGCTCGAGCCGCTCGATGCCCAGGCACGCCACGACCTCCTCGAGATACTCGAGGAACGCTACGGACGGCGATCGACCATCATCACCAGCCAGCTCCCCGTCGAGAACTGGCACGCGGTCATCGCAGATCCGACCTACGCCGACGCCATCCTCGACCGGCTCGTCCACAACGCCCACCGCCTCGATCTGTCCGGTGACAGTCTGCGGCGGACACGCTCGAAACCGGCCGAAAGAGGTTGACCGAACGAAGCGTTCGGTGCCACGGATTACCTGCCAGCGAGGCTCCGCGGACAGGGCAGCTTCAGGTCGGAATCCTGGGCGCAATCATATCGGAATGCCTGGGCGACTTCGTCGGAATCAGCAATCTTGAGGGCTCCTTCGATATCTACCGCTCGGGGTTCATCGTTGGTAATGAGCCAGTCGTATTGTTTAGATTAGGCCTGAATTTCGACTGACCGATGTCCCAAAAGAGACTTGCCTGGCCTTATCGGCCCTGTTGAAAGCCGATCTCTCGAAAATGGCCTTTGATCACCTCAACCGTTTAGGTCGGCGGCAGTGATGGAAATTGCCGACACTTGCCAAGCGGGAAGACTATGCACCTGCCACTTCTTTGCCGGCTCGAGACAGATAGGCGATGCGAAGCCTGCCGCTTCGTCCATCAAGTTCAGCTGCTTCCTTCCATATCCACTGGGCGCTGTCTCTGGATGACGGTACTTCTAAAATCACCGCCTCGGACACGACGATGGTCGCACCAAGCGTTGTCGATAGGCGTTCCAATCGTTCCGCTACATTGACGGCGTCGCCGATGACGGTGAACTCGTCGTGAGATCCGCTTTGCAGCACGCCGCCAAGGACTGATCCAACGTGTAGGCCGATACCAGCATCCAAAGCCGGCTTGCCGTCCCGAAGCCTCGCTTCCTTCCATCGAGCCAGCGATGTCTTCAGCTGCAGGGCACATTGCAGAGCCCGAACGGTATCGTCGGGCGCACTGTGGGGTTGCCCGAACACAGCCATCACGCCATCGCCGATGAACTTGTCGACCGTACCGCTGAAGGCGAATACGGTTTGGGTAACGAGTTGGCGGTATTCTGCCAGCAGCTCAGCGACATCTTCCGGCGGTATTGTCTCACTGAGACTCGTAAAGGAGCGCAAGTCGACAAACATAACCGCAGCCTGACGGCGACTGAGATTGAGCGATGTACCTCTTGATTGCAGCTCAGATAGGACGCCAGGCGAAAAGAAGCGGGCTAAGTTCCGACGACGCCTCTCGTTTGAAACCGCCCCTCTCAAGAGTACGTTATGGTCCTCAATCAGCAAGTAGCAAACGAATGCCGCAAACCCGAAAGCGGCGGCGAGAGCGGCTTCGACCAAGGGAGCTGACCAGTCGCGTTCCAGAAGTGTTCCTTCCCACGAATGCTCAGCGACGATAACGGCCAGCAAGGACAACCAACCAGCGACAACGAGACCGGAGAACAGCAAAACGAGCCACGGCTTTAGACGAAGTGCGACGTGGGTAAGGAGCAGGAAACCAATCGCCAGCGTCGGCGCGGTCAAACCATGGCCGACCGTCTTACTTGGGGTGAATAGATGTTCATGGAACAGAGCGACCACAAGCATCGCGTCGACGACAACAAATACGGTCGCAGTCCAAGCCGGGCCGCGCTGCGCCAAGGCCAATCCCAATGCCAGAAATGTTGCCACCCCATACCCGAGGATGACGTGGGCGTGGATGAGAATACTATCGCCATGCTCGCCGACCATGAGATTGACGACGAGAATGACAAAGGCGACGAGCCGCAACCACGCAGACCGCGTTTCGCGACGCCGCCGGCGCTCCTCACTCGTGAGGTCGGGTTCATCTATGGCAAGGCCGAACATGCCCACGTTGCACGCTAGGACTGGCAAATTGGAGACGGAAGCGTTCCAGTTGGCGAGACAAGACTGTTGGAGCGCATGATAAACTTTCCACTGCTTCTATCGTTTGACGGGCTTAAGTGGGCGCCGCAGGCAAGATCAAGCGTTGTCCGACCGGCTGGCAATACGGCTTTTTCGGCCTGTCTATTGAACAGAATCGCGCAGACAGCAGGCCCCCGCCTTGACATGGCGCAAGGCAGGGCTGCGGTGACGCACGCTGTCATAGCGCTAAAGGTACGTTCGCCGGAGCCGCAGGGCATTGCCGACGACGCTCACCGACTAGAGCGCCATGGCCGCCGCCGCGATGATGGGTGACAGCAGGATGCCGAACGTCGGGTAGAGGATGCCGGCCGCAATCGGCACGCCGGCGGCATTGTAGACAAAGGCGAAAAACAGATTCTGACGGATGTTCCGCATGGCCTCCTCGGAGAGCTGCCTGGCCTTCACGATGCCCATCAGATCGCCCTTGAGGAGGGTGATGCCGGCGCTCTCGATCGCTACGTCCGTGCCGGTGCCCAAGGCGATGCCGACCTCGGCCGCCGCGAGCGCCGGCGCGTCGTTCACGCCGTCGCCGGCGATGGCGACGATCCGGCCCTCCTGGCGCAGCCTCTCGACGACCGCGCTCTTCTGCTCGGGAAGTACTTCGGCTTCCACTTCAGAGATGCCGAGCCGTCGCGCGACGGCCTCGGCCGTCGTGCGGTTATCACCGGTCAGCATCACGACACGGACCTTTTCCTTTGCCAGCGCCTTCAGCGCCTCGGCCGTGGTGGCCTTGACCGGATCGGCGATAGCGAACACCGCGGCGGCCTTGCCGTCGATACCAAGAAAGATCGCCGTCGCGCCGTCTTGGCGCAGTCGATCCGCCGCATCCTCGAGCGCCGTCGTATCCACACCCGTTTCACGCAAGAACTTGGTGTTGCCCAGCGCCAGCTTGCGGCCGTCGACACTGCCGACCACACCCTTGCCGGTCGGCGAGTCGAAGCCTGATACCTCGGACAGGGTGAGCTTGCGTTCCGCGGCGGCGGCGACGATCGCCAGTGCCAGGGGATGTTCGCTGGCCTTCTCGACGCTGGCGGCCAGCCGCAGCACATCGCCTTCCTCGAATCCGGCTGCCGGGACGATCGAAACGACCTTCGGCTTGCCCTCGGTGAGCGTGCCGGTCTTGTCCACGACCAAAGTGTCGATCCGCTCCATCCGCTCCAGGGCTTCGGCGTTCTTGATCAGGACACCCGCCTCCGCGCCGCCGACTGGTACGCCATGAACATCGCGACTCTCACAGGATTCTCAGGCGGCTCAAGGGAGCGGGCAGCGTTTCGGTGATCGACTATGTCAGTCGCAAGGTCGAGGCCACGTGACAGATACCAGGCGGCGGCAGCTCCGACATGGGCAATGTCAACGCCGACGGCATCCGATGTCTTTCCGATCGGCGTTCTGGCTCAGCGCTCCAGTGTGAACGTTGCCTACATGCCTCCTCTTAGAAGCATTGGGCGAATCCGAATGAAAAACTGCCCTCACGACCGATACTGCCGTCTCACGCGTTCAGTCCGCCGGAGGCCGGTGTCGCAGTTCGGCGAGCGGACGGTGCGAACTGCGCGACGCGGCGTTGCCAATGAAGACCTCATGGTACGCGCCCATGAGCCTGCCTGTGAACGTCGACATGCCCACTCCCAAACCATCGTCATCCAATTCGGCAAGGCGCACCAACGCCCCGAGAGCGACGCCTCAATCTCGAGACGCCGCTGACTAGTGGGCGCCAAAGGCGATCACAATCGTGACGCCCCCGCCAAAGGCCACCTATGCCCCAGGCGCGATTCGGCTCAAGTGCGGTTGGCCGGCGGGTGCATGCCGCCATGCGGACCGATCCTGCACTTTGTGCCGGTCGTCGTCGCATCATCGATAATGCCACTGCGATCGACCGTGAAATTGATCATGCAGTTAGTGGCCTGAAAAAGGACCTGTGCCTTCGGTCCCGTCACCGCCTGGTTGACGATAAAATATCCAATCGCCCGACCCCCATCCGCCGTCGCATAGTCGTGGTGCGGCTTTCCCCAAGACTGAATGAGGTGCGCAGAACTGTGGCCAATCCAGTCGCGAATGTTGAGATCTTTCACCGTGCCCGTTGACATCGGTCCACACGCCGCCAGGGCGATGGCGGCGAATGCAAGCGCCAAGTACTTACGTATCCCCATGACTCCATTCTCCTCCTTCAGCTTTGCACGTACATTGGCTTGCTTCATTGACACCGCAGCGCGATCCCTTGGCATTGGAAATCGACCAGAGTGATCTTCGAGCTTAAATGGGAAATATGATTGGCCGCGGCGTGTCGAATTCCTGCTGCCGCAATTTTGGGCGTTTTGACAGCCGATAGGTGGGTCTTAAGCAGCTCAATGCTACTCTTTGCCATTCAATTCTCCACCCTTGAGGGCGACCGGGTCCCCGGCTTTTCCAGCATTCATCCCATTAGTGAGGATCGTTCTCGGCGGATACTCGCCCAACGGCATTGTGATTGGGTCCATCATGCTGCCTCAAAATCAAACGTCGATATCTAAAAGCACAATTCATGCCAAATGGGCTGGGATCACTGGCACTGCATCCTCCAGAAATGGTGTGGTCTCTTGCCAGAATGCAACGCCGCCAATACTGAAGGCGGCGAGACCGCTCGCGAACCAAGCGCCAGTTCACCTCTGCGCATCGTTGCGATTGGCGGAAACGCGACGCTGATTGTTCCAGAATGCGAACGCTTGGTGGGCCATCAGATGGGCTCGCCAGACATTGTGGCCGTGTTCCCCGAGATAATATGCGGGGACGACGAAGCGTTGGTCTACCCGATAAGACGGCGTCGGAGAAACGCCGACGGTGCATCGTCCGGTCTTCGGCCGAAAGGCCGACTTGGGATCACTCGATCAAGACGCTTGCCAAGTTTCTCGGATTCTCTTGGCGAGACAGTCATCCTTCCGGGGTAGCATCGATCGAGTGGTACGATCGATTTGTCGAGACGAGTGATCGCGCGCTGCCCCAACGCGTCCTAGACTACAATGAGAATGACTGTCGCGCGATGGCCGTGTTGCTCGACGCCATTCGCGCGATGGCATAACCGCGCGTGACTTTCCGGCAGTCGGAGGTATCGGCGGGAGTTCCTGCTTTGACGCAGGTCAAGGCGCCAAACGCCCCGAGCGCTTGTCATGTATCGATAGGCAGGGAGGCCAACAGTGAGCAGAGTTGGAGCTTCGCTTCTGCCCTCCTCGGGAAGTGCTGTCAGCCAGCAGCACGGCGGCGGCCGTCAGTTCGCGTGGGCGCTATTCGATTGGGCAAACTCGCCGTTTACAACGCTGATCATCACCTTTGTCTTCCCCGCCTATTTCGCGACCGCGATCGTCGGCGACGAGGTCAGGGGCCAGGCAATTTGGGGTTATGCCATTGGCACGAGCGGGATTGTGGTCGCGGTGCTGAGCCCGCTACTGGGCGCCATCGCCGACGTCGGCGGGCGTCGCAAGCCGTGGATCATGGGATTCACCGTGCTCTGCATCGTCGCCACAGCGCTGCTGTGGTTCGCCTCGCCTTCCGTCGCTTCGGTACCGCTCGCCGTGGCGTGCGTGGCGATCGCCAATCTCGGCTTCGAATTCGGAACGACCTTCAACAACGCCATGCTGCCGGACATCGTGAGCAAGGACCGACTGGGGCGGCTGTCCGGCTGGGCCTGGGGCCTGGGCTACGCTGGCGGGCTCGCGGCCCTGGCCCTGGCGCTGGTCGTGTTCGTTCAACCAGCAATCCCTCCTTTCGGGCTCGACCGGGAACAGGCCGAGCAGGTCCGCATCGTCGGACCGCTGGTGGCCATCTGGTTCGGCCTGTTCGTCTGGCCGCTCTTCGTCTTCACAGCCGACCGGCCGGGGCGCAGCCTCGCGGTCGGGACCGCCATCCGCGAGGGACTGCGCACACTCCGCAACACGCTCAAGGAACTGAGGGCGGGTCGCCAGCTGCCGCTCTTCCTGCTCGCACACATGTTGTACGCCGACGGCCTGACCACGCTGTTCGCCTTCGGCGGCATCTATGTATCCGGCACCTTCGGCATGAGCCTGGCTGAAGTCATCGTCTTCGGCGTGGTGCTGAACGTCGCGGCCGGGCTGGGCGCCTTTCTCTTCGGTTGGGTCGATGACTGGATCGGCTCGCGCCGCACGGCAGTCCTTGCTCTGGTCGGCCTGACCCTGGCCAGCGTCGCGGCGGTGTCGGTGCAGACGCGTCCGTGGCTCTGGGTTGCGGGCTGCTTCCTCGGTCTTTTCGTCGGCCCCGTGCAGGCGGCCAGCCGGTCGCTCATGGCGCGGCTGTCACCGCCCGATCAGCAGGCTGCATATTTCGGCCTGTTCGCACTGTCGGGAAAAGCGACGGCCTTTGTCGGCCCCGTTGTTGTCGCCATCGTTACCGACGCGGCCGGCAGCCAGCGACTGGGGCTGGCGACCATCATCGCCTTCCTGGTCGCCGGCCTGATCCTGCTGCAGGCCAGCGGAGGCAAGGATGTCTGAGTCCGGCAAGCCATCTGCCGAGTTCTCGCCCATCGAGCCGCCTGCGGTCCGCGCGCCAGAGGCGGCGATGCTGAGGATCGCCCGCGAGCTTGCCCGTGAAATCCAGCCGGGTCGAAAGGCCGTGGAACGCGCCGGTCTCGACAGTTCCCTCGATCAGGATTGGGGCTTCGACAGCCTGTCCCGGGCCGAGCTGCTGCTGCGGATCGAAAGAGCGTTTGCCACACGCCTGCCCGAGCGCTTGCTGGGCGAAGCCGAAACGTTGCGAGATCTCATCGAGGCTCTCGCCGGCGCCAAGGCCGCGCCTTTTGTCCTCCCGGATGCTGCGCCCCGCGCACCCACTGCGGAAGCGGCGGAACCGGCCCCCGACACCGCGATGACCTTGACCGAGGTTCTCGACTGGCATGTCGAGCGGCACGGCGATCGCGTGCATATCGTGCTGGTCGAAGGCGACGGCGGCGAGACCTCCATCACCTACAGACAACTGGCCGAGCGGGCGCGGGCCGTTGCTCTGGGCCTCAGCCGCCGCAGGCTGGAACCAGGCGAACGGGTTGCCATCATGCTGCCGACCAGCGCCACCTTTTTCACCGTCTTCTTCGGCGTGCTCTACGCCGGCGGCGTACCTACCCCGATCTATCCGCCGGCGCGCCTGTCGCGCATCGAGGAGCATCTGCGCCGCCAGGCCGGCATCTTGCGCAATGCTCGCGCCACCATACTGATCGCGGCGCCCCAAGCGTCCGCAGTGGGTCGGTTGCTCAGCCTCCAGGTCGAAAGCCTGCGCAGCATCGAGACGGTCGACGACCTCGCCACGGGCACGGCGGGCGAACCACTCCCGGCAATGCCGCGCGCGACGAGCATGGCGTTGGTGCAGTACACGTCGGGCAGCACCGGCGATCCCAAGGGAGTGGTGCTGACGCATGCCAACCTGCTGGCCAACATTCGCGCCATGGGTGAGGCCATGAACGTCGAACCGTCGGACGTCTTCGTGAGTTGGCTGCCGCTCTACCACGACATGGGCCTGATCGGCGCGTGGTTGGGCAGCCTGTACTTCGCGGTTCCGCTGGTCGTGATGTCTCCCCTCGCCTTCCTCGTGAGACCCGAGACATGGCTGTGGGCGATACACCGGCATCGGGGGACGCTATCCGCCGCGCCGAACTTCGCCTTCGAGCTTTGCCTGCGCCGGGTCGAGGACACCAGGATCTCCGGTCTCGACCTCGGATCGCTGCGTATGATCGCCAACGGTTCTGAAGCCGTGGGGCCGGAGACTGTGCGGCGCTTCGCGGCGCGGTTTGCCGCCTATGGCTTTCGTCCCGAGGCGATGGGCCCCGTGTACGGGCTTGCCGAGAATGCCGTCGGCCTCGCCTTCCCGCCGCTCGGCCGGCCGCCGATCATCGACCGGATCGACCGCAGCGAGCTCGCCAGGCACGCCCGCGCCACCACGGCCACGACGGACGCTGCCGACGCACTGGAATTCGTCGCCTGCGGCCGGCCGTTGCCCGGCCACCAGATCCGCATCATCGACGCCACGGGCGAGGTCGGCGAGCGCCAGGAGGGCCGGCTTCAGTTCCGCGGACCCTCGGCGACCTCGGGTTACCTCGACAATCCGGAAAGGACCCGCGAGCTGTTCGACGGCCCGTGGCTGAACAGCGGCGACCTCGCCTACATCGCCGGCGGCGACGTCTTCATCACGGGCCGCTCCAAGGACATCATCATCCGCGCCGGCCGCCATATCTATCCGGAGGAGATCGAGGCGGCGATCGGCGATCTCGAGGGCATCCGCAAGGGCTGTGTCGCCGTCTTCGGGGCCGCCGACCCGCGCGCCGGCACCGAGCAGCTGGTCGTAGTCGCCGAGACCCGGCTGACCGAGGCCGACGCGTTGGCCAGGCTGCAGCGGCAGGTCGGGGACACGGCGGCGCGGCTGCTCGATGCGCCGCCCGAGCAGATCCTGCTGGTGCCGCCGGGCAGCGTCCCCAAGACCTCGAGCGGCAAGCTGCGACGGGCGGCGACGCGCGATCTCCACCGGCATGGCCGCCTCGGCGCCCGGCCACAATCGGCTTCCCGCCAGCTCGTGCGGCTGGCGATCACCGGATTGAGCAGCCGGGTCCGACAGCATGCCCGAGCCTTTGCCGGGCTCGCCTATGCGCTGTGGTGGTGGATCGTTCTCGTGGTCACGGCGGCGCTCCTGTGGCCGCTGGTCGTGCTCGTTCCCGGGCAAGCACGACGATGGAGCATCGTCCGCCACGGTGCGCGCCTGCTTTTGCGGCTCATGGCGATCCGCGTCTCGGTCGCAGGAGTCTGGCCGGCGACGGGCGCGCGGATGGTCGCGATCAACCACAGCAGCTATTTCGACAGCCTAGTCCTGGCCGCCGTCCTGCCGGGGGAACCCGCGATTGTCGCCAAGCGGGAACTCGATGCGCAGCTCGTCGCCGGCCCGTTCCTGCGCGCGCTCGGCACGCTGTTCGTGGAGCGGGACTATCCTGAAGGCGGCGTCGAGGATACGCGCAAGGCGCTCGAGGCGGGACGATCCGGGCGGACGCTGGTGTTCTTCCCGGAAGGCACGTTCACGCGCGTCTACGGCCTGCGGCCATTCCGCCTGGGCGCGTTCGCGATCGCCGTCGAGCAACAGGTCGGTGTGGTTCCGGTCACGATCAGCGGTACGCGATCGATCCTGCGAGACGGTCAGTGGCTGCCGCGACGCGGCGACGTGTCAGTGCATATCGGCACACTTCATGA
>ERZ1292640.2310-Hain-H43-02um-R1-2310-length-15302-cov-7_pt1 | contig 15302 bp, 15 predicted proteins | sample MGYA00564404_ERZ1292640 | MGnify/ENA primary metagenome ERZ1292640 (study PRJEB36523, sample SAMEA6512636) | groundwater metagenome | collected 2019-01-08 | study: AquaDiva: Metagenomics assemblies of 32 groundwater samples
GCCGCGCCCAGGCCGATGGTGACGGCGCCGCCGGTCACCAGCACCAGGTAGAGCAAGGTATTGGCCAGCGATTTGCGAAACACCGGATCGCTCCACAACTCCGTGTAGTTGGCCAGACCGATCCAGTTCAGCGTGGCGGCACCGAACTGCCAGTCGGTCAACGACATCACGGCGACGGTGGCAACCGGTACCAGCAACAAGGCGATGAGCAAGATCGTCGCCGGCGAGAGCAACAGCCAGGTCGTCAAGGGATGGACACGCATGGTTCGCTTCCCGGACCGTTCAGGCCGCTGCGTCCAGCAACACCGGCTGCGGATGGAAGGCCAGCCGCTGGCCGTCGGCCGCGAAGACATGGATCTGATCGAGCGACACCCAGGTCCGCAGGGTCTCGCCTACGTGGAGATCCGGGTGGCTGCTGTGCAGGCAGAAGACGCAGCTTTGCTCGGACAGGGCCAATTGCACGGTGACGATCAACTCGGCGCCGGTGTACTCCACACCGGTGATGCGGCCGTGGATTTCCAGCCCGTTGGCAGCGGCCAGTGCACCCGTCTGCGGCCGAAAGCCGATCTGGCACGCGCCGCCGTCCTGCCCCTGCGGCACATGGCCGATCTGCCGGCCCAGCGCCCACACGCTATGGCCCCTGATTTCGCCCGGCAGCAGGTTGATGCGCGGCGCCCCCACGAAACGGGCCACTTCGACGTGCGCCGGCTGGTTGTAGATCTCGTCGGGTGTGCCGAGCTGCAGGACGCGACCTTCGCGCATGACGGCCACGCGGTCCGACATGGACATGGCCTCGTGCTGGTCGTGCGTCACGTAGATGAAGGTGACGCCGAGCTGGTCGTGCAGCTGGCGGATCTCGGCGCGCAAGGACTGGCGCAGGTTGGCGTCAAGGTTGGACAGGGGTTCGTCGAACAGAAACACTGCCGGATGGCGCACCATGGCGCGCGCCAGGGCCACGCGCTGGCGTTGTCCGCCCGACAGCTGCGCCGGCTTGCGATCCCACAGGCCATCCATGCCCAGGCTCTGCGCCACCTTGCGCGCGCTGGTTTCGGCCTCGGCATGTTTGCGCCGCACGGCCGGCGACAACCAGCGCATGCCGGGCAGACGCTGCCAGAAGTTCAGGCCGCGCATCAGCAAGGGCGTGCAGATGTTCTCGCCCACCGTCATGTGCGGGTACAGGGCGTAGGTCTGGAACACCATGGCGCAGTCGCGCTGGCTGGGTGACAGTTGCAGCAGGTCGCGCTCGCCCAGGCGGATCGCGCCGGCATCGGGTTGTTCCAGGCCGGCGATCAGGCGCAGCAGGGTGGACTTGCCGCAGCCGGAAGAGCCGAGCAGGGTCAGGAATTCGCCGTCGCGTACGGTCAGGTCCAGCCCCTTGAGCACCTGGGTGCTACCGAACTGCTTGGTCAATCCGTTGATCTGGATATCAGGCATGACATGCCTCCTTGTGTGCGGGCAGGCGCGCAAGCACCCATTGCGTGAGTTGGTCGTAGTCCTCGAAACCCATGACCTGGGGCAGCAGGTCCTCCGGCTGGCTGGCATAACCCGCCAGATGGGCGGCAAAACGGACCTGCGCGGCCTGGGCGCAGCGTGCGTCCATGGCGGAGTCGCCCACAAACAGCACCTGCGAAGGCGCCAGCGCCAGTTGCTGGAGCACTTGCAGCAAGGGATCGGCGGCCGGCTTCGGCGCGGGCGCATCGCCGAGTCCGACGATGGCATCGAAGCGGCCTGCGAGGGCAGCCGATGCCAGCAATGCGTCGGTGGAACGGCGATCCCGGTTGGTGCAGATGCCGAGTTTCAGACCCTGCGTCTTCAAAGCGGCCAGGGTCTCAGCCGCGCGGGCAAACAGCGGCGCCGTTGCCAGCCAGCGTTGCGTGTAATGGGCCAGATAGTCCTCTTCAAGCTGGGCCGCCTGCTTGGCGTCTGGCGGGGATGGCTGCAGGGCCAGCGCCTGGCGGAACATGGGGCGCAGTCCCTCGCTGAGCGCCGAACGCAAGCGCGCCATCGGCACTTCACGCAGACCGGCTTGAATCAGCACGTCATTGGCAGCGGCGGCCAATGACGGCAGGGTGTCAAACAGCGTGCCGTCAACATCGAAAACGACGGCTTGAATATGATCACTTTTGTTCATATCGATGATGTTACGAACAAAAGGTGTCACTTTTATGACTTAACTTGAGTCTATAGTGCCAGCATTCCCGCTTGCTTTTGATACTGCGTCCGCTTGCGCTCGCCTTTCCAACACATGCTCAAAGCCGCCCGCCACAAGGAAATCGTCGCCCTGGTCCAGGGTGGTGGTGTCGTCGAGGTCAATGCCCTGGCCCAGCGTTTTCAGACCTCCCCCATCACGATCCGGCGCGACCTGATCGAACTGCAGGAGCGAGGCCTGCTGGAGCGCACGCGCGGCGGCGCCGTGTCCGGCGAAGTGATTGCCGAAGGCTGGGCGCGCTACGAAAGCATCAGCTATGCCGAACGTGAGCGCGAGCAATTCCGCGAAAAACGCGCCATCGCGGAACTGGCCGCGCAACTGGTGTCGGATGGCGACTGCATCCTGGTCAACGGTGGCACCACCTCGCGCCATCTGGCCGAGGCCTTGCGCGGCCACCAGAACCTGCATGTTGTCACCAATGGGCTGACGGTGGCCATGGAGTTCGCCCGCAGCCAGAATGCGGCCGTCTACCTGCTGCCAGGCATGGTGGATTTCAAGAAGATGGCCTCGGTCAGCCGGCCTGCGCCCGGGACCTTCGACGACATTTCCGTGCGGGCCGCTTTCCTGGGCGTGCACGGCATTTCTCCGGCCGGCGGCATTGGCATGCTGTCGCCGGAGGAAGCCGCCATGAACCGCGCCTTCATCGACGCCGCGCAAACCGTGAACGTGCTGGTTGATTCATCCAAATTCAACTCGCAGGCGATCTTCCGCATCTGCGAAATGAATCGGGTGACGCGCGTCGTGACCGATACCGGCATCACGCCCGCGGTACGCCAGGCGCTGGAGTCGCAGGGCGTCGAAGTGCTGCTGGCATCCCCGGAAGAGGCTGCCTAGCTTCACGCCTGCGCTGCTGCGTTTCGGCATGCCATGGCCTACCATGCCGCCATGGCGCAGCCCCTCATCCTGTTCGGCGCATTCGACCGCCACAACTTCGGCGATCTGCTGTTCCCTCACGTCGCGGCGGCGCTGCTGCCGGGGCGCGAACTGGTGTTCGCCGGTCTGGCGCAACGCGACCTGCGTGCCCAGGGCGGCCATGCGGTGCAGGCGCTGGCGCCCCTGGCAGCCCACTGGGCGCGAGGCCCGGCCACGCTGATCCACGTTGGCGGTGAAATCCTCACTTGCAGCGCCTGGCAGGCGGCCGTGATGCTGCTGCCGCCGCAAGACGTGCAGCCCACCCTGGCCTACCTGGCGGCCCGGCCGCAGGAGCAGGCCGCCTGGGTGCAGCGCATGGTGGGCAGCGCGGCGCAGGCGCCCTACACGCTGACGCGTGCACTCTTTCCCGCACTGGCGCGGGTGGCCTATCTGGCGGTTGGCGGTGTTGGGCTGAACGACTGCACACCCGCCCTGCGCGCCGAGGTGCTGGCCAACTTGCAGGCGGCCGATGCGGTGAGCGTGCGCGATGCACAGACACAAGCGCAGCTGGCGGCGGCCGGCCTCACGGCTAGGCTGCTGCCCGACCCGGCCGTGATGGTGGCGGAACTCTTCGGTGACGAGATTCGCCGACGCGCGGCAGACGGTGAAGTGGCGCAGCTGCTGCGGAATTTCCCGCACGGCTACCTCGCGGTGCAGTTCAGCGCCGACTTCGGCGACGATGCCACGCTGGCGCAGGTCGCCGCCCAGCTCGACCAGCTTGCCGCCCACACGGGCTTCGGCATCGTGCTGTTTCGCGCCGGCGCGGCACCCTGGCATGACGACCTGGCGGGCCTGCAACGTGTTGCCGCCCTCATGCAGGTAGCGGGGGTGCAGGTGTTCGAATCGCTGCACCTGTGGGACATCTGCGCCCTGATTGCGGACAGCCGCGGCTACTGCGGCAGCAGCCTGCACGGCCGCATCGTGGCCATGGCCTATGCGCTGCCGCACGTCGGCCTGCGTCCACCGCAAGCCACGGGTCTGCTCAACAAACAGGATGCTTTTGCGGCCACGTGGGAAGACGCCAAGACGCCCGGCACCGTCGATGTGAACGGCATTGCCAGCGGCATGCAGCAGGCACTGGCACTGGCACCGACCCAACGGCAACACACGGCCCAGCGCCTGGTCATGTTGTATCGGCAGGGCTTCGACGCACTGGCTCTTACGGCCATGCCATCCACAGAATCGACACACCGGACACCAGCATCACGCCCTCCATCAGCTGGATGAAGCGCTGCTCCGGCAGCTGCAGCAGCAGGCGCTTGGACAGCGTGGAGCCGATCAGCACGAAGACACCGATGAGCAGCCCCTGGGTGATGGCGCGGCTGTCGATGACACCGAGCCGGTGGAAGGCAGCGCCTTTGGCGAGGAACACCGCCAGCGAACTGGCGGCCTCGGTGCCGATGTAGGCACCCTTGACCAGGCCGAAGGCGAGGAAAAACGGGGTGTTGATGGCGCCGGTCGAAGCCACGAGACCGGTCAGGTAGCCGATGGCCGCGCCGACCACGGCCATGTGCCACAGGCGCGGACGGAAGGTCTGCCGGCGCAGCCAGCGACGCGCCGGAATCATGAACAGCAGGAAGCTGCCCAGCATCAGCTCGATCAGCCGCGCGTTGAACTGCACCAGTGTGTGCGCCCCCAGCACCACGCAGGGCACGGCGGTCGCGCTGTAGACCGCGCAGACGCGCCAGTCGATGGCGCGCAGCCACAGCGCAACGCGCGACAGGTTGGCGACGATGGCCACCAGCGCGATGATGGGCACGGCCTGCATGGGGCCGTAGAAGTGCACCAGCGGCGGCATCAGCAGGATGGTGGTGCCGAAGCCGATGACACCACCCAGCACACCGGCCCCCAGGCCGACGGCACAGATCAGCACGGTGGGCAGCAGCAGTTCACTCACAGGCCATGCCCGACGACTGTTGCAACACGGCGCGCCAACGCCCGCCGGCCGAATTCGCGCCGGTCACCAGGATGCTCCTTTTTTGATAGCTGTTTGCGCATATTCCACAAGGGTCAGAGGCCAATTTGACTTATCAAAGCGGGGTGGCTTAACGCAGCAAGGCCAGCGTCCGGTCGTCCAACGCACCGGCGTAGTACTGGTCGAGCACCTGCTGAAACACCGGCTCATTCGGCGCCACGGCCGCAAACAGCGTGGCACAGGATTTGAGTTTCATGGCGTCGGTCGCGCCGAAGATGGCCTGCGCGCTCAGGCCCCGGTGCGCCAGCAGCAAGGCCATGCCGTGCTTCAGGCGTGGCCCGAGTACCGGGTGCAACCAGTAGTCCAGCGCTTCCTGCCGCGAGGCGATGCCGTAGTGCTGCGCGGTGGCGCTCTGCCCCAGGCCGCGCAGTTGCGGAAAGATGAACCACATCCAGTGGCTTTGCTTGTCACCGGCCTGCAGTTCGGCGCAAGCCTGCTCGTAGACCGGGGCCTGCGCATCGAGAAAGCGTTGCAGGCTGTCCATGGTGCGCGGCGTTCAGTTCAGACCGCGGGTGCTTCGCGGCGGCCGGCGCCGTCGAACAGATCGAGGCAGCGCTCGAACCAGGCATGCACCACGTCGTCCTCCGCCAGCAGTTGGAACGGGCTGCTGACGCGCGCCCACTGGAAAGCACCGAAAGCCAGGTAGTCGGCGTAGCCGGGTTGCTCGCCACTGATGAACGGGCCGTGGCCGAGCGACAGGCGCATGGGCTGCAGCGACTTGCGGAAGGCGTCGACGCGCTCCTCGCGGCCGGCCTGCAAGGCCTCCAGCGTCTGCTTGTACATCTTCTCGCGCGAGGCGCGGAAATAGGGCTGGTCAGCCGGGTCCAGGCTGTCGTGCAGGTCGCGCAGGATCAGACGCGCGATGCCGCCGTGGATGGTGGTCTGCACCCAGAACTGGAAGAACTTGAGCACCTGGCCCTCGGCGCCGGGCGCGATCAGGCGCGGCGTCTGCGGCAAGGCCTCGTCCAGGTAACGCACGATGTCCCAGCTGTCGGTCACGAGCCGGCCGTTGTGCGAGAGGGTGGGAATGGTCAGCTTGTCGCCGCCGGCGTTGATGCTGGGGATGTCACCGAACAGCACGTCGCGCACCTCGTAGGCCAGGCCCTTGTGGGCCAGCGCCAGGCGCACGCGCCAGGAGTTGGGGCTGAAGTGGGTCTTGCGGCCGTTCACCAGGTCGTAGAGGATCATGCGCGGGGTCTCAGGTTGTTGTTCTTAACGGGCCTGCAGGCTGCGACGGGCGAACAGCGCCAGGCAGACCGCGAGGAAGGCCCCCAGCACGTACTGGTAGGGCAGGTTGATGGCGAAGCCCATCTTGTCGGTCAGCAGCACATACAGGCAGTAGCCGCCGAACAGCGCCACGCCGCGCATGAGCCAGCTCTGCGGCTGCAGGTGGCGCTCGGGAATGCGGGCCGCCAGCCAGGCGCCGGTGAGGCCGCTGAACAGGCCGGCCACCGCCCCGATCGAAGCGTCGGCCGGCCAGTGCGCCCCCACCGCCACGCGCGAGCAGGCTACGCCAAAAGCCAGTGCAAACAGCCAGAGCAGGCGCTGGCGCCCTTGCGGCGCGAGCGAGAAGTAGATGGCGCTGGCAGCGGCAAAAGCGGTCATGCTGTGACCGGATGGCATGGCCGCAATGTAGAGCGGCTCGCCGATGACGTTGATGCCCTGCGGCCCCAGCACTTCAAGCGGCCGCGGGTTGTCGGCCACCATCTTGCCGACGCGCGTCAGCGCTCCGGCCAGCGGTGCGGCGCACAGCCACGACAGGATGATGCGCGGCGCGCGCCACAGCGTGGGTGCGGTCGCGGCGTACACGGCCCAGCCGGTGCCGAACAACGAGAGCAGCGACCACACGATGTCGGGCAGCGCGGCGAACTGGCGGTTCAGAAAATAAAACACCGTGGGCTCATAAAAACCGAGCCACAGCGGCGCCGTCACGGCCGCCACCAACAGGGGCAGGCCCCAGTGCCAGGGTGCGATGCGGGGCGCGGCGGAAAGGGAGTTGGAGGTCATCGAATCAAAATGGTTGAAGGCCAGGGGCTCAGGGTTCGCCCAGGCGGCGCGGTGCCGGGCGGCCGCCCCAGCCGCTGCAATGGTAGAAACTGAAGCGCGCCACCGGCCGGCCGGCGCGCGCCACGGCCAAGCTGTCGAGCGGTTCGCAGCGCTGGAACATGCCCTCGCCCACTGGCAAGCGGTAGGCCATCTGCGACCAGTCCAGCAGCACGGCATCTGCGCCCACGGGCAGGTCGCCGGACCACAGGCTGAACTGGTCGAAACCGGGAGCGATCACATGCACCGGCAGCGGCCGCGCATACCAGGCCAGGCGGCTGGCCAGCGTCCAGTTCTGCACCGCCAGATGTCGCGCTTGTTTCTCGCGTGCCAGTTGCAGCGCCTTGGCGCCGGCCAGGTCCCAGCCGTAGAAGTCGGTGAAGGGGTTGATGGTTTCGGCCTCGGTGCTGCCGGGCGCTTCGGCTTGCAGCCAGGTCGGCCCGGCCATCAGCATCAGCACATACAAGGCCAGCGTGAAGACAGCCTGCAAGCCGCCCAACGCCCAGACCAGGCGTTTGCGGCCGGCCGACCACAACGCGGCCAGACCGACGCCGGCAAACGGTGTCAGCGCCACCCAGGCCGGTGCCGTCCAGTGCGGCAGGCTGGAGCCGCCACCGGACAGATAGGCCAGCACCGCAAACGGCAGCGCGAAGAAGCTCAGCAGCCAGACCTGCGGCCGCGGCAGACCGGCACCGCCCAGCACCGCACGGCGCAGGCCGAAGACGCCCCACAGCAGCAGCGGGTACAGCAGCACTTGCGCCAGCAGGAAACCGGCCAGCTGCTGCCACTGCCACTGGCTGCCGGCGCCGTGGTGCAGCTGGTAAGCAAACGAAATCCAGCCGTTCTGCGCATTCCAGATGAAAACCGGCAGCACCAGCACCACGGCCAGCGCCAGCGCCAGCCAGGGTGCCGGCCGGCGCAGCAGGCGCACGCCGTGGGCGGCGAGCAGGCAGGCCGCCACCGGCAGCGCCGCAAAGATGGCGGTGTACTTGGCCAGTCCGGCCAGCCCCAGCAGGGCGCCCAGCCCCAGCCAGGCAGACAGGCGCTGCACCTCGGCCGCATCCAGCATGCGCAGCGTCTGCCACAGGATGGCGGCGGTGAAGAACATCAAGAGCGTGTCGGGCAAGAGGCCGATGCCCAGCACATGCAGCACCGGCGCCAGGCTGTAGGCCAGCACCGCCCACAGGCCGGCATCGGCACTGGCTGCCGTGGTGCCCGCCGGCAGCCGCCCCTGCAGGCGGCGCGCGATGCTGTAGATGAAAAGTGCCGTCGCCAGCCACAGCGCTTCGGGCAACAGGCGCAGCAGGCCATCGGGCGCACCCAGCGCCACCAGCGGCCACTGCACCCAACCCACCAAGGGCGGGTGGTCGTAGTAGCTCAGCGCCGGGTGCGCCGCGTAGAGTGCGTAATGCGCCTCGTCACCCGACAGGCCCAGCACCCAGCCCAGGCCGAAATGCAGCAAGGCATGGCCCAGCAACAGGGCGACCAGGACAGGCGGCAGACGGGGAAAAGCGTGGGCAGGCACGGGAAGGGCACATGGCACAGACAGGAGCGCCAAGTCTAAACGAGGCACGGCGCCAGCACGACCTTCACGGGCTAAACTGGCCGCCATGTCCGTGCCCCTGCCCACCGCCCTCGATCCCAGCCGCTGCCCGCTGTGCGGCCAGCCCAACCGCTGCGCCATGGACGTGCAGCGCGAGACCGGTGTGACACAGCCGCCGTGCTGGTGCACCGGCGTGACCTTCGACGCGACGCTGCTGGCGCGCGTGCCGGCCGAAGCGCAGCAACGCGCCTGCATCTGCCAGGCTTGCGCCACGGCCAAACAGAGCGCCTGACCGCAGCCCTCCGCGGACACACAGGAAGAGGCCCCCACAGGCCACATGGCCTGAGCAGCCTGCTAGCATCAGGGTTCACGCAGCCGACACGACACCCATGACACGTACGCACGAAGAACAGCGACAGGCCTTGCGCTCGACCTGGGTCAGCGTCTGGGTCAATATTTTCCTGGCCAGCGTGCAGGTGGCCATTGGTTTCTTCGCCCGCTCGCAGGCCTTGATCGCCGACGGCATCCACTCCCTGTCCGATCTGGTGGCCGATGGTGTGGTGCTGTTTGCCGCGCGCCACTCGCACGCCGCCGCTGACGACACCCATCAGTACGGCCACGCGCGCTTCGAGACCGCGGCTTCGCTGGCCATCGGCCTGATCCTGCTGGCCACCGGCATCGGCATGGTGTGGAGCGCCGGCGTCAAGCTGCATGCCGGCACCGGCATGGACGCCGTGCACCCGATCGCGCTGGCCACCGCCGCCCTGACGCTGCTGGCCAAGGAAGGGCTGTTCCGTTACATGCGCCGCATCGGCGAGCGCCTCAAGTCTTCGCTCTTGATCGCCAATGCCTGGCATGCGCGCGCCGATGCCGCGTCCTCGCTGGTGGTGGCGCTCGGCATCGGTGCCAACCTGCTGGGCTACCACAGCATGGATGCGGTGGCAGCGGTCATCGTCGGCTTCATGATCTCCAAAGCGGGCTGGAACTTCTCGGTCGAGGCCTTCCACGGCCTGACCGACCATGCGCTCGACCCGGAGGAGATCGAACGCATCCGCCAGTCCATCCTGTCGGTCGGTGGCGTGCTGGACCTGCATGGTCTGCGCACCCGGCGCATGGGTGACTGGGCGGTGATCGACGTGCATGTGGAGGTGGACGCCCACCTCTCGGTCTCGGAAGGGCACTACATCGCGGAAAAAATCAGCGCACTGGTGAAGGACGCGCACCGCGTGGCCGAATGCACGGTCCACATCGACCCCGGCACCGTGCGGCACCTGCCCCGGCTGCTGGCGCTGCCGCCGCGCGCCGAGGTGCAGGCCCTGGCGCAGCAGGTGCTGCCGGCGCCGGCCACACTGCAACTGCACTACCTGGACGGCGGGCTGGAGGTCGAGGCCGAGCTGCAGGCCGCCGTGCCAGCGGCCGAACTGGCCCGGCTGCAGCAAGCGCTGCACGACGCGCTGAGCCGCGCCACCCGCGTCGGCCGCGTTACCCTGCGCTGCACCACGCTGGACGGCCGTCCGTGAAGCGCCCCGCCACCCTGGCCGAGATGCAGGCGCACTACGGCGGGCGCTACCGCTGGCTGCTGTTGTTGGCGGTGATGGTCGGCACCATGGCCGCCATCATGTCGTCCACCATCGTGAACGTGGCCATTCCCGACATGAGCCACCATTTCTCACTGGGGCAGGAACGCGCCCACTGGGTCAGCTCCGGCTTCATGGTGGCGTCGACCGTGTCGATGTTGACCACGCCCTGGCTGCTGAGCAGCTTCGGCTACCGCCAGACCTACGTGATCTCGACGCTGATGCTGCTGGCCGGCGGCGTGGGCGGCGGCCTGGCCAACCACTTCGGTCTGGTGCTGGCCGCGCGCGTGGTCGAGGGCCTGGCCGCCGGCATCGTGCAGCCGATTCCGGCCATCATCATCATCCGCGCCTTCGAACCGCACGAGCGCGGCCGGGCCGGCGGCATCTTCGGCATGGGCGTGGTGCTCGCCCCCGCGCTGGGGCCGAGCATCGGCGGCTTGCTGGTCGAATGGTTCGGCTGGCGTTCGATCTTCTTCATGGTGGCGCCGTTTTGCCTCGCCTCGCTCTGGCTGGCCTATCGTTATGTGCCCACCAACTCACCCGGCGGCGTGGCACCGGATCGCCGCAACTCCCGGCTGGACTGGCAGGGCCTGCTGCTGTGCACCGTGGGCACGCTGTGCCTGCTCAATGGTCTGGTCGAGCTGCATGGCAGCGCGCATACCGCTGCCTTCGTGCTGTTGGGCACAGCGCTGGCGTCCGTGCTGGGCTTCGTCTGGTGGCAAAAGCGTCAGGCACGCCACGCCGGCACGCCGCTGATGCACATGGACCTGTTCAAGCACCGGCCGTTTGCCATGGGCAGCCTGGTGGCCTTCATCTACGGCACGGCGCTGTTCGGCTCCACCTACCTGCTGCCGCTCTACATCCAGATGGGGCAAGGCCTGTCGGCGGCGCTGGTCGGCACCATCATGCTGCCGGCCGGCCTGGTGCTGGCGGTCACGATTCCGCTGGCCGGCCGCCTGTCCGACCGCGTCCCCATCCACCTGATGATCAGCGTCGGCATCCTGCTGCTGGCGGCCTCCTTTGCGCTGATGGCCACCATCGAACTGCAGGCGGCGCTCTGGGTGCTGGTGACCTGGACCATCCTGGGACGCATCGGGCTGGGTTTCATCCTGCCCTCGCTCAACAACGGCGCCATGCAGGGGCTGGAGCACCGCCTGATCTCGCAGGCCTCCAGCACCATCAACTTCCTGCGCATGCTCGGCGGTGCCGCCGGCGTGAGCCTGTGCGGCATCATCCTGCAGTGGCGCATGGCCGCTCACGGTGCGGAATCCACCACCGCCCAGCCGAGTGCGGCGCGGCTGGCCGCCTTTGACGAAACCTTCGTGCTGCTGGCGCTGGTGTGCGCCCTGGCCGTGCTGGCGGCCTGGCGCCTGCGCCAACCCATCAACGCCAAGGAGTAAGCACCATGTGCCAGTTGCTGGGCATGAACTGCAATGTACCGACCGACGTGATGTTCAGCTTCGCCGGCTTTGCCGAGCGCGGCGGCCGCACCGACCACCACGGCGACGGCTGGGGCATCGCCTTCTTCGAGGACAAGGGGCTGCGCCATTTCGTCGACCACCAGTCGGCCTGCGCCTCGCCGGTGGCCGAGCTGATCCGGCACTACCCGATCCAGAGCCGCAACGTCATCGCCCACATCCGCAAGGCCACGCAGGGCGCGGTGACGCTGGAGAACTGCCACCCCTTCGTGCGCGAACTGTGGGGCCGCTACTGGGTGTTCGCCCACAACGGCGACCTGAAGAACTTTGCGCCGCGGCTGCACGGCAGCTTCCATCCGGTCGGCCACACCGACAGCGAACAGGCTTTTTGCTGGCTGCTGCAGGAGCTGGCCAAATCGCATGCCGACGTACCCAGCATTCAGGAACTGACGCTGACGCTGCGCGAACTGGTGCCGCAAATCTCGAAACACGGCACCTTCAACTTCCTGCTGAGCAACGGCGAGGCGCTGTGGGCGCATGCCTCCACCCAGCTTTACCACGTGGTGCGCCAGCACCCCTTCGGCAGCGCCACGCTGCGCGACGAGGACCTGAGCGTCAACTTTGCCGAACACGCGGCCCCGGGCGACCGGGTGGCGGTGGTGGTGACGGCGCCGCTGACCACGGATGAGGTGTGGACGCCCTTCGCCCCGGGCGAGCTGCGGGTGTTCGTTGACGGCGCCCCCGTGGCTTAGCGGCACGCAGACGCCGGCGCACGGCGCGCGCGCCCAGGCCAATCCCTCGAATTGCGGGTGATTCACCCCGCTTTTCCTCGTCACGCCAGGCGACATCGGTGCGGCACCGCTTCAAGTTCCCCGTCCCTACGCCCGATATGGGTGCAGGAGTGCTGCAGGGAGGCACTTTGCACAGCGGCCTCGGAAGCAGAAAATGAGCACGTCCATCAATACCAATATTGCATCGCTGAACGCGCAACGTAACCTGTCGGCCTCGGCCAGCTCGCTGGCGACGTCGATGCAGCGCCTGTCCTCGGGCCTGCGCGTCAACAGCGCCAAGGACGACGCGGCCGGTCTGGCCATCGCCGAGCGCATGAGCACCCAGGCCAAGGGCTTGAACGTCGCCGCCCGTAACGCCAATGACGGCATCTCGCTGGCGCAGACGGCTGAAGGCGCCCTGGGCAAGGTCGGCGACATGCTGCAGCGCATGCGTGAACTGGCCGTGCAGTCTGCCAACTCCACCAACAGCTCGGCCGACCGTACCGCCCTGCAGGCTGAAGTGAAGCAGCTGGCCGATGAAATCGACCGCGTGGGCAAGACCACCACCTTCAACAACCAGAAGATTCTGGACGGCACCTTTGCCGGCGCCGTGTTCCAGGTCGGCGCCAACTCCGGTGACAACATCACCGTGGGCGCCCTGACCAATGCCAAGGCCAGCGGCCTGTCGCAGGCCGACTACGCCACGGCTACGATCACCGGCATCCAGCCGAGCGCCGTGCGAACCAGCGCGCTCGCCAGCGGGTACATGGGCATCGACACCTACCTGAACGGCGCGACCAGCGCCCCCTCCAAGGTGGGCCTGGAGGTGATGGCCGCCGTGACGACCGGCGAGGAGCGTCTGGGCCAAATCATGGAGGCCGTGAACCGGAAATCGGCCGACACCGGTGTTACCGCCTACCTGAACAAGCAAGCTGACGGCACATACACAATGGAAGTCCGCTCCTCCGCCAAGGACGCCGCCGGCGGCACCGCTTGGGTCAACATGTGGGAACTCAGGACCGTCTTGCAGACGACGCAGGTGATTCCAGCCGCACTCGCCGGCGGCGCCAACACCAGCCTCGACTATGCGGTCACCCCGACCTCGTCAACCGGTATTGATACGCTGTCGGTCAGCACGCAAGGCGATGCATGGCTGGCCCTGAGGAAGCTTGACTCGGCTATCGACCAAGTCAACAGCGCGCGCGCCAAGCTGGGCGCTATGCAGAGTCGCTTCGAAAGCGCGGTCAGCAATATCAGTTCCATGGTGGAGAACATTTCCGCCTCGCGCGGCCGCATCATGGACGCCGATTTCGCCAAGGAAACCGCCAATCTGTCACGCACCCAGATCCTGCAGCAGGCCGGCACCGCCATGGTGGCGCAGGCCAACCAGCTGCCGCAGGGCGTGTTGGCCCTGCTGCGTTAAGAGGCCAGCGCGCGCTCCAGCGCATCGACGAACATCGCCGCCACGTCAAAGCCCGCCTGGTCGGTGATTTCCTGGAAGCAGGTCGGGCTGGTGACGTTGATTTCGGTCAGGCAGTCGCCGATCACATCCAGCCCGATCAGCAGCAGGCCGCGTGCCGCCAGCACCGGGCCGATGGCTGCGGCAATCTCGCGGTCGCGCGCGCTCAAAGGTTGCGCGACACCCTTGCCGCCGGCCGCCAGGTTGCCGCGCACTTCGCCGCCCTGCGGGATGCGCGCCAGGCAGTAGGGCACCGGCTGGCCGCCGATCACCAGCACGCGCTTGTCGCCCTGGGCAATCGCCGGCAGGAACTTCTGCACCATCACGGTCTGCGCACCGTCGCGGTTGAGCGTCTCGATGATGGCGCCCAGGTTCAGGCCGTCGTCGCGCACGCGGAAGATGCCCATGCCGCCCATGCCGTCGAGCGGCTTGAGGATGATGTCGCGGTGCTCGGCATGGAAAGCGCGGACGGCCAGTGCATCGCGCGTCACCAGGGTCGGGCCGGTGAACTGAGGAAACTCCAGGATGGCCAGCTTCTCCGGATGGTCGCGCAAGGCACGCGGCTTGTTGAAGACCTTGGCGCCTTCGCGCTCGGCCTGCTCCAGCAGGTGGGTGGCGTAGAAGTACTCGCTGTCGAAAGGCGGATCCTTGCGCATGATGACGGCGTCAAACTCACGCAGCGCGGCCAGGCGCTGCAACGGCGGCTCGGGCGTTTCATGGAACCAGCGCTCCTCGTGGCCGGTAAGCAGGATGTGCCGCACGTGGGCCTGCACGCCGGTGACGGCCTGCCAGGCCAGATGACGCGGCTCGCAGGCCGCCAGCGCGTGGCCGCAGCGCTGCAGTTCGCGCATCATGGCGAAAGTACTGTCCTTGTAGGTCTTGAACGTTTCCAGCGGATCGGCGATGAAAAGAATATTCATGAGTCGACACTCTCACAATCATTGTGGTAAGTCCGTATGCGGCAACTGGCCAAACAGCAGTACCGTAACGGTCATATTTTTGGAGTCTCTCATGAAACGCCGTGATCTTCTTCAAGCTGCCTCCATGCTGGCGCTGCCCAGCCTGTCTTTCGCCCAGGACAAGTACCCTAGCAAGCCCATCACCATCATCTGCCCCTACCCGGCCGGCGGCAACACCGACCAGCGTTCGCGCCAGTTCGGCCGCTTCATGAGCACGGCGCTAGGGGTACCCTTCGTGGTGGAGAACAAGCCCGGCGCCGGCGGCAACATCGGTACCGAAGCGATCGTGCGCGCCAAACCCGACGGCTACACCATCGGCATGGGCAACTTCGCGCCGCTGTCGGTCAATCCGACCATGTTCAAGAAAATCAATTTTGACCCGCTGAAGGATCTGGCGCCGGTCTGCCTGATCGAGCGCGGCCCGCTGGTGCTGATGG
>ERZ1292640.2315-Hain-H43-02um-R1-2315-length-15281-cov-53_pt1 | contig 15281 bp, 11 predicted proteins | sample MGYA00564404_ERZ1292640 | MGnify/ENA primary metagenome ERZ1292640 (study PRJEB36523, sample SAMEA6512636) | groundwater metagenome | collected 2019-01-08 | study: AquaDiva: Metagenomics assemblies of 32 groundwater samples
TCATCGCGAGCACCGCGGTGTACATCGGATGGCGGACCAGCCCGTAGGCCCCGGTGGTGACCAGCTCGTGTCCCTCGACCAGGCGCGCCTGGTAGGCGAACTGCCGGCCGAGGTCCCGCTTGGCGGCGAGCAGCAGCCAGGCCGCGCCAGCAGCCAGGGCCAGCGCGACCACCGCGAGCGCGACTTCGACAGTTGTGCCGAGCGGGAGAATCGGCGTGAACCGCGGCCGCGGCGCCGCCCAGATGATCAACAACCCGAGAGCCTGAAAAACCAGGCCGATCTTCCACGCCGGGTCGCGCTCAACCTCCCGCAAGCCCGCGTGCCGCTTGCGAAACAGAACCATCAGGCCCGCCAGCAACCAGCAGGCGATGACGAAGGCAAAGACAGCGGCGTGCATTACGCTCCTCAACGTATACTAAGGCCATGCGCAGCCTACCCGCAATGCTCGTCCTGTTGTGCGGCGCGGCGGCGGCGAGCCTTTCCGCCGCGGGCCAGCCGGTGCTGTTCCGGCAGCCGGCCTTGAGTCAGACACAGATCGTATTTCACTACGCCGGCGACCTGTGGATCGTGGGCCGCGAGGGCGGCGAAGCGCGGCGGCTGACCAGCGCGCCGGGCCAGGAAGTCGAGCCGCACTTCTCGCCCGACGGGCAGCGGATCGCCTTCACCGGCGAATACGACGGCAACATCGACGTGTTCCTCGTGCCGGCCGGCGGCGGCGTGCCGCGGCGGCTCACTCATCATCCCGGCATGGACACGGTGGCCGGCTGGACTCCCGACGGCCAGCGCGTGCTGTTCCGCTCCGGCGGCAACAGCTACTCGCGGTTCAACCGCCTGTTCACGCTGGCGGTGGACGGCGTGTTCCCCGAGGAACTGCCGCTGCCGATGGCCGAGGAAGGAGCCTTTTCTCCGGACGGCGCCCAGATCGCTTACGTGCCGCTGGGCCGCGCCTTCAACACCTGGAAGCGCTACCGCGGCGGCCGTACCACGGCTGTCTGGGTCGCGCGCCTTTCGGACTCCAGCGTCGAGAGGATCCCGCGCGACAATTCCAACGACTTCGACCCGATGTGGATCGGCGGCCGCATCTACTTCCTATCCGACCGCGGCGGGCCGGTGACGCTGTTCGTCTATGACACGAAAACGCGCAAGGTCACCCAGGCGCTGCCCAACACCGGCCTCGATTTGAAGTCGGCGGCGGCCGGAGCGGACGCGATCGTCTACGAGCAGTTCGGCGGCATCTACCTGTTCGACCTGAAGACGCAGAAGCCGCAGCGGGTGGAGATCACCGTCAACGGCGACATGCCGGAAGTGCGGCCGCGGCTGGAAAAGCTCGCCAACCGCATCTCGACGGGCGGGATATCGCCAAGCGGCGCACGGGCGCTGTTCGAGGCGCGCGGCGAGATTCTCACCGTGCCGGCGGAGAAGGGAGACGTGCGCAATCTCACCAACACGCCGGCAGTGGCCGAGCGCGATCCGGCCTGGTCGCCCGACGGCAAGTCGATCGCTTACTTCTCCGATGCCTCCGGCGAGTACGAGTTGCACGTGCGCGAGCACACCGGCCAGGGCGAGGTGAAGAAGTTCAAGCTCAGCGACCCGCCGACGTTCTACTACGCACCGACGTGGTCGCCCGACAGCAAGAAGATCGCTTACACCGACAAGAAGCTCAACGTCTGGCGCCTGGACCTGGCCGGCGGCCAGCCGGTGCGCGTGGACACCGACCGCTACGACGGGCCGCGCCGCATCAGTCACGTAGCCTGGGCGCCGGACAGCCAGTGGCTCACTTACACCAAGCAGCTACGCAACACCCTGCGCGCGGTGTTCGTCTATTCGCTGGAGACGAAGCAGCAGATCCAGGTCACCGACGGCATGAGCGACGCCACGCTGCCGGTGTTCGATGGCGACGGCAAGCACCTGTACTTCCTGGCCAGCACCGACACCGGGCTGAACGTGGGCTGGCGCGACATGTCGGCCTATTTCCGGCCCGTCACCTCGAGCGTCTACGTGGCCGTGCTGCGCAAGGACCTGCCGTCGCCGCTAGCCCCGGAGAGCGACGAGGAGAAAGCCCCGGAGGCGGCCAAGCCTGAGAAGCCAGCCGCCGAGAAAGAGAAGGAGAAAGAGAAGGCGGCCGAAAAAGCGCCGCCCAAGGTTACCATCGACGCCGAGAATCTCGCCCAGCGCATCCTGGCGCTGCCGATCCCGGCGCGCACCTACACCGGGCTCCATGCCGGCAAGACGGGCGTGCTGTTTCTGCTCGAGACGCCCTTTCGCGTGGGCCAGACCGAGGGGCCGGCGGGGCGGACGCTCTACAAGTTCGAGCTGAAGACGCGCAAGACGGACAGGGTGCTCGACGGCGTCGGCTCATTCGACCTGGCGGCGAACGGGGAGAAGATGCTCTACCGGCAGGGCGAGCGCTGGGCGATCGCCTCGGCGGCGCAGGCGGTCAAGCCCGGCGAGGGTGCGCTGAAGCTGGACGGCATGGAAGCCCAGGTTGACCCGCGGGCCGAGTGGCGGCAGATGTACCGCGAGGCCTGGCGCATCCAGCGCGACCACTTCTACGACCCCAATCTGCACGGCCTCGACCTGGCGGCGATGATGAAGCGCTACGAGCCCTTCCTCGACGCGGTCTCCAGCCGCTCGGACCTGAACTACCTGTTCGCGGAAATGATGGGCGAACTCACCGTCAGCCACCTGGGCGTCGGCGGCGGATCGGCGCCGGAGGTGCGCCGTGTGCGCGGCGGGCTGCTGGGCGCCGACTACCGCATCGAGAACAACCGCTACCGCTTCGCCCACGTTTACAACGGGGAGAACTGGAACCCCGATCTGCGCGCGCCGCTGACGCAGCCGGGCGTCAACGTGGTGGCCGGCGAATACCTGCTGGCCGTCAGCGGGCGCGAACTGCGCGGCTCGGACAACATCTACAGCTTCTTCGAGGCGACTGCGGGCAAGCAGATGGTGCTCAAGGTCGGCGCCGATCCCGGCGGCGCCGGGGCCAGGGAGGTCACCGTCATCCCGGTGGATAGCGAAATGCGGCTGCGCAACCTGGCCTGGATCGAGGACAACCGCCGCAAGGTGGACCGGATGAGCGGCGGGCGCCTGGCCTACGTCTACCTGCCCGACACGGCCATGGGCGGCTACACCAGTTTCAACCGTTACTATTTCGCCCAGGTTGGCCGCGAGGGCGCGGTGATGGACGAGCGCTTCAACGCCGGCGGCTCGCAGCCCGACTACATCCTCGACTATCTGCGGCGGCCGTTGCTGCACTACCGCACCATGCGCGAGGGCGAGGACATCACCGGCCCGCTGGGCGGCATCTTCGGACCCAAGGTGATGCTCATCAACGAGTACGCCGGCTCGGGCGGCGACACCATGCCGTGGTATTTCCGCAAGGGCGGCGTCGGCCCGCTGATCGGCAAGCGCACCTGGGGCGGGCTGGTCGGCGGCCTGGGCGGCTGGCCGATGCTGATGGACGGCGGCGTGGTCTCGCCGCCCGGGTGCGCCTTCTGGGACCCGGACAAGCGCGAGTGGGTGGCCGAGAACGTGGGCATCGCACCGGACATCGAAGTGGAGATGGACCCCAAGGCGGTTCGGGAAGGCAAAGACCCGCAACTGGAGAAGGCGGTGGAGGTGTTGCTGGCGGCGCTGAAGAAGAGCCCGCTGCCCAAGCACACCCGTCCGCCGTTCCCCAACTACCACCAGCCCGCCAGCGCCGCGCCAGGCAAGAAACGATGACCGCGAGCAGATACGCGCTGGCCGCTGCCCTCTTCCCCCTGCTGGCGGCCCAGCCGGCGCAGCCGCCGCCCACACTGCCTGAGGGCGTGCGCGCCGAGCGCAACCTGGTCTACGCTCGCACGCCGCAGAAGGAGCTGCTGCTGGACCTGTATTTGCCGGCGGGCGCGACGCCCCTGCCCGTCATCCTCTGGGTGCACGGCGGCGCGTGGCGCTCCGGCAGCAAGGAGCCGTGCCCGGCGGTCCGCCAGTCGGGCCGCGGCTACGCGGTCGCCTGCATCAGCTACCGCCTCAGCCAGGAGGCGCTGTTCCCCGCCCAGATCGAGGACGTGAAGGCGGCCGTGGGCTGGCTGCGCGCCAACGCGGCTAAACACAACCTCGATGCGAACCGCATCGGGGCGTGGGGCGCCTCGGCCGGCGGTCACCTGGTGGCCCTGCTTGGAAGCTCCGCCGATGATCCCGCGACCCGGGTGCAAGCAGTGGTGGACTTTTTCGGCCCCACCGACTTCCTGCGCATGCGCGACTTCCCCGGCAAGATGGACCACGACGCGCCGGACTCGCCCGAGTCGCGCCTGATCGGCGGCGCCATCCAGCAGAACAAGGAGAAGGTCGCACGGGCCAACCCGATCACCTACGTCAGCCGCGATGACCCGCCGTTCCTGATCATGCACGGCGACCAGGACCCGCTGGTGCCGCTCAACCAGAGCGAGTTGCTGCACACGGCGCTGACCAAGGCCGGCGTCGAGTCCACGCTGCACGTGGTGAAAGGCGCGGGGCACGGCTTCGGCGGGCCGGAGATCGACGCGCGGGTGAACGCGTTCTTCGACCGCCACCTCAAGGCCGCGGCGCAGCCGCCGCCGGCTGCCTGGCTGGACCCGAACAAGAGCGAGCCGGCCGGCACGCGCTACCGCACCTTCTTCAGCCGCACCATCGGCGCCGAGGCCAGCTACCTGATCTACCTGCCGCCCGATTACGAGCAGTCGGGCCGCCGCCGCTACCCGGTTGTCTACTGGCTGCACGGGCTGGGCGGCGATCAGCGGGGCGGCGCGCGGTCCTTCCTCCCGCATCTCGACGCCGCCATCCGGGCCGGCAAGGCGCCGGCCATGATCGCCGTGCTGGTCAACGGCATGCGCGACAGCATGTACTGCGATTTCCGCGATGGCACGCTGCGGGTGGAGAGCGTGATCGTCAAGGACCTGATCCCGCACGTGGACGCGAGCTGCCGCACCATCGCCCGCCGCCGGGGCCGCGCCGTCGAGGGCTACTCGATGGGCGGCTTTGGCGCCGCCCACCTGGGGTTCAAGTACCCCGAGCTGTTCGGCGCGGTCTCGATCATGGCCGGCGCGCTGCACGACGCCGAATCCCTCCGCGAGCGGCGGCCGGATCTCTTTCAACGCCGCTTCGGCGGCGATAAGGCCTACTACGACGCCAACAGCCCGTGGATACTGATCGAGAAGAACGTCAAGGCGGTGCGCGGCCGGACGTTCGTGCGCATCGCGGTCGGCGCCGAGGACCAGTTGCTGGAGCGCAACCGCGCTTACCACGAGCTGCTTGACCGCCTCAAGATCGCCCACGAATACGAGGCGGTGCCGGGCGTCGCTCACAACGGCGGGAAGTTCTATGCGGTCCTCGGCGAGCGGGCACTGGCATTCTATAGGAGAGCTTTCGGCAAGTGAGCGGCTACCCGCCGCGGCTGTGCGCTGCGCGCACCGGCGGCGCGTCGCTGGACACAGCAAACGGTCATGTCGTCTACTGGAGATGTTCTTATGCGTGTGGACCTGGCATTTGGCAAGACCGGCCTGACGGCGGATCTGCCGGAGGGCTTCCGCTACCGGGTGCTGGAGGCGCGCTCGGCCGTTCCGCTCGCCCATGCGGCGGGGGCCATCGAGCGGGCGCTGGACGAACCGATCGGCTCTCCACCGCTGGCGGTGCTGGCGGCCGGCAAGCGGAGCGCGGCCATCTCGGTGTGCGACATCACGCGCCCGGCGCCGAACCGGCTGGTGCTGCCGCCGCTGCTGCGGCGCCTGGAGCAGGCCGGCATCGGACGCGACGCCGTCACCATCCTGATCGCCACCGGCCTGCACCGCGCGGCCACTGCTGCCGAGATCCGGGAGATCGTGGGGCCGGAGGTGGGCGCCGCTTACCAGGTCGTCAATCATGACGCGCGGGACCTGGCGTCGCACCGGCGCCTGGGCGTCACCGCTTCCGGCACGCCGGTCTACATCGACGAGCGCTTCGTTGCGGCCGATCTGCACATCACGCTCGGCTTCATCGAGCCGCACCTGATGCTCGGCTACTCGGGCGCGCGCAAGCTGATCGTGCCGGGGCTGGCGGCGCGGGAAACCATCGAGGTGCTGCACAGCCCGAAGTTCATGCGCGACCCGCGCGCGGTGGAGGGGTCGATCGAGGACAACCCGCTGCACCGCGAGCTGGTGGAGATCGCCGCGATGGCGCGGCACGATTTCATCGTCGATGTGGCGCTGGCGCGCGACCGGCGGATCGCCGGCGTCTTCGCCGGTCACCCCATCGAAGCACACCGGCGCGGCGTCGAGTTCGTCTCGCGGGTGATGCTGGAGCTGCTGGAGGAGCCGGTCGATGCGGTCATCACCACCAGCGCCGGCTACCCGCTCGACCTCACCTATTACCAGTCCATCAAGGGCATCACCGCCGCCGCGCACATCGTCAAGCCGGGCGGCAAGATCCTGCTGGCGGCGGCCTGCGAAGAGGGCGCGGGCGCGCCGGAGTTCCGCGGCATGCTCAAGCAGTTTCCTTCCTGGCGCGAGTTCCTCGATCGGATCATGGGCGCGCCGGTGATCATCGACCAGTGGCAACTGGAGAAGCTGGCGCTGGTGAGGGCCAGGGCGGACGTGCTCTTCTATGTGCCCGGCCTGCCGGCCGAGTATTACCCGACGCTCTGGGGCAGCGTGTTCCCGTCGCTCGCGGCCGCGATCGAGGCGCTGTTCGCTTCCCTGCCCCACGGCGCCAGCGTGGCGGTCATCCCCGAGGGCCCGTACGTGCTGGCCAAAGTAGGATAAGTCTCCCGACTTGTCGCCCCGGGGACAAGCCGGGAGGCTTGTCCTACTGCGCCCCGCGCAGGCGCAGCATCGTCTTCAAGGTCTGGAAGATGATGTAGAGGTCCAGAGCCGGCGACAGGTGCTTGATGTAGTAGAGGTCGTATTCCAGCTTGGTGACGGTGTCCTCGATGGTGTCGCCGTACTTGTGATTGATCTGCGCCCAGCCGGTGACACCGGGCTTGACGGCGTGCCGCTGCCGGTAAAAGGGAATCTTCTCCGTGAGCACCTTAACGAACTCGGGCCGCTCCGGGCGCGGTCCGACGATCGACATGTCGCCCTTGAGCACGTTGACGAATTGCGGCAGTTCATCCAGGCGCAGCCGGCGCAGCCAGCGGCCGGCCGGCGTGATGCGGGGGTCGTCTTTGCTGGCCCAGACGGCGCCGGTGCGCGCCTCGGCGTCCGCATACATGGAACGGAACTTGTAGAGGGTGAAGTGGCGGCCGTTCAGTCCCACTCTGGTTTGACAATAGAGAACCGGACCGCGGGAGGACAGCTCGACCGCCGCCGCCACCAACAGCATCAGCGGCAGTGAGACGATGACGCCGGCCAGGGCGATCAAGAAGGAATAGAGCGCTTGAAACCGCACGTGGCCGGGCCGCGGGCCCAGCTCGCCGGAGAAGATCAGTTGCGCCGGACGCAACTCCTTGGCCGAGATCCGCCCGCAGGTGGCTTCGTAGGCGGCGGCCGCCTCCTCGATCACGATGCCGGAGAAGCGCAGGTCGAGCAGATCATACACCGGCATCCTGGCGCGGCGCTCGGAGATGCCCACCACAATGCGGTCCGGCCTGGTCTCCTCGACGACCTCGCGCAGTTTGGCGATCGGCCCCAGCACCCTGGCGCCGTTCCACAGGCTGCCCACCTCGACTGCGTCGTCCAGGTAGCCCAGGTTGGTGAGACCAAGCTCCGGGCGTCTGGCCAGGAATGCGGCGATCTCCTCGACGACCGCGTTGCGGCCGACGAACAGCAGCCGCTCGGAGCCGATCGCCCGCAGCACCACCACATCGTAGACCACGCGCCACGCACTGACCGCCAGCAGCCCCAGCCCGCAGCCGAGAATCATCAGCCAGCGGGGCAGCATCCAGTCCGGGTTGAGGTAGTTGATCAGGGCCTGGGCCAGAAAAGCGAACCCGAACGCCTGCCCCACTTCGAGCAGCAGGGCGATTCGAGAGCGCACCCTGATATCCGAGTAAAGATCGAGAAAGTGGAGCCCGAGCAAGACGCTGAACACAGCGATCAGAACCCGCCCCACGCCGCCGTCGTAGAGCAGGAAGACGGTGGGATCCACTTCCAGTACCGCAAAAGCGGCCAGGATGAACGCGCAGGACAGCAGGAGGGCCTCCGAGACCAGCAGCACAAACACGCTGGTGGGCACGCCGACCCGGAATAATCTCACCATTGATGTCAGCAGTCTAACACGGGGCGGCCGGGCGCGGGTTCCAAGCGCTCCGGCCCGGCCCTGATCGGCCCGATCGGCAGTTTCGGAACCCCGCCTGATCCCTCGACCCGTAAGCTTTTGTAGCTCCTGTAGTAGGGCTTGGGCTGCCGAGTCGGCCGAGCGGCGTCCTGTTTTCGCAGCCCGAAAAAATCCTTGTGTTTCCGTTGTTCTGAATGCATAATACCATGCAGATGAAAGTCGAACCCAAGGGTCCGGAGGCCTCGCGCCTGCGCCAACGCAGGTTCGAACTGATCCGCAGGTTCCACCTCCCAGAGGATCTCCTGCCCGGCTCCCTTTCCCTCACCCACCGCCGCTGCGGCAAGCCGACCTGTCACTGTGCTGAGGAACAAGGCCACCCCATCTGGTTCCTTACTTTTATGGCCAGCGGCAAAAAGCGCGTCGAACGAGTCCCCGCCGCTTGGGCCGAGGAAGTCCAGCGGCGGGTTCAGGCCGGCCGCCAGTTTCAGGACGCCCTCCGGGAAGTCCTCGCCGCCAACGCCGAACTGTTGGTGCTCTGGCGCAAGCAGCAAGCGCAGCGCAAACCGAAAGCTCGATGAAGGGGCCCAGCGCGCAGGGGATGCAAAACTACGCCTGCCATTGCCTGGGCCTGAAGTCCTACTTGGAACGCCCCGGCGACGGCCGCACCTACAAGCAGCCTTGCTCGTTCTGCCACCCGGTCAAGGACAATAAAGGCGCCGTCCACGGCTCCCTGCATCACTTCGCCATGATCACGGTGGTGGGAACCGGGCTGACACTGCCGGTGGACGTGGCTGACAAGTTGGAGCTGCCCGTCGTGGCGCGCCTGAAAGACAACCTCCTCGAACTGCGCGCGGCGGTCGAGGCGCGGTTCCATCCCGGCACACCCGTCATAGAAGTGCCACACGCCAACTGGCGTGAGGTTTATGTTCGTGACCCAGGCGCGATAGACGTGCCGTCCTAAAGAGAAGAGCGTCGTTTGGGCCTCTTCTTGCGGAATGAATCGTCGCGCGACGCAGAAACGACGGGCCTGCGGCCAACCAGGCGATTGATGTTCGAACTCGGCCATCTCCCAGATTCAGCCGGGCCACCACCGCATCGTCCACCGCCCTTGTCTGGGGGCACATTGACAAAGCAGGTGTCCAGCAGTTCCGGGCTGCCCTCCCAGGTGCCGGCGTTGCCGGCCCGCAGTTCGACATCCCAGAGGTAAGAAGAGTTGGCCTCGATGCAAAGCAGCCGATTGTAGGAGCGCTTCCCGCGGTAGCGCGGATTGTAACCCACTTAGGAAACGGCGCAACGATTGCGGATCTGGAAAGCTGGGGAGGCCCGTAAGGTACTGGAAGGCGCCGTTCGAAAGCAAGAACGACGCGGTCTCCAAGCGATCCAGTCCCAGCACCAGAGGGTAGACCAGAGCCAGCATCATCTGCGACACGCTGTAGCGGTGGTTGCGGCGAGGATACCGCAAGTGCCGCGACAGGAAGTTGCGAAACCGCGGCACTCGCAAGAATTCGCGGAAGAAGTATACGCCGCCGAAGTGCGTCAAACCCGTATGATCACAGGAGATTCTAATATTCCGAGGCGAGTAGCGCATTTGCGGGAATTCCTAACCAAAGGTCAGCTTTCCCGCAGTCGCGGAACTGCATTCACCCGCCCGTCAACACGGGCTCTGGATGGCCTCCACGGACCCACAATGCGCCGGATCCAGGTATTACAACCTGAAGAGGCGAGCGGCGGCGGGAGTGGATGGAGTGACGTGGGAAGAATATGGAGAAAGCCTGGAGGAGCGGCTTGCCGACCTGCATGGCCGAATCCATCGTGGGGCCTAGGGTGAACTGGGTGCTCGATTTGGACATCAAGTCGTTCTTCGACCAAATCGGACACGATTGGATGGTCAAGTTCGTCGAGCACCGGATCGGGGACGAACGGATCGTCCGCCTGATCCAGAAACGGTTGAAGGCGGGCGTGATGGAGAACGGCCGGTGGTTCGAGCGGATCGGTTCCTGGAGCAGTTGCGGGAACGGCTGCGGAAGTTCGGGCGGCAATTACATCCAGACAAAACGCGCCTGATCGAGTTCGGGCGCTATGCCGCCGGGCGCCGGAAGAAGCGTGGGGAAGGGAAGCCGGAGACCTTCAATTTTCTGGGTTTCACTCACATCGGTGGGCGCAGCCGCGAGAAAGGGTACTTCACGGTGTACCGCAAGACGATCGGCAAACGTATGGCAGCCAAGCTGAAGGATATTCGGCAGAAGCTGCGCCAGCTTCGGCGGCGGAGTCAACGCAGCCGTTGGACGTGGACCCGTTTTCAGCAGCGACTTGGCGCCTTGCTCCCCCTCGTCGAGATCCTACACCCGTGGCCCAATGAGCGGTTTGCCGCCAAGCATCCGAGGTAGCAACCGTGTGCGTGAGTAGCGCCAGCACGGGTCTGCGCGGGGGGTGCCGGGTAACCGGTATCCCTACCGCGACCGCAATCTCGACATCAAGTTCCCGAGCGTGGTGGACAACATGCATAATTAAGGAGGAGGCGGCCTACGCCGCCTGGCCGGACCGGCTTTACGTGGTAGGCAAGGATGGCCGCATCGCCTGGAAGGGCGCTCCCGGCCCCAAGGGCGTCCGGGACGGTGAACTGGAGGAGGCGATCCGGAAGGAACTGGGGCGGTAGGGGCCGGGGAACACACGAAGGAGGGACCGATGGAAATGCTTCCGCTTAGCCGCTGCTGGCTGCTAGCTGCGTTGTTGGTTGCGTCAGGGCTGGCGCCCGCGCAATTGACGGTATCAACCATTCGGGGTTCGGTTTCGGACCCCACCGGCGCCGCGGTGGTCGGCGCGAAGATTGCCGTGGTCAACGCGCAGACCAGCGTCGAAAGGTCGGTCGCGAGCAACGAAAACGGCGAGTACGAAATCGCGGACCTGCAACGTGGCACGTACAAGCTCACGGCCACCCAGCCGGGATTCAAGACGTTCGTCGCCGACAACGTCATCCTGGAGACGAGCCAGATCCGGCGGGTGAACGTCACCTTCGAGCTGGGTAGCGTGGGCAGCGAGGTGACGGTGCGCGCCGATGCCGCGGTCATCGCCACCGATACTTCGAAACTGCAAGGGGGGCTTGGGGCCCAGCGGATCGAGGACATTCCGATCATCGGCGACGCCCGGAACCCGCAGATGATGCTGACCACGATGCCGCTGGTCCAGAGCACCGGCGGCATCTACGGCATTCAGATCGCCGGCCAGCCGGCGGCCCAGGTGCAGACGGCGCTCGACGGTTTCGCCACCGACGGGACCAGCACGCAGATGTCGAACGTCCACGTGCTGGAGGAACTGGTGGTCGTGCAGGGGAACAACTCGGCCGAGTTCGCCCGCGTCGGCTACTACAACCTGGCGAGCAAGGGCGGCGGCAACCGCCTGCACGGGCGCGCCGCTTACTGGCATCAGAATACGGCGATGACGGCGCGCAGCTTCTTCGATGTCCAGAAGCCGAAGAACCTTTTCCACACGTACATCTTCGAAGCCTCCGGTCCCATCATCAAAGACAAGACGTTCTTCTACGCCAACTGGAACGGGCAGCGATTTCCGATGTCCACCTACTTCCTGCGCGACGTTCCCACCGAGCGCATGCGGGGCGGGGACTTCTCGCAATTGCTGGGCCTCGCCAGGCCGGTGGCGGTCAGAGATCCGCTGGCCAACGCGCCGTTTCCAGGCAACCGGATGCCGGCATCGAGGCTGAACGCCACGTCGCTGAAGACGCAGGACAGGTTCCTGCCGGCCCCCAACCTCGGCGGCCCCGACGAACTGGCGCGGAACTTCGGATATCTTCACCCCTACCCGAGCGACTCCTGGCACTACGAGTACATCTCCGGCCGCGTGGACCACCGGGTCTCGACGAACAACACCGTCTACGCGCGGTGGTCGTACAGCCCGAACATCTACGTGCTCGACGGCGGCTACCCGGCGCTGAAATGGACGCGAAGACGCGACAAGCAGGTGGTGGTGATCGAGGACACGCACGTGTTCTCGCCGAGCCTGGTCAATTCGATCCGCTTCGCGCACTATCCCTCGAAGGTGAACGACGGAACCCAGATCGGCGGCGTCAAGCCTCTCACCGGCGACCAGGTCATCAAGGAACTCGGCATCCAGGGCGTGAACCGGAAGAATGTGACCGGTGTGATGGGCTCCCCCAGGATCAATATCACCGGCTACGACCCGATTTACATTCGCACCGGCGGGATCATCGGCAACGAGAAGTATTGGGGGTACGCCGACTCGGCCACCTGGGCTTTTGGAAGACACGTGCTGAAGTTCGGCGGCGAGTACAAGCCGATCAGCAACTTCGATGGGTCGGTTCCGCAAGAGAACTACGGAGTGTTCGCGTTCAACGGATCGCTGACAGGCTACGGTCATGCCGATTTCCTGCTTGGGCTGCCTTACTCCAGCGCGCGGATCGACCCGCTGGTCAACCGCACGCAGCTCTCCAACGAGTTCGGCGTGTATGTGCAGGACACGTTCAAGGTGAACAGCCGGCTGAACCTGGACCTGGGGCTGCGGTGGGACCGCTTCGGCGCGGCCACCTATGACGACGACCTGATCTTCAACTGGGATCCGAAAACCGGAGACGTGATCGTGCCCGAAGCGGCGCGGAACTCAATCAGCCCGCTCTATCCGGTGGACAGGATCAAGGTGTTAACGGGCGAGGTGAGACAGAAGCCGTCGCTCAGAAACTTCGCCCCAAGATTCGGTTTCGCCTGGCGGCCCTGGGGCGCCACTTTCATCGTCCGCGGCGGCTACGGGCTCTACGCTGAGACGATCGGACGCTACGCCCGGGCACAGGGCGTCGGCCCGTACCAGCTCAGCGAGACGTTCTTCAACTCGATTCAAGGCGGGCAGCCGCTGTTCGCTTTCCCGAACCCGTTCCCGGCCGGCGCCGGAAGCATCCCCTCGCAGAGCGTCAGCGGATACCCGCTGGCGACCAGGAACGGGCAGATCCACCAGTTCAACTTCACGTTGGAAAAGCAGGTGGCCGACGTCGGGTTGAGGCTGTCTTACGTTGGCTCGCGATCCCGGAATCTGAACTACGGCATCGGCATCAACAAGCCGGAGCCGAGCCTGATTGCGTTCACCCAGAGCCGGAGGCCGTACGCGCAGTTTGTCGGCGCCAGCTACGTGCGGACCGACGGGGCCGCGAACTTCAACGCGCTGACCTTTGAAGCGCAGCGGAAAGTAGGGCAGTTGACCTTCGACGCGCACTGGACCTGGGCCTCCAATTACAGCAACACGCAGAACCTGGAGAACCCGTACGCTCTGCTGGCCTGGAGCCGGGATGCGTTCACGTCGCGGCACCGGGCGGTCGTCAACGCCATCTGGACGCTGCCGCTGGGAAAGGGCAAGCAGTACCTCTCCGGCGCGCCGGCGTTGGTGGATCACATGCTAGGCGGCTGGCGGCTCTACTGGATCGCCTACATGGAGACGGGCCAGTTCTTCACCCCCGGCTTTTCCGGCTCGGACCCCTCGAACACCAACACCTCGGGCGGGCTGCCCGACCGCCTTGCCAACGGCAATCTGCCGGCCGGAGAGCGGACCAGCAGCCGCTGGTTCGACGCCTCGGCGTTCGTCGTGCCGCCGCGGGGGCGGTTCGGCAACTCCGGCGTGAATATTCTGGAGGGCCCCGGGCTGCACGAGCACAACATCACGATCGCCAAGGACTTCCGCATCACCGAACGCACGCGGTTCACCTTCATGGCGGCGATGCAGAACGCTTTCAACCACCCCAACTTCAACAACCCGAGCGCCAACATCTCGGCCCCGGCCACGCTGGGCCTGATCCGATCGACCAGAACGTTCGCCCCGGGCCGGCAGGTCATGCTTCGCGGACAACTTGCGTTCTGAGCGCTAACCCGAAGTTCCAGGCCGTCAAGCAGGTCAACTCCAATCCCATCTATCGCTTGGCTCTCATTTGGCCTGACAAATGTAGCCACTCAATATGTAATTTGTATTTTGCATTGGTCGCAATTGTCGCTTATAATTGGCTGTGTCATCCAGGACTGGACGAGTTCATGTGGCCACTACAATTCGCCACTGCAAAAACAAAGTCTACCAGTCCCACTTCCCCGCCGACCTGATCGACATCATCCGTCGCTCCCTGGCGGGCGAGAAGTTCCGCCCCGCCACGGACGCCGAAGGCCGTCCGGTGGCGGTGGATGTTTATCCCGGCAACACCGGCGATCCCACCACGGTCCCCGATCAGGTCGAGAAACTGCGGCAGCGCTGCGGGCTCTCCCGCGTGGTCCTGGTGGGCGACCGCGGCATGCTCACCGAACCCCAGATCGGCAAACTCAAACAACATCCCGGACGCGCCGCGATCCGGTTGCACCTGCCGAAGCCTCGGACTCAGCCAAGACCAAGAAAGCAGATCGTGTCACCACCGACGGTTTCCCGGTCCACAGCTTCGACACTCTCTTGCGGGAACTGGCCACCCGTTGCCGCAACACCTGCCGGATTCCGTCCGATTCCAGCGGCCCTACCTTCCGGCAACTGACCGCGGCCACCCCGCTGCAGGCACGCGCCTTCCAACTCCTCGGTTTGTAGCCAGAAAAGAAAACCCGCCCACAACCCCTTCCCTCATCCAATCAGCGAGATAGTCTTTACGGCAAAACGGAACTTCGGACTAGTCATTCTCTGACATTTCTTTGGTCAAGAATTGACCTTTTCTCGGACGACTTGGCAACGGAGCTTCGGCTACGGTCGGGTGTGGCGCTTAGGATTCCAGCGCCCTGCTGCCTCTCCTTCTGGCCTCGATCCGGATGGCCACGGGCCGCCGTGCCGAGGCCCTGCCTTACATCGAGCGCGCGGTGGCTCTCTGGGAGGGAGCCTCCGGCCCCGAGCACCTCAACCTCGCCAGACCGCTCCTTGCCCTCGCGATGGTCTACGTGGCTGGCGGCCGGTGGGGCGAGGCGGAAGCCGCCTTAACGCGGGCCCTGGCGATCGTCGAGAACAACGCGGGATCCGACCATCCCCTGGCGGGCGAGACCCTAACCTGACTTTCGCAGTTCCGAGCGGTTTTGGGCCAAAATCGAGCCCAAACA
>ERZ1292640.2316-Hain-H43-02um-R1-2316-length-15274-cov-5_pt1 | contig 15274 bp, 12 predicted proteins | sample MGYA00564404_ERZ1292640 | MGnify/ENA primary metagenome ERZ1292640 (study PRJEB36523, sample SAMEA6512636) | groundwater metagenome | collected 2019-01-08 | study: AquaDiva: Metagenomics assemblies of 32 groundwater samples
TCTGCGCGACATCCAGGCAGCTTGGTATCAGCGAATAGCCCTCGGGATAGGCAAGCTCGACATGCATCCCGAAACGGGTCATCAGGCCTATAATCCCTTGCGGTACGGAAAGCGGTTTTCCGTAACTTGGTGAATAAGCCCATGTCATGGCGATCTTCTTACCGCGTAAGTTTTCGAATGAACCGAAGATGTTTTTAAGGTGCATTAGATCGGCCATTGACTGTGTGGGATGGTCAACGTCGCACTGAAGGTTGATAACGTTAGGCCGTTGGTGGAGTACCCCCTCGCGGAAGCCGTTTTCAAGCGCTTTTCCGACTTCTTTCATATAGCTATTGCCAGCTCCCAGGTACATGTCGTCGCGGATCCCTATCACCTCTGTTAAAAAAGAAATCATATTGGAAGTTTCGCGGACGGTTTCACCGTGTGCGATCTGGGATTTCCCTTCATCAAGGTCCTGGACCGTAAGTCCGAGCATGTTACTGGCGGAAGCGAAGGAGAACCTCGTGCGTGTTGAATTGTCACGGAACTGCGAGACCGCCAGCCCGGAGTCAAACAGCCGCGTTGAGCGGTTGTTTTCGTATAAGTGCTTCAGGGCGTCCGCTACTTTTTGTGTCGCGATGATCTCATCGTCTGACTTTTCCCATGTTAGCAGGAAGTCTTTTTGATGCATGTTTATTTCGAGCTTTTCGATTTCGTGTGATAGTTTATTAATGAGTTCCATTTAAAATCCTCCCTCAGCGGACAACTGTAGTGCCAGCCGCTCCGGCCAGTGTTTTTGCGAAAAGTTCTGTTTTAGTGACATAGGCTGTTTTGCCGCCGCCTTCTAAAAACCTTATAACGGCTTTCATTTTCGGCCCCATGCTTCCTGGCGGAAAAGCTGAGGGGTGTTTTTCGTAATACTCGCGGGCCTGTGATAAGGTCAGATGTCTTAGGTTTTTTTGTGTGGGTTTTTTGTAATCAAACTTAATGCCGTCTTCATTGGTGAAGATTGCAAGATTTACTTCGAGTTCGTCGCCTTGTGCTCTGGCTCTGGCTATCAGCATTTTCCCAAGCAGGGCTGACGCGAGGTCCTTGTCGATGACGGCCTCGATGCCCGAGTGGATGGTGACGGCCCTTTGTCCAGACCTGTATGGGCGTTTGAATATGATCCCGTAGTTACATTCATAGATTTCTTCGTTCCTGATAATTCTTGGTTCCACATTCACAATCGGGATGCCGCCACCACCAACGGTGATAGGGATTATTCCGGCCCTAAGCTGCGCTTCGACGATACCTATTTCAACGATATCTATAGGGTCAGGCGATGGCACGACCCTGCGCCAGATTTCGCGCCCGTCCTTGCCGATTCCGTATGATTTTACATTCCAGCCGTCTTTTTCGCGCCGCTCGTCGGCTTCGTCTTTGGATAACTGTGACCCTATGAATTTTGATGGGTTCTTGAAGTCAGGGTCATTGCGGTCGACCACGACTTGCGTGATCGTCTCGGCTGCGATTTTATCTATGCCGCGAATTCGTAATTCGTTGGATAGCTGGGCCAGCATATAGCCCATCGCTCCCTGCGAGTCGGCTCCGCAGATGTCCAGTGGCAGCGGGTGGAGTATCTTTCGCGCGTACTCGGCCCTTAGCAGGATATTGCCGACCTGTGGCCCATTCCCGTGTGTAAGTATGTAAAGGTCGTTTGGATTTTTTTCGATTATGTCGGCGATATTGCGGAGTGTCCCGACCGTGCGCTGCCATTGTAGCGGAATGTCGGCTATTATCGCCTTGCCTGTCGTGGGGTCCTTGAGGTCCATTGGGGAAACTTCGTTCCCACCTAATGAGAAAATCCAAAGTCGTTTCGGCATACATCTACTTAAAATACTTCCTGCCGCAATGTCAATTGCCGCGCTTGCGAGCGAGCAAAGTTATGGCATGTTGGCAAAATCAAGGATATGCACAAATATATACCACTAATATATGGAGGTTCATCGATGTCATTAAGAATGCAGGCTGAAAAATACCGTGATGATTGCGTGAGATTTTTGCGCGACATGATCGCTATACCAAGTGAAAGCAGCAAAGAGGAAAAAGTCGCCACCAGGATCATTGATGAAATGAACCGTGTCGGCTTTGATCGTGCATGGAGCGATGACTATGGCAATGTGATCGGGCAGATCGGCAACGGCCCTGTACGCATTGTTTTTGACGGTCACATTGATACCGTCGGGATAGGTAATCGTGAGAACTGGCCGCATGATCCTTATCGCGGGAAGATCGAAAATGGTTACATCTACGGTCGTGGCGCATCGGACAACAAGGCCGCGACTGCTGTGCAGGTTTATGGCGCAAGATTGTTTAAGGATATCAGCAAACACATTAATGATTTGTCGTTGTTCGTGGTCGGTTCAGTCCAGGAGGAGGATTGCGACGGGCTTGGGCTCCGCTACGCCATTGAGCATTCGATTGGCGCAAAATTCGGCAAGGTTGATTATGTCTGCATGGGCGAATGCACAGATCTTAATGTCTATCGCGGCCACCGCGGCAGGATGGAGATCAATGTTGTTGCCAAGGGCCGCTCCTGTCATGGCTCTGCTCCTGAGCGCGGTGACAACGCTGTTTACAAGATGAACAGGCTCATCGCCGACATAGAGCGCCTCAATGAGCGCCTGCAGTCGGATCCGTTTTTGGGGAAGGGCACTTGCGCGGTCACTCATATTTCATGTGAAACACCAAGCCTTTGCGCCGTGCCCGATGGGTGCCGCATACACATCGATCGGCGGTTGACCCATGGCGAGGACAAGGCTCTCGCGGTCCGCCAGATTGAGGAGTTACCAAGTTTTGATCGCTCAAGCATGAGGGTGGAAGTCCTGACCTACAACACGCCTTCTTATAAGAATAAAATTCTTGAGACCGAAAAATATTACCCTACATGGGTCCTGCCTGAAAACCATCCACTGGTTCAAGCCGGGGCCAGGGCCGCCGAGCAGGCGCTCGGACGAAAGGCCGGGATCGGTAAGTGGGTTTTTAGCACGAATGGAATTTCTAGCATGGGACAGCTCGGGATCCCGACCATCGGGTTTGGCCCCGCCGTGGAGGAAGACGCGCATACCACAAATGACAGGGTTAGGATTGATGATCTTGTCGTGTCGGTGGCTTTTTATGCGGCACTTCCGCAGAGCTTGAAGCAGCTTTGATGGTGTGGAGTTAGCGCAGAAACTAAAACCCAAACCTAAAAAAATCACCAAGGTAAAATGCCAGATTCGGTTTGGGTGGCTGGCAAATGGTGTTTGTAACTGGGAAGTCCGGGGAGCTGATCCAGTCGAATTCAAATGCATTGCCGTAGTAACTGCTGGCATCAGGGCTTTCCAGAAGCATGGCGATTTCACGATTGTTCATGCCCGAATTGCGCGTGCCATTGATCGAGCTTACGAGAGTGTATAATCCGTCAACTATGATGCCCTTGTTATGGATGTAAGTTATTTCCACGGCTTTTGTATCGACTATGCGTGCTTCTATCGGAAGATTTTCGCAAAGTGCCGCATTTTCTATCACCTCTGCGGTGATTTCATTTGGCTTCTTTGAGTCGCTATCCACAAAATTGGGCTTGCCGGATGTGTGGCCATTAGCTTTTTCTGTAAAAACCCTATCGTCATTAAGGAGTACGCGTATTTTCACGCCCCTTCTGGCTGCATTGAGAAGTTCAGTCAATATAGGATTTTGCATCTGATTCTCTGATGGTGCTGGCTCGCGCCATATGCTTGGCAAAGACATCTGTTCTATTTCAAGGTGATTAGTTGAAAGACGTATTACATTCAATAGATTCTCTAACTCGTCGGGGGATTTTAACAACTTTACTTCAGTGACAACACCGCTACCCGAGGGGATTGCCGGGATGGTGCGAATTCTAGATGGACGTTCAATGCCGCTGTCTGGCTTTGTTTCTCCAAATACTTTGCCGTTTCTCCGTATTTCAATGACGTCGCCATATGAGGTATCAGAATCATAAAAAAAGATATCGGCCAATTCAGTTGAAAGATCGGGGTTGTTTATAAAACCAACCCATCCACGGTTGCCTACGTCACCAGGAATCGTATGGCCTGTCATCGAAAAATTTTCTGATGATATAAATACCCCGTCATAGTCAACCACAATGTATTTAGCATGGTTGAACCTGAAGCGCCTATCCCCGGTCCCATTGCTGGTCATAAGGAAAATGCGGTTTTCATAATTATAAACATTATTCATGGCGATGCGGATGTCGTGTATGGTTTTTCTGCCGCCTGGTGAAATTTGTCCTAACGGCTCGCCCTCGATAAGAAGCTTTACGGTTACGCCATTTTTGATCTGGTCGATGATCGCCCTCGATATAATCGGGTTATCGAACTGGTAAATATTTATGAGGAGCTGCTTTTTGGCTGAATTAATGGTTGAGATGAGGATCTCTTGGTTGTTGTCCGGTCCAAGGCCGAATTTGGCTGGAAAAGCCGCTTTAGAAGCACCTGATGACGTTATGAAAGGGAGTAATATGATCGCAGTATTCAGTACTCTACATACGTGGTTATAAGCCATGCCGCCTTCCCCCCATTTAGCTCTTAATAAGAATCTCTTACCTGACGAGTGAATCATGCACCAAGAAAATTTTTTAATTAATGCATAACGCGGAGTGTGGGGCGCGTTTTGTGCGTCCAATCAAAAAAATTAACTAGAAAAATTTTTGTGTTAAAGTTAAGTAAAAATATTGCTCATTGCAATAAAGAAAAATTAGTTTGTTAAACGGGTGCCTCATGATTTTCAACCTGGGAATTTTTACACAACTAGGCATTGCGGTTGCTTTCGGGAGTACATGGTTTCTGCCGTCCGTCTCCAATCAGGGATATTCGCCTGAACAGCCTATTCCGTTCAATCACAAGCAACATGCCGGTGAGAATAAGATTGAGTGTCTTTACTGCCATGCTGATGTTGAACGATCACGGCATGCTAGTGTTCCGTCAATAAATGTATGTATGAACTGTCATTTGGTTGTGCAGGCCGCTAGTCCGCACATTCAGAAGTTGCGCGATGCGCTTGCGCAGGGGAAGCCGATACAGTGGGTGCGCGTGCATGAACTTGCTGATTATGTGTATTTTACACACAAACGCCATATCGCCAGAGGGCTAGCCTGTGAGGACTGCCACGGCGATGTTAAGAAGATGGACAAAATAGAGCAAGTCGCTCCATTGACGATGGGGTGGTGCATGGATTGTCATCGCGGGAAAACCACACCTAAGCGGATTTTGTCCAAGTATTATTCTGAAGCTGCTGAACTTAACGGTCACATGAATGGCTCGGTGGCGCCGACGAGCTGTACTACCTGTCACAACTAAGAACAACATCACAAGAGAAGAGAATAGGAAACACAACATAAAGGATCAACAAAATCAGAAAACATAAATATAGAGCGATATATGCAATCAGAAATCATTAATGGTGAATTTTCAAGAAGTGAACTTTTAAGGCGTGAATTTCTTACAGTCATGGGCGCCAGCATAGCGATGGCTGGCTTTGCTTGTGCTAAGCGGCCTGTGCATAAGATCATCCCTTATGTGATCAGGCCCGAGGAAATCATACCAGGTGTCCCGACTTGGTATGCGTCTACTTGCAGGGAGTGTCCCGCCAGTTGCGGGGTTCTTATAAAAAATCGTGAAGGCAGGCCGATCAAAATAGAAGGCAATCCTGACCATCCTCTTAGCAAAGGCGCGCTGTGCGCGCGGGGGCAAGCTTCTGTGCTGGGACTTTATGATCCTGACAGGCTAAGGTTTCCGTTGTTGAGATCACGCAACGAACAGCAAAGCCATCAGGCCGCTTGGCCTGACGTTGATGAAAAAATTCAGGCAAAACTGGGTGAGATCGCCAATAAAGGTGGCCGTCTTAAAATTCTTTCAGGAGAAATAACAAGTCCGTCAACAAAAAAGCTAATTAAAGAATTTCTCGCTGCTTTCCGTAATGCCGCGCACGTCGAGTACGAGCCGCTGGGGCACGATGATATCACAGAGGGGCAGTGGCTTTGCTATGGTAACGCCGTTTTGCCTGCGTATTCATTTGGTACTGCTCAGGTGGTTTTATCGCTTGGGGCTGATTTTCTCGGAACCTGGTCTGACTCTATGGAATATGCTTCTGATTGGGTAAAGGGTCGGAAGCTTGATTCAACGCGCGCCGCTTCGGCGCACCTGTCGCGGTTGATTTGTTTTGAGCCTGTAATGTCTGTTACCGGTGCTAACGCTGATGAGCGCTATCCAATCCGGCCGGGTGATGAAATCAAAGTGGCGTTGGCAGTTGCATACGAGCTAGTCATACGAAAAAACCATCCTTTGTTTTCTAAAAATGAAAAGCTTGTCTCGGTTTTAAAGTCATACAGGCCTGAACTTGTGGCAGATGAGATCGGGCTAAGGGGAGGGACGGGTGTTTTCTCCGCGCTCGCGGCGGAATTGTGGGCTGCCCGTGGAAAAAGCTTGGTTATAGCAGGTGGTATCCAGTCAAGGACCAAGGATTCTTTATCGTTACAGGTAGCGGTTAATCTACTTAATTCAGTCTTATCCAACGAAGGCACCGTTGTAGACGGCAGGAGAAAATACAAAAGGAGAAAATACAAAACCAGAAGTTCAAATACCACTTCTTTGATCAACCTGATCTCTGAAATGAAGGCTGGCCAGGTGGATGCATTGATTATTTATAGGAGCAATCCTGCATATACCCTTCCTCAAGGTGTCAGTGGTTTTGACGAGGCCGTTTCACGCGTTCCGCTGGTTATAGCTGTTTCAGAATATGAAGATGAAACTGCGAAGCTAGCGGATTATGTTTTACCAGATCATCACTACCTTGAAAATTGGGGTGATTCTTCACAAGGCAATGGAGTGCTCAGTCTCCAACAGCCTGCGATGGCGCCTCTTCACTCAAGCCGCGCTTTTGAAGACACACTTCTTACATGGATATCTGGTGCGAAATTAAATGATTGGCACCATTACCTTAAGGCAAATTGGCAGGAGAGTGTGTACGCAGGACAAAAAGCTAAGTTAGGGGCTGATAATAGTTTTGAAAGATTTTGGGAAAATTCACTACGAAAAGGTGCTCTTACCTTAGGAGAGCTAGGCGCCCCCCAACCCAGAGATTTTATTTTCGATTCAATAAAGCAGCTACCGCATTACTCTAGAGTGACCGATGGAATGGCTTTATCTTTATACGCTAAAGTGTCCATGTTCGACGGACGTAACGCAAATAATGCCTGGCTGCAGGAACTTCCTGATCCGGTGTCCTCAGCAACTTGGGATAACTATTTGAACATTGCACCTTTAGCTGCCGAAAAACTTGGGCTTAGTGAAAATGATGTGATGGAGGTTTCTTCAGGCAAGGTTTCTGCTGAATTACCAATACATATCCAACCAGGGATGCATCCGAATGCCGTTAGCATTGCTGTAGGGTACGGCAGGCGCGCTGCCGGTAAAGTTGGAACGCTGGCTGGAATCGATGCATACCAATTCATGAAAATAGAAGGTGGTAAGTTAGTTTGTTCCGGCCAACGAGTTAGTTTGAGGAAGACGGGCAGGACCTATGAGTTAGCACGTACACAGTGGCACACTTCAACTGAGAACAGGCCTGTTATCAATGAAATTAGCTTTGACGAGTACAAGAAAAATCCGGCCGCTGCTAATCACACTGATCCGCATCTTAGACTAGATAAGATTCCAACCATGTGGCCAGCGGTCGAATACAAAGGGCACAAGTGGGGCATGGCAATTGATCTTAATGCCTGTATCGGTTGCGGTGCGTGCGCCATTGGTTGTCAGGCTGAAAACAATATTCCTGTCGTCGGAAGACAGCAGGTTCGTAACAACAGGCATATGCATTGGATCAGGATAGACCGCTACTATCAGGAAAAATCAGGCGTAGTATTTCAACCCATGCTCTGCCAGCAATGTGAAAACGCGCCATGTGAAACTGTTTGTCCGGTCCAGGCGACCGTGCACGACGACGAGGGCATAAACGCACAGGTATACAATCGTTGTGTAGGTACAAGATATTGCCAGAATAACTGCCCGTATAAGGTAAGGCGTTTTAATTTCTTTGACCACTGGAAATCATATGGCGAACCAATGAATATGGTTTGGAATCCAGATGTCACCGTAAGAACCCGTGGAATAATGGAAAAATGCACGTTCTGCATACAGCGTATCCGTGAAGCTAAAGAAAAAGCCAAAGACAGCGGGATGAAAGTGAAAGATGGGGATATAAAGCCGGCTTGCCAGCAATCCTGTCCTACCGGTGCAATAGTGTTCGGCGATCTCAATGATCCAAATAGCATGGTTTCAAAGCTTGTATCTGATGCTCGGGCATACCGCGTTTTAGAAATGCTTAATGCAAAGCCGTCTATTTCGTATCTGACTAAGGTCAGGAATAAAAGCAGAGCGGGAGGATGATGTTGATGACGACCGCTGAATCCTTGGTGATAACATCAGAAGCGATAGCAATTCAGCCTGTACCAATGCTCACCGGCGTGAAGTCTTTCGGTGATATCAATGATGATGTCGCGAAACCGCTGGAATCATTTCCGACATGGAGATGGTGGGCGGTTTTCTCTATGGCCATCGCGGCTTTTGTCATAGGTTTGGCGCTGGCTACAAAAATGTTCACAACCGGAATGGGTGTGCTTGGAATCAATCATCCGGTAGGTTGGGGTGTTTTCATCGTCAACTTCGTATTTTGGGTTGGCATAGGACATGCCGGTACGCTTATTTCTGCGATATTGTTTCTTTTCAGGCAAAGATGGAGAACGGCCATTAATCGCGCGGCCGAGGCCATGACGATATTTGCGGTGATGACAGCGCTGATTTTTCCTGTAATCCATACGGGGCGCCCATGGTACGCGGTGTTTTGGTTGTTGCCTTTGCCGAACGAAAGAGGGCTTTGGGTTAATTTCAGGTCGCCGCTTTTGTGGGATGTTTTTGCGGTTGGCACATATTTCACGATTTCGCTGGTGTTTTGGTTCGTAGGGATGATCCCAGATATTGCTTCCGTGCGCGATAGAGCTAAACACAAAATCAGGAAATTTATATATTCGGTTCTTTCTTTGGGTTGGAATGGCTCTAATAAGAACTGGCGCCACTATGAAGCCGCATATCTTCTTTTAGCTGGGCTCTCCACGCCGCTGGTCCTGTCGGTCCACAGCATTGTTTCCTTTGATTTTGCTGTTTCTAATGTACCGGGCTGGCATACTACTATTTTTCCGCCATATTTCGTGGCTGGGGCGATTTTTTCAGGATTTGCGATGGTAGTTACGTTGCTGGTTATCACACGCGAGGTTTTTAATCTGAAGAGCTACATCACTATCGGGCATCTTGAGAAAATGAACAAGGTGATAATGGCAACCGGCCTCATGGTCGGCTATGCGTATGCGTGTGAATTTTTCATCGCCTGGTATAGCGGAAATTCATTTGAGCGCTTTACTTTCATCAACAGGGCGTTTGGTCCTTACTGGTGGGCGTATTGGACAATGGCTACATGTAATGTCCTTATCCCGCAGGTCTTCTGGTGGAAAAAAGCAAGGACGAGTCTCCCCGTCATGTTCGTGATTTCGTTGTTCGTGAACGTTGGGATGTGGTTCGAAAGGTTTGTTATCACTGTGACCTCACTTCACCGTGACTTTCTCCCGTCAAGCTGGAAATATTATATACCTACTATTTATGATTGGGGGATCACGCTGGGGAGCTTTGGCTGGTTTTTTATCTGGTTCCTGCTGTTTTGCAGGTTTCTTCCAATAATGGCAATGGCTGAAGTAAAAGGCACCATGGCGTCTCATGTGAATACAAATGGAGGCGAGAAAATGGCGAGGGAGGCGGCTGGACATGCGTAGCGCTAAAAATGTAGAACGACTTTGCGGCGTCGTTGGATATTTTTCTGACCCGGAGACATTACTCAAAGTCATGCCAAGGATAAGAGATTTTAATTTTTGTGATTTTGATGCGTATTCGCCTTACCCGATTCACGGTCTGGATAGTGCACAGGGGCTTAAGCGCTCACCAATCCCATACATTACCTTTGTCGCTGGATTGACGGGCGCAACGCTTGCTTTTATTTTCCAGTATTGGACGTCGGTTGTAGACTGGCCTCTTAACGTTGGTGGAAAGCCGCTCAATTCATGGCCAGCTTTTGTCCCAATCATCTTCGAGGTCACCATACTTTTTGCGGGACTGACAACCTTCGCCGCGATGTTGCTGTTTAACGGGTTGCCTGATTTCAAGCGCAAGCGCATTGATCCCGCGGTAACCCGCGACAAATTCGCGATATTTATAAGCGCCCCTCGTTCAGCATCAGAAGAGAAACTTTCGGCTGAAAAAGGGTTCCGTTCGTTCAATGAGAAGGAAGTGAAAAACATTTTTTCGAGCCTCGGCGCGATGGAAATAAAAAATATTTATGAGGATGGCAGGGGCTGATCATGAAACCTTATTGTACCTGGATAATAATGTCTGCAGCCATTACCTGGATAGCCGCCGCTCTCAATGGTTGCGGTAGGGATGGTAAGTCACAGCCGCCCATCTATATGCCAGATATGGTTTACAGCCCGGCGCTTAAGGCCCAGGAACCTGGTTCGATGAGGATGCCGGTCAGTGGCACCATCCCGCGTGATTTTGAACCATATCCCTATGCCAAGGATCCTGAGCTTGCCGGTATAAAGCTGAGAAACACATTAACCCCGACGGCCGCAGTGTTAGAGCGCGGGCGTTCAATGTACAACGTATACTGCATAGTTTGCCACGGGCCTACAGCATTGGGAGACGGGACGATAGTGCCGAAGTTTCCGCGTCCGCCGTCACTACATTCAGATAAAGTCAATGGTTGGCTTAAAGAGGGTAAGGATGGGCGGATATATCACATTATATCGTCAGGGCAGAATTTAATGCCGAGCTACGCGTCCCAGATATCAAGAGGAGATAGATGGGCTATAGTTCATTATCTCAGGACGTTGTTAAAAGCTGGATCCCAATAAAAGCGAGGTGGTGAGGTGGTTATGATAGCAAATACCGGAGTGTTCAAGGCACCGCATGGGTTGAATGTTTTTTTCAAAATCAGTGCGGTTGCTGGGTTTGTCATGTTTATCGTGTTTACCCGTCTCGAACCAAGCCGTGCATGGTCGAGCTTTGTGCATAATCATTTTTTCTTCACTTCGCTTGCAATCGGTGGGTTGTTTTTTTCCGCAATTCAGTGGCTTACCGGCGCCATGTGGAGCGCGCCGGTGAGGAGGCTTGGTGAATCTTTCACCGCTTATCTGCCTTTTACCGCCGTGTCTGTCCTGGTGCTTTATTTTGGGATCCATCATCTTTATGACTGGAGTCATGCCGAGCATGTTAAAGTCGATCAGGTCCTGGCCGGGAAGTCCAGCTATCTGAATGTTACTTTTTTTATGATCAGAAATATCGTGATCCCTGTCGTATGGCTTTTGTTTGCGAGAAAAATGGTCGGCAACTCGGTAGCCCAGGATTCAAATGGGGATCCCATATTTACAAAGAAAAATCGCATACTCTCGCCGCCATTCCTGATTTTATTCGGGCTTACGTTTACGGTAGTAAGTTTCGATCAGATTATGTCGCTTGATCCGCACTGGTTTAGCACGATCTTTGGCGTGTATTGCTTCTCTGGTTTGTTTTACTCGACGCTTGCGCTGATATGCCTTTTTACGGTGTATCTAAAATCCAAAGGGCGGCTTGATGGTATAGTAAATGAAAATCACCTGCATGATCTTGGCAAGTTCATGTTCGCGTTCACCATATTTTGGGCATACATAGGTTTTTCACAGTTCATGCTGATATGGTACGCGAATCTTCCGGAGGAAACTGGCTATTTCCTCACTCGTTTTCATGGCGGATGGCTTTATGTTTCGATTTTCCTTCTTGTAGGGAAATTTTTCGTGCCTTTCTTTTTGCTTCTCCGGCGTGGGGCCAAAAGAAACGCCTCTCGTCTTGCTATAGTGGCTATTTTCATGCTTTTTGCTCAGTGGGTGGATGTCCTGTGGCTGGTGCAGCCTGAGTTTTCGCATGCAGGGCCGAAGCTTGGTCTTGTTGAGCTAAGTGTGACACTTGGATTTGTCGGTGTTTTCGGGCTCGTGGTTTTTAGATTTCTCGGAAAACATAATATCGTTGCCGTAGGGGATCCGCGATTGGCCGAAGCTGTTTCACATCATCACCAGTGAAGGCTTGGATTAAAATGAAATATATTGCATTATCCAGCGATCCAATACGGCAGCGGCGAGTGTGACTACTGATATCAGATTGACCCAGATGAAAAAGTGTCTCGCGCGTTTCCCTAGTGGTGCGCGTATATACACGTTCAGCTCAAAAAGAAGCTTAGTTCCGGCCAGTACTATGCTTAGCAAATAAAATACACTTACCTGGATAAAAAAAGGCGCAAGTAGAGCCAGGATTATGTAACCGGCACACCAAATGGTTATCTTGGTTACCATGCTTTTTGTGGTTTTTGCTATCGCCATGGCGTGGTTTAACCTAGGGTCGACTTCTTGTTTTGAGCTCAATATCAGGAAGTGTGGGACCTGCCAGAAAAACAACAGGCAAAAAAGGTAAACGCCCGCAGGTGTCAAAACTTTGCCGCTGGCGGCTGCGTAACCAAGTACCACCGGTATCGATCCAGGAATCGCATTGGGTATCGAATTTATAAATGACGTTATTTTTTGTTTATTTTTTGATAAATGTTTTTCGCAAAGATAATAAGACAGGACGCCTATTACCCCCAATACCGAAACTTTATTCCCCAGGGTTGTTAGGATGAAGAATCCTACTGTTAATGAAATAACCACGAAAGGAATGAGAGCTTGTGGGGAAATGTTTTTCTGTGACTTTGGTGATTTAGCGGAGATAAGACGTTGCGTTGCCTGATGTTCCCTGAATCTTGTGGTTAATGCTATGGCTCCAGATCCTATTAATAATACGCCACAAAGCGATAAACAGATTCTTATAAGGTTCCAAGATGTTTCAAGCGGATTGCCGATAAGATAACCTGCCAGGACGCTCCATAACATGAGCAAAACTACTCCCGACTGTAGAAAGCTGCCATATACGAGTATCAGTTCGTATAATTCGGTCAGTCTTTTTCCTAGCTCAAGTTTTAATAAAAATGGTTTTGGGTTCAGACGGGATATTTTTTTCGGGATATCCAGCTGTTTTAGTTTTTCGTTTGGATTAAGCTGCGGCAGCTTTTTCTTAAAGTTATCCAAGCTTGAAGCAAGAAACGAGTTCAGGCGGCTGTTGAACAGCGAAAATTTTTTACCGATATACCGCAGTGCCAAGCTGGTTTTTAGCTTGATAAATCTTAGCAGACTGCTCGCTTTGTCGCGAAGCTCTAGGCGCTTAATAGCCTCTTTAAGTCTGTTCTCGAATTTATCTTCTTTATCCAGCTTGTCTAATACTTCCGGTACTCCTGGTGCTTCTGGTTCTTCAAATGCTGACATAGGTACTTCTTATAATTTCAACCTATTTTGATGACTTTTGCACGATTAAAAACACATCAATGCTGGTCCCGAGTTTGCTTGATACACCAGTAAGGGAGATCCGTGTATGGCTAAGGGAATGATTAGGGAATTTTTGCAGGGTCATAGGATAAAGCACCCATTGCATCCGTTCATGGTGCACCTGCCAGTTGGTTTGTGGATAGGTAGCTTGGTTTTTGACATAGCTTATATCTCTACTTCAACGGTAGGGTTTGCTATTGCTGCGTATTATAGCATGATGCTTGGCCTGGTTTCCATATTGCTCGCGGTGCCTACGGGCATTGCTGAATATGTTTCAATTCAGGTAAACACAAGACAAAGGCGTTTGGCTACGGCGCATATGACGCTTAATATTTTCGTGTCATTAATGTACTTGCTTAACGTGTTGTCCAGGAGAGCGATGGAAAGCGGTCCGCCAAGCATGGTTACAGGTGGCCAGTTTGTTTTGTCAGTGGTTTGTATCATGTTGCTGGGCATTTCCAGGTTACATAGGAGGCTCGCTGATTTATCAATATGGCATAGGTTTCCGTGGGCCGGTGCGTGAAAAAGAAGAGTTCCCGCCCGAAAGACAGGCTCCGCCAACTCCTATTGCCACTACTGTTAAAAGAAAAGAAGTGGCCTGAAAAAACCGGCTTTATTCTTTTTCGTCAAGCGGCGGTCTATGGAAGTATGCTACGGCTAACGCTATAAGACTTCCGATAATCGCCGCTGCTGTAACATCGGTTAGAAAATGCCTACCGGCCATCACCCTGAGCATGCCTGTTAGTATTGTAAGAGTTGGTATTGCGAGAGCGCTGGCAAATAACATAATTAGCGGTGGATTGCGTGACAGAAGAATCAGAAACATGGCGGTGGTTGAAGCTGCGGCATAACTGGTGTGACCTGAATAAAAAGAAATATAGTTTGATGGATTGGCGCCATCATTTGAAGGGTTTACGTATACGAACGGCCGTGGTCTTTGCACGGTGATTTTTGTAAGTTCTCCAATCATACCGTTAAGGGCAGTGGTCTCCGCGACCAATATGAGGTCCGTGGCTGCCCAGGCTATCGCTGTGGCAGGCATCAGTTTACCAAAGACTGCTAATGCGCCGGCCCAGGCTGGAGGTACGGATAGTGCGAGTATTCCGGAAAGATTCTGTGTGAAGTAAGAATATTCATCAGCAGTGGCGTTGTTGAAACCTATTGCAGCTCTGTCAAATTTTGGGACGCTTTCGGCGGTGCATTCCATTGGAGTGGAAGCGCATTTGGTTTTAATCAGCGAAGGGCGAAGATAGATGGCCGCACCCCAAACCAGCGTGGAAATCAAAATAATGATGAAATCAATTTTATGAAGCCTTGGTGTCAGGCGGAGTTTTCTTAACAGCTTCACCTGGTTAATTCCATGCCGGTCGCCAATGCGGAAACTCTTGCGATCGAGCCGTATACGAGTTCGAGCACTGGTTCGGTGTTTTGATCCGTATCAGGCGGTATTTCCTGTGTTGAGTCATAATTATCTGGGCTGAAGAGGTCTGACATGCAGAGTTTTCTGAAGACCATACCCGGTGAGTTTAGATTTTCGTCTATGCCTTTTTTAGCGTGCGTACGCAAAAATCCACCTACGAGTTCGCAACCGCACAGATATATGACCGGCTCGGCGGCCAATCTGTTTACCATTGTCGCGGTTGGTATGCCTTCCTGCACTATTACGCTATCTATCGGTAGGCGGTTTTTTCCTATGCTCATCTTGTTTCTAATGCGGCTGTTCGTCTGTTTAAGCTCATCGCCCGA
>ERZ1292640.279-Hain-H43-02um-R1-279-length-41363-cov-12_pt3 | contig 15271 bp, 13 predicted proteins | sample MGYA00564404_ERZ1292640 | MGnify/ENA primary metagenome ERZ1292640 (study PRJEB36523, sample SAMEA6512636) | groundwater metagenome | collected 2019-01-08 | study: AquaDiva: Metagenomics assemblies of 32 groundwater samples
CATCTTCCCCGCGGATAATCTCATAAGTAGAACGCTCTTTAAGGATACCATCCTGATGTATTCCGGATTCATGCCTAAAGGCATTTCCTCCGACGATAGCTTTATTGGGCGCAACCAGGAAACCGGTAAGTTTACTGACCAGGCGGCTGGTTTTATAAATATTTTTCTTAATGATTCCGGTCTTTAATCCCGCATAAATATCCCGGCGCGTATCAATACTCATAACGATCTCTTCAAGTGAAGCATTGCCGGCGCGTTCTCCGATACCATTAATCGTGCACTCAACCTGACGGGCTCCGTTCTTTACCGCCGACAATGAATTAGCTACCGCCAGCCCTAAATCATTATGGCAGTGTACGGAAATAACTGCTTTATCAATATTGCCGACATTATTTTTGATTGCCTGAATCAAGCTGCCGTATTCTTGCGGCTCAGTATAGCCGACCGTATCCGGAATATTCACCGTAGTTGCCCCTGCCTTAATCACTGCTTCGACTACTTGGAAAAGGAAATCTCTTTCCGTGCGCGAGGCATCTTCAGGTGAAAATTCGATATCCGGGCAAAATTTTTTGGCATAACTTACCGACTCAACCGCCAAGCGGATAATTTCATCTTCAGCTTTTTTCAACTTATACTGCATATGTATTTTCGAAGTTGCTAAAAATACATGAATGCGCGGCCGTTTTGCCGGCTTAGTCGCCTCTACCGCTGCATCAATATCTTTCTTGATTGAACGGGACAAGCCGCAGACAATCGAGGATTTGATTGTTTTGGCAATCTCCTGCACTGCCGCAAAATCGCCGCGAGATGAAATGGGAAAACCCGCCTCAATCACATCAACTCCCAACTCATTGAGCGCGATAGCTACCTCCAATTTCTCTTTATGATTCAAAGAGGCCCCCGGAGCCTGCTCCCCATCCCTTAAAGTTGTATCGAATATAATTATTTTTTCATCCACGGCATCATTTCCCTTAACTGCTTACCAACTTTTTCAATTAAATGTTCATCCCCCGCCTTCATTAAACTGTCAAAATTCTTACGTCCGGTTTCATTTTCTTTAATCCACTCTTTGGCAAATTTTCCGGATTTGATTTCTTTAAGTATCTTCTGCATTTCTTTGCGTGTCTTCTGCGTAATAATTCTTGGGCCGCGGGTTAAGTCACCATAGCAGGCAGTATTGGAAACTCCCCGGCGCATCCCGGAAATTCCGCGCTCCTGAATAAGATCGGTAATTAATTTTAGCTCATGCAGAACTTCAAAATAAGCAATCTCCGGCTGATAACCGGCATCGATTAAAGTATCAAAACCGGCTTTAATCAATTCACTAACGCCGCCGCAAAGCACTGCCTGCTCGCCAAAAAGATCAGTCTCAGTCTCCTCGACAAAAGTCGTCTCAATTACTCCGGCAGTGGTGGCTTTAAGCGCTTTGGCATAAGCCAAGGCTAAAGCTTTGGCCTGGCCTGTTGCATCCTGATAAATGGCAATTAACGAAGGCACACCCTTGCCCTCTTCATACATTTTTCTGACCAACGCTCCCGGGCCTTTGGGAGCGACCATAAAGACATCGACATTTTTCGGAGGCTTGATCTGTTTAAAACGGATATTAAACCCGTGGGAAAAGCAAAGCGCCTTACCTTTCTTTAAATTCGGCTTAATTGAATCCAGATAAACTTTTGCCTGCACATGATCCTGAGTAAGAATCTGAATAATATCGGCGGCTTTGGCTGCCTCAGCGGCACTGACCGGAGTAAAACCGTCTTTTTTTGCCAGTTCGAAATTAGGCGTGCCTTCCATTTCAGAGACTACCACTCTTACCCCGGAATCGCGTAAACATAATGATTGGCCACGGCCTTGTATGCCATAACCGATAATAGCCACGGTTTTATCTTTTAATAAATTTAAGTCCGCATCTTGGTCATAGTAGATCTTTGCCATTTTTCCTCCAAAGCTGTAAATCTCGGGGACGGTTCTCTTTTTTAAGAGAACCGTCCCCTTTATTTTAATTATTCAATTGCTAATTTCCCTGTCCTGACTAATTCTTTAATTCCAAATTTGTTCAACTCTTCAAGCAAAACCTTGATCTGCTGCTCATCGCCTACCGCCTCGACAATTGCGGTATCAGCTTTATGCTGAACAATCTTACCCACAAACTTACTAAAAATCGCCTCAAGCTTAAGCTTATCCTTAGAGGTATAATTTATCTTAGCTAAAACCAGTTCACGATCGATATGCTCTTTTTTAGTAAAATCCGTAACCGTAATTACATCAATTAATTTATTTAACTGCTTAGTAATCTGCTCCAGGACTTTTTCGTCTTTAGCCTCAACCACAATCGTCATATAAGACACGGAGGAATCCAAAGTTTCGCTAACCGCCAGAGATGCAATGTTATAACCTCTGGCGCTAAAAAGCCCGGCGACACGCGCCAAGACTCCGAATTTATTTTCAACTAATATTGATATCGTATGTCGCATTAAGCTAATCCTTCGATCATTTCGTTTATCGCTTTTCCCGCCGGAACCATCGGATAAACATTCTCTTCTGGCTCAATACGGAAATCAATAAACACTGTATTATTTGTCTCTATAGCTTTCTTTAATGCCGGAATTACTTCAGATTTTTTAGTTACCTTGATCCCTACTGCCCCATAACTTTGCGCCAATAAAACATAATCCGGGCTGGTTATCGGCGTGAAAGAATAACGTTTCTTATAGAATAATTCCTGCCACTGCCTGACCATACCCAAAAAGCCATTATTAAATATTAATACTTTCACATTTATTTTATTGGCCACACAAGTACCCAACTCCTGAATATTCATCTGGATAGACCCGTCTCCGGCAATGTTAAAAACTTCTTTCTCCGGACAACCTAATTTTGCTCCCATTGCCGCCGGGAATCCAAACCCCATTGTCCCTAATCCGCCGCTAGAAATAAATGTCCGCGGGGTTAAATATTTATACCATTGGCAAGCCCACATCTGGCTCTGGCCCACTTCCGTACAAATTATCGCATCTCCTTTAGTTAAATCCCAGAGTTGCTCAAGAATATATTGCGGCTTGATCATCGCGCTATCATCTTTATAAATTAACGGATATTTTTTCTTCCAGCTCTCCACTGTTTTAAGCCATTCAGCGGTATCGGGAAGCTGATCGATTTGACCGATAAGCTCATCAATAACATTTTTAGCGTCCCCGACGATAGGAATATCCACCCGGACATTCTTACTAATTGAAGAAGGATCAATATCAATATGAATAACTTTTGCCCCCGGAGCAAACGCGTCCAATCTACCGGTTACCCGGTCATCAAAACGCGCCCCTATGGCGATAATTAAATCCGATTCCATCACCGCGTGATTGGCGTAAGCGGTGCCGTGCATGCCCAGCATGCCTAAAAATAATTTATGCGTTCCGCAAAAACCGCCTAAGCCCATAAAAGTAGTGGTTACCGGAGCCTGAATTTTTTCCGCTAATTTCTTAAGTTCTAAATCCGCTCCCGAGGTAATTATCCCGCCTCCAGCATAAATAATCGGCTTTTTGCTGGTTGAGATTAATTTTGCCGCTTTTTTAATCTGCCCGGGATGTCCGGAATAGACCGGTTGATAACTGCGTATTTTAATATCTTGCGGCCAAATAAATTCCGTATCCGCCCTTTGCACATCTACGGGGATATCAATCAGCACCGGCCCCGGACGGCCGCTGGAAGCAATATAAAATGCTTCAGCAATAGTACGCGCTAAATCCTTGACATCTTTAACTAAAAAGTTATGTTTAGTGACCGGGCGGGTAATTCCGGTTACATCAGCTTCCTGAAAAGCATCATTACCAATTAAATGCGTGCCGACCTGGCCGGTGATCGCGACCATCGGAATAGAATCCATATAGGCAGTAGCAATACCTGTAACCAGATTGGTTGCTCCGGGACCACTGGTGGCCAGACAAACCCCCACTTTACCGGTTGCCCGGGCATAACCGTCAGCGGCATGCGCTGCTCCCTGCTCATGACGGGTTAAAATAAATTTAACATCAAAATCATAAAGCTGATCGAATATAGGCAGAACCTGGCCCCCGGGGTAACCAAAGATTACCTCAACACCGGATTTCTTTAAAGACTCGAGTAATATCCTGGCGCCAACCATATTATTTTAAAATTGCCCCCTTATCTGCCGAAGTAACTAATCTAGAATAACGGGAAAGATAACCGGTTTTAATTTTTGGTTCAACCGGCTTCCATCCCTTAAATCTTTTCTCTATTTCGACTTTACTTAATTTAACTTCAATTTTACGATTTACGATATCGATATTAATCGTATCACCGTCGCGAATAATTGCAATCGGCCCGCCAGCTGAAGCTTCCGGTGAAATATGCCCGATACAGGGGCCACGAGTTCCGCCGGAGAAACGGCCGTCAGTGATCAGGGCTACAGAATCACTTAAGCCTAATCCGACAATTGCCGCCGTCGGTGCCAGCATCTCACGCATTCCCGGCCCGCCTGATGGCCCTTCGTAACGGATAACAACGCAGTCACCTTTTTTAATTTTATTATCCATGATCGCTCGCATCGCTTCTTCTTCGCGGTTGAATACCCGGGCCCGGCCGATAAACTTCATCATCTTGGCGCTTACTCCGGACTGCTTGACCACTGCGCCGTTGGGTGCGATATTACCGTATAAAACCGCAATCCCGCCCTGCTTATGATACGCCTGAGAAAACGGACGAATTACATCTTCATCAAAAATAGTTGCTTGATTGACAATTTCAAAAGTTTTCTGCCCATCGACATTTAAAACATTATTCAGTTTTGATTTTAATCTTTTTAATACCGCAGGAATTCCCCCGGCATACTCCACATCTTCCATAAAATGCGTGCCGGCTGGCTCAATCGCCGTAATATGCGCTACACTTTTACTGATTTTATCAAATGTTTTTAGATCTAAATCAATCCCCGCCTCATGAGCAATGCTCATTAAATGTAAAACCGTATTACTGGAACCGCCTAAAGCCATATCCACGACGATGGCATTTTCCAAAGATTTCCTGGTAATAATATCGCGCGGTTTAATATTCTTTTTCACCAGCTCCATAATCCGCTCGCCGCTGGCTTGGGCAATCCTGCGTTTTTTAGCTGAACCGGCTAAAGCTGTGCCGCAACCGGAAATAGACATACCCATAACTTCAGTTAAACATGCCATCGTATTAGCCGTATATAAACCCTGGCAAGAACCTTGCCCCGGACAAGCCTCCATCTCTAAACAGGAAAGTTCTTTAGCTGAAATATCGCCTTTCTTGGCCCTGGCCATAGCTTCATAGGTATCATGCACAAAAGCTAATTTTCTTTTGTTAAAATGCCCGGAGATCATTGGCCCGGCAGTAACAATAATCGCCGGAATATTCAGGCGGGCGACCCCCATCAGCATTCCCGGAGTAATTTTGTCGCAATTAGTTAAACAGATAATTCCATCTAACTGATGCGCGTTACAGACGGTTTCAATGGTATCGGCGATAATTTCACGCAAGGCTAGAGGATAACACATCCCCAAATGCCCCATGGCAATACCGTCGCAAATTCCCGGCACTCCAAACAAAAAAGGCGCGCCACCTCCGTAACAAACACCGCGCTCAATAAATCTTTCTAAATCACGCATTCCCACATGGCCGGGAATAAGATCAGTAAATGACGAAGCGATACCGATAAAAGGACGCTTTAAATCTCTTTTGGATAAACCCGTAGCGTGTAAAAGCGCCCGATGCGGCACTCTCTCCAAACCTTTTTTAATTTGATCTGAACGCATAAGATCTCCTTTGTAGAAAACTAGTCCGCGCCTTCACCGTCATGCACAACCGCAGCAGCCGACTCGCGCTTGCGTGTAATTACCCGTTTCAAAGTTACATATTTATCAACCAGCGCGCGATTATTCACCGCATTAAGCTGCTTAAAAAGAAAATCAAACTTGGCCTGTATCTCGGCGGCAATTTTATCCCTGAGCTCCTGAGGTAAAGACATGATTTCTTTTTTAAAAGGGCCTAATGCTTTTTTACGCGCTTTATAAAAGAATTGATCATCAGTTTCTCCTTCTTTTCTTTCGCTAGCGGCATTGATCTTTAACCACTCATAAATTCTATTCTTTAAATCAGCGGGAAAATACTTGCTGTCAAACATCATATTCTGAAAACCAGTAGCTAAATGCACCTCTAAAGTATTATTTTCCGGAAATTTATGGAACATCTCTTCCGGCAAAGTGGATGCGCCATGCTGCACTGCCCCGCCAATACTAAATTCTTTTTGGGCGATACCGGACAATATATTTAATGTGCCAAAATCAAGCTTAACCTCGGCAATAGAACCATCAGCTTTAACCACGCCACCGTGGCTGGTCCCGGTTTGCACGGAAATTTTACTAATACCAACTAACCCCTTACGCAATCTTTCCTGATAGCCTTCCATAAACGCGCGCAGATCTTCCGGCGTAGAATTCTGATGCCCCACCTCACCGATCTCTCCACCCACAGAAACAGTAACTCCCTTGGGTTCGATGCGGCGGATAAATTGGGTTAATTTTGCGCAAACCTCATAATTGTCTTTCTGCTGCTTCTTAATATCTTCCTTAGATAAATCCACCAAGGTTGAGGAATCGATATCGATATTATAAAAACCCTCAGCAATACTATCGGCGATCATATTTTGCAACGCCTCTATCTCTTTGTCCGCATTCTCTTGAAATTTCTTAGCATTAAGCTGACAATGGTCTGCCTGAATAAACACCGGGCCGCTATACTCTTCCCTGATAGCAGCAGCTAAAATAACCGCGGTATATTCCACCGGAGGCTGGGCCGTATAACCCATTTCAGATTTGGCAATCTCAAAAATAAATGCTCCGGAGTTATTCTGTTTAGCCGTCCTGAATATTGCGCGAGCTAAATCATAGGTCATGCTGCGCAAATTCATCGCCGGCACGGTAAAACCCTCAAATTCTTTTTTACCGCGGGCAATATAAAGTTCATGAATGCTGGAGGAATAAATTCCTTTTTTATAAGCTAAATCCGTAATCTTTTTAGCTAATTTCTTCTTAGAGCTAAGATCGTCGGTTAAAATTAAATCCATTACAATTTTGTCAATCTTAAGCGGCTGCCTTCCCATTTTTCCTTATCTCCTTAATAGATCCTTCGCTGAACTTTTAAAGACTTACCTGCTCAGGATTAATTTCGGGTAATAATTTATGTCGCGCTATGCGCTCCATAAATTATACCCTCAATTAAGTTAAAATTTTAATTAATTTATAGAAATCAACAATCTTTAATTCTTTTTTCTTAATCGCATTCTCAAAACTAACTTCGACGATTTTGCCCGCAGTTAATCCCAAAGCAATATCTTTTTTACCCGCCAACAAACAATCCACCGCCGACCGTCCAAGGTTTAAAGCTAAATCCCGGCTAACCGCCGAAGGACGCCCTCCTCTTTGCACATGGCCTAAAACTACGGTGCGAGTCTCCAGACCGGTGATATCGGTAATCTGCCTAGCGATATTATCAGCTTTACCTGCTCCCTCAGCCAGCACAATAATCCAACTCATTTTCCCGATCAAATTACCATGCACAATATCATGACAAATCGCATTAAGATCCAATTCTCTTTCCGGAATAATCACTTCTTCACACCCTCCGGCAAGAGCAACGGTAAGAGCAATAAAACCTGACTCTCTACCCATTACCTCAACCACAAAGATCCTCTCCATGCTCGTGGCAGTATCGCGGATCTTATCAATAGCATCTAAGGCAGTGTTAATCGCCGTATCCGTACCAATAGTATAATCTATGCCATTAACATCATTATCAATTGAAGCAGCTATGCCTACGGAAGCAATATTATATTTTTTATAAAACTCATGGGCGGCGGCAAAAGAACCATTACCGCCAATAACGACCAGGCCGTCAATATTATTTTTCTTGATTGTATCAAATGCCCGTTTCTGCCCCTCGGTGGTCCTAAACTCCGCGCAACGGGCAGTTTTCAAAATTGTTCCGCCCTGCCCAATGATTCCCGAAACCGAGCGCTGATCGAGATCTTTTAACTCCTCGTTAATCAGCCCCCACCAACCGCGGAAAACTCCCATTACTTCTAATTTTTGACTAATTCCATAGCGCACTACAGCCCGGATTGCCGGATTCATTCCCGGAGCATCACCGCCTGTAGTCAGAACCGCAATTTTTTTCATCAAGTGCCCATCTCCCAGCTAGCCAGATATTTTTTTTGCTCCGGCGTCAAAACATCAATCTTAATGCCCATAGATTTTAGTTTAAGCCGGGCGATATTTTTATCAATATCTTCCGGAACCGTATAAACTTGTTTTTTTAATTTACGGTAATTTTTAGCCATGTATTCAGCTGACAAAGCCTGATTGGCAAAAGACATATCCATAACGCTGGCCGGATGCCCCTCAGCTGCGGCTAAATTAATCAAGCGGCCTTCTCCTAAGATATAAACCTTGCGGTTATTTTTTAAGGTATATTCGTCAACAAAATCCCGGGTTGCCCGCTTAGATTTAGATATGCTTGCCAAGCCCGGAATATCAATCTCAACATTAAAATGCCCGGAGTTAGCCACGATTGCCCCATCTTTCATCAAAGCAAAATGCTCACGGCGAATAACATTAATATCTCCGGTAACCGTGACAAAAATATCGCCTTTTTTTACTGCTTGAGCAATCGGCATAACATCGAATCCTTCCATCGTTGCCTCTAAAGCGCGTAACGGATCAACTTCAATCACAATTACTTTAGCCCCCATGCCTTTTGCCCGCATTGCCGTGCCTTTACCGCACCAGCCATAACCACAAACGACAAAATTCGAGCCGGCAATTAATTTATTAGTCGAACGGATAACTCCGTCCAAAGTAGACTGCCCTGTGCCGTAACGGTTATCGAACATATGTTTGGTTAAGGCATCATTGACCGCAATAATCGGATAACGCAGTTTTCCTTCTTTGGCTAAAGCACGCAGGCGAATTACTCCGGTGGTCGTCTCTTCCGTACCGCCGATAATATTCGCATGCATGGCTGGCGGCCGCTGGTGAATAGTACTGACCAGGTCCGCGCCGTCATCCATTGTAATATCCGGCTTAACCGCTAAGGCGGATTTCATATGCAAATAATAAGTTTTAGTATCTTCACCTTTAATCGCAAAAACACCGACCTTTAAATCCTTAACTAAAGAAGCCGCGACATCATCCTGCGTGGAAAGAGGATTAGAGGCGCAGATATATGTTTCTGCCCCGCCTGATTTTAAGACATCCGCCAATACCGCGGTTTCAGTAGTAACATGCAGGCAACAAGCAATTTTTAACCCCTTTAAAGGTTTCTCTTGAGCAAATCTCTTTTTAATTAAATCCAGCACAGGCATGTTTTTTGCTGCCCATTCAATTCTTAAAGCGCCTCTTTTAGCTAATTTTATATCTTTAATATCGTATTTCATTATTTTTACCTTTCTAGTATTTGTTTATAAACGACTCGCCTGTTTTTTTAAATCCTGCGCTTTGTCCGTTTTCTCCCAAAGAAATTCCGGCTCCGGCCGGCCAAAATGCCCGTAAGCAGCAGTTTTCCTATAGATAGGACGGCGTAATTTCAACGACTCAATGATCCCTTTAGGTGTTAATTGAAAATTCTTTCTTACCAGTTTCATCAAAGCCTCTTCAGAGATGACCGAGGTCCCTTCGGTTTTAACCATAACCGATAAAGGCTCTGCATGGCCGATAACATAAGAAAGCTGAATTAAACATTTCTCGGCTAAACCGGCTGCCACAATATTTTTAGCGATATAACGGCACATATACGCTGCCGAACGGTCAACTTTAGTCGGATCCTTACCGGAGAATGCCCCGCCACCATGAGCGACCGCTCCGCCATAAGTATCGACGATTATTTTTCTTCCGGTCATACCCGTATCGGATTGCGGGCCGCCGACAACAAATTTTCCCGTCTGATTAATATAGTATTTTGTATTCTTATCTACCCAACCCTTGAGAATCGGTCCGGCAACGTGACGGATGATTTCCTGACGGGCTTTTTCAGTAATACGCTTACCGCTTTGATCCAAGATCGCCTCAGTATGCTGCGAAGCCAAGACCACTGAATCTACACGCGTAGGCTTACCGCAATTATATTCGACGCTCACCTGGGTTTTGCCATCCGGGCCGAGATATTTTAAAATGTTACTTTTACGAACCTCAGTCAAGCGCATAGCCAGCTTTTGCGCTAACATCAAAGCCAGCGGCATTAACTCACGAGTTTCGTTACAAGCATAACCGAACATGATCCCCTGATCTCCGGCTCCGCCGACGTCCACTCCTTGAGAGATATCCGGCGACTGAGAGTGAATAGCGTTAAGAATAGCGCAAGTATGAAAATCAAAACCGTATTTTGGATGATTATAACCTATTTCTTCAATAATTTTTCTGCTGATATCATGAACATGAATAAATCCTTTTGTCGTAATCTCACCGCCGACAATTAAAAGCCCCATAGTCACGTAAGTTTCACAAGCTACGCGAGAAAAAGGGTCATTAGTTAAACAGGCGTCAAGAATACCATCTGAAATTTGATCACACAGCTTATCCGGATGGCCCTCGGTTACCGACTCTGAAGTAAAATAAAACTTTGAAGCTGACATGTCCCCTCCCTTAATTTAGGCAAAATCTTTTTTTGCCGCGTTTAAATATTTATAATCACCGATATCAAACCAACTGCCCCCAAATACGTACCCGTAAACATCTGTTTTATCTTTAAGCCAGGCAATATAACTGCCGGTTGCGTCTGTTTTTATCTTTTTACTGCGCATATATTCATTAATTAAATTTAACTGCCCCTCTGGCATATAGTACAAACACATTGCCACAAAAGAACTTTGCGGTTTTTTAGGCTTTTCTTCAAAACTGATTACTTGCTTAGAAGCATTTAACTTAACCACCCCATAACGGCTGGCGTCTTTCTTTTGTTTTAATTTATACAAACCCAGGCTGGCAACAGGATTTTTTCTTACCGAAAAATTCAAAAATTTTTTCAAAGAACCGCTGAATAAATTATCCCCGCCAACTACCAGAAGGTCATCGCGGATTTTTTGTTTTTTAATTACAAAATTTATATCCCCGATCGCCCCCAGCCGATCCTGATTATTCTTCGTCAGGTCACTGACTAAGGTAATTTTCTTAGAAGATTTAACTAATTTCGCCCATTTTTGAAAAATCCGGATAAACTTACTATTAGTTACAATAAAAATCTCATCAATTTCTGAAACCGTGCCTAATTTATCAATTAGATAATTTATAATCGGCTTGCCCTTGACCTCTAATAAAGGCTTCGGGTACTCTTTAGTCAATGGATATAGCCGGGTAGCGTAGCCGGCAGCCAAAATTAAAGCTTTCATTTTATTTTAAGATCTCCGCCAATTTATTCTGAGCAAACTCTTCTATCTGCGTACCGGTTGAAAACTTCATCGCTTCAACGGCAAATTCCTGCGCAGCTTTATACCCCACGGCGCGGATTATATATTTTAACTCCGGGATTATCTGCGGCGGCATACTAAATTCATCCAGCCCCAGGCCCAAAAGAATCAACGCTAACGACGGATCACCGGCCATCTCTCCGCACATCGCGACTTTTATATTAGCAGCGTGCGCGGCGTCAATAATAGTTTTAATTAACCTTAAAATTGCCGGATGCGCCGGCTCATAAAGATAAGCAACCTTTTCATTAGCCCGGTCAACCGCCAAGGAGTATTGAATTAAATCATTGGTGCCGATACTGAAAAAATCCGCTTCTTTAGCTAAAATATCCGCCGTCATTGCCGCTGAAGGAACTTCAATCATTACTCCAACCTTAAGTTGATCGTTGAATTTTAAACCTTTTTGCCTTAATTCTTCTTTGGCTTCGCCAAGAAACTGATTGGCCTGCCTAAGCTCTTCGATACCAGAGATCATCGGATACATCAGCTTAAGATTACCATGCACGGAAGCCCGGAGAATTGCCCGTAACTGTAATTTAAAAATATCCGGACGGGCCAAACAAAACCTGATCGCACGCCATCCTAAAAACGGCTGCATCTCATAGGGAATCTTAAATTGCGATAAAAATTTATCCCCGCCTATATCTAAGGTGCGAATCACCACCGGATGCGGATTTAATGCCTCGGCAACATATTTATAAGCCTGATAATGTTCATCTTCACTGGGGGAATCCTTGCGGTTCATATAAAAAAATTCCGTGCGATACAATCCTATCCCCTCGCTGCCGTGCAGCTTTACGGAAGAGACCTCATCAGGAAATTCAATATTAGCATGTATTAAGATTAACCTGCCGTCAGTGGTTGCAGCCGGCAGGTCTTTAACCGACAGAAACCTTTCGGCAATACCTTTTAATTTCTCCAGCCTCTGCCGATAGTCATTCAGCGTCTGTTCATCAGGATTAATAATAACAATACCCATGCTGCCGTCAACGATGAGGATATCCCCGGGGTTAACCTTGGTAGTCACCGACTCCAGGCCAACTACAGCCGGTATCTCCAGAGATTTGGCCATAATCGCGGTATGTGAAGTCTTTCCGCCGATATCGGTAACAAAAGCCGCGACACTTTTAGTATGCATCGCCGCAGTATCCGAAGGAGAAAGGTCATGCGCGACAATAATCGCTTTTTCTTTAACATCTTCCAAACTCTTCTTCTCTTTGCCGAGCAAGTTCCTAAGTATACGCTTACCGACATCATTAATATCAGCCGCCCGCTCCTTAAGGTATTCATCTTCAATTTTTAAGAATACGTTAATATATTTCTTTAAAACTTCCGAAAAAATGTAGGCGACATTAAGCTGCTCCTTCTTAATCCGCGAGATTACCTCCTCAATCAACATACGGTCTTCTAAAACCAAAAGATGCGCGTCAAAGATCTGAGCTTCTTCCTGGCCCATATCCAAACTAATTCTTTTTTGCAATTCGATAATTTCGCGGCGGGTCTTAATCAGCGCTTCTTCAAACAGCTGAATTTGGCCGCCGATATCTTCCCACTTAATTGCTTCACGCAGGACAACAAACTCCTCGCTTCCGACCTTATAAACCGGCCCGATGCTAATACCGCCTGCGGCAGCTATTCCTTTTAACTGGATCATAATTCTTCCTCGCTGGTAATTATCTTCTCCAGCTCTTCCAACGCTTTATCGGCATCAACGCCATCGGCTTCAATAATAATCAAACTGCCCTTCTCTGCTCCGAGCATAAGAATACCCATAATCGATTTACCGTTGACCTCTTCCTCGTCGCGCCGCACAGTTATGCGCGCATCGAATTTATTAGCCACCTGCACAAAAATAGCCGCCGGCCGGGCATGTAGCCCTTGATTATTTTTTACGATTAGTTCTTTTTTAATTACGCTCATATTTATATCTCTTCAATAAAACTCAAAATAATTTTTGCTAACTTTTCACAGTCATGCCGCACCACCCCATCGGTAATCATACTGAAATCTTCTTCGACCAGCCGATAACCCAGGCCCTCGACCTTTTTGCGGTCATTCACAACCAGAGTCGAGCTGTCTTTAGAATACCGGCCCAAAACTTCCTGAGGCACCTCTCCGGTATTTACCACACAATAATCCAGAATACGCGCAGAGCTATGTTTTACCAAAGCTTTAATATGATCGCCAACACTATAGCCGTCGGTCTCGCCCGGCTGGGTCATCACATTACAAACATAAACCTTAATCGCTTCAGAATCGGCAATCGCCTTGGCAATTTCCTTAATTAACAGGTTAGGAATTATACTGGTATATAAAGAACCCGGCCCTAAAACAATAATCTGAGCTTCTTTAATCGCCTTAAGCGCATCCGGCGTAGCCAGTGGTAACTCCGGAGTAAGGCTGACCTTGCTGATGGCCTTTCTGGCTTTAGGAATCTGCTCTTCTCCTATTACAGTTGAGCCGTCATGAAAATGAGCCACCAGCGTCACATCGCCAAGCGAAGAAGGAATAACCTGCCCGCGTAAAGCTAAAACCTTACTGGTCTCCTTGATCGCTTTCTCAAAATCTCCGGTTAAACGGGTCATTACCGTCAAAAAAAGATTCCCGAAAGAATGCCCGGAAAATTCTGAATTTTTATCAAAACGAAATTGAAAAAGATCGCGCATCAACGCCGGGGCATCGGCAAGAGCCACCAGGCAGTTACGAATATCCCCGGGAGGCAAAACATCAAACTGCTGCCTGAGACGGCCGCTTGAGCCTCCATTATCGGCGACCGTAACCACAGCTGAAATATTGGAAGAATAATTTTTTAATCCACTCAGAAGAACCGCTAATCCTGTTCCACCGCCAACCGCCACAATCCGCGGCCCACGGCTTAATTGTTTTTTCAAATACAAAAGATCAATTAATTCATTACCCCGGGATGCCGGAACAAACACGGCAATAAAAGAGCGCATCATCCGTTTTATTCCCAGAATTAAAATTATGATTCCGGAAATTACAATCAAAGCATCCAAAAACTGAATCAGCCAAAATTCTTCGCTGCGCAGGTTAGCGGTTCCTAAAATCAAAAGCGCCACGCCAAAAACGCTCAAGCCCACCCAGCGCTTAATGCCTATGCCCGGATAAAACCATTTTAAAATACCGGTAGAGATAGCTTTCATTTTATAAATTATCCGTTATATATTAAAAGGGCTAAATCTTTTTTTCGTCTTCCTGCGTGATAATCTTAATTACGGATTTATCATCCAGGCAAGTGCGCAAAATATCGCGAAAATATTTATCCTTTAACAGGCGTGATATCCTGGCTAATGCCTTAAGGTGCGGGCCGGCGGAATCTTGCGGGGCAACCAGTAAAAAGAAAATATAAGCTAATTCTCCGTCTAAGGAATCAAAATCCACTCCTTTTTTGGAAAGGCCGAAAGCCGCCACTAACTTATCCACACAATCGCTTTTGGCATGCGGTATAGCTATGCCCTGGCCGATGGCAGTAGAACCTAGCGCTTCCCTGGACATCAGCGCGTCGATTAGTTTATTGCGATTGCGTTTTTCCACATCGCCGGCTTCGATCAACAGATCAACCATTTCCTTGATTACATCTTCTTTTTTAGTAGATTTTATATCGGTGAGAATTGCTTTTTTGGAAAGAAAATCCATGATCTGCATTTATTTCTCCTTTTTAGATTAACCTCACTAAACCTGGCAAATTAAAGCGGGAAACGGGATTCGAACCCGCGACATCAACCTTGGCAAGGTTGCGCTCTAGCCAGCTGA
>ERZ1292640.2317-Hain-H43-02um-R1-2317-length-15270-cov-7_pt1 | contig 15270 bp, 17 predicted proteins | sample MGYA00564404_ERZ1292640 | MGnify/ENA primary metagenome ERZ1292640 (study PRJEB36523, sample SAMEA6512636) | groundwater metagenome | collected 2019-01-08 | study: AquaDiva: Metagenomics assemblies of 32 groundwater samples
CGAAGCTTCGATTCCGATAGTTTCGGCACATAAACCTGCTGTATCGGCTTGTCCGCGGCCTCATTTCCCTTGCTTTTCGCTTCTTTCTCTTCTTTCTTCCAAATATAAAGCTTGTTGGTAAGAGTGTAATTGAAAAAGGCTTCAACCATATTGATAAATGGCTTGTCGTTTACCTTATAGAATGCGAGCGCCCCAGCAAGAGCGGCCACAGGTAGTGCCAGGAGAATGGCCAGAAACTTTGGCAGGAAGATGAAAAGGATGACGCAAAGGCCTATGCCTCCGGCGACGTAAACGAATTGTTTGAAAGTTAGCGGCCCGAATATTTTGTCCTCAACTTCTATAAACTGGGGAACTTGGAATCTCATGAGGACATTATACCAAAGTTTAGAGTTTAGGATTTAGGATTTAGGGTTTATAATAGATGTATGGCATCTACTAGTGCTACTCAAGAATTCGTGCCTATCAAAGAGGTGCGCGACGGCGTTGTCATTCTTAAAGACGGCGGCATGCGGGCCATTCTCCTGTGTTCTTCTCTCAATTTCTCGCTCAAATCGGAGGATGAGAGGAACGCCATACTGCTCCAATTTCAGGATTTCCTCAATTCCCTCGACTTTTCGATAGAAATTCTGGTTCAGTCGCGGAAGCTCGACATCCGGCCATACTTGGCGCTCCTCGAGGAACGCGAGAAGCTCCAGGAAAACAACCTTTTGAAAATCCAGGTTAGGGAATACATCGAGTTCATCAAAAATTTCACGGAGTCGACCAATATTATGACCAAGCACTTCTTCATCGTGGTGCCTTACAGCCCGGCTATCCTTACGAGCAGTTCGGCGGGAGAATTCGCTTCTCGTCTCGGATTAGGGCCGAAAGCCAAAGCGGCCGAGAAGAATTCCGGCTTTGACGAAAACAGAAGCCAGCTTGAGGAAAGACTTTCCGTCGTTGAGCAAGGGCTGGTAAGAAGCGGCATCCGCGTGGCCCGCCTTGGCACAGAAGAAACCGTTGAACTTTTCTATAAAGCTTTCAACCCGGGTGAGAGTGAAAAACCCATCAAAATGAAATGAGCATATTAGATAAAATTTTTGGCAAAAAGGAGGAGAAGCGGGATATTTCTTCGATTCTTCCGCAGGAGATTTTCGAGGCGGGAGTGCTTGAGCTTAAAGATATTATTGCCCCTTCCGCCCTGAAGGTCTCGCCCAAGGAAATAAACTTGGGCGAGAAGATATTAAGGTCTTTCTTTGTCATCTCCTACCCGCGCTTCCTCACCGAAGGATGGTTTAGCCCGATTATCAATATGGACAAGGTTTTCGACGTCTCCATCTTCATCCACCCCATCGAAACCGGCAAGGTCTTGCGCCAATTCCAGAGGAAGGTGGCCGAAGTCCAGTCGCAGATACACAGCAGGGAGGAAAAGGGCTTGGTGCGCGACCCTATGCTCGACGTGGCATATCAAGACCTCGAGAATTTGCGCGACCAGCTCCAACAGGCGCAGGAGAAGCTTTTCGATGTTGGCCTCTACATTACTATCTACGGCGACAGCGACTCCGAGCTTGATAAAGTGGAATCCGAAATCAAATCAATTCTCGAAGCAAAGCTTATCTACGTTAAACCCGCTCTATTCCAGCAAGAACAAGGGTACAAAAGCACTTTGCCCTTGGGCAACGATCTTTTAGGAGTGCATTCGAAGCTTAATTCTTCGCCCCTCTCGTCGCTTTTCCCATTTACCTCATTCGACCTCACTTCGGATAAGGGCATTCTCTACGGCATCAACAGGCACAATTCTTCCCTCGTACTCTTTGATCGCTTTTCGCTTGAGAATTACAACTCCGTCTGCTTCGCCAAGGCTGGCGCCGGCAAGTCTTATGCCGCCAAACTCGAGATTCTCCGCACTCTTATGTTCGACGCTGATGTCCTTGTCATCGATCCTGAAAGGGAATATGAGTACATGGCCGAGGTGACGGGCGGGCGATATTTCAAAATTTCGCTCAATTCCGAGCACCATATAAATCCCTTCGACCTGCCGATTCCCGGCCCTGGAGAAAGCGCCGCCAATATTCTGCGCTCCAATATCATCAATCTGGTCGGGCTCTTCCGGCTGATGATGGGGGGGCTCACGGCGGAAGAAGACGCCTTGATTGACCGGGCCATTACCGAAACTTACGCTCTTAAAGATATTACCGTCGAGTCCGATTTCCGCACCATCGAACCGCCTCTTATGTCCGACTTCGAACTGGTGCTCTCCGGCATGGAAGGGGGAGAATCGCTCGCTCAGAGATTAAGCAAGTACACCAAGGGCACCTGGTCCGGCTTCATTAATCGCCCCACTAACGTCGATATCAACAAGAAATTCGTGGTCTTTTCCCTACGCGATATGGAGGACGAGCTGAAGCCCATAGCCATGTATATCGTCACCCATTACATCTGGAATGCCATCAGGAAAGAGCTTAAAAAACGACTCCTTGTCATCGACGAAGCCTGGTGGATGATGAAGTCCGAAGATACGGCTTCTTTCCTCATGGGGCTCGTCAAGCGCGGCAGGAAATATTTCTTGGGAGTGGCCACTATCACCCAGGACGTCAGCGATTTCTTGAAGTCGCCTTACGGAGTGCCCATTATCACCAACTCGTCAATTCAGATTCTTTTGAAGCAATCGCCCACGACCATCGACGAGCTCCAGAAAACCTTTAATCTCACGGATGAGGAGAAATATCTGCTCCTTGAATCCGATGTGGGCGAAGGCATCTTCTTCGCCGGCCTTAAGCACGTAGCTATCAAAAATATTGCTTCCTACACCGAGGACCAGATTATCACTTCTGACCCATCGCAGGTTTTAGCCATTAAAAAAGCCAGACAAGAAGCGAAGGAAGACCGGGAGCTTGCGCAACAGGGGAAACTTGCCGAATTAAAAGAAGCCACTAAACAATAATGCCGGAGGAAAAAGAAAAAGGACTAAAGACTACCACAGTATGGCTCATGATTGGCACGGCGGTATTTTTTGACGCCCTTCAGATACTTCTGGATTTTCTGCTTATGGGCTGGTTAGTAACTATTTTCGCCTCTATGACTTTTTGGCTGTGGTTTATGCGCCACGGCATTAGCTTCATGAAACCGAAGAGAATAGCTGGCTCCTTGGTAACTATGATTATAGATATTGTCCCTATACTCGGCTGGCTTGCCTGGACAGTTTCCATCTCTACTTTTGTTTTAAGTAAAAAAATCCAAGATATCGTGCCGGGAGCAGATATCACAAAATTGGATATAATGAATAGGAAATGAAAAAGTTCTATTTTTTACAGAAGTGCCCTGCAAGGCAAGACCTTGCAGGTTAATCGAACCGATCCCGGTATTCTAGCCAGTCCAATATTTCTCTTTCGAAATTTTTAGTAGACGGAAAGTAATTAGGAAAAGCTTTTCTTTCTAGAATAAGACTTGCCTTTCTTTGTAAACCACTAAAGTCTTGATAGCTTGAATACTCGTAGTCATTGAGATATTCCAAAGCTGATTTCTTATTTTTTATCCCCACTTCCTTCCAGTCTTTCTGAATCAATTTTATCGGATTGAGATGAATATATGAAAATATGTACTTTAAATACTGATCCGTATCCAGATGTTCGGATTTGAATTTGCCTTCAAACAAGCTGCCTGTCCGTTCAGAGATACCGTTGTAGTACATGACATAAGCGGTAGTTAACTTCTGCATAAATTTACTTATTCCACCTTCCTGCTTTTCCGTAATTAAAATATGAAAATGATTTGGCATAAGACAATACGCGCCTATAGCGACAATTTGTTTTCCTCTTTCCCAAAGGTAGGGATCTTTATCAGCACGGTCTTTTACGAGAGACATTCTGAAGTTATTTTCTGAATTGCATGTGTAGAGGAGGATAATGAAGCGCTTATAGTCATTTTGATTATGAAAGATTTTTTGTTTACTGTTACCCCTATTGTACAGGTGATAATATTCACCGGCGATAAATGGGATTGGACGCAATGACATAGCAACTCAATTATATAATTACCTGTATCTGCAAGGCAAGACCTTGCAGGTATTAACAAGACGCTCAATAAAGCATGTATAATAAAAGTATGAAGAAATTCGTTATTACCATTCTTATTCTTTCTTCCTACTTCCTGCTTCCTACTTCCACCCATGCACAAAGCGTTGACTTGCTCTGGCAGGGGAGTAGCTACGTTCCGCCTTTCTACCAAGGCCGCACCCTCTGGTCCAACCAATCAAAGGTGGTGCTCCTGGCTATACCGCACGGCTTAGGCCTTGCCGCGAATCTCAATTACAAATGGACTAAAAACGGCACGGTGCTTGGCAACACAAACGGGGTCGGCAAGAATTCGCTTTCTTTCCTCGACTCTATTCTTTCCAAGCCGCAAAGCATAAAGGTGGATATAATATCCAGCCAGGATGAAGTTTTAGCCAGCGCTTCCGTCGTTATCGTCCCGGTTTCGCCATCGCTTTTAGTCTATGAAAAAAATCCATTGTATGGATATCTGTTCCATAAGGAGGTTGGCGGCGCTTACGCGCTTTCAGAAAAAGAGATTACCTTAACGGCCTTTCCTTTCTTTTTCAGCGTGAGGAATCGGGCTGACAATACAGTCGGATATGCCTGGCGCACCAATGTCGGAGGGATGGAAAGCGGAAACGCGGTGACTTATCGCGCGCCAGAAAACGTTTCCGGCTCGTCGCAAGTGTCTGCCAGCGCTTCCAATAAAGACGAAATCGCGCAACAAGCGCAGAAAAGTTTCCTGGTACAATTCGGAAATCAATGACAAAAACTTTTATATTAATTGCGGTTTACTTTTTCATGTTTAGTGCTGTTTTGGCCCAGACAACACCCGCTCCAGAGTTGTTGCCTTCTCGTCAAACTGTTCCTTTTTCCAGCCAAGCCTTACCGAGCCCACCCACTGAATACACCTTGCTCGCTCCCATTCCCTTAAACGGGCCTGGGAGCGGCGAGAGTGAAACGACAAATGCCGCTACTTTTCTCCCCGGCTTATTCAAACTGATGATAGGCATTGCCACGGCCTTGGCCGTTATCATGCTTATTTTCGGAGGCATTAAGTACATGTCTACTGACGCTATCGGGGGGAAAAGTGACGCCCGGGCGACTATAGAAAACGCCATCTGGGGCTTGCTCCTGGCCATTTCCGCCTGGCTTATTCTCTACACCATTAACCCGAAATTGGTTGAATTTAATCTCAATATCCCACCGCAGGAGATAACAACGGCGCTTCCCGGCGGGAATATTCCTGAAGCTGGTAATTGTCAAAATTGCACGACCATCAGCGTGCCTCATAAAGAAGCTCCGTTGGGTTGCGCCGCGCCGGGTCCGTGCATGATTGCCCCAAGTCTCAACAGCAAACTTGTTCAATTACAGTCCATAGGCCAAAAGTTCACCGTAACCGAATCCTACCCTCCGACCGTTCAACATGAGGATCCGTGCCACAACAGTGGCACGTGCGTGGATATTTCCATTCCTGTAAATAGTACTAAAAACGTCCGTGCTTTCGTTCTGGAAGCCCAGAGGGTCGGTCTAAACGCAGTTTTTGAAGTGACTTCCCAGAATCGGTATGTAGAAATGACAAAGGCAGGCGTGCCTTCTACTAATATCATAATTAATGCAAAAGCCAAGGGTGAACACTTTCATGTAAAATGAAAAAAATATTTTTAAGCCTAATAATCATCGTCGTAATCGTTCTGGCGGTAGTGTTTGGCTGGGCACTTTTGTCACGCCCCAGCGGAGAAACGGTAGGACAAGCCATTAATAATGTTCTGCCTTTCGGTTCAGGGGAGGGATTGGAACAACCAACAACCAACAACCAACAACCAACAACTGGGGAGGACGGGCAAGTATTTGATGAATTCGGACGGCCGACTGCTGGGCTTTTCCGCGTAGTCGTCGAGCCGGTAGCAGGCGCAGTAGCGTTTACGAGAGGCACTTCAACTGTAGTCCGATATGTGGATCGAGCGACAGGCCATGTTTATGAAACCAATCTGACCACCTCCAAGAAAACCAGGATTACAAACAAGACTCTGCCGAAGATTTACGAATCTTATTTCAGACTCGACGGCCAGGCCGTACTTTTGCGTTCTCTCAAAGACGATTCGGATACCGTAGAAAATCTTTCTCTCGCTCTTACTCCTCCCAAGGCTACGAGCACGGGTTCGACAAGCTCACCGCAAGCAGACGGCCTCTATACCGTTTCAGCCACTGTTTTGCGCGGTGACATCGGAAGTGTTGCCGTGGGCCTAGGCAACACGCTCTTTTATTCCTTGAGAGATTCCGGCTCGATAGTTTCTTCCGCCTTCAACAATACGGCCTTAAAAACAATTTTCTCTTCCGTCTTCACCGACTGGCGTTTGGCGGCGGCTGGAAACGGTGTGATAATTTACACCAAGGCTAGCAGCAACGCGCCCGGCTACGCTTACACCTTAAATACCGCAAGCGGAGGTTTAACCAGGCTCTTAGGTCCTCTTAATGGTTTGACGGTAACGCCAGATGCTTCTGGAACCCGCTTGCTTTATTCATATACCGAGAGCGGTTTGGCTAAATCTTCCGCTAAAAATCTGCAATCCGGCGCCATAACCGACATCCTTCCGGTTACCCTCTCGGAAAAATGTATCTGGAGCGTTAAAAATAGAGGGATTGTTTATTGCGGCTCTCCTGTAAATGGCATAGGTGCTAGCGAACCTGACAATTGGTATAAAGGCGCGACGCACTTTTCCGACCGCCTTTGGCGCTTTGATACTAACGCTGAAATCGCCCAGATTCTCTCTGAACCAAAGGCAAGTTTGGGACTTGATATTGATGTCGTTGAGCTGAAACTTTCACCTACCGAAGATTACCTAATATTTATCAATAAAAAGGACTTGTCTCTCTGGGCTCTGCGGCTCTAAAACAGCATGTTATGCTGTTTTAGTAATATTTTTTCTTACGAAAAGCTCTTGGAGAATACTGAAGAGATTGGTGGTAAGCCAGTAAAGGGCGATAGCGCCGGAAATTTTATAAGAAATAAAAAAAACCAGGATGGGGAAAAAATATTTCATCTGGCCCTGCATGTTTCTGGTTAAATTGTCTCCGAACGAGTTGCCTTTCGGTTTACTCTGGCCTTGAGTGGAAATATGGAGCTGAAAATAAGTCGATGCGGCCGCTAAAATGGCCATGGAGGCGCTTTTACCGCTAATATCCACTAGCCCAAAAAAAAGGGTGTTGACGTGTTCCGGGACCTTTATAAATGGATAGAGGACGGCTGCATTTACCTTCGGAAAATCGAGGAATATCCGATAAAGGGCGAGGATTATTGGAATTTGAACGATGATAACCAAAATGCCGGAAAATGGATTGACTCCTTTTTCTTTATAAAGAGCGAGGGTGCGCCTGGCCTGTTCTTCAGACTTATCTTTATACTTTTCTTTTATTGCCTCCAGTTCGGGACCGATTTGGGCCATCTTGACTTGAGTCAGCACCGCTTTCCGAGACAAGGGGAAAAGAATGAGACGGACAAATATCGTAAGGATGATGACAATAATGCCGGCGTCTGCCCATGGCAATACCTTGAATAAAAATATCATCGCGTTATAGAGAGGATCGAGGAAGAAGGTGTGGTAAAGAAAGGACATCAGAAATTTTTAATTAACTTAATTATTCTAATCAATTCACTCTCTAATGTCTTGCCCTTTAAATTTTCAGCGCCTGGCTTTGCGATGAATATATAGGATGCAGGTTCCAGTTTAAGGTTTTTAATAACCGCCCTGACCCTCCTTTTGACCGTATTTCTGATTACGGCCTTCTTTGATACTTTCTTGGAGACAGAAATTATAATCTTCAGCTCAGGAGATGACTTTACTTTGAGAGAAAACATTATACAGCTAAGCGCTTGCGTCCTTTGCGGCGCCTGGCTCTAATAGTTCTTTTCCCGGTATTGCTTTTTTGCCTTGAAAGAAAACCGTGGGTGCGGGCTCGTTTGCGTTTTTTTGGTTGGTATGTTCTAGACATTTTTTCTCAACAGGTTATTAACATATTATAAACATTTTTTTGTGTCTTAACAAGTTTTTATCTTCGCCCTAAAAGCTATACTGTGTAAATAAAATTTATGATGGATTATAAGCAGCTTTGGCAAAGAGTTCTGATAGAGATGGAATTAGGGGTCTCGTCGGCAAATTTCACCACTTGGTTTAAGGACACGAGAATAGTCAAGGAGGATGGAGGGGTAGTTGTCCTTTCGGTACCCAATGCCTTCGTTAAAGAATGGCTTTTAACCAAATACCACAACACGATACTTAAAAGCTTGAGAAATTTGGAAGGCTCCGTACACGCCATAGAGTATGTGGTCAATAAAGAGGAATCCCGCCGCAGGGAAGAAGGGTTCTTGAACAAGGAAATCCGCACTAAAGAGCTCCCGCTTATTGAAGTCGAGGTCAATAAAGATGACAACCTTAACCCGCGCTACACCTTTGATGCTTTTGTCGTGGGCCCATTCAACGAACTGGCCCACGCCGCGGCCAGAGCCGTAATAGCCAAGCCCGGTATTATGTACAACCCGCTTTTCATCTACGGCCCAACCGGCCACGGCAAGACCCACCTAATCCAAGCCGTCGGCAACTATGTCAAGGCGAATTCCCCAGGGAAAAAGGTTTATTACATGACCTCCGAAGCTTTTTGCCAGGACTGCATGAACGCTCTCCAACACGGCAAAATGAACATTTTCAAGGAAAAATACCGCAAATACGACGTTCTTATCGTGGATGATATCCAGTTTTTCGCTGATAAGCAGAAGTTCCAGGAAGAGCTTTTCCACCTCTTCAATACCTTATATGACAATAACCGGCAAATTATCTTTTCGTCCGATAAACATCCGCATTTCATCACCGGGCTAGAAGAGCGACTTAAATCGCGCATGGCCGCCGGCATGACCGTAGACATACCGACGCCAGACAAGGAATCAAGAATCGCTATTATTACCGCCAAGGCGGCTCAGCAAGGCGTTCCTATGTCGACTGAAATTATCGATTATCTGGCCCACAATCTGAATGGGAACATCAGGGAGCTAGAGGGAGCGGTAAATTCTCTTCTATGCCAAACCCAGCTTAAAGGCAAGGAAATCTCCATGACAGACGCTAGAAATTACATCAAGAATAACGTTAGGCCGAAGAAAAACGTGGCGGTTAAGGACGTGGTAAGGATTATTTCTGATTTTTACAACATCAAAGAAGACAGTATTTATGAAAAAACCAGGCATAAGGAAGTAATCCGCCCGCGCCAGATTATTATGTACATCCTGCGCGAGGATTTCAACATCTCCTACCCGTCAATAGGGCAAAAACTAGGGGGCAGAGACCATACCACCGTTATCCACTCATGTGAAAAAATCAAAAATGATATCAAAGGGGATCAGTCGCTTATAGATGAAGTGGGTCAGATTAGGAATCTTCTTACTGTTCAATAATATGTGGAAATATTATGGAAATAATGTTAATAAGGAGCGGGAGGGACGGATAAGAAATGGTTTTCTTACAAAAGCCGCCAAAACTAAAACCGGCTCTCCCCAGTTAAACATTTTCAAAATCTCAAAAAACCAAGGTTTTCGGGCCTTAAATAAACTACCCACATATTCACACCCCTAATACTAGTAACAATTTTTATATATGAAAATAGAATGTATAAAGGAACAACTTGAGGATACGTTTAATCGGGCAGATAAAATTGCGGGCAAAAACGCCAGTCTCCCGGTCCTTTCCGGTTTCTATTTAGATGCTCGCCAGAATTCCTTGGTAGTAAAGGCCACCAATCTTGATTTAGGTATATCCATTACTCTGCCGGTCAAAGTAACCGAACCCGGTATCGTAGTGGTTCCGGCAAGGGTTATCTCTTCTTTTATTTCCTCTCTTTCAAATGACAGAAATATTACCTTAAATACAAAAGATCAGGTTCTTGAGGTTAAGACCAAGGGAACAAAAACCAGCATCAAAACCTTGTCTAGCGAAGACTTCCCGATTATCCCGGAAATAAGCAACGACAACGCCTTTTCTCTGCCGACCCGCGACTTGGTCTTCGGTTTAAGGTCGGTTATATACGCCGCCGCCACAGGAAGCATTAAGCCGGAGCTTTCTTCCATATCCATCACCCACGAGGGCGAGTTTCTGGTCTTTGCCTCGACCGACTCTTTCCGCCTGGCGGAGAAGAAAATCAAAATAAGAAAGGTGCCTCACTTCAAAAACATTCTTATCCCGCAGAAAAACGCCCTGGAAATCATAAAAATCTTCGACCGCGGCGAAGAAGAAATCTCCCTTTCCATAGAAGAACATCAGATGGCTCTCCGTTCCGGCGGCATTTATCTCGTCTCGCGCATTATCGACGGAACCTTTCCCGATTATCGCCAAATTATCCCCAAAGATGCAAGCTCTACCGCCGTGCTTTTAAAGCAGGACCTTATTAATTCCCTTAAAACAAGTCTTATCTTCTCTGACGCCTTCAATCAGCTGACCTTAAAGGTTTCTCCAAAAGATAAGCGTTTTGAAATCGAGTCGAAGAACTCGACCGTGGGCGAGAGCGTTCAGTCAGTTGAGGCGGCGCTTGAAGGGGAGGACCTTTCCATCAACGTAAATCACCGCTATTTTACCGACTGCTTCCAATCCTTTGCCACCGACAGTATCTCCTTGAGCTTCAAGGGCCAGGCCAAACCCATCGTCATTCAAGGCGTCGGCGATTCAAGCTTCCTTTACCTTGTCATGCCGATGAACCAGTCTTAATTAAATGAAGAATCTCCTCGAACTTCTTGATAGATTTTCTAAAGTATTAAATAAAAACACAGAGACAAAAAACACAATAATTAGAATTATAAAAGAAAAAACCAATATAGAATTAAAATCAAACCAAATAAATCTTAAAAATGATGTTTTAGAAATTGAATCCTCGCCAACTATAAAAAATGAAATTAAGCTAAAAGAAGATTTTCTAAAACAAGAACTTAAAGTCTCAAGAATTTTGTATAAATAAATCTCAATACGTTAATTTCTACACGTGTAAATCATAACGTACGAGAATTTTGCAAGAACCGTTCTTGCAAAATTATAAAAAGCTGCTCGATTGTTAATCGGCAGCTGGAATCCCATGTGAGGCAGTATCAGCGAGTGTCCGCATTCTGCCTCACAACTGCTTTTAACCAGTGCAGCTTAATCATCTGGGCGTTTGGGCGACGTGACACAATTCGTCGCTTACATCCTCGGGAAAACCCACCAAGGTTAAGAGGATTGCTTGCATATCCCCTCGGTAGTTGAGCTGCGTTCGAAGGCAGCTCATATAAGCCCACTCTTATCTTATCATATATAAAAAATTCTGTCAATAGAAATGAGAGAAAATGGCTTAAAATATAGATAACTCTCCCATGCCAAGGAGGAGTTGGAGGGTCTAAGATCCAGTATAAATAACTAAAACACACCAGGGCCCGGGACAGCAGGAATAATTATCTGTGTCGGTACTGTAGTAGGAGTAACAGCGCTTTGGCTTGCGCTTATGGCCCAGCGTCTTACCCCGTATTCCCAATTGGCAAATTGGGGGTCGCCTCCCGGATTAGTGGGCACCGGGCCGCGCGGATTGTCTTTATCTACCCAAAAGAGAATGGAGTGGGCTTCGCCTGAAAGCTCTCCGCGAAGAACGGGCTTCAACTTAGAATAATCTTCCGATTCGGGGTCAATAAATGATTCCACAGGGAGAGTGGGAAGCACTTTATCCATAAGCTCTCTCCAAAGGGGCGAGACGATGAGCCCGGCCACCTTCTTTTCCATTTCGGAATTGTCATTATTGCCCACCCAGGCTCCGATAGCGATGTTCGGGGTGTAACCAATAATCCACGCGTCCCGGTAGTCGTTTGAAGTTCCGGTCTTCACCGCCACGTCGCGCTCCGAGACGTACAAGGGTGAATACGGCCCGTAAGCCGGGGTGCGGGCGGTATTGTCTGAAAGAATGCTCGAGATGACGCGTGAAGTCTGGGCAGGAAGCACCTGGCGCGGGAAGGGCACGTATTTATCTATGATATTGCCCTGGGAATCTTCCACCCAAAGTACCGGAGTATAGGGATTCCTCACCCCGTCATTGGCAAAGACGGAGTAGCCCGAAGTCATGTCCAAAAGAGAGACCGACCCGCCTCCGAGGACGAGTGATAGGCCATAATTATTAACATCGGTCAAACTCTCGATACCCATACTCTCCGCGAGCTTAATGGAATTCTTGACCCCAGCGAGATAAAGCGCCTCAACGGCCGGAATGTTGATGGATTGCGCCAAGGCATCTCTTATGATCATAGGGCCTCTCGAGCGGTCGTCGTAGTTCCCTGGGGCGTAGCATTTATCGTCTGTGGTGAGATTGTCCGGAGCGCAGTTAGGAGAGAATTGTATCGGCGCGTCGAACAAAACAGTTTTGTCCGTATAACCCTTATTGAATAAGACCGAATAAACAAACGGTTTGAAGGTGGAGCCCGGCTGGCGATGGCTTATGGCAGCATTGAAGTTGCCGTCAATTTCTTTGTCGAAATAATCTTTTGAGCCGACCATGGATAAAATCTCACCGGTTTTCGGGTCTATCGCCACCATGGCGTTGTTCTCGCCATTGAACTTCTCCTTGTTTATCGGGCCGTACTTTTTAGCTACGGCCTCCGCGTCTCTTTGGATTGAATAGTCAAGAGTGGTAACCACCTTGAGGCCGCTGTTTTGAAGCGCGTCCTCGCCATATTTCTTGGCGAGATATTCAATGACGAAGAAGACGAAATGCGGCGCCTTGATGTTGCCGGTATCCTGCTTTTCCTTGAATATCGCCTTTTCTTTCATAGCGGCATCATAGTCTTCCTGGGTGATAAATCCGTTGCTTAACATTTCGGAAAGGACCAAATTCTTTCTTGCCTCCAGTTCGCTCTGATGTGAGCCATAAGGAGAGTAAAAACTCGGCGCTTTGGGCAATGAGGCGAGATACGCCGATTCCGCGAGAGTAAGATCGCGGGCGCTCTTGCCGAAGAAGTTTTGGGCCGCTTCTTCTATGCCGTAGATTGTGCCGCCGTAAGGAATCTCATTGAGATACAGGGCAAGAATCTCTTCTTTGGATAAAACCTTCTCGAGCTTTAAGGCAAGGATTAATTCCTTGAGCTTTCTCGTCGGAGTTTTGTCTTTGGTCAATATCGAGTTTTTAACCACTTGCTGGGTAATGGTGGAGCCGCCCTGGCTGAAGGAGAGGGTGGTCAAATTTACCCACACCGCGCGCAGGAAAGAGCTCAAGATAAAGCCGCGGTGGGAATAGAATGACTTATCCTCGATGGCGATGGTCGCATTCTTTACGTAAGAAGAGATATCTTCAAACGACACCATGTCTCTCCTAACGTCCTGGGAGAAATCGTAGAGGAGAATCTGGCCGGTGCGGTCGTAAATTTTCGTAGACTGGTCTATTTGGCGTTCGGAGATGCTTTCGAGGGCGGGAATGCGGAGCGAGGCAAGGTAAAGGATCGAGAACCCCAAGATAAACAGCAACGTGGCCGCCCCGGCGAGAAAATAATTGGAATGCCGGGCCCTTTTCAGGAAATTTTTCATCAGAACATCCATTTTAACATATGTTAATATGCTTATCATGGATAAAGACGTAGGAACTCTCATTTATCGTGGCGCCGTAGAGACTATTGGAGAAAAAGAATTAAAAGAAAAACTTCTCTCTAAGCAGAAACTTCGTATTAAGCTTGGTATTGACCCAACAAGTCCAAATCTTCATATCGGACATGCTGTATCAATTTTAAAACTACGTGATTTTCAAAACGAAGGACATAAAGTAGTTTTAATTATTGGTGACTTCACCGCTGTAATTGGAGATACGTCAGATAAGGATTCCGAGCGCCCGATGCTTTCTCGCGAAACTATAGAAGAAAACAAAAAAACTTACTTTGAACAAATTGGGAAACTTATTGATCTAAACAAAGCAGAGCTTAGATATAACTCAGAATGGTTAGAGCCATTAAGTTATAGAGAAATTGGAGAACATGCCGACCAGTTCTCGATTTCTGATTTTATTGCTCGCGATAACATCAAGCGACGTTTAGACGCAGGGAAGAGGGTTTCCTTGAGAGAAGTTCTTTATCCGTTAATGCAAGGATACGATAGTGTTGCAGTCCATGCGGATGTTGAAATTGGTGGGGTAGACCAGAGATTTAATTTATTGGCCGGGAGAACTCTGCAAGAACGCTATGGCCAAAAACCCCAATCGATTATTATGTATCCGTTGTTGATGGGTCTAGATGGTCGTAAGATGTCTAAAAGTTACGATAATGCAGTTTGGCTTACTGATACGCCGGAAGATATGTACGGAAAAATTATGAGTCTTGACGATGCCTATGTAGAAGAATATTTTGCTGATTGCACTAGAGTTTTTATGCCAGAAATTGATAGAATTATGGAAAGCCACCCGAAAGAAGCCAAAATGCGTCTAGCGTTTGAAATAACAAAGCTTTATCATGGCGAAGAATCAGCGAAGAAAGCCCAGAGCGAATTCAAAGAAACTTTTTCCAAGGGCGGCATTCCCAAAGATATAAAAACGGTTAAGGCGGGCAAAGATGCTCCGCTTGCGGAAATTCTACTGGAACACGGCATAGTTTCTTCCAAATCAGAATTTAGCCGGCTCAATAAAGAGGGGGCGATTGAAGAAATGGAAAACGGCGTTTACCGAGTGGGCAAACACCGTTTCATAAAAATCGAGCGGAGCTAACTCCGACGCTTCGGTCGGAGCCCCGACTTTACGTCGGGGTTACATTGTGTCCACGTCGTCGAAGGGCTCCTCAACGTCAAGCTCCTCTTCCGCAAGCTCCTCAACGCTTTCCACATCCTCATCGTCAGTCAAAGGTTTCTTTTTAGCGTCGAGCTCGTCTAGCGGCACCTCATTCTCAAGCTCGTCGTCCTTAATGATATCGTCTTCGTTCATATTTAAAGTAGCCTAATTATTTTTTAATGCACTTATTTGTATCAGATACCCTTTTGGGTAGCAAGGTGTGTTATCCCCACCGCTATGGCGTCGAGTTCATCATCTAGCTTCTTAGCTTCATCTAGCTTCACTAGCTTTCTTACCATACTCTCAATTTGTTTCTTATCAGCTTTACCATAACCAGTAACGGCCACCTTGACCGCTTGTGGGCCGTATTCGTATATCTCTAATCCAGCCCGGGCCGCCTCATAGACAATCACACCTCTCGCCTCAGAGACCTTCATAGCATTGGTGGTGTTTTGGTTGAAGAACA
>ERZ1292640.2318-Hain-H43-02um-R1-2318-length-15270-cov-6_pt1 | contig 15270 bp, 14 predicted proteins | sample MGYA00564404_ERZ1292640 | MGnify/ENA primary metagenome ERZ1292640 (study PRJEB36523, sample SAMEA6512636) | groundwater metagenome | collected 2019-01-08 | study: AquaDiva: Metagenomics assemblies of 32 groundwater samples
GACAGGATCAGCCCGCCAAGGGCGCCGACGAGAACGACGGCGCCGAGCATGATCGTGAAATTCAGCCGGTGGGCCTTCTGCCGGAATCGCGCAAACGATCTCTCACCGCCCGGGACCGCCAGATGGCTCGCGGTCTGCAGCGATGCATAGGCCAGGCCGAAATCGCTCAGTTGCAGCAGCGCGCCGAGGCTGATGTACACGAAAAACACGCCCTGCTCGACGGGGGTCAGGCGCCAGACGACGCAGACAGCGGCGCCCAGCAGGACCAGGCCCTGTGTCCCGCGAGTCAGCAATGCAAGAATGACTTCCGGGCGCATGAGTCCGAACCGGTTTCTTTTGTGCGAATGTCAGGGAATCTAACGTACCACAAGGTGTGCCTAAGTTCCATTCGGAGCGCGGATTGCGCGCGCTAGCGCACAGAACCGGTAATCGACAAGGAGACAATACACGAAATCCGCAGCGGTTTTTGATTGTTCCGTCAGCGCTCAGGATAGCTTCGGTTCTTGCGCCCGGTACATGCCGGCGCGCAGCCGCGCAGCGACGCGGGCGTAAATCCTGGAATCGCGCAAATAGCGGACCCAGCCGCAAGGACCGAGCCGCAGCGCGTCCAGGGCGAGGCTGCTCCAATCGACATCGCGACCGTGCAGCTTCTGCGCCAGCGCCGTGTTGAGGCGATTGGAGAAGCGCGCCGCCCGGCCCACCCGCTGGCGCAGGCGCTCGTCTTGAATGTTCCCCAGATGCCGGTCCACGACGAGGTCCAACTGGCGCAGGAAATCGGCACCGTCGCGGCTGCGCAGCACCGTCTGCGCGCTTGCATGAACGCGAAAAGCGGCCAACGACTGCGCGCAATAGGCCACGCGGCCGCGTGCCGCCAGCTTCAGCCAGAAATCCCAATCGCAGGGGTACCAGAGTGTCTCGTCCAGGCCGCCGACCGCGCGCGCGAGTTCGGTGGGGAATACCGGTGTCGGCAAGGCGATGAAGCACTGCACCATCAATGCGGGCAGCGCCTGCTCCGGGGAGATTGCGGGCGGCGCGGCTGGCCAGGGGCAGGTCCAGTTTCCCACGCTACGGCCGCGCGCGTCGATAAACCTGGCGGCATGCACGTACAGCGCGGCGCCCGGTGCCTGCGACATCAACTGCCGCAGGGCCTCTGTGCGCCCGGGCAGCCACAGATCGTCCTGATGCAACAGGCAGCTGTGCGGCGCGGCAGCATGCGCCAAGGCAAGGTTGGTGCTCCAGACCCAGTTCGGGCTGTCCGGCCGCTCCAGGACGGTCAGGTCGAGGCGGCCGGCAAAGGACCTGACGATCGACAAGGTGTCGTCCTTCGATCCGCCATCGACCACGATGCACTGGATGCCAGGGTCGCATTCCTGCGCGACCGATGCCAGGGCATCGGCCACATAGGCGGCACCATTGAAGGTGGGCATCAGCACGGAAAGCCAGGGCCGCGCAGGTATCATCGCGGAGGCGTCAAGCTCCGGGTTGAGCGTGCCTTTGGCGAAGCTATCGGCGCGGGGAATCGAATCGTCCATTTGTCATTATGGAAAAGCCTGGCACCTGTCCATTGAAGTGGTGCCTCTTCAATTCGATGGGGCGGTCTTCCTGCCGATCCAGCTTCCGTAAAACGGCTTGAATTCCATTTCCGGCCATTCCGGCATCATCGGCGAATTCAGCACGATGCGATCCTTGCTGGTCATCTTTTCGAACCACGGTTTGTAATCGCGCAACAGTCCATACGCCTGATGGTCGCGCAAGACCTTCAGATCCTCCGGCGGCATGATGCCGGGTTCGAATGCGGTCGAAAACCGGAATTTGACGTAAGGCAGGCGATGGTAGACCGCATAGAACAGTTGCATGTTCGGTGAATAGAGAACGCCTCCTTCCGCCGGAAGTTCGAACGCAAAATCTTCGAATGGCGCAATCAGCAGGGGATTTCTGAGCGCTTGCGTATAGCGTCCACCGATGTCGGCCGTCAGCCCGAGGTAGAGAACTCCCGCCGCCAGGCCCATCAGGCCTATGGTATCCCCGCGCCGCGACAGGCCGCTCAGCTTCAGCTGCATGCTGTCCAAAATCTGCCGGCTCATCCAGACCGTCATGGCCGGCAGGCCCCATTCGCTCCAGAACCTTCCGACGAAGAGCCCCATCGTCCAGGTCAGCAGAATGAGGCAGAAATCGACCTGAAAAATTTCCGCGCGGAGCTTGGCGCCGCGCACGCACTTTGCAGTCAGGAAAAGCATGACCACCACCAGGCTCAAGTACGGACCACCCGAGGGCTGCAATTCGGAGACGAGGTTGGTGGTGACCGTGCTCGACTGAAGCAAACTGACTTTCAACCCCATCAGCGGAACGAACAAGGTGTTGTACCAGCCGTTGACGAGTGTTGCCGTTGCAATCGCGATCGCCAGCGCAGCCGTCGCGAGCAGCAGCGAGCGCCAGCGGCGGCAGACCATCAGCGGCAGCAAGGGGATCGCCCACAGATACCAGGCTGAGGAGTACATGACGATGGCAGGGGTGAATACCGCGACTCCCAGCGCGGCTTCGAGCCACCATCGAACCGGGCGGGGCCGTGTCCACAGGCACAGCATCACCACCAGGGCCGCCATCGAGAAAAAGAACGGGCGGCCAAGCGAAAGTCGCGCAAACACGGCCGGTTCGACAATCGACATCAGGGCGCAGGCCATGAACCAGGCGGGTGGATTGCCGAAAGCCAGCAGGCCGCCCACGGTAAAGGTGAAAAATGCGAGCGCGACCGAAAAATACACCAGCCGATCCGGCGACCAATTTGTGTGCTGGTGCACAAACCGCAAAAAGCGATGCCAGCCGGGATGGCCGTCCGTTTCCGGGCGGAATTCCGGGCTCATCAGAATCACTTCCCCCCAGTCGCGGCCGTCCACGGCATGGGCGGAATGCCGCAGTGCATCGTCTATCGGCAGATAGCCATGCGCGATGATGCGCAGCGGCACGATCAGAAAAACTGCAAGGCAAAGAATCAGCATGGCGGAGCGCATGAAGCGCTCCCGCAGGGTTTCGTCTTGCAGGAATTTCAGCATCTGGGAGTTTTCCTAAGGTAGCGCAAGATCAATCGCTTCCGCGACCGGGAAGGTGAAGGCCGGTGAACGCCCGTTAGAACGCCGGCGTACTTTCCGCGCATCGGGCCGGCGCGGACCTCAAGCTACTTCAACTGCCCGAGCTTGCGCTCTACGAATGCCCGCAGATCGGGTCCGAGCGTGTTCGTCGCCAGCGCGCGCTGGTAAGCGTCGCGGGCCTCGGGCAGGCGCTTTTCGTCCTCCAGCGAGATTGCCAGACCCGTCAGCCAGCGGCCCGAATCGGGCGACAGGCGGACTGCGACCTCGTAGTGCGCGATGGCGTCCTTGTGGCGCCCCTGCAGCTGGAGCACGGTGCCGACGAACGCGTGGTAGTCGGGCCGGTTCTTGGCATGCGGCAGAGCGGTGTCGAGCGTCGCCAGGGCGCCCGCCTTGTCGCCGGCCTCGATCTGCAATCTGGCCAGCAGCATCGACCAAGCCGTGTTCTCCGGCTGCACCGCCAGGCCTTCGCGCAGAACGCCCTGCGCCTCCGCGCCGCGTCCGCGGCCCATCAGCAGCGCCACCAGCGACTGGCGCGCGGCAGCGTGTTTCGGATCCAGGCGCAGTGCGCCGGCGAACGCATCGATGGCGGCGTCGCTGCGCCCCTGGTTCATCAGGTCGACCGCGTTTCGATATTCGGCGGACGCGCGTTCCGGGCGCGGCGAATCCCGATCCTGCCGCTCCACCGAAATGCTGCCCGTGGTCGCATTCTGCGACGGCGCGGCAGCCGCGGTCCTGGGTGCCGCTTTCTCCGGCTCGGCGACCGGCGTTCCGGCAGGTGGCCTCTTCGAAATCGATATCGCCGAATCAGGGCGTTCGCCCGGCTTGCGCTCCTGCTTCGCCTCACGCGCCGGCGTTTCTGTCTTTGGCGCTGGCTTGGGCGGGGCGGCCTGAGCAATGACCACGGGAGCCTTTTGTGGCGCCGCGGCAACTACAGGGGCCTTCGGCGGCGCGGCAACGACCGCAGGAACCTTTTGAGGCGCTTCGGCAACCATGGGAGCCTTCGGCGGCGCTGTGGCAACTACAGGGGTCTTCGGCGGTGCGGCAGCGACCACAGGAGCCTTCTGAGTCGCTTCGGCAACTGCGGGAGCCTTCGGCGGCGCCGCAGCAACTACGGCGGCTTTTGTGGACGGGGTCGGTGACGGTAGCGGAGCGGGCGCAGGGGCAGGGGACTTCGCCACCGGCGCCGCGGCAAGAGCAGGTGCTGGCGCTTGCACGGCCGGTGCGCTTGGCGGGGCTTTGGCTGGTGCCACGGAGGTTGCGGCGACGACCGCAGGTGCTTGCGCTGCGGGCGCCGCGGGTTTCACCACGGCTGCGCTGGTTACGGCAGATACCGCCGGCGCCTGTGCCTGGGTAACGGGCGCGGGCGCCTTGGGTTCCGCCACTGGCGCTGGCGCTGCAACGGTTGTCGCCTGGGTTTGCGCTTTCGGGCTTGGTTCGGGCGCTGGTTGCGGCGGAACCGGCGCCGGCAACGTGGTGTCCGCTTTGGCTTTCACCTCGGCCGGCCGCGGTGCCACCTGGGCGAGCTGGGTATTTTGCGGCGGTTTGGCTTGTCTGTCCGATGTTCCGGAGCCCGGCCGCAACACGATCCATCCGGCTACGAGTACCAGCGGCACGACCAGCGCCCACGCCGCGATTTTCCAGCGGCCCTCGCGGCTCGCAGGCTGCACGGCAATCGCGGCCGGGCGGACGGGTTCGGCCGTGCGGCCCTGCGCCGCGCCGCGTTTGTCCAGATCCTGCAACATCTTGTTGATCACGCTCATGGGTTCTCGTCCTGATGAAATCCGGGCTTCAGCAACTTGAATCGCGGGTTGGCGCCAGCTTTACGCTTTGCCCCACTGATACATTTCGAATCCGTCCACTTCCTTGCCCGCCGGTTTGAAGCCCTCCTTCTTCGTCAACTTCGCCATCGCCGGCTTTGGCATCGCCACGGTATTGGGCAGCGCGTATTTCTGCATGTGGCCCGCGACGTCGATCACGCGGTCGCTCATCTGCTCCATCGGAATCGAGCGGTCGTAGTAGACGGGACCCGCGTTGACGCCGCAGCGCACGCGGAAGTTGGCGCGGATGGTTTTCACGTTCTTGTTGAAGCGCTGCAGGCCGACGATCACGCTCTGCGCGGTGGCGACGGCGGCATCCACGGTCGGAAAGCAGATCATCACACCGTCGGGCGTCCACGCGGTGGTCATGGCGCCGTTCGCGGCGATGATCTCGTCGATGAATTTCTTGTAATTGCGGAAATCGATCTCGATCTGCGTCTGGTCCTCGCCGATCTTCATGTCGGTCGAACCGACGACGTCGATCGACAGAAACGCGAGATCGCGCTGCATCGATTCGAGCTTCTTCTGCGCCTCTGCCATGATTTCCAGCAGCACCGCACGGCTCTTGACGCCGCCGGCGATGGCGGGTTGATTCGCACTGGCGGCGACCGCCTCGGGGCTGGCGGCAGCCGCGGCAAATGCCTTGGCAGCGAAATACCGCCGCAGGCGGCTGGACACCTGACTTATGACGAAAGCCACAACTACAATGATCCCGCGGGCCATGCCGTCCGATAGCTTTAGCGGGACCAGCTCCCGTACCATTTCCCTGTACTCCTTGTCCGTCGCCATCAGCCAGCGCACGAACTCGTAGGTTTCCGCGTTCTCCAGATTTGGGACCCCAAAGGGCAGCAGAAAGAAAAACGCGGTCAATAGCGCGGCGAGCGCGAGCAGTCGCATCAGCCATGCCAATAAGGTATTCATGTGGGTCCTCCCAGGAAAGGCATTTACTTAAGCCTCTCTTATGCGAAAAAATCGATCTCAAGCGTCATCGTCCCAGCCATCCGAACAATCCTCCCGGGCGCCGCGCCGCCGGTGTGTCGGCTGCCGCGGCCTTGATCTGGCGCGGCCCGATTTCCCTCGATCCTTCTCCGTAGGCGAGCATGAGCGCCTTGTGTGCCAGGATATTGACCAGGCGCGGCGTGCCGGCACTGTAGCGGTGCAGAAGTCTTACCGCGGCCGGCGTGAATAGCGCCACCCCTTCGCAGCCTGCCACGCGCAGCCGATAGTCCAGGTAAGCGGCGACCTCATCCTCGCGCAAGCCGGCGAGTTTATATTGGAAGGTAATCCGCTGCAACATCTGGCGCGCAGAGTGCTGCTGCAACTTCTGATCGAGTTCGGGCTGCCCGAACAGCACCACCTGCAGCAATTTGCGCTTCTCGGTTTCGAGGTTGGTCAGCAGCCGCACCGCCTCCAGCGTCACCTGGGGCATTGCCTGTACTTCGTCCAGGCACACCAGTGCGTGCCTGCCTTGCTGCGCGATCTTTATCAAACCCGATGTGACCGCCTTGATCAGCATGTGCAGGTCGACACCGCGGTCGACCTCGACGTTGAACTCTTCAGCCAGCGCCAGCAGCAGTCCCCTGGGGTCGAGGTAGGGATTCGGCAGATAGGCGGTGATGAACTTGCGCTCCTTGCCAAGCGCCTTCGACAGTTGCGCCATGCCGCTTTGCTCATTGCCGTCGTCCTGCAGCGCGGTGAGAAAGGTGCGGCAGAGCATGGTCTTGCCGTAGCCGACTTCACCGATGATCTTGATGAAGCCTTCGCCGTTGAACGCGGCAACCAGCAGCGTGTCGAGCGCCTCGCGGTAGCTCGAGCAGGCGAAAAAATAGCTGGGGTCGGGTGTCAGCCCGAACGGCAGTTCGCGGAAGCCGAAGTGAGTTTCGTACAAATCCGGCCCGGACCCCGCCTAGGGCTTGCGCTGCTCGGCCTGCGTGCCGAACACTTCGGCGCGGCCACCCCAGGAGAAGCCCCGGTCCATGGTCTGCACCCGGTTGCGCGTGTCGTCGATGTTCTGCGCCCAGCTCTGGTCGTTCTGCACCACCGTCGGCTTGAGCAGGATCACGAGTTCGCGCTTTTCGGACGCCTGCTGCGTGCTGCGGAAAGCGGCGCCGACGAAAGGCATGCTCCCCAGCCCGGGCAACTGGTCGCGGGATTCAGTCTGCACCTGGCGCATCAGTCCGCCGATCGCCACGATTTGATTGTCCTTCGCGCGGATCACGCTGTCGGTCTCGCTGATCTGGTTGCTTACCAACGGGATTCTGAACGTACCCAGATTGACGCCAAGGTCGAAGGTGGACAGGTTCTGGGTCACGGTGGACACGGATGGCCGCACGTGCAGCACGATGTTGTCGTCATCGCCGATGTGCGGCGTCACGTCGAGCGCAATGCCGGAAAAGAAGGACTGCACGTCGAAGGTCGGAGAGGTCACCGACGGGGCTGCCCCGACGACGGCCTGGGTAGTGCCTCCCGTGATCTTGGTCACGTACAACGCGTCGGAGCCGACCTTGAGCACCGCTTTCTGATTGTTCATGGTGGCGATGCGCGGACTGGAGAGCGTATGTACCACGCCCTGGCTTTCGAGGAAGCTCATGAGGAGGGCGAAATTCGCGCCCTGGAAGGCAACGCCGAACAGCGATCCGGCCGCGCCCAGTCCGGATGTCAGAACCTGCCCGACCCGGCCCGGACTGTCGAACCCCAAAGCTGCGGTCGCGACGCCCCCCGTGGTACTCGCGGAAATGCCGGCGGTCAGCGGTGTCGCCAGTTGCGAGTTTATCGGGGAACCTCCCTGCAGCGCCAGGCCTGTCTGGTTGGTTCCGAGCTGCGTGCCCGGGGTCAATTGGCCGAGGCCGAGGGTACCCGAGTTCGTCGCCCAGAATTTTGACCAGTTGATCCCGGTTTGAGTACCGTCCGTCAGGGTGACTTCCACAATCTTCGCTTCGATGAGCACCTGCTTGTCGACCGAATTCTGCGAGGCACGCAAATACTCGGCTATGCTTTTCATTTCGTCCGGCATGACGCGCGCCAGCACCATGCCGGATTGCGGGCTGATCACCAGCCTGCGCCCGCCTTCGCAGTTGATTTCGTCGCGGTCGAGGGTTCGTGTGGCGACTGTGTCCTTGGCCCCCATCCGTTCTCCGACGGCGCAACCGACGAGCGCCGCCAGCGTCTTGCGCAACTCCTTCCAAAAATCGTTCGCATCGGTGGTCCCGACCTGAGTACTCTGTCCCGAGACCAAACCCGCCTGTAATCCGGTGCTGAGTGTACCCGGCTCGGTCGGTGACATGGTACCTTGCATGGCCTGCTGCTGGGCGGGGTTGATGGCGGTTCCGGTGTTGACGGCATTCGAACTGACCCGGAGGTCGGTGGAACCCCGGCGCAGAGAAGTCAGATAATCGACCTTGAACATGCGCGTCTGCAATGCCGCCGGAAACACAAAAATGCGGGTGCCTTCGATCTTGTACTGGTAGCCGTAGATCTCGCGCACGGTGCTCAGCACTTCGCCGATGGTCACGTCTTTGAGGCTGAGCGACATCGGCGCCTTGATGTCCGGGTGAACCACCATGCTGTAGCGCGTGCCGCTCACGATCGCGCCCAGCACCTGCGGCGCGGGTGCGCTGCTGACGACGAGATCGAAGCGCGGTCCGGCATCGACCGCCTCGGCCTTCGGCAGTTCGACCACCAGCGGCGGCAGCAACGATTGCAGCACGCCCTGGCTCTGCTCGCGGGTGGTGCGATTCTCGGCCGCGTCCTTGAGTTCCGCAGTGATCTTGTCGTAGGTGGTTCCGCTACGCGGCGGCGCGGTACTGCATCCACCCAGCGCCAGCACCGCGGCGAATGCACAGAAAGCCAGGTTGATAGTCCTCATTTCTTTTCCTTTGCAACGTTGTTACCGGTCTCGGGCAAACGGATGCTGCGCTTCGCTTTGGCCGGCACGCCCACGGCGCCGGCGGCCAGCGGCTTCGCCGGATGTTTCTCCACGTCCGGAAATAATTTCAGCGTCCGGGTGCCGCTCGCCGAGCGCAATACTACCCCGTCGGGCCGGACTGCCACTACGCGGGCGTCCCGGTACCTGTCGCCCACACCTAACAATTGCCCATCGATGATGGCGTATCTGCGCGAGGGCCCGATCAATAAGGACTGCAGTTGCGACGCGGCCGCCTGCTCCGTTGCGGGCGCCCCGGCCGCTTTCGGGTGGGCCGCGATCCACGCCGGCGGCGGGCGGGTCGGATCAGGTAAGGCCTGGCCCCAGGCCGGGGACAGACAGCCCAGTGCCACCACGGCGATGGCCCAGCGTGTGCATGGCGCGCGGAAACGTTCGCAGCCGCTTGCCCGCGGCAACGCCTGATTTGTCCGATCCGCCGGTCGAGTCGTCATCGCAAGGTTCATCCCAGACGTGAAATTGCCTGCCCGCTCAGGGTATAAACAGTCAGGGTCACGGCTGCAAGCGGGTAGATTCCCACGTTGAGGCTGATGTCCGTCCAGTACAGGGAGCGTCCGGGAAGCTTCTCCAGCTTCTCCAGGTACGGCAGCAGCGCCAGGTAATTGCCCTGGAGCCTGATCTCGGTCCCGTAACGGTAAATCAAGCGCGGCGGTTTGGGCGCGGCTTCCTTCGCGTCAGGCGCCGGTTTGCCTGGGCTGGCAGGCGCGGCCTTCGATTGGAACAGCAGGACCGCCGGCAGCGTCCTGATCGACACCAGCTCGACTCCGGGAGTTGCGGAGAGCAACTCACGCAAGGCCTCGGCTGCCGTCCGGGGCCCGGCGGCATCAAGTTGCGCCGCCATCAAGTCCGCCTCGGCGATGGTGCGCTTGACGCTATCCAGTTGCGCCAGCCGTGGCGCGTTGGGGTCGCGCTCCAGCGCTGCGGAAAGCTCGCTCACGGTCTTGGCTACGGCTTCGAATTCGATCTTTTGCGTCTCCAGGCGTTTCTTGTGCGCCCTGTCTCTCGCTTCAAGCGGCGCAACCAGTGCGATGCTGAAAATGAAATACAGCACTGCCGCAATCGCCGCGGCGAGACCGGCGCGCTCGCGCAGTTTCATGCCATCGAACTTGGCCATCCGGGGTTTCAGGAGTTCAATGATCTGCAGCATGGCCGTCCTGTGGGGGCGTTAGAATAGTTTGAAGGCAACGGAAGACAAGACAGGGCTCGGCGAACCCGCGGCGCCAATGGTCGCGCCTTCCGGCCGCGGCTCCGCCATGACGGTCATCTCCACCGCGCCGAACTGCAGCCCGTAAGCCGAGAATTGCTCATTCACGCGCTGGGCATAGCGCAGCACCGACTCATTGCGCAGGGACCGGCCACCAAGGCTGAAGTTTCTTCTCCCCCTGTCTATCGTCAACTGGGTCAGCCATACACCTTCCTCGGAAATCTGGGCAAGTGTCCTGAGCTGGCGGGAATAGCCTTCGCTGTTGCCGGCCGCGCCACGCAGCAGTTTTATTATCTCCTGGCTTTCAGCCTCCTGTCCTTTGAGCGCGTCGATCTGCGCCACGATATCCGCAACCTTCGGGCGCGCGGCGAGCTTTTGCTCCAGTTCCTTGATTTTGCCTTTCCGCGCTATCAGCTCGGCATTGCTCCTGGCCACCGTGCCCTCCGCCCGAGTGACCTGGAACCAGGCAAATGCGCTGTAGACGACGGACGCAACGAGCATCACGCCAATCCCGATAAGTACGCGCCGCGCGGAAAGTTCCGGCGCACCCCGCACCTGCCCCAGCAGGTTGATCTGCTTGCTCATTGCGCCGTCTCGATGCCGCGAAGCGCCGCTCCCAGCGCCACGAAGTAGCGCGCCTGCGCTTCCTCCGGCGCGAGTTCAGGCGTCAGGGAAAAGTCGAACACGGATGCGAGATCCAGCATTTCGACGGGTTGGGCAATATGCTGCGCCAGGTGTTCGCGCAGGGCAATGGGCGCCGGCAAGGGCGCCATCACGATCCGGCCGACCTGCATGAATGGCAGCGTGCGGTGCACGAAATCGAGCGAGCGCTGGACTTGCAGCGTGATGCGCTCGAACATCCTGGTCCGGCTGTCGTCGTCACCCGCGACGGCCGTGGCCATCGGGATCTCGATGAAGCGGTCGAGGTAAAGCTCGCCCTCGAAGGTGAAAGTGATCTGCACGCCCTGCATGTTGACCGACACCATGCCGAGCGCTTCGCCGGGTTTTTCCACCAGGGCGGCGATGTTGCGCTGGGCCGTCTCGCGGATATCGATTACATTCAACGCAATCTTCGCCCGCCGGAATATCTCCCCACGCTGCTGGATTATCGCGTTGCGCGCGACCACGGCATAGAGGTGCTGCTGGCGCTGCGGGGCATGCTTCAGCGTCGGGATGGAAACCCAGTCCAGGGCCGCTTCCTCCACCGGGTAATCGAGCACGGTCCCGAGCGACCAGCGCACGCTGTCAACCATTTCCCCCGGCTTTACCGCCGGTTCCGGCAGGACTAACAACTTGTAGTCGCCGCGTGCAAGGGGCAGGGTCCATTGAAACGAGGACACCGCGATCTTGCGCGCAAGATGCGCCAGTGCGTCCGCTCCGAACTCGGGCTCGGACATGGTGCCGCAACTTACGACCTGGGGTTTGCCGCCGTCCGCGCTTGGCATGCGAACGCTCGCTCCGCACAGGCCGTCAGGACTTGGGTCGACTGCGGTCCAGCCGGGTGTGGAACTTCTTCTTCCTGGCCATAGCTTTGCCACGAGTCCCCGCAACTTGCCTCCTTGACCTCGACGTCCCGCAAACAAGACCTTATCACGGCAAATGCCGCGTACCCTCTGCCAATTACCGCCACCGACAAAACACAACTATTCTAGTCAAAGGCCCTGCAAATGGCAATCTGCCGCAAACCGCAAGATGTATGTTGCAAACAACAATATATCGTATAATGCTAAACAGCGGTTAAGATTCTTCTTGGTCGAGAATGATCTCCGTTCCGGAAACAGGGGCCGGCCGGTTGCGCCGCGGCGCGAAGAGGGTCCCAACTTTTGGGCTGCGGCCCATATAAAGGAGATGTTCATCATGCGTAGCTTCAGGCGTCAAAAGCAGACCGGCTTTACTTTGATCGAACTTATCATTGTCATCGTCATCATCGGTATTCTGGCGGCTGTTGCAATCCCGAAATTCCAGGCACTGACCGACGACGCTACCAAAGGCACCATGAATGGAATCGGCGGTGCTTTGGCTTCAGGTTCCGCAACCAACTACGCTTCGAAAAAGGGCGGGCTGGGTAGCGGAGTGACGATAGCCGATTGCTCGGGCCTGAGTGCGCTCATCGATGCCTCGGCTTTGACGGGCTACGTCTTGAGCGGCACGCTCACCAATGACGGCAATACGGGCACTTGCACGATTACCCATTCCTCCAGCAGTCTTAGCGTTACTTTCTCTGCATTCGGAGCATAAGACCTGACCCGCGAACCGGATGATCGGCTGATTTTTGTACACTTCCCATAGCTGGTTATCCGGTATCCGCGGTCGACATGAGACCGCATCCCGAACATCGCTTGGGTGATTCGCAGACGGGATTCACGATTATCGAGCTGATAATCGTGATTGTCGTGGTGGGGATCCTCAGCGCCTATGCAGCGATGCGGGGCGGCCTGTCTTCATCGGAACTGTCTTTGCCTTCCCAGGCGGAGAAAATGGCGAGTGACATCCGGCGCGCGCAGGCCCTGGCCTATACCTCGGGCAAGCGCGTACGTCTCACCGTCGCTGCGGGCGCCAATGGAACCTATGCGGTGGCTTGCGTTACCGTTCCCACGCCCTGCGGCACCGATTTCAGCGTTACCCTGCAAAAGGACGTGATCCTGGGCGGAACGGCCTCGTTGGAATTCACCAGCCTGGGGCAACCGAGTGCTGCCGCGAGCTATACCCTGGCCTACCCTGCCAACACCAACACCAAGACCATCGCCGTGGCCGCGCTGACCGGCATAGTGACGGTGACGCCATGAGACGCACGCGCCCTCTCCGTATTTCCGACCCGAGAGGCTTTACCCTGGTCGAGTCGATCATCGTGCTGGTGTTGCTGAGCCTTGCCGCGGTCGCGATCGTCTCGATGCAGGGCAACATTTTCAAGGAGGTGTCCGGCAACAAGGAGCTGCAGGTAGGGGTGCAGGTGATGCAGGAGTGCGCCGAGCAAATTCTCGCGAACCGCCAATACTCGGGGGGATTCACCAACGTTGCCGCCTGCACCACAGGGTCCTATGGCGGCTTCACGCCCAGCGTGACGATAACGAACGTGACGAATACCACGGCCTGCCCCGGCACTTGCAAGCAGGTTGTGATTTCCGCGACCAAGTCAGGCGTCACCACCGGGCTGACACCCGTCACGCTGATGCTGATGAGCTACTGAAATGCTTGGTCAGGCCCGCTCCATCGGCAATCCGGGCGACCGGCACCGCAGGGGCTTCACCCTCGTAGAGCTGGTGCTCGTCATCATGGTGCTGGGGCTCCTGGCGGCGGTGGGGTCCACCATGATAGTAGACACGTTCAAGACTACCGGCATGGTTACCGCCGAGAACACCAGCGAGGTCATGGCGCGCTATGCTTTGGAGCGCCTGGCGCGCGAAATCCGCGAAATTAAATATGATTCCACCAATGGTGCGTATTGCATCACCTCCACCATGTCGTCGACGACGACGCTTACGTACTATAAGACCAGCGGCACCTACAATAGCACTTGCGCCACGAACGCCGACACCGTTACCATTTCCTACGACGCGGCGAACAAGCTGGTGACGCTGAGTTATGCTTCGATACCGAACCTTACCTCCACCTTGGCCAGGAATGTGAGCAGCTTCGCCTTGAACAATTACAATATTGGTGACGCGCTGGCCACGACCAGCACCGCCCGCTTCGTCGTGATCAGCCTGACGGTGACCGATCCCACCAGTGGGCAGAGCACCTCGCAGCGCGTCCGGGTGAACCTGAGGAACGCATGAAGAACGCACCGCGTGTTCCGTTCCGATTGCGCCAGCAAGGCATAGCCACCGCCATGGCGGCGATCGTGTTGATCGTCGTGGTGATCTTCTGGCTCAGCCAAACCCTCGGCATCATCGGTTCCAGCAGCATCGACAACGCGCATCAATCGGATAGCGTGGCGGCGCTGTTCCTGGCGGAAAGCGGGCTGGAGACGGCGGCGGGCACGCTCAACGCGGTAAACCTGATGACCAACGCTTCATGCACCGGCATGGCGGGGACCACGACGCTGGGGAGAGGGTCGTACACTTTGTCCGGTGTATCGAGCCCGACCAACTGCAGCAACACCTCGGGAGGCACTCCGTGCGCGAGTTGCGTCGTCACCTCCAAGGGCACCGTGGACACTTCTTCCCGCGCCATCAGCCGCAACTTCAGTCTCCTTCAACTCAATGGCACGTCAGGCACCGCGCCCGCTCAACAACCCACGATGAAGCTGAAGAACACCTATGCCTACCCTGCGATCGGGGTGTTCAGTCTGGCCTCACGTTTAAAAGGGGGCGACACCTCGGGCGTATGCAATAATGTCACCACAACCGCCGGTGGGACGGCTAGCTGCACTCTCCAATGGAATCTCCAGTCCCAGGGCGGCGGCGGAACCAACACCGTCGGAGGCATGGGCGTTTCGGTCCTGATACCAGCGTTGGACAGCGCCCTCATAACTCAGACAATTCTGGGCGATGCCGATCGCAATTACGCGGAGGTGGGCGGTCTGTTCCCCGGTTCTGCGGCCGGCCCTACGGTGGTGGGGTCCTATTGGGACGAATCAAACGGGGGTACGAAATCGAACAATAATACTGCCGTCGGCACCACGACGAACGGCGCAGCCTCGAGCTCGTGCACGCTCTCGGTCCCGCCAACGGTAACCGGTGATAACCCATCCACTCAAGCCGGCACCTGCTGGTGCTATGCCGCCGACACCCTCGTGTACGGATACGAAGGACGGACGTGGTCGGCTGTTCCCGCTTTGAGCGATCAGTTGAGCAGCGTAACGTTCGGAACCACCGGCACCAATGCGATGAAAATCCCATTGACCAGAATCGCAAATTATCCAAATATCTATGCGACCGGCGTCACCGGGGACGTATTTTCCGAAATCTGGTACGTGCACAACGAGGACTACCTCTCATCCTCCGCCGACGCATCTTCGGGCGGGACCACAGCAGCTACAAGCACAATCGGGGCCGGGGGAATTACGGGTTCGATCTCGTCATTCGTGGGGACGGGGTCGATTGCAGCCACAACCTTGACAATAACTGCGGTGACTAGCGGCACCTTGAGCGTGGGGAAGGTCATCTCCGGGACCAACGTTACTTCGGGAACCTATATCACCGCAATCCTGACCGGGACGGGTGGGGTGGGCACCTATACCGTTTCTTACTCCCAGACGGTTGCCAGCACCACGATCAATTC
>ERZ1292640.2319-Hain-H43-02um-R1-2319-length-15269-cov-4_pt1 | contig 15269 bp, 17 predicted proteins | sample MGYA00564404_ERZ1292640 | MGnify/ENA primary metagenome ERZ1292640 (study PRJEB36523, sample SAMEA6512636) | groundwater metagenome | collected 2019-01-08 | study: AquaDiva: Metagenomics assemblies of 32 groundwater samples
GTTCGCCCGAGGTGCCGCAGCACCGCGGCGAGCGCCGGGCGCGAGGGCAGCAGCACCGCGAAGTGGTACAGCGCGGTCGTGCCGCGCACCGTCCGCGCGTCCGGCTCCCCCACCAGCACCACCAGCGTGGCTCCGCCGGCGCCGAGCTGCGCCACGTTCCCCTCGCGGCGCTGCACCGCGAAGCCGAGGCGCTCCCGGTAGAACGCGAGCGCCCGCTCGAGGTCGCGGACGGCGAGGTGAACCGCGCCGATCGCCGTCTCGGGATGGATGGAGCGGCCCACCGGATGCGCGGTCTCCCTACGCCGCCTGCGCGGCCTGCCGCACCAGCTCGACGTCGAGCGAGATCTTCACCTCGTCGCCCACCGCCACGCCGCCCGCCTCGAGCACCTGGTTCCACGTCAGGCCGAAGTCGCGCCGGTTGATCTTCGCCGTGGCGCTGAACCCTGCGCGCTCGCCGCCCCACGGGTCGCGGCCCCGGCCCTCAGGCGACGCCGCGAGCGCCACCTCGCGCGTCGTCCCGCGGATCGTGAGATCGCCGATCACCCTCAGGCCGCCGTCCGCTCCCACCTCGACGCGCCGGCTGCGGTAGGTGATCGCGGGGAAGTGCTCCACGTCGAAGAAGTCGGGCGAGCGCAGGTGCTGGTCGCGCTGCTCCACCCGCGTGTCGATGCTCGCCGTCCCGATCGTCACGTCCACCGCCGCGCGGGTCGGATCGGCCTCGTCCATCGTCACCATGCCCTGCACCTCCCCGAATCGCCCCTTCACCGTCGAGATCATCAGGTGCCTGACCGCGAACTCCACGTTGCTGTGGGCCGGGTCAATCTGCCAGGCGGCGACCGCCGGGGCCGGGGTCTTCACGGTCGTCGTCATCGTCGTACCTCCATCGGAAGCGGGCCGCGCCGCGCGCCGCCCCTAGTCAGTTACTCCATGTCAGGCACTATACTCGGATAAGTTACTCTTGTCAAGTAGCTCACCTTTCGTTAGTATCTAACCATGGGCAAGCGTGCCGCTTCCGTCTGTTCCCGCTTCCACCGGGCGGTCGAGCTGATCGGCCGGCGCTGGACCGGCGCGATGCTGCAGGCGCTGCTGGGCGGGCGGATGCGCTACGCGATGCTGCGGGACGCCATCCCCGACATCAGCGACCGCATGCTGTGCGAGCGCCTCAAGGAGCTCGAGGCCGAGGGGATCGTGCGGCGGATCGTGACGCCGGAGACGCCGGTCCGGGTCGAGTACGAGCTGACCCAGAAGGGCCGCGCGCTGAGCGACGCGCTCCAGGCCATCGGGGCGTGGGCACAGGAGTGGATTCCGCCGCTGCCGGCGGCGCCGAAGGCGAACACGCCGCCAGCCACCCCGGCATCTCACGGCGGCTGAAGCCGCCGCTCGGCTCTGCCGCTCAAGCGGCGGCATCGTCGCCTTGGCGACAGTTGCCGAACCGCGGCTTGAGCCGCGAGCGCACTCTTAGCCGAGCTGTTTCGCCACGCGCCGCGCCGCGCGCGCGTCCAGCCCGCCCCGCTTCGCCAGCTCCAGCGTCGCCCTTCCCAGCTCGGCATAGAGCCGCCGCACCGGCGCCGGCAGCGCCGCCAGGTGCCGCCGCAGCGTGCGAACGTCGCCGCGCGCGAGGGGCCCGGTGAGCGCCCGCACCGGCCCGTACGCCGCCACGTTGTCCACCGAGGCCTGGGTCAGCGGCGCCAGCGCCCGCCGCGCCGCGTGGCGAGCGAACCCCGACGCGACCAGCAGATCCTCGGCCACCGCCAGCAGCGCCACCACGTAGTTCGACGCGAACACCGCGCCCGCGTGATACCGGGCCTTCTCCCCTTCAGCGATCGCCACGGGCTGTCCGCCGAGCGCGCGCGCGAGGCGACGCGCGGCCCGCACGGCCGCGGGATCGCCGTCCAGGGCAAACGCCGCGCCGCGGAACCGCTCCGCCGCGTGCCGCGGGTCGGCGCTCACCGTCATCAAGGGATGCATCGCCCCGACCGCGGCGCCACGCCGCCGCAGCGGATCGAGCACCGCGGCCGGCTGCGCGCCCGACAAGTGCAGCACCACCTGGGCGCGCCCCAGCGCCCGCGCGCGCGCCAGCTCACGCACCAGGCCCCGGAGCGCGTCGTCGCGCACCGCGAGCAGCACGACGTCGGCGTCCGCGATCCACGGCGGCAGCCCGCCCACGCTCAGCCGCACCCCGCGCGGCACCGGCTTGCGGCGCCTGCCGTGCACACCGAGCACGCGCACACCGGCCCGGCGCAGCGCCAGCGCCAGGCCGAGCCCCGCCCTCCCCGGCCCGACGATGCCTACGGTCATCACCAGAGATTCTCGATGAGCAGGTCGAGGCCCAGCACCAGCAGCAAGCCACCGAAGATCCGGCGCAGCGTGAACGCACTCGCGCCTTTGTTCAGCTTCACCCCGAACGGCGTCGCCGCGATCGCGCCGAGCGCCAGCGGCAGCCCGTGGCCGAAGTCCACGTGCCCCACGACCCACCCGAACGGCAGCGGCCCGGTCGGCTGGAACAGGTAGCTCACCGACCCCGCGAGCCCCGTCACCGTGATGATCGCAAGCGAGGTCGGCGCGATCGCCTTGAACGGCATCCGCAGCAGGTAGTACATCGCCACCGTCGCGGGGATGCCGCCGCCCACCCCGAGCGCGGCGCTGATCGCGCCGATCAGGACGCCGATCAGCAGCGCGGCGATCAGGTGTTTCGCGCTCTCGTCGTCCAGCGCGTCCGCGGCGCGGGCGCTGGTCCGGAGCAGGAGGTCGATGGAGACGGTGAGGAGGAAGATGCCGAAGCCGACGCGCAACACCGGGCCGGGCAGCCGCGTCGCCCAGTGCGCCGTCAGCACGGCCGAGATGGCACCGGTCAGCGCGATGGGGACGGCGGCGCGCCACTTCACCAGGTCCGCGCTGCGGAAGTCGACCAGGCCACGGATCGCCGTCGGCACGATCACGGCAAGGCTGGTCGCGTGGGCGAGCGCCGTAGCGTCGGTGACCGGCACGCCGAGCCGCCCATACAACACGTAGAGGAAGGGCACCATGAGCACCCCTCCGCCCACGCCGGTCAGCCCCGCGATCAGGCCGACCGCGACGCCGACCGCGAGCGCGGCGGCGAACAGCACTTACGGGCGGTTGGCCGCGGCGGACGCCTGCGACGCCAGCGTCAGCAGCTCGGCCGGCGTGCGGGCCCGCGCCGCCAGCCGCACCGCCTCGGCGAGCACGGGGTCGTCCTGCGACTGGCGCCGCACCTCACCCGCGCGGCCGAAGACGAACCGCGCCGTCTGCGCAGCGAGCTGCCGGTCGATGAACGGCTGGGACGCCTCGAGCACCGCGCGATCCAGCTCGACCCCGCGCTGGGCGAGGAGCCCGACCAGCCGCTCGCGGATGGCGGGCGTCACCGGGAACAGCGGCGACGCCACGCTGTGCTGCGCGCGCGCCTCGAGCGCGAAGGCCGCCAGCGCGTCGGTGTACTTCACCACGTCGGAGCCGAGCGCCTGCTGGAGCCGCCGGGCCATCGTGTTCACCGCGCTGTCGGGCCGCACGACGACGTCCGGCGCGATCCCACCGCCGCCGGCAATCGTCCGGCCGTGGTCCGTGCGATACGTCGCGCGCGGCGTCGTGTCGCGCGCCTGGGCGGCGTCGGGGTCGTCCGGCTCCTGGTCCGCCGGCCGGTGCACCTTCTGGATGCTCCGCCCGCTCGGGGTGTACCAGTTCGCGGTCGTCATCTTGAGCGACGCGTCGCTGGAGAGCCGGAACACCGACTGCACCAGCCCCTTCCCGTACGACGTCGTCCCTACGACCACGGCGCGGTCGTGGTCCTGGAGCGCGCCGGCCACGATCTCCGAGGCCGACGCCGTCGCGCCATTGATCAGCACCACCACCGGCAGGGTCGCGTAGCGCTGCGGCTGGCCGTCCGCGTAGCGGCGCGTCGCCCCCGGCGCGCGGCCACGCGTCTGGACGATCTCCTGGCCCGGATCGAGGAACAGGTCCGAGACCGCGAGCCCCTCGTCGAGCAACCCGCCCGGGTTGTAGCGCAGGTCGAGTACCAGCGAGCGCATCCCCGCCTGCTTGAGGCTGTCGATCGCCGTCGTCAGCTCGCGCGCCGTGGCCTCGCTGAACGCCTGGAGCTCGACGTAACCCACGCCGTCGTCGAGCAGCATGGCCAGCCGCACCGAGCGCGCGTGGATCCGCGCCCGTGTCAGCCGGAACGTCACCAGGTCCGACACGCCCGGCCGCTCGACCTTGAGCGTGACCGCCGTGCCCTCCGGGCCGCGCAGCGCGCGTACCGCCTGATCCTGGTTCCAGCGCGCCGTGCTCGAGTCGTTCACCAGCACGATGCGGTCGCCCGTCATCATCCCCGCCCGCTCCGCCGGCGTCTCCGGCAGCGGCGAAACCACGACGATCGCCCCGTCACGCACCTCGATCTGGATGCCCAGACCACCGTAGTTGCCCGTCGTCGACTCGTTCAGCGCGCGGATCTCGCGGGCGTCGAGGAAGCCGGTGTACGGGTCGTTCAGCTCCCGCAGCATCCCGTCGATCGCCATGCGGTAGAGGTTCCGCTCGTCGAGCGAGTCCACGTAGTAGTCGGCCACGTGCGACAGGACGTCGTCGAACAGCCGCGCGCGCTGGTAGACGCTCTCGCCGCGGCGGCTCCCCTGCTGCATGAACCAGCCGCCCGAGAGGAACGCGACGATGGCGACGACGGTCGTTACGGCGATGCGCTGACGGGACATGCGTCCTTCCTTTGCGAGCACTCGATCCTACCCCGACGCGGCGGGAAGGATCTCCGAACAACTAACGATGCCGGGGCCGGTCCCCGGAGGGAAGGGCCCGCCGGCCAAGCCGTGGCGCCACGGCCCGCCACACGTCCGCCCCGATGGAGCCGGCATCCCGCAGCGCCCCGTCCTGCGACGCGCACGGGATGCGGACCCACGGCCCGGCCCGCCGCGACGCCATCAACGAGCCGTACACGTCGCGGCACGCGCGCAGGTACGCTGCATCGCGCTCGAACAGGTCGGCCGTGGACGAGGTGTAGGACCGTGCCGCCTTGCGCGCGAGCAGCCCCGCCGCCAGCGCGATCGGCACATCCAGGAAGACGTTGAGCGTCGGCCGCGGCAGCGCGTAAACCCCGAACTCGACCTGCGCCAGCCAGCGGATGAACTTGGCGCGGCGCCGCTTGGGCACGCGGGCGGCCTGGTACGCCAGGTTCGAGGACACGTAGCGGTTCAGGATCAGCAGATCGCGCGACTTGGCGAGTCGCGTGAGCAGCGAGCGGCTCTCGAAGCGATCGCCGGCGAACAGGAGGGCCGAGAAGTGCGGATCGACCTCGGCCAGGCTGCCGAACCTGCCGTTGAGACAGTCGGCGACGGCCCGCGAGAACAGCGTGCGGCCGTAGCGCGGGAACGACACCACCGCGGCGCTGAGGCCCTGCCGCCGCGCCAGCCGCGCCAGCCGCGCCGCCTGCGTGCCCTTCCCGGCGGCGTCCACGCCCTCGAAGGCGACGATCACCGCGCCGCGCGCCTCCATCAGCCGAGGGTGATGATCCGCGATTCGGCGCCCTTGCTGATCCCGTCCGCGATCCACTGCTGGACGCGCTGCATCAGCTTGTCGTAGTTCGACTGCGCGGCCACGAGCCCCTGGTAGGACTGGTGCTGCTGGACGCGGCCGAGGATCGACTCGTGCTCGGCCTTCTGCTCGGCGCTCGGCTCCTGCCCGCGCTCCAGCTGCTCGGTGAGCGTGATCTCGAGGTCGCGCAGCCGCTCGACGTCTCCGCGCAACGCGGGATCGTCCCGGAGCCGCTCGCTCGCCCGCTTGAACGCCTGGAACTCCTCGCTCTGGCCGATCACGCGCCCGAGGTCCGCGGCCTTCTCAGCGATCATCACCCGCTCCCGGCTGGCGGCCGAGCAGGTAGCGCGGGCGCCCGAATAGGTCCTCGCCGACCTCGACCCCTGCGAAGCCGGCCGCCGCGGCGAGCGCGGCGCTCTCCCCCGCCCGGCGCGCATCCACCTCGAGCGCCAGCAGTCCTCCCGCCGGCAGCGCCGCGCGCGCCGCACCGAGCAGCGCGCGGACCTCCCGGAGACCGTCCGGGCCACCGTCCAGCGCGAGCCGCGGCTCGAACTCGCGTACCGCGCCGTCCAGCTGGTCCCACTCTTCCGTGGCCACGTACGGCGGGTTGCTCACCACCGCGTCCACCACGTCGCCGAGCAGCGGCTCGAGGAGGTGGCCGCGCCGGAAGCTGATCCGCTCGGTGGCGCCGAGCAGCGTGGCGTTCTCGATCGCGACGTCCAGCGCGGCGGCCGACACGTCGGTCGCGATCACGCCGGCGACCGGGGCCTCGAGCGCCAGGGCGATGGCGATCGCGCCCGACCCGGTCCCGACGTCGGCCACCACGGGCAACCGCGCCCCGGCGCCTCCCTGCCCCTGAGCCCACGTGATCACCCGCTCGACGAGCCCTTCGGTCTCGGGCCGCGGGATCAGCACGCGGCGGTCCACCAGCAGCCAGTGGCCGCGGAAGTTCGCGCGCCCCGCGGCGTAGGCCTGCGGCCAGCCCTCCACGCGCCGCGCCACAACCTCGGCGAACCGCGCACGCACCGCGGCGGGCGGTTCGGACCCGCGCTCCAGCCACGCCGCGCTCGTCGCCCCACAGATCACGGCCGCGTACAGCTCCGCCGCCTCGCGCCGCGGCTCAGGGACCCCCGCCGCCGCGAGCGCCCACTCGGCCGTGGCGAGTAGATCGCCGACCGTCACGACAGCCGTGTTGTGCAGCCCCATCCCCATCACCCAATCACCCCGGCGCTTCTCACGCCTCACACTCCTCCAATCACCCCGGCGCTTCTCACGCCTCACGCTCCTCCTGCCGCTGCTGCCTCAACGCCTTCACGAACGCCTCGAGCTCCCCGTCCAGCACCTCCTGGAGCTTGTGCACCGAGAGGCCGATCCGGTGATCGGTCACTCGACTCTGCGGGAAGTTGTAGGTGCGGATCTTGGCCGACCGGTCACCCGTGCCCACCATCGCACGCCGCTCCCGCGCCCGAGCCGCCTCCTGCTCGGCGATCATCCGGTCGAGCAGCCGCGAGCGCAGCACCTCGAGCGCCTTGACCTTGTTCTGGAGCTGCGATTTCTGGTCCTGGCACTGGACCACGACGCCGCTCGGAAGGTGCGTCACGCGCACCGCGCTGTCGGTGGTGTTGACGCTCTGGCCGCCCGGCCCCGACGAGCGGAAGACGTCGATCCGGAGGTCCTTCTCCTCGATCTTGACGTCGATCTCCTCCGCCTCCGGCAGGACCGCGACCGTGGCCGCGGAGGTGTGGATGCGGCCGGCCGACTCGGTGGCGGGGACGCGCTGCACGCGGTGCACGCCCGATTCGCTGCGCAGGTCGCCGAACGCGTTGGAGCCCCGGACCGCGAAGATCGCCTCCCTGATCCCGCCCACGTTCCCCGGCGACAAGGAGATGATCTCGACCTTGTGCCCGCGCCGCTCGGCGTACCGGGTGTACATGCGGAACAGGTCGGAGGCAAACAGCGCCGCCTCGTCCCCGCCGGTTCCGGCGCGGATCTCCACGATGGCTTCGCGGTCGTCGAGGGGGTCGCGCGGCGTGAGTAGGTCCAGCAGCTCGGCCTCGAGGCGCGCGATCTCCGGCTCCAGCGCGGCGATCTCCTGCCTGGCCAGCACGGCAAGATCCTGATCGTCGCCGGCCAGGAGCCCGCGGGCGGCCGCCAGCTCCCCGTCGAGCTTCAGCAGGCGCCGGCCGGCGCGGAGGACGGGCGCGAGGCGGGAGTGCTCGCGGCCCAGGGATTGGAGCTTGGATGGATCACGCGCCGTGGCCGGGTCCGCCAGCTCGGCGGCCACCTGCCCGGCGCGTTCGAGCGCGGCCGCGAGGCGGCCGCGCAGGTCAGCTTTCGGCCGGCCTCCGGTACCTAGCACGGAACCGCTCGACGCGGCCCGCGGTGTCCACCAGCTTCTGCTTGCCCGTGAAGAAGGGGTGGCACTTGGCGCAGATTTCGAGGTGAATCGCCTTGGCGGTCGAGCGGGTCTCGAAGCTGTTCCCGCACGCGCACACCACGTTCACCGTCCGGTACTCGGGATGGATGCCAGCTTTCACGGTACGACGTCCTTGCGGTCGAGGTTCGGCGAACAGGCCGCAAATATAACCGGCACCGTCACTTGGCGACAAGCCGCACCCGCTGACGCCATTTGACACATCCCGCGGCGGTCGGTAAACTTGGCCGGATTCGACGACTTATAGCCCATCCCAGGCCCGGATCCATGTCCGCGACCGACGTGCTCAAGAGGGTGCCGCTCTTCGCCGACCTCTCGGCGGCCGACCTGGCCCGTTTCGGCGAGGTCACCCGGGAGCGCGAGTATCCGAAGAACAGCGTGATTCTCTTCGAGGACGACCCGGGAGACGCGCTGTACATCGTATCGACCGGCCAGGTGAAGGTGGTGCTCATCGGCGAGGACGGGCGCGAGGTCATCCTCTCGGTGCTGGGCGACGGGGACTTCTTCGGTGAGATGTCGTTGATCGACGACGAGCCGCGCAGCGCGCACGTGATCGCGATGCGGGACTCGCACCTCCTGGTGCTGCGCCGCGACGACTTCCAGTCCCAGCTCGAGCAGCACCCCAAGGTCGCCCTCGAGCTCCTCCGGGTCCTGGTCCAGCGGTTGCGCCGGGCCGACGAGAAGATCGGGGGCCTGGTGCTCCTGGACGTCAACGGCCGGGTGGCCCAGCTCCTGCTCAACCTGGCAGAAGAGAGCGGCGGGCCGAAGATTACCCGGAAGCTGACGCACCACACGCTCGCACAGATGATCGGCTCGTCGCGGGAAACCGTCTCGCGCGCGATGCGCGAGCTGGTCGAGAGGGGGCTGATCGACGTCAGCCGGCGCGAGATCACGATCAAGGATCACGACGCGCTCCGCGCCCTGGCGGGTGTGCGGGCGTGAGGGCCGTCACGAGGTGTTGGTGACCCCATTCCTTGCCCTGAGCCGCCCCGTGCGCCTACCGTTGGACGGACCGGCATGACCGCCAGCGTGACCTTTTGGGGCACCCGGGGCACGATCCCGACGCCGGGCGCGCAGACGGCCCGCTTCGGCGGCAATACGGCGTGCGTCGAGGTGCGCAACGGAGAGCACCTGGTCATCCTCGACGCGGGCACCGGGATCCGCTGCCTCGGCAAGCGGCTGGTGAGCAACGGCGCGGTGCGGGCGGACCTGGTGCTGTCGCACGCGCACTGGGACCACATCCAGGGGCTGCCCTACTTCGCGCCGCTGTTCGCGAAGGGGAACGTCGTCCGGGTGTGGGGGCCGCAGCAGGGTGACGTGGCCATGGAGACGATCCTGCGGCAGCAGATGCACGCCGCGGTCTTCCCCGTGCCGCTCGACGCGCTGGCCGCGACGCTCGAGGTGCGGCACGTCACGGCCGAGCCGATCGTGACGCCGGGGTGTACCATCACGTCGATCCGGGTGCGCCACCCGGCGAACACGCTGGGCTACCGGCTGGCGGCGGAGGATGGCCGTTCGATCGTCTACGTGACCGACGACGAGCTGGGTCCCGCGGGCGACTACGAAGTCGGGCCGAACTGGCGCAGGCGGTTCGTGGACTTCATCCGCGGGACGGACCTGCTGATCCACGACGCGATGTACACGCCCGAGGAGTACGCCCCCCACGCGGGCTGGGGCCACTCGACGTACGTGGAGGCGGTGGAGTTGGCGCACGAGGCCGGCGTCGAGCGCCTGGCGCTGTTTCATCACGAGCCCGAGCACGGCGACGAGGAGATGGACGCGATCGTCGCCCGCGCGCGCGAAGTCGCGGCGAAGCTCGGTGGTCCGCGCGACGTGTTCGCGGCCGCCGAAGGCGCCACGGTCACCCTGTAGTCCGAAACCCTTGCGGAGGTTGCGCGTTATGAAGCGGTTGGCAACGGGAACCACGGCCCTCGCGGCGGCGCTGCTGCTCGGCGCGCAGCCCGCGACGGGGCAGCAGCAGCGGAACCCCCCAGCGCCGGCCGCGCAGCAGGACTCCCGGCCGGGCATGGCGGTGCTCGATTTCGACATCGGCGCCACCATCGGGCAGGCCCCGGACGACTATCAGGCGCTGCGTCGCGGCCACGCCGCGATGACGATCTCGGAGCTGACGGCGAACCCCGCGGTCCGGGTGGTCGAGCGCGCCCAGCTCCAGCAGATCCTCCAGGAGCAGAACCTCGGCCGCGAGGGGCGGGTCGATCCGAACACGATCGTGTCGATCGGCCGCCTGATCGGCGCCCGGTACATGGTGACCGGGACGATCTTCGACGTGCGCGGCGCCTTCCGCATCGACGCACGCCTGTTCGACGCCGAGACCGGGCAGATCCTGCGTACCCAGCGGGTGAACGGCCGGCTCGACAACGTCTTCGACCTGGTCTCGCAGCTCGCGCAGCAACTGATGCGCGACGCGAACCTCCCGGCGCTCGAGCGGCGGGTGATGGACGAGCACCGCCAGGCCAACCCGGCCCCGCCGACCCAGGCCGTGATGGCGTACTCGCGCGCGGTCCTCTACGCCGATCGCGGCGACACGCAGCGGGCCGTCGAGCAGTACCGCCGGGCGATTCAGGCGTTCCCGCAGTACACCCAGGCGAAGAGCGACTGCAACCGCTTGCAGGCGGGCGCCTGTTCGTGATATGCTGAGGCCGTGACGGCAGTCGTCGCGGCCCTCGGACAACCCTGGGCGCGCCGGCTCTCCGTGCTTGGAGGGCTGGCGCGCTTCGCTTTCCGCGCCGTGCGCGCGGCCGGCCGGCTCTCGCGCACCGGCCGCTTCGTCATGCTGCGCGTGCTGGTCAACCAGATCCGGTTCACCGCGCTCCAGGCGATCGGCCTCGTCGCGCTCCTGTCGGCCATCCTGTCGTTCCTGGTCATCGCCCAGTCGGTGCAGCAGCTCGGCCGGTTCGGCGCGCTCGAGCGGGTCGGCACGATCATGGTCGTGGCGGTGATCCGCGAGCTTGGGCCGCTGCTCACTGCGCTCATCGTGGTCAGCCGCAGCGGCACCGCGATCGCGGCCGAGATGGCCACCAACAAGGTGATGGGCGAGGTCACGGCGCTCGAGGCGATGGGCATCGACCCCTTCATCTACCTGGTGCTGCCGCGCATGCTCGGGGCGATCGTCTCCGTGGGGTGCCTGATGGTGGTGTTCGACTCCGTGGCCCTGTTCGCGGGGTACGTCGGCGCGGCGACCGCCGGGGTCCACTTCAACCGGTACGCCTCGCTGGTGCTGGCGACGCTGTCGGCCAAGGACGTCTGGATCACCGTGGCCAAGGGGATCTGCTTCGGCGCCGCGGTCGCCCTGTTCTGCAGCTACCACGGCCTCGCGGTGACGGCGGGACCGACCGAGATCCCGCAGGCCGTCACGCGCGGCGTGGTGGGCACCATCGTGGCGATCTTCATCATGTCGGCGATCTTCGTGGCGGTGACCGTGTGAACGAGCCCCGCAGCTCGTTCCTCGTCCAGGCTTACGCGTTCGGGGTCGAGGGCGCGGCGCCGCTGGTCTTCGAGGCCCTCGACCTGCGCGACCAACCCGACCATCCCGCGAACCGGTTCACCCTCAGTGTCGAGCCCGGCACCGTCGTGGCGGCCGTCGGCGACGAGGACAGCGGGGTGGGCGACCTCGGGCGGTACGCCATGGGCCTCGCGCAGCCGCTCAAGGGGCGCGCGCTGGTCTTCGGCGCGGCGATCGCCGGCCTGCCCTACTACGACCTGCTGGTGTTCCGGCGCCGCCTCGGCTATCTCCAGCTCGGGGACGGCCTCTTGCAGAACCTCTCGCTGAAGGACAATATCGCCCTGCCGCTGCGCTACGCCTCCGACCACCGCCTCAGCGAGGTCGAGGGGCGGGTCGCGCAGCTGGTCGAGGCGGTGCACCTGGGCGCCGTGGCGCACCTGCGGCCCGCGCAGTCGAACGAAGAGGACCGCCGCCGCGCGGCGCTGGCGCGCGCGCTCGCGCTCGACCCGGAGCTGCTGGTGCTGGAGGCGCCGTTCGACGGGCTGACGGGGCGCGCCGCCATCGACATCCTGGAGCACGCGGCGCGGCGCCTCGATGGCACGCCGCGCACCGTGTTCCTGACGGCCCAGGACCTCCACACCGGCGTGCGGCGGCTGATCACGCGCGTCGTGCGGATCCAGGACGGCCTAGCGCAGGACGAGCCCTCGTGAACATCCAGCGCACCGACCTCTCCGTCGGCATCTTCGTCATCGCCACCGTGGCCATCGTGGTCGTGGCCCTCGTCGCGACCGCCGGCTGGAACGTCCGCCACTTCGACCTGTACATCCGCACCGACGACGCCCGCGACATCGCGCTGGACACGAAGATCTACATGCAGGGCCTCGAGGTCGGGCGCGTCACCGCCATCGCGCCGCGGCCGACGAACCGGCTTGGCCGCCTCGAGTTCATCGTCCGCGCCAAGATGGTCGAGCGCTTCCCCGACGGCACGCCGCTGCGCCTGCCGCGCGCCACCGGCGCCGAGGTCGAGACCGCGCTGCTCGGCGGCTCGACGCTCCAGCTCTCGACCAGCGACTCGATCCCCGGGACGCTCGAGCCGGGCGACACGATCGGGATGCACCGGCGCACCCCGGCCATGGAGGCGTTCGGCGCGCTGGCGACCGACCTCAAGGGCACCATTCAGGACGCGCTCGTGGCGACGACCGCCACGCTGAACTCCGTGAAGCGCCTGGCCGACAGCCTGTCGGCGGCCACCGGCACGGCCCGGCAGTTCGTGACGGGCGTCCGCCCGGGCACGGAGCGGACGCTGAAGGAGCTGGTCGCCAATCTCGAGCGCGTGCGCGCGCTGATCGATACCAACGACGTGCGGGCAGGCACCGTCATCGGCCAGCTCGACTCGACGCTGCGGCAGACCCGGCGCCTCATGGCGTCCGCCGACTCGGCCACGCGCCTCATGACGTCGATGGGCGCCGAGAACCGCCCCGAGATCCGCGCGATCATCGTGAACATGCGGCAGCTCTCGGAGCAGATGCAGTACGTGATGGAGCAGCTCGGCCGCCGGCCGATGCGGATCATCACCGGCGTGAGGATCCCCGACAGCCTCTCGGTGGGCGGGCGCGACACGACGCGGCGGCGGCCCGCGCCCGGCGACACGACGCGCGTCAGCGCCGCACCGGCTGCGCGCGACACGGTGCGCCCGGAGCCTCGGCCGTGAAGTTCGTCCTGCTGCACGGCCCCACCTGGGATCCCGGCGAGGCATGCGCGGCGCTCGACGCCGAGCAGATCGTGCGCAAGAGCATCACCGCGCTCTCCCCCGGCGCGATCGACGAGCGGGCCACGGTGCTGCTGCTCGACGAGACGCTGCGCCGCCTGCTCGGCCCCTCGGGGGTCCGCGCCGCGGCCGACGCCGGCGCGAGCGTGGTCGCCCTCGGCGCACCCGGCGAGCCCGACCTGCCCGCCGACCTGCCCGGCGGCGAGGTGATCTCGGCCTTCCTGCGCCACCCGGCGGGACCGCGCCAGCTGCTTACCGCCCTCAAGGCCGGGTACCGCGAGGCTGCGATGCGCAGCGAGGCGGTGCGCCAACGCGCCGAGCTCGCCGCGCGCTCCAAGGAGATCGCGGAGCTGACGCGGATCGGCATCGCGCTCAGCACCGAGCGCAACTATGACGTGCTGCTGGACCTGATCCTCACCCAGTCGCGCCAGATCACCCAGTCCGACGGCGGCTCGCTCTACCTCGTCGAGGGGCGCGACACGCCGAACCCCAAGCTGCGCTTCAAGCTCATCCAGAGCGACACGCTCCAGGGCGTGGGCTTCGTCGAGTTCACGATGCCGCTCGACCACGCAAGCCAGGCGGGCTACGTCTGCTCGACCGGCGAGCCGCTGGTGATTGACGACGTGTACTTCCTGGCCCCCGACGTCGAGTACTCGTTCAACCGCAGCGTCGACGAGCGGAACCGGTACCGGTCGAAGTCCATGCTCACGGTGCCGATGAAGAACCACCGGGACGAGGTGATCGGCGCGCTGCAGCTCATCAACCGCAAGCGCGACCCGAACGTCAAGCTCACCTCGCCGGAGCTCGTCGCGGAGCAGGTGATCCCGTACTCGCGGCGGACCGTCGAGATCGTGTCGGCGTTGGCGGGCCAGGCGGCGGTGTCCATCGAGAACAGCCTGCTGTACGAGAGCATCGAGCGGCTATTCGAGGGGTTCGTCAACGCCGCCGTGCACGCGATCGAGCAGCGCGACCCGACCACCTTCGGCCACTCGGGCCGCGTCGCCACGATGACCGTCGGACTCGCCGAAGTGGTGGACCGCTCCGGCGACGGCCCGTACCGCCACGTCAACTTCTCGCGCCAGCAGATCAAGGAGATCCGCTACGCCGGGCTGCTGCACGACTTCGGCAAGGTCGGCGTGCGCGAGCAGGTGCTGGTGAAGGCGAAGAAGCTCTACCCGCCCGACCTCTCGCTGATCAGGAGCCGCTACGCGTTCATCAAGCGCTCGGCCGAGGCGGAGTACCACCGCCGGCGCGCCGACTACCTCGCCGAGCGCGGCCGCGCGGGCTACGACGAGTTCCTCGCGCAGCTCGACGCGGCGCACCGCAAGGAGATGGAAGGCCTCGAGAGTTTCCTCAAGACGGTGCTGACGGCCAACGAGCCGTCGCTCCTGCCGGAGGGGAGCTTCGAGGAGCTGCTGGGCCTCGCCGAGCGGACCTTCGCCGACGTCGAGGGCCACGAGCAGCACCTCCTCTCGGACGACGAGGTGCGCTACCTCACGATCCGCAAGGGAAGCCTCGACGAGGCCGAGCGGCTCGAGATCGAGAGCCACGTCACCCACACCTACCGGTTCCTGCTCCAGATCCCCTGGACCAAGGAGCTGTCGCAGATCCCGCTGATCGCCTACGGGCACCACGAGCAGCTCAACGGCTCGGGGTACCCGCGGAAGGTCGGTGCGCCCGACATCCCCATCCAGACGCGCATGATGACGGTCAGCGACATCTTCGACGCGCTGACGGCCGCCGACCGCCCCTACAAGCGCGCCGTGCCGCTCCAGCGCGCCATCGACATCATGGCGGCCGAGGTCAAGGACGGGATGCTCGACGCCGAGCTGTTCCGCCTGTTCGTCGACGGGAAGGTCTTCGAGAAACTCGCCGGGTGACCGGGGCATGGTGAGCGGAGCCGCCGCGCCGCGGGGCTGGAGCCGGCCGTGAGGGAGCTGCACGACATCGTCGCCGCGACCGGGCGTGTCTCCGCCGGCGGGACAGCCGTCCTCGCGACCCTGATGAAGGTCGCGGGCACGGCGTACCGCGGGCCGGGGGCGCGCATGGCGGTG
>ERZ1292640.2321-Hain-H43-02um-R1-2321-length-15259-cov-7_pt1 | contig 15259 bp, 6 predicted proteins | sample MGYA00564404_ERZ1292640 | MGnify/ENA primary metagenome ERZ1292640 (study PRJEB36523, sample SAMEA6512636) | groundwater metagenome | collected 2019-01-08 | study: AquaDiva: Metagenomics assemblies of 32 groundwater samples
AGCGGATGGACGCCGAGCGAATCATGGAGGGCCGCAGCGCCTTCCTGGCCGCCACCCACCGGCACATCTGGTCCGAGGTCCATCGCGATCTGCCCATTCTGCGTGCTGCGACGGGCCAAAGCGCGGGGATCATCGGGGCTGCGATTGCCGCCTCGAGGCAGTTGAAGACTGAAGGATGGTGGAGCCGAGGGGATTCGAACCCCTGACCCCCACAATGCCATTGTGGTGCTCTACCAACTGAGCTACGACCCCAGCCAAGTGGGTGCAATGTAGGATGCACGCACAGTTTGTCAAACCTTTTGCCGTTTGCCTTTGCCGTTTGCTTTCTGCCGTTGCTGCTCGATGGCGTGACGGGCGGCCGGAAATTCGAGGAGAGAATGCCCCGAAGCAAGTCTTCGTGCTTTGCGCCCCTGAACCCGTGCAGGGCGGTAGGGCGCGTCACTCCGTGCGCGCTTTCCGGGTACCAGGCTCGATCTTGCGGCCGTGCCTGCCGGGAGGCAGGCGCGCACGGAGTGACGCGTCCTACCTGGAAGTTCATAGGCAGGTTCATGGAGAGGAATTCCAGAACTTGGGCCACGGTTGAGGATGGGGGAAGGGATCGGGAACCGATCGGCTTGCGGCCCTGATCCCGTATTACGGCCGCGAATTGATCACGGGATGTTTCCCAGCACGCGTTTCAGGGTCTCCAGCAACTTCTCGGCACTGAACGGTTTGCTGAGGAAGGTGACGTTTTTTGTCAGGATTTGCTCTTTGATCTTGTCGCTTTGCATCAAGCCGCTGACCGCGACAAAGGGCACGTGCGGCAACAGGTTATGAATAGTGCTGATGGTGGAGGGCCCATCCATAATGGGCATCATCATATCAATCACCACGGCGGTGATTCTCTCCTTCTGCTGCAGACAGATGGAAACGGCTTCCGCACCATGAATCGCTGTCACCACCTTGTAGCCCTGATCGGTTAAAATGACCTTGATCATGTCGCGGATGGCTTGTTCATCATCCACCACCAAGACCAACTCGCCTTCTCCTCGCCACAATTCCGGTGTTAATGAGGTTTTCTGCGGGATCGATGTCGTAGTGGCAGCGGGCAGATAAACACTAAAAGTTGTTCCCTGGCCCACTTCGCTTTTAAGATGCAGGAAACCCTGGTGTGCTTTGACGATACTGAACACAGTGGAAAGACCCAGGCCGGTTCCTTTTCCCACTTCTTTGGTCGTAAAAAAGGGCTCAAAAACCCGGTCGATGATCTCCGGCGGTATGCCGGTTCCGGTATCGGAGACGACCAAGAGCACGTAGGAGCCAGGCTTGGCGCCGGGCATCAACTGGGCCGCCTGCTCTGTGAGAGCGGCCGTTTCGGCGCAGACGAGGATGTCGCCGCCCGCCGGCATGGCATCGCGCGCGTTGAGGAGCAGATTGAGAAGGACCTGGTGCAGTTGCGTGGGGTCGCCCAGCACCAACGGGAGATTGCGCTCGATCTGCGAAGCCACGCGAACGGATTTGGGGAAAGTTTCGCAGGTGATTTTTTCCAGTTCTTTGATCAGGTGGCTCAATTGCAATGCCACTTTCTCGCCGGCCTGTCCCCGGGCAAAAGTCAGGACTTGTTTCACCAGATCGGCGCCGCGTTTGGCGCTGTTCTCGACTGCTTCCAGAATCGCCAAGGTGTGCCGATCGAGCGGTTTCATGCGGAGCATTTGGGCCCCCATAATGACCGGTGTGAGCATGTTGTTCAGGTCATGGGCAATGCCGCCCGCCAGAGTGCCAATGCTTTCCATTCGTTGCGCGCGCAAGAACTGAGCTTCCAGCGTTTTCTTTTCGGTGATGTCACTATTGATGACCAGAATGTCTTTGGGCTGGCCAGCCTGATCGCGAACCAATGTCCACCGGCTTTCGACAATGATGCCGCGGCCGGCTCTGGTCTTTTGGCGCAATTCCCCGCGCCATTCTCCATGTTCCAGGACGGCTTGCCGGGCTTCCGGCAATTTTGATGTGTCACCGTTGAAGAGCAGCTCCTCCAGGTTTTGCTGTCTGATTTCCTCGCGCGTCCAACCATAGAGGCCTTCGGCACCCTTATTCCAATAGGAAGCACGCCAGGCCAAATCGTGCATCATGATCGCATCCTGTGCTTGGTCAAGCAGGGCCGCCTGTTCATGAATCTGCCTTTCTGCTTGCTGCCGTTCCTGTTCCATCTTTCTTTTCTGCACATACCAATCGACCGAGCGAAAGAGCACATGCCAAAAATGCGCGACCGGAATTTGCGCCACCGAAACGATCATCCAAGGAAACCACAGTTTCTGATGCTCGAACAAATAAATCGAGGCCAGGGTGATGGCCAGTGCGCCCAATAAGGCGACCCCGGCGGCGGGAAGGGGGCGGAGGTAGGAAAGGCCAAATCCAAATAGGAGGCCCACCCCGAGCAGAATAGCCCATTCTGCGGCGGGCGATAACCGGTTCAGCCAGTCGCCACGCAGAAGATTCAGCAAGAGCGTCGCATGCACTTCCACGGCGGGCATGAACAGAAACCGCTCGTGCCACGTGGAATAGGAACTGCGAAACTCGTCTCTTTTCTCGATAAATGAGCCCGTAACGGGACGAGCGCCAATAAAGACCACCTTGTTTTGAAAAAAGCCCGGTTTCACTCCCTGGTCAAGGAGCGCCTGGCTGTAACTCACGTGCGGAATCGTCTCCGGGCGGCCGTAATAGTTGACCCATCGTTCCTTGCTTCTTTCTCGCCATTCCTGGCCAGTGGATTGCGCGATGCCAACACCAAGGCATTGCGCCACTTGCCAGCTTAAACTGGGGATCTCGTCACGATAGCCATGGAAATGCTCGCGCACGATGAAGTCAGGATCCGGACGCAGTTGCGCTTGTCCCCAACCCGCCGCCGCCTTCAGAAACAAGTCATAGGGCGGCTCTAAAGTGTTCGAGGCAATGACAAGCTGTTCGTTGCCCACAGGACTGGAAGGCGGGTTATCTCCCGCCAGTATCACTTTGCCCTGTGCCTGCATGGCTCGCGCCAAAGCCGCGTCCGCTTGGGCATCCGGACCGGGGCCGGCAAAGAGAATGTCAAATACGACCGCCCGAGCTCCGGCTTTCGTCAACCGCTCCAGCAGTTCCGCATGGAGAGACCGCGCCCAGGCTTTATCCGTGGGCTGCTGGAGAGCCGCATGAGACTCCGCGTCCATGTAAACAATGACGATTTCGGAGCTCTCCAGTTCTGTCTTTTGGAACGATGCCAAATCGAACGACCAATCATAGCTGGCACGAGTCAAAGTCCGCCCGAGGCGAAAATTGCCGTTGAGAAGAAAGAAGCCGATGCTCAGCGTTAACAACGCTCCCACCACGCCGGCAAGCTGGCTTCGGTCCAAATGTAAGTTCAGCTTCACTGGGTTTCGGCTGGCGATGATTCAGGTTGACTGGAAGGTTGAGCCAGGCGTTTGCTTCATCCGGGGCTGACTAAAAGTTGAGTTTAAGACTGGCCGTTAGAGTTCGTTCCCTTGGCAATTCCGCATGCAGATTGAGCGGGTTCAGCAGGTAATCCCGGCCGGTCAGGTTCAACAGACCCAATCGGATTTCCGCCAACCGTCGGGGAAACCGATACCCGACAAAGAAATGGTGCTGCCAAAAACTGTCACCGGGAAGGCCCGGGTTGTACCCCTGGTTGCTTTGCGCAGTCCAATGCGATTGAACCTGGCTGAAAAAACCGCCGGGATGATTGTAGATGAGGAAAAGGTTCAACTGCTGCAAGGTGGCGGTATTGTCTTGATTGAAGGAGGAAAGCCCGATCACGCCCGGGGGAACATCAATGAAACGCCCCGTCAGGCGGGCTTCGCTGAGCCGATAGCGCGCTCCGAGCGACCACTCCTTGCCGAGCAATTGATTCAAGGTGAACACGATTGATTTTTCCTCGAAGTCCAGAGATTGGCGCGTACTCGAGGGGGTGTCGGCCAGCGGCAACCCCCCGGCGAAGTTCGTCATCACGCCCAGCGTTCTTTGACCCTCGGAACTGAGCAGCTCGGCTTCAACTCCCGCGTAAGTCCGGCTCTGAAAAGCGTGGTCAACCCCGGCCGACCAGGTTTCAAATTCAGCTCCGGGCAACAAGCCTACAGCCGATTCGGGCAGAATGCTGCGGAACGCTTGGTTAAAACCGGCCACCTGCGTCGGCTCGAGCCGGATGCTGTTGTCATAGAAAAGCCCGCCCAAGGATTGCGTGTAGAGCGCGCGGAACGTGGTGTTCTTTCCAGGCGCATAAAGGAGTCCGGCCTTGGGAGAAATTTGATCCTTCTCCTCCTCTCCACCGGTGAGCGGCGGCACATCGAGATTGCGCGGAAACCGCAAGCGGTCGTAGCCCAGGCCCGTGCTCAACCGCAGCGCCTCCAGGATTTGCCATTGATGATACGCATAAAAGTCGAGGCGCTCCAACGGCGCGCTCAAATCCTGCGCAAACGAGTTTGGCCGAGTGCTGCCGTCCGGCAAGTGAAACACCGTCGTGGCGCGCGCCAGTTCCGAAAACGCGTCCACGGTCCCGGCTTGATAGCGTCCGCCCAGAATCAAGGTTTGGCTTGGACTTTGCCAGAGCTGCTGCAGTTCGGTGGAATACGCTTCAAACGAACGCCGGTACCGCGATTTAAAATTCGGCAAGGGCGGCGGGGTCGTTTGGATCACGAGCGGGCGCAAGAAGAGAAGTTTCGGAGCCGGATCTTGCAGGTCCAATGTATCCTCCAGACGGCCGCCTAAGAACAGAGTGTGGCTGCCCGGATTCCATTCATGATGCACTCCGAGAAAAAGGTTGGGCTCCTGCTTTTCGATCGCTCGCAGGCCGAGACTGGGGGACGGCACGTTGGCTATGGCGCCATGCTGATTGTAATATTGGCGCACATCGCCGCTTTCGCCGTTGTAATAAAGCGCCTGAAAATAAACGCTATCCTGAGGGCCTACCTGCTGTTTGAATTGTGCAGACAGGTTTAATTGATCAAGGTCGTTATTGGGCCGGTGTCCATTTTGACGCAGATAATAACTATCGAGCGCGTAGCTGGTGTTGCCAAAGGTGCCATAGTGCGCGCCGGATTGAATCCAGTCGCCGCTGCTGAAATACTCCGTGGAGGAACTGACGCCCAGGCGGTCCGTGGCAAAGAGCCGCCCGTAATCCTGCTGCGAAATATTTTGCGACAAATTGCCCCCGCCGACGGGGGCGAGCAAATTGGCCATGAGCAATTCGCTGATCCGGGTTGTTTCATAGCGCAGGTTGATCTGCTTCGGATCGCGCAGCGCGTCATAACTTTCGGCCAGGAACAGGTGCGCCGAATGATTCGCGTAATCATAGCTCACCGCCCGGGCCGCTTCCCGCACGCTCACATCAAAGAGGCCGGCGTCTTTGTAGAGCGATGCTAAATTGGCGCTGCGCACCGCGCGGTCTTGATCCAGCAGGAGCTGGGAGCGATATAAACGGCGATTATCATTGAGCTCGCGGGATTTTTCCAGGTCGTGAATGGCTTCGTTGATGCGGTTTCTTTGCTGGTTGAAGAGCGCGGAGTAAAGCCAGGCGGTGGGATCATTCGGATCAAGTTTCCTGGCCAGGGCCAGTTCCTTCTCCGCCAATTGATCCTGCCGCGTGCTGACAAACGCCTTGCCCAGGTAACTGCGCAGCAGGCCCCGTTGCGGCTCCAGCGCGGCTGCGACCTGCAAATCCTTCCGGCCTTCCTCAGTCTCTCCTTGCTGAATACGACACAAACCGCGGCCCAGCCAGGCATGGCCTAAAGCCCCGTCCACGGCCAGCGCCTGATCGAACCAACCCAGCGCCTCTTTGGTCCGGTTGCGGGCGCTCAGGAAAAAGCCTTTCAAGGCCAAGGCCTGCGGGTTGCGCGGAGCCAACTGCAAGCCCTTTTCTAGCGCGCTCAGGGCCTCGGTGGTCCGCCCAAAACCAAATTCCAGTTCGGCCAGCCGCACCCAGCCGAAACCAAAAGAGGGAGACCGGGCGACGGCGGCGCGCGCTGCCTTTAGCGCCTCCTCCAATCGAGATCGCGACTGCAAATAATACGATTCAGCCAGCCATTCGCTCGCCAAAGAGGGCGGCGCCGCGCGCGTCCAGGGTTGGAATTGCACGGCCGCGACGGTTTCCTGCAAAGCGTCGGCCAACGGCGAAGCGGCGGCTAAACCGGCCAGCAGGCCGCGCGCTTTTTCGACGTGCCCGACACTCAACTGCAAGGCGGCGGCAAAAGTGCGCGCCGCATCCGAAGCCGGCGGTTGGTCCTCGGGGAATTCAGCCAGGGCCAAGAGCAACTCTCCGGAGCGATATGCGGCCAGCGCCTGGCGATAGTGCTCCTTTTCGGCGTCGCTCAGATTCAGTTCCTCGGCATGGAGAACACCCGGATAGTACAGGCACCATTGAATGATGTTCAGTGCGTTCAGGAGCGCGGTTTTCGTCGGCCCGCGGCCGCGTTCCACGTTCCCGAGTTCGCCGCTGTGCAGAGTAATTTGTCCCAGGTCATTGCGCAGCTCCACTTCGCCTTCGAGCAGGGCGAGGAGGGTGAGGCCGTTCTCCCCCGCCTGCAGTTGGAATTCGGTGCCGCGGATCGCTCCGCTGGCCGTCGGGGTGCTGAATTCGACATCGGCCGGTTTTTCGCGGCTGAAAAAGTAAACCGAGCCGTTCTTCAGATCGAGCAACGGCTTTTTGTCAGCGGTTCGCGGCGGGAAAATTTGCAGCGTGGTCAGCTCACGGATGCGCAGCACGCTTTGATCGGAGAGCCGCACCATGGCGCGGCTGTCTTGGCCCGTTCTGAGGCGATCGCCCCAGTGCAGATATTCATTGATCCTGGCCCGGTGCCAATCCAAGGAGCCGGCCAACGCAACCTCCACCGTTTTGCCTTCGGTCGTCAGGATTTGACTCGGCGCCACGGCGGGCACCGCCGTGGGCTGGCCTTGTGCCGCCCAGGATCCGGCCCCGAAGACGAAACCGACAAGAACGCTTTCAAGAAATTTGCGGTGCAAACGAAAACCGCGTCGGCGAGTGCAAATTCCGAATGGATGGATCACCTGAGAATGTGGCTTTTCTTGGATTCCGCTAATAGGTGCCTGCGCTGGAATTCGTCACGTAAACTATGACAGTCGTCACGGCAGTGCCGCCAACGCCGTCGCTGATCGTGTAGGTGAACCAATCCGTCGAGTTCGCGTACGAACCGGTCGGCGGATAATAGATGACGTAAGAACCGCTCTTTTTCACCGTTCCCTTGTTGTAACTGCTGCTGGCCACGGACGACAAAGTGATGGGTTCGCCGTCCACATCGTAGTCGTTGCCGAGCAAAGTTGAGACAGCAAAGCTGAAGGAAGAGTTCGGATTCCGATAACCATAATCGGATCGGCCCGTGGGGTTGTGATTGACATGGGTGACGGCCAACGTAAAGCTGCTGGTCGCGGACGCTCCGCCGCCATCCCTCGCCACGATCCAAATGGTGCCCCCCCCCGTAATGATAGATGGCCGGCTTGACCGTGACCGTGCGCGACGCGCCGCTGCCGCCAAAGGAAAAGCTGGAGGCGGGCACCAAATCCGGATTGGAAGAATAGCCCGCGACCGTCACTGAACCGGCGGGCGTCTCGCGATCGCCCACCGTAAAGCCGAGGGCGGCAGTGGATCGATCTTCCGGGATCGTTTGATTGGCGATGCTGGAAATGGTCGGATAAACATTCAGGTTATAATTCAAGTAAGCGATGCCGGTGGCGCCGCTCACTCCATCGACGACGATGTAGTAAATCTGCCCGGAAGTGGCCGGAAATACCACCGCGCTCGTCTTGCCGTTCGACCCGCTGTTGTTGTCGCAAGCCACAGGAATCAAGCTCGCATAGCCTAAGCCGCGCCCGTCATCGATATACACAGCCAAAACCGTATCGAACGTGCTCCCGTCCGTGTTAACCGAGAAAAGGCCCGAAGCAGGCGCTTGATAACTAAACCAATAGGATGAACCGCCGACAATGTTGCAATGATTCGGTTCGCCCACATCTTTGCCGGGCGCGTTATTGAAGATTTGCGAGCCGCTGTAGCCCGCCACGGGAGCAATCACGGCCAGCTTGATCAGGCCCCGCGGCAAGGCCCCCCGCCAGGGCCGGACCGCCTGCAGCGGTTGAACTGGTTGCATTGCGAAACTCGCAATTCCGGACGCCACCGCGTCGTCCTGTTTATTTCGAGCCAAAGCATGCCTGAAGCCCTCGCTGTTGATCTGGAGTTCAACCGGCACGGTCGCCAGGATCACCTCGCCGTTATTCAATCGGACTGAATACCGGCCGAGGTCTGTATCTTGAACGTTGTTTAAGGCCAAGAAAGGCTCCGTCGCGCCGAGGACCGGTTGATCCAGACGATACCATTGGAGGTCCACCGGAACCGAACTCCGATAGTCCACAGACAAAACGGCCGTTCCTCCCCAATTGACGGTCGTATGTTGGGGCGCCCGCGTAATTTCGGGCATGGGCCACTGCGTCCGAAGCAAACTCCAATTCAACACCACCGGCCCCGTGTCTTTGGAAAAAGAATCAATGGCGATTTCATATTCCATCCCGGCGGTCGCATTGAACATAACCCGGCTGGTATGATACCCGCCAGTATCATCATCACTGGCGACGCGAGTGAGCGCGCTGACGGCTTGCCCGGTATAGACCGCCAGCAGGCTGTCAAAGCAAGTGCCATCGGTCGAGAAGGTCGCCACCCCGCTGACCGGAGCTACCCAAGCCAGCCATAAAGATCTGTTGCCTTTCTTGTCGTCGTGCACGGGCTCGCCTATTTCCCGAGTGGCTTTGTCGTTGTTGCCGCGCCCGGCCCCTCCCATGGTGGAGACAATCCCACGAGACACAAAATTGTCTGCAAAAGGCAGGATCGGCGCATCCACAATCAGGTCAGCGCTGTCGCTGTCCAAAGCCACCCAATCGTTGTAAACCGTCACCGCGAACGTACCGCCATCGGCCGGCTTCACATTTTCGAGCACCAGAGTGGCATCGGTCGCGCCTGGAATGTGGTCTCCATTCAAAGACCAGAGATAATGCAGGTTGGGGCCCTGTGCCCCGGCGCTGAGGACGACGGTACTGCCAGCCGTAACAAGCTGGCTGAGAGGTTGTTGCGTGATTCCTAAAACTGTGAGTGTGGCCGGGTCACTGTATAGCTCGCCGGTGCCATTATTAATTCTCACGGTGTAAATGCCGGCATCGGATAACTGCACCTGGCCGATATTATACTCGCTGGAATTTGCGCCGGGGATAGGTTGGCCATCATGGTACCATTGATAACTCGCGGTCCCGACATTCGCCACCACTACAAATTTCGCATGCGAAACGAGACCTCCTCTGTGAGTCCAATATGCTACCACATTAGTGCTTTGCGGTTGCTGGATAAAGACCGGCTCAAATTGCAGAGTCGCAATCTCACTGACTACTTCGCCGTACGGATTGGAGACGACGACAGAATAATCTCCCGCCTGTGTTGGCACGGCATTGGCCAGCACCAGCTTGTTGGCGGTGGCGCCCGGAATGGGCACACCCTTGAACAGCCACTGGTATTTGAGAGTGCTAGCGCCACTGGCTGTAACCGCAAAAGTTGCCTGGGACAATGCTTTCACCACCATGCTTTGTGGTTGAGCCGTGATGAGCAAGGGGCGGACATTCACGACTGCGCTGTCACTGATTGCGGTGCCGTAAGGATTCAAGACCACGACTGAATACGCGCCTGACTGTGACGTGGTCACGTTCCTCAAAGCCAGTTGATTGGCATTTGCGCCTACAATTGGGACACCATTGAACAGCCATTGATAAACAATCGGGCTGGCTCCGCTCACTGTCACACTGAGAGTGACGCTGGCTCCGCCTAACAGCTCGCAGCTCTTGGGCTGGCCGGTAATGACAAACGGCTGAACGTCCAGGATGGCGTCAGCGCTGACCACCTCCCCCTCAAGATTAGCGACGGTCACTGAGTAAGCGCCAGCTTGCGCTGGCTTCACCGCTTTGAGCGTCAATTGATTGGCGGTGGCGCCAACGACGGGCACACCGTTGAATCGCCACAGGTACAGGAGCGGAGCAGATCCGGTTGCGGAAACCTTCAGTGTGTAATCCTTCAGCGCCAGGACAGTCGCCCCCTGCGGCTGTGCGGTGATCAGTGGCGGAGCGGCCAGCACTGCGACGACCTGGGCCGCAAAGAGCAGGGTACTCACCAACGCCAGAAGAGACCTATTTCCTAACTTCATAGGCTTGTTCCTTTCGGGTAAAAAGCAGGCAGACAAGACTCATCATTCAATTCTCGGCGGTCCGAAGCATACAAAACCGGTCGCTTATCGGCAGGATGGCGGTGAAACTTTAGAAAAGAATTCTGCGCAGCCATGTTTTCCGCTCTTAGTTTTCTTCCGCTCCAATCCGATAATTGAACCAGGCCGGCCAATCCCGCACAGGGGGGCTGCACTTGACCAAGCGGCCAGGACCGTCGCTGTTTGCATTTCTGTTTTACGCTGTTCACTTGAATCGTGCATAAGGGGATAGCACTTGAAATGCCAGCAACGCCCAATGTCTTCCCGTAACCAAAGAAGCCGTTTCCATTTTCATGTCCTCTCACAGAAACCGAGGCTTTTTGCTTTTCATGAAGAGTTGGATGTGCCTACAATTGAGTGGCGCTTGGTGCGAATGGTCCGGCGCAACGGTCCGTTTTCGGACCGGCAAACGACCGCAGTGGTCCGAAACAGGACACTCGAAATGAGCAAACCTCGAAATCAGTTTTTCAACTGTTTGATCTTGGAGGATGACTTATGCTGTGCGCAATTGATCGCCAAGGTCGTAGAGCTTGATGGAGGCAAGACCGTCATCTGCGAATCTATCCAGAGCGCCCGCGAGACAATCGACGATCAAGAATTCGACCTGTTGGTTTTGGACCACAGCCTGCCGGACGGTTTAGGCAGCAATTTCTTTTATGAAACTCGAGAGCGAGGAATGGTCGTGCCGACCATTATGTTGACGGGTCATCCGGACATACCGACCGCGGTGGAACTCACCCGCAGTGGACTGTTCGATTATCTTGTGAAACCGTTTGACGTGAAGACGTTTCATGAGGTCATGCGCCGGGCCATTGCAGGTGTTAGCCAGGCCAGAACAGATAGGAAGGTTTTGGATTTCCTGGGGCGCTCCCCTGCCACAGAAGAGGTCCGCCGCCTCATCTTTCAAGCCGCCGCGAATCCCAGCGCGACCGTTCTGCTGACCGGAGAAACAGGCGTGGGAAAAGATCTGGCCGCGCGCGTGATCCACGAATTAACCCTGCTAAACAAGTCCACTGCGCCGCCTTTGATCTCACTCAACTGCTCCACTTTGCCCAGCGAGATGTTCGAAGCCGAATTGTTTGGCGCCGAAAAAGGGGCTTACACGGGCGCGCACCAGCAACGAACCGGCTTGGTAGAGGCGGCCCAAGATGGAACTTTGTTTCTGGACGAAATCGCCGACGTTCCGTTCTCATTGCAGGCCAAGCTGCTGCAGTTTCTGGAAACGCGAGATTATCGCCGTTTGGGCAGCACGCAACCACGCCACTTTGAAGGGAGACTGATTGCCGCTACGAACAAGCCCCTCGAGGAAGAGGTTAAACAAGGCCGGTTCCGAGCAGATTTGTGGTATCGCCTGGATGTCTTCACCATCCACTTGCCCCCCCCCTCAGGGATCGCATGGAGGACCTGGAATGCCTCTCTGAGTTCCTCTTGGGTAAATTGGCCCAAAAGTTTGGGCGAACCAAACCGAACGTGAAACCAGACGACTGGAGAGTCTTGGAGGCTTACGATTTTCCCGGCAATGTGCGCGAGTTGCGCAATCTCCTGGAGCGCTCGCTCTTGCAGACTCCTCCGGAAGGGAATTGGCTGGAGATGGATCGCGCCTGGCTGAGAAAAATGCGCCTGACGGCGCCTCCTCTCTCGGTGGGCCCAAGCGAAGCTCCTGATCACCCTTTGTCTCTGCTCGAGGATCAAGAATACCTGCTGATTCAAAAGGTCTTAAAAGAAGAAAATGGCGTCATTCGGCGAGCAGCCGCCAAATTGGGTATCTCCAATCAATCGCTGTTGCGCCGTTTGGAAAAATGGCCGCAGTTGCGGCCTCACCCCGGGCCATAGCCAAACACGATTTCTCGTCAGCGGAAGGGAGAAAAATCTCTCTCCGATTTCCAGGGATTTCCTGTATGCTGTGGTCCCGATATGCAAAACCCGGCGTGGCGAAAAGCCTTGAGCGGCTGTGCTGATCCGCAGCGCGCCCGGCATTTCTTGGATCAGTTCAAATCCACCCCCGCCGGGCCGCGCCTGAAAACAGCCTCGCCGGAACAAGCCCGCGTTCTGACCGCGCTGTTCAGCGGCTCCCAGGCGCTGAGTGAGTCGTTGATCGCCCACCCGGAATGGCTGGCCAGCACCCTGGAAACGGAACTCTTGCAGCATCCACGACAGGAACAAGGCTTGCGCCGTGAAGTCAACGCCTGGCTGGAGCCGCTGGTGAGGTCGGGTGATTGCAGCACCGCGTTTGCCAAGCTGCGCGCCTTCAAGCAACGAGAGATGTTGCGCATCGCGGCCCGGGACCTGGCCCGGTTGGGAGACGTGAGCGAGATCACCCGCGAGATTTCCAACGTGGCCGATCTCTGCCTGCAAACCGTCTGCCAGCTCTGCAACCTGCAACTGACCGGACGCCTGGGAAAACCGTATCACCAGGACCTGAGCGGCAACTGGCAACCCACCGGATTTTGCGTGTTGGGCCTGGGAAAGCTGGGTGGCCAGGAATTGAATTACAGCTCCGATGTGGATGTGATTTTCCTCTATAGCGCGGAAGGTTTCCTGTTCAAAAGTCCGCCGCGCAAATCCGACCTCGCCGGGCGCGGCCTGGCCAATCATCAATTCTTTAAGCAACTGTCGGAAGCCATTATTGCCGAACTAACGCGCCTCACGCCGGAAGGAACCCTTTATCGCATCGATCTTCGGCTGCGGCCTGAAGGCAAAGGCGGCCCCTTGGCGCGCTCCCTCGCCAGTTGCGAGAATTACTATGCCCAATGGGGCCAGACCTGGGAGCGGATGATGCTGATCAAAGCCCGGGGCGTGGCGGGCGACCCGGCCCTGGCGGCGGAGTTCCTGGAGATGATCCAGCCGTTCCGCTATCCGCGGTCCATGGGAGACCAAGCCTCCCGGGAAGTGGCCCTCATGAAACAGCGCATCGAAAGCGAAGTGGTCAAGGCCGGCGAGATCGATCGCAACGTCAAGCTCGGCCGCGGCGGCATTCGCGAAGTGGAGTTCATCGTCCAGACTCTGCAAGTTTTGCACGCGGGCCGCCTTCCGTTTTTGCAGGAGGCCCAAACGCTGCCGGCGCTCAAGAAACTGGTCAATTACCAGCTTTTGCCGGCCGCCGAAGCCGGCGCGCTGGCGGAAGCGTACTGTTTTCTGCGTGAGATCGAGCATCGGCTGCAAATGGAAGATGATCGCCAAACCCACACCATTCCCACCGACCGCAAGGCGCGGGAACGGCTGGCGGCGTTGATGGGCTTTTCCAGTCTGGCTGCTTTTGAAAAAGTGCTGCTCGAGCATACCGGCAACGTCCGCCGGGTTTTTGACAAACTCATCAAAATCGAACCGGAAAAACCGAGTGACGCTTTGCCGCCGGACTTTGACGGGATGGAAGCGGAATGGAAAAGGATTTTGGCCGGCCATGCGTTCATTGATCCGGAAAAATCCTGCCGGCTGCTGAAATCATTTGTACAAGGTCCTGGCTACGGCCATACTTCGGCCCGCACGGCCTCGGCCGCCTTTCAATTGGTGGCCAAGATGCTCTCACTCTGCCGCCAAACCGCCCCCGGCAAACCGAACCCAGCCGTGTTTTTGTCCGACCCGGACCGGGTGCTGGCGCGGCTGGACAGTTTCGTCACGGTCTATGGCGCCCGGGCCATGCTTTATGAAGCCTGGAGCGCGAATCCTTCCTTGTTCCAACTGTTGCTGCTCCTGTTCGATCGCTCCGAGTTTCTGGCCGAAGTGGCCATTCGCACCCCCGACCTGGTGGACGAACTGGAATTGAGCGGGCAATTGCGCCGGCGCAAAAACGCCGAAATCATCCTGGCCGACTTGCGGCACGGGCTGGCCGATGAAGACCAGCACCTCTGGCTGCGGCGTTATCATGAGGCTGAACTGATGCGGATCGCCTTGCGCGACATTCTTGACCTGGAGGACGCGGTGCAAACTCAGGACGAGCTGACCGCGCTGGCCGACGCCTGCTTGCGCTACGCCCTGGAGGTCGTGCTCAGGCAAAACAAATTGAAAGCGCCGCCCTTCGCCATCATCGGCCTGGGCAAACTCGGCGGCCAGGAATTGATTTACGGTTCCGACCTCGACATCATTTTCGTGGCTGACGACAAAACGCGGAATCTGCCCAAAGTCCAGCAACTGGCGGTGCAATTCATGGACTTGCTCTCGCGCCGGACCGAGAAAGGCGTGGTATTTGCCACCGACTCGCGCTTGCGGCCTGATGGCGAAAAGGGATTGCTCGTCAATACGCTGGGCGCTTACGAAGAGTACTACCGCCGCCGGGCCATGCTGTGGGAGATTCAGTCGCTCACGCGCGCCCGCCCTATCGCCGGCGACAGCAGAGTGGGAGGGCAATTCCAAAAGCTCGCGCAAACACTCACCAATTTTAAGCAAACCAGTTTGCCCCTCGAAGCCTGCGCGCCACAATGGAAAGAGCAAATCCATCAGATGCGCCTGCGCATCGAGAAAGAACGGACCCCGGCCGGCAAACATTCCTTGGCGATTAAGACCGGCGCAGGCGGATTGGTGGACGCCGAGTTTATTGCGCAGACACTCTGCCTGGCGGGCGGCTTTTACGAGCCAAACACTTTGCGAGCACTCGAACGCGCCAGCGGCAGCGAGCTGCTCCCCTCGTCCGATGGCGTATTATTGATGGAGAATTACCGGAAAATCATGGCCATCGAACGCATCTTGCGCCGCTGGAGCTTCGAGTCCGAATCCGTTCTGCCCGACGATCCAGCGCCGTTTTACCGCGTGTCCGTCCGCTGCGGATTTGCCGACAGCGATTCTTTCATGCAAGCCGTGGCCGGCTATCGCGCGGCCATTCGCGGTGTTTATGCGAAGGTGTTTCAGTTCCCTGAGAAGGTATTCCGCAAAACGGATGAAAAACTCGGTTCGTCCTAACGCCACCGGTCGGAGAGCCCCTAAAGCCCTGCTGCCAAGTCGCAGGGCCAATGCTTGGCGTGAGCCAAGCTATTGAAGGTGAAGTGATCATCACT
>ERZ1292640.2322-Hain-H43-02um-R1-2322-length-15258-cov-43_pt1 | contig 15258 bp, 11 predicted proteins | sample MGYA00564404_ERZ1292640 | MGnify/ENA primary metagenome ERZ1292640 (study PRJEB36523, sample SAMEA6512636) | groundwater metagenome | collected 2019-01-08 | study: AquaDiva: Metagenomics assemblies of 32 groundwater samples
CCGCCATCGGGCTGGGCTAGTTCCCGACCACGTCTTTGCGGCGCAGGCGCAGCTTCTGGAAGTCGGCGCCGCTGATGAGGTAGTACCAGTCGGCGAAGCGGTTATTCAGCTCGCGGGCGGCCCGCTCACCGGCGGCGGCGTCGCCGCCGTACTTGGCCGCGCGCGCGGCATCAAAGCTCACGGTGACGAACAGGTGGCGGTTCTCGCTGCCGGCGGCGATCTCTCCGAACCGCAGAGAATAGACCAGCCCGTTGGCGGTCTCCACCGCCATCTCGCCCTCGTTGGCCAGCAGGCGGCCGGCCGGCGACAGGAAGAAGCCCCGCTGCCGCAGCGACATCGCGGTCTCCAGCGACAGCCGCACCTGGCCGCTGCGCAAGTCCGCTGCGAGCGTGGGCGGCTTCGGTCGCACATCCGCGATCTTCAGGCCGTCCAGGGTGCTCGCCATGGTGTTGATGACGGCCGTGTTCAGCTTCTCCGCGCCGCCGGCGCTCCAGCGGTCGCCCTCGCGCGCCAGCGCCAGCGTCTCCATGTTCAGCAGCCGGCCGAAGGTCTCGTCAATCGAGTAGCTTTGGATGGTGACGCTGCGAATGGAGCCGGCGGCGACTCGCAGCAGGCCGGCCTGCACCCAGTCTGCGAAGCGGGCCGAGGGATCGGCTTCGGTCTTCACCACCCAGGTGCGTTTCTCGCCCGGGGCGCGCAGGTAGCGGTAGCCGGGCTTGCCTTCCACCGGCTTGCCGAAGATGAAATCGGCCAGCACATCGCCGCGCGCGTCGCGCAGCGTCACCCGCTTGCCGCGCCCGGCCAGCGCGGCGACCTTCTGGTCGAGGGGATCCACCACCCCTAACTGCGCGTGATCGAGCGGGGAATCCGAGCGCACCTGCTCCCGGCGCAGGTCGATGAGCGCGGCGGCGGTCTTGGCCAGTCGGTCGCCGATCTCGACCGGGTAACTGTGGTGCGAGGCGATCACCCAGCGGCCCCGCTGCAACTCGATCTTGAGGGGCCGTGCGGCGGCGGTGGCCTCGTCGTAGTCGATCAGCTCGATCATCCGGGCGGCCTGCGGGTCGGTGAAGTTCGGGTAGAACGCCTTTCCCTGGTCGCTCAGGATTTCCGGCGTGGCGCTCTCGGGCTGGTTGAGCGCGGCGGCCAGCGCCAGCACGATCGCCGCTCCCACGAAGCCCGCTGTTTTGGCCGTTTCCCGCCTCATTTCGCGCTCCCCGCCAGCCGGTCCGAGGGCGTGGCCATCCGCTCCCGGCGCAACCTGCGCGCCGAGACGAACAGGAACAGCAGAAAGGCCGGCACCGGCGGCAGCGCCACCGCCAGCAGCTTGATCGCGTTCTGGATGCCGCGGATGGAGTTCTCCATCTCGGCCCGGCTGTTCTCGATCTGCCGCTGCTTCTCGTCCTCGATGTTGGCGCGCGCCACCGTGAGGCGGCGGTTCTCCACCGACTGGAGGTTCGAGATCATGATCTGGCGCGTCTGCTCGTCCAGGTCGGCGCGCCGCTCGATCTCGCGCACGGCGCGGTCCAGCCGCGCCTGCGCCTCCTTGAGCCGCTGCTCGGCGACCGCCTCGGCCGCCTGGCTTTCCTTGAGCCGCCGCTCCTCGTAGGTCCGCGTGCGCGCCTCGACCGCCTCCAGCGTGCGGTGCCGCGGCCGGCGCTTGCGCAGCGCGATGAAGGCGGGATCGCCGGCCAGCTCGTCCACCGCGTTGAGCAGGAAGGTGACGTTGTCGAACTGGAGCTGCTCGATGCCGCGCCGCCGCAGATCGAAGAACTGCTCGCCCATCATGTCCACGTCGGCGATAACGATGACGTTGACCGGCCCCCGCACTCGCGCCGCCAGTACCTGCGCGGCCCCGCCGGGAGTGCGCGGCAGCTCCTGGTTGATGGCGATGCCGAACAGCGTGCGCTGCACCAGGTCCTCCCAGCGCACCAGGCCCGACTCTTTCGATGTCTCCAGCAGCGGGATGAACGCCATCCCGCCGCGGCTCCTTAAGACGCCGGGGTACAGCAGAACCGCTTCCTGAAGCCCCGCGCTCGCCGGGTCACGGGCGCTGAAACCGCCCTTGCCGACGAAGACGAACTCCTTGGGCAGGTTCTTGAGTTGGGGATGCGGGTTGTAGTTGTCCCAGGCGATGCGGTTCGTCTGCCAGGTGACGCCCACCAGGTCCATCAGCGGCTGCACGCTGCCTTTGGGTGCCGCGGGCGGCTGGGCCGGGACGAAGGGCCCGCTGTCGGAGATCTCCTGCGGCGCCAGGCTGATGTCGAACGCCGGCATCGGATCCACCATCAGCAGCGCCGGGCGGCCGCGCTTCACATAGGCGATGAGCCGGTCGATCTGCGGCTGGGTGAGCGTCGAGGGCTGCGCGGCCACCAGCGCGTCAAGGCCGGCCGGGTAGTCGGTGTCGGGCGGAACGCGCACCACCTCGTACTGCTTACGCAACTCGGCCACGATCGACCAGTCCTGGGTCTGCGTCTTGCTCTGGAAATCGAAACCGCCGAACAGCTTGGCCCCGGTCTCCAGGATGCCGATCTTCTTGCGTTTGGCCCGCGAGACCACGCGCACCGAGCGCATCAGCTCGTACTCGACCGGCAGCCCGCGGTCGAAGAACGGGATGACGAACTCCTCCGAGCCACAGGTGAACACCAGGCCGAGGAAGATGTCGTTCACCGCGCGGGCGCTCTCCTCGACGACCGGCACGCGATAGGGCCGGATGCCGTAGCGCTCCTGGGCCTCGCGCGCCTGGGGAGAGTATTTCAGCGTCTCGATTATCCTGGTGTGCACCGCCTCGCTGCGAGCCGCATCGAACTCGCGCAGAATGGTGACCAGATTGGTGCGCGCGTCGATGTAGCTCCGCGGCACGTCGGGGCTGAGGTAGGCCTGGATGAAGACCGGCTGGCGCGGCGAGAGGGCGCGCAGCAGCTCTCTGGTCCCGGCGGAGAGGGAGTGAATTCCCTCCGCGGTCACGTCGAGGCGCAAACGCGTGCCGGAGGCGAGCAGCGTCAAGCTGGCCACGGCCACGCCGAGCGACAGCGCCCGCACGAGCGCGTGCGCCCCGAGCCGGGGCGCGTTGGGTCCGCTCGGCCAGCGGCGCCGTCCCAGCAGGGCGACGTTAAGATACAGCGTGGCCACGGCGAACGCGCCGAAGTAGACGAGCGAGCCGGGCGTCACCACGCCGGCGGCGAGATCGCGGAACTGCTCGACCACCGAAAGCCTCTCGGCCAGCCGCTCGGCCGTGCCGGTGAGAATTACCCCGGCGCGGTCCGCAAAGACCGGGACCGAGCAAAACACCGCCCCGAGGATGAAGGCGACCGTCAGGTTGGCGGTCGCGAGCGACGCCAGCATGCCCAGCCCTAACAGCGCGACGCCCATCAGCCAGTAGCCGAAGTACGTGGAAGCCATCAGCCCCGGGTCGGGGTTGCCCAGCCACGAGAGCACCACCACGTGGCTGAACGAAAAGACCAGCGCCACCGTGTAGACCGCGACGCCGGCCAGGTACTTTCCCAGGACTACTTCCAGGTCGCTGGCCGGCAGCGTCAGCAGCAGCTCGTCGGTGCCTTGCTTCCTCTCCTCCGCCCACAGGCCCATGCTGATGGCCGGGATGAGGAAGACCAGCAGATAGGGAAACAGCGCGTTGAGCTGGTCGAGGTTGGCCAGATTGGTGGCGAAGAAGCGCTCCTGCCAGAAGGCGGCCATGGCGCTGACGAAGACGAACAGCGTGAGGAACACATAGCCGGTCGGGGTGCCGAAGTACCCGCCGAGCTCGCGCAGGAAGACGGCGCGGATCACACGGCTGCGCATGGTCCCTCCCCGGGCGGGTCCTCTTGCGTCAGGGCGTGGAAGGCCTCTTCGAGCGACGGCAGGCCCGCCTTCATCTCCTCCGGCGAGCCGTCGAAGACGATGCGTCCGCGGTCGATGAAGAGCACGCGGTCGGCCATCGCTTCGACCTCTTGCAGGATGTGTGTGGAGAGCAGGATAGTTTTGCTGCGCCCCAGCTCGCGGATCGTCTGGCGCACCTCGCGGATCTGGTTGGGGTCCAGGCCGCTGGTGGGCTCGTCCATGATGAGCACGTCGGGTTCGTGCAGCAGCACCTGGGCCATGCCGACGCGCTGGCGGTACCCCTTGGAGAGCTTGTGGATGCTCTTTTCGAGCACGGTCTCGATCGCACAGAGCGCGACCACCGCCTCGATGCGCTGCTTGAGGCGCGGGCCGGCCAGCCCGCGGGCGCGGCCGAAGAACCTCAGCAGGCCGAGCGGGGTCATCTCCGGGTACAGAGGCCCGTTCTCCGGCAGGTAGCCGAGCCGCTCGGCGGCCGCGATGCGCCCGGTGGCGACATCGATCCCCGTCAGCCGTGCCGTGCCGGCGCTGGGCGCCAGGTATCCGGTCAAGATCCTCAGCGTGGTGGACTTGCCGGCGCCGTTCGGCCCCAGGAACGCGGCCACCTGTCCCTGGGGGACGCTGAAGGTGACGTCGCGGATGGCGGCGAAGTCCCCGTAAAACTTCGAGAGGCCGGCGGCCTCGATCATGGGTAGAGCGTTGGAATCAGCCATGCTGCTTCAGCAGCTCCAGCAGGGCCGCCAGCTCCTTGCGCACGTTATCCAGCGCCGCCGGGCGGGCGGGGAACAGCGCGGATTGCTCGGGCTCGCGCTGCGGGCCGGTGCGGCGCCCACGGACCCGCGGCGCCAGGAGCCGGCGCGCGCCCTCGATGGTGAACCGCCTCTCGTAAAGCAACCGCTTGATCTCCAGCAGCAGCTCAACTTCCTTGCGCCGGTACATGCGCTGGCCGGAGCCGGATTTCTTGGGCGCCAGCGCCGGGAACTCCATCTCCCAGTAGCGCAACACGTAGGCCGGGACCCCGAGCAGGCGGCTGACCTCCCCGATGCGGAAATAGAGCTTGTCCGGGATCTCCGGAACCGGCTCCGCCTTGGGTGTGCTTTCGGCCATTGCGCCACCGTCACTGGTTGAAGCCCGGACGGCGCAGCGGGACGTCCAGGCGCAGCTCCTTCATGAAGCGGCCGCGCATGTGGCCGAGCCACTTATCCACGTAGCGGCGGTTGAGATCCAGGGTGGCGATGGCCGCCTGGCCGCGCTCGGGCGCCGCCGCCAGCGTCTCGCCGTCGGGGTCCAGGATGTAAGTGGGGTGGTCGTAGCCGGAGGAGGCCAGGAAGACTTGGTTCTCGATGGCGCGCGCCTTGGGCAGCGCGTTGTTGCCGCCCCAGATCGGCAGCAGGATCAGCTCGGCGCCGCCGAGCGCCAGGGCGCGGGCGGGGTCGGCGTATTGCAGGTCCCAGCAGATCATCATGCCCACCTTGCCGAAATCGGTCTGGAAGACGGGGTAGTCGTCGCCACGCGTGAGCCCGCCTTCTATCTCCTCGCGCGGCAGGTAGACCTTGCGGTACTTGCCGGCAACCCGGCCGCGGCGGTCGATGAGCACCGCCGTGTTGTAGATGGCCGCGCCCTCACGCTCGTAGATGCCGGCGGCCACGTAGGCGTTGCGCTTCTGCGCCACTTCGCCCAAGCGGGCGGTGGTCGGGCCGGGCACCGTCTCGGCCACTTCGGCGTACTTCTTCCCCGTGCCCACCACCGTGATGCCTTCCCCCAGCAGGATCAGGTCGGCCTTGCCGGGGACGGCTTTTTCGATGACCTCCAGGAAGCGGCTGACGCTTTCGGTGGCGCCGGACGTCTTGCCCGGGCGGAAGTTGAGGGCAGCCACGGTGACCTGGCGCGGGCCGGGGGCAGCCACCGGCTCCAGCGAGATGTCGTCCCACCACACGGTGGCCTGCGGCGCGTTTTCGAGCCAGAGCTGGATGGCGACGGCGACCGCCTTTTCCGGCGCGGGCGCTTCGAGGCTGACGCGCCGCCAGTCGCCCTCCGGCCGGGTTGCGTAAGCGTAGTCGGGCTGGCCGGCCCGCTTGCCCTCAGCGGTGCGCCACTCGAGCCTGGCCACCACCTGGAGCGGTTCGTAGTTGACGGCGTCGGCGCGGTAAGAAGCGCCGAGCCGGTACCACTGGCCGGGCTGGACACCCGTCACCGCGTATTCCCAGCCGCCGGCGGCGGCTGCGTTGCTGTTGCCGGAGATGGCCAGCGAGCCCGGCTCGCCGCGCGAGTGGACCTGATCGACGAAGGTCTTGGGCGCCATCTCGGCCCGCGCCGCCCAGCTCCTCCAGCCCGCCGGCAAGCCGTCCGGACCGGCCGTGAATCCGGACTGCCGGAATGGTGGCGCAGCCGCGGCCAGCGCGGCGGCCGAGAGAAACAACGATAGCATCCGCATAGGAAAGAGTATAGCGCCAGGACGCCGGCGGGCTTTGGTATACTCCCTTTGCCATGTGCACTCATCCCGATCTGTGGACGCGCCGGCAACTGCTGGCGACCGCGGCGCTGGCCGGCGGCGAAGGCGTAGTGGTCGGCGGCTACAAGCCCCAACTGGCGGTGGGCTTCTACGTCTGGACCCAGATATTCCAGCGGCAGAAGAAGACGCTGGCCGAGGTCACCGCTGGCGTCGAGGAGGCCTGCGCGGCCACGCGGCGGGCAGGCTACCGGCGCGTCGAGCTGATGTCCCAGTTCTTCCGCCCCGAGGTGCGCGAGAAGACCGTCCGCTCCCTCAAGCTCCACAAGCTGGAGATGCCGAGCGTGTACAACGGCGGGCCTATGCACACCGCCGCCGATGCCGAGCAAACGATCACCGACACCTTGCAGGTGGCCGTGGCGGCCCGCACCGTCAAGGCCCGCCTGCTGAACTTCAACCCCAGTCCCAAGCCCAAGCGCGAGCGCAAGACCGACGCCGAACTGGACGCCCAGGCCCGCTACGTTAACGATCTGGGCCAGAAGCTGCGCGTCCAGGGGCTGAAGCTCCAGCTCCATCACCACAATCCCGAGATGGAAGAGAACGCCCGCGAGTGGCGGCACCTCCTAAACAACACCGACCCCAAGCTGGTCTGGTTCTGCGTGGACGTGGACTGGGTACGCCGCGGCGGCCAGCAGCCGCTCGCCTTGCTGCGCGAGGCCGCCCCGCGGCTGGCCAGCCTGCACCTGCGCAACTCCAGGCAGGACGTGTGGACCGAAGACTTCGGCGACGGCGACATCGACTACGGCGCCGTGGCCGGCCTGCTCAAAGAGATCGGCTTCCAGGGCCTGCTGGTGGTCGAGCTGGCCTACCAGAAGGAGACGCAGCTCACCCGCTCGCTGGAAGAGAACCTGAAGCTCAGCCGCGTGTTCACGGAGAAGACGTTCGGGGTGCGGTAGTCACGGGTGGCAGGCCAGGAGGCCTACCCTACCAGGGCGCGCACCCAGGCCAGGCTGCGCTCGATCATCGGCCCGCCCTGCCCCTCGCACTCCAGGCTGAGCACGCCGTCAAAGCCGATGTCGCGCAGCATGCCCACGCATCGGCGGATATTCTCGGCGTTGACGCCGTCGCCGATGGCGCAGTGGCTGACGGCGATGCCGGTCAGCTCGCCGCGCATGGCCCGCGCCAGCTCCGGGCTGACGTCCTTGATGTGCACGTGGTTGACCTTGTCCTTGAAGCGCTCCAGGAACGCCACCGGGTCCTGGCCGGCGATGAACGTGTTGCCGGTGTCCATGTTCAAGCGCAGGTAGGGCGAATCGCCGAAGGCCAGCATCTCGGCCATGAAGTCGGGCTTGGTGGTGTAGTAGCCGTGCGGCTCGATGTTGATGGTGATCTCGTAGGCCTCGGCCGCCGGCAGGATCTGCTGGTAGATCCGTCGCATGTGGGCCATCGCCTCGCGGTCAGTCATGCCGGCGGGCTGGTTGCGGTCGTCGGTGGTGTCCACGCGCGGGCAGCCCGCGAGCTTGGCCCAGCGGAGCGTGTGCAGCACGTACTCGACGCCGAGGGTGGCGCCTTCGGGCAGCGAGAGCGGGAAGGCGGCGTCGAGCTGCGAGAACCGGACGCGGTAACGGTCCATCTTGCGGCGCAGCAGCAGCGGGTCCTCCCACAGCGCCACGTGGGGCTGGTAGCCGAGGCCGTGTATCCAGCTCACGCCGTCGATGGTTCCGCACTCGATGTAGTCGAGGCCGCACCGCTCGGCCCACTGGAGGCACTGCTCGAAGCTCCAGTAGCTGCTGTTGAAGGCGTCGGTATGGAACCCGAGCGCGAGCATCGTCCCTCGACCGGCGGGCGCCGGTTCAGGTGGCCCGCGCCGCCGTCAGCCGGCGGGCAAGCGAGACGGCCACGCTGGCGTTCTCGCCGTAGCCGTCGGCGCCGATCTCGTCGGCGTAGCGCTGGGTGAGCGGCGCGCCGCCCACCAGCACCTTCACCTTCTCGCGGAGGCCGGCCGCCTTCAGCGCCTCGATGGTGGTTTTCATCGCCGGCATGGTCACGGTGAGCAGGGCCGACAGGCAGATGATGTTGGCGTTTCTGGCCGTGACCGCATCGACGAACTTGTCGGTCCCGACATCGGCGCCGAGGTCGATCACCTCGAAGCCGCCGCCTTCGAGCATCGAGGCGACCAGGTTCTTGCCGATGTCGTGCAGGTCGCCCTTGACGGTGCCGATGGCCACCCGGCCCAGCGGCTCGGCGCCCTGGGCGACCAGCAGCGGCCGGATCAGCGCCATCGCGCCCTTCATCGCACGCGCCGACAGCAGCAGCTCGGGCACGAAGTACTCCTCGCACTCGAAGCGCCGCCCCACCTCGTCCATCGCCGGAATCATGTGCTTGGTCACCAGCTCGAGCGGGTCGGCGCCGCCGTCGAGCACTTCCTTGGTCACCGCCACCGACGCCTTGGCGTCGCCGGTGATGATCGCGTCGTAAAGTTGTGAGAGCTCAGCCATGGGTCCTATTCTAATCCCAGCGCCGGCGCCGGTGTGCCATAGCTCGCCGGGTCGAACAGCTCGCCGTAGCGCGGCAGCACCTCAGCCTCCAGGGCGGCGGCGTCCTCGGGGAGGGCGTCGAGGTCGCGCGCGATGCGGTCCAGCCAGCGCGCCTCCACCTTGGAGAGGGAGAGCCGCCCGGCGGCGCCGGCCTCGCGGATCAGGGCAGCCGCGGTGCGGCCCGCGGCCAGCGTACGGCGGTAGTCGTCGCCGGCGTGCTCCAGAATCGCCGCGGCGATGCGGAGGGTCGCCTGCGGGCTCAACAGCAGGGCCTGCGGGCTGCGGCATTCGTCGCTCGCCACCAGCAGGTCGCGCAGCATCTCGCGCCGGCCTTGTTCGGCGGCGGTGTTGAACAGGCGGCAATCGTAAGCCAGCATCTCCAGAAAGACCTCGGGCGCCCCGGCGGCCAGCAGCCGGACGTTCTGCACGGACTCGTTGCTCCACAGGTCGGCGGCCATGGCGGCGATGTTGCCAAGGGGGCTGAGGTGGGCGCAGGCGGCCGTCTTGCCCTCCATCGAGATGGGGCACCCGGCGATCGCCTTCAGCACCGGCCCTTCGTAGGCGCAGTCCTTCGAAGGCCCCCGCACGCCGCACTCGTAAGCGATCAGCGACCGGGCGGCCGTCATCGCGCGCACTACCGCCGCCAGCACCTCCGGCAGCATCTTCTGGTGGGCAAGCTGCATCGCCGTGTTGGCGAAGCCGCAGCCGGAATCGCCGGCGGCCATCGCGCCTTCGACCTCGGCGGCGGCGACCAGCTCGCTCCAAAGCCACTCCATGTCGCGCGCGGCCAGCACGCCGAGCGCGTAAACGATGCCGGCCATGTCGGCTTCGACGAGCGCCTTGTCGTGCACTTCCTTGCCGCCGACCGACTCGATGCTCAGCATGTCCGCCCCGGCGCGGGCCGCGCGCCGCCAGGCCTCCCGCATCGCTTCCCAGTGGGGGCCCGAGCGCAGCCGCGGCGGCCGCGTCGCATCGCGCAAGTCCACGATGGTCACCCGCAGCGCGCACTTCAGGCCGTGCTTCGCGTGGGCGCGCTCCAGCTCCTCGCGCACCAGGGCGGTGATCTCGGCGCCCCAGGCGGGGTGCTCCGTAAGAGCGGGCAGTTGCTCGAACTCCAGCACCAGGCCGGGGACCTCGAGCGCGCAGGCCCGTTTGATGATGCTCGCGGCCATCTGCCGGTACTCTTCGATGACCTGGGGCCAAGCCGCCTCGTTGATGGTCATGGCCGGCAGGGTGAAATTGGATTCGGGATAAACGAGGCCGCCGCCGAGAGTGAGCCCGCGGCCCACGCTGACGGGCCGCGGCGCGATGCCGTAGAGAAGATCGCCCGGGGCGCGGATGGCAACCTCGGTGAAGCGCGTGCGCATGGTTCAGCTTGACGGCGGCTACTGGAAGTCGTCGCCGGTCTCCTCTACCCATTTTGCCATCAGCGCGCGGCGCTCGCCGAGGACCGTCGCCGCGCTGGCCCGCCGCGCCAGGTTACAGATCTCGCCCGGGTCCAGCTCGAGATCGAAGAGCTGCTCCGGCCGCTCGCCGCCGTTGAACACGATGTACTTGTGTCGCCGCGTGCGCAGCATCCGCCCCTGGCGCCGCTTGTCGCCGTATTCGGAAAGCTCGGAGACCACGAACGGCCGGTCGAACCCCGCGCCCGAGATCGCACCGCGCAGGCTCCGCCCGCGGATCAGCGCCGGCGTGCGAACCGCGGCGTAGTCGCAGATGGTCGGCAGGATGTCGAGGCCCGAGACCAGGCTTCGGCTATCCTGGATGCCGCGGCGCTCGACGCCTGCGCCGGCCACGATGACCGGCACCCTGGCCGTCTCCTCCCAGAAGGCGGCCTTTTGCGCCCAGCGGTGCGAGCCGAGACCCTCGCCGTGATCCGAGGTGAGGATGATCAGCGTGTTGTCATACAGGCCGGCCGAACGTAGCGCCGAAAGGACCCGCCCCACCTGCCGGTCCACGTCCTCCACCAGGCGGTAGTAACTGTGCAGATAGAAACGGACGTCGTCGCGGTTCCACTTCGAGGCGATGCCCACCGCCTGCGACATCAGGTTGTAGCCGGCGGCGCGGAAGACCTCGCCCATCGTGGGTATGCCGGGCGCGATCGGCAGGCCGTTCACCCGCACCCCGGTCTCGTGCGGCATGCGGCTGGTGAAGAAGCTGCTGCGAGCCGGCGAGCACACCGGGTAAGTGGAATAGGACTCGGTGAAGCTGACGCCGTCGGCGGCCAGGCTGTCCATGGCGGGCGTTCGCACGTAGGGGTTGGCGCTGGAACTCATTGCGCACTGCGACTGCTGGTCGGTGATGATGAACAGTATGTTGGGCCGCTCGGCCGCGGCTGCCGGCGCCCGCCGGCCGCGCGAGCGCCGCTGCGCCGGCGCCAAGGAAGGCTCTCCGATTCATGGCCGCTCCTGATTATATTGCACGCCGGGATCTGCTACATTCTCGGTGCTATGGAGACCCACCGCCGCGGTTTTCTGCGCACGTCCACGTTGGGCGCGATCGGCGCCCTGGCGAGTCAAGGCCAGCAGCCGCAGCGCATCCTGATCCAACCCGCCGCGGGCGAGAGCTTCAAGCGGCGGCTGGCGGCGCGCGAATTGCTCAACGGCCTGAGCCGGTTGGCTGTGGCTGCCGAAGTGCGCCTGGCCGGGCCTGACGCCCGGCCCGCCGCCGGTGAGCTGGCGATCGCCCTGCGCATCGACGCGGGGCAGTTCCGCAATGCCGAAGCCTACGCGGTGAGCGCCCAGCCCGGGCAGGTGCTCATCGCAGCCGCCAGTGAGCAGGCGCTGCTCTACGCCGTCTTCGATTTCCTCGAACGCCAGGGCGTCTTCTTCGGCATCGACGGGCCGAGCTACCCGCTCGAAGCGTCCGGCGGGCCGGCGCTGCCGCCACCGCAGCAGCCCTGGACGGCCTCGCCGCGCTTCGCCGTGCGCGGCCTGCTGCCCTGGCCGGACTTCCTCAACTGCATCACCGTCTACAACGAAGAAGACTTCCGCGCCTACTTCGAAGCGATGCTGCGCATGCGCTTCAACACCTTCGGCATGCACGTTTACACCGGGGCGCGGCAGTGGGCCGAATCGTATCTCTCGTTCGAATTCGCCGGCGTGGGGCACCTGTCGTTTCTCGATACCTCGGCCACCAACCGCTGGGGCTACCTGCCGCAACGAACCTCGACGTTCGGCATGGGCGCAGCGCAGTTCTACGACGGCGAGGTCTTCGGCAGCGACGCCACGCGGCTGGCGCGCGATCCTTGGGAACAGGCCGAGCAGGGGCGCCGGCTGCTGCGCCGGGCTTTCACCTACGCGGAGCGGCTCGGCCTACGCACCGGCATCGGCTTCGAGCCTTACAGCGTGCCGGACGAGATCGTGCGCGCGCTGCCGCCAGAGGTCAGGGTGGCCGACCTGAACGCGCGCAACCCCCGGGTGGACCCGGACTCGCGCGCCGCCCGCGACCTGCTGGAGACGCGGCTGGGGCAACTGCTGGAAGCTTACCCCGGCGTCGATCACGTCTGGCTCTGGGAAGACGAAGGAATGAACTGGGACAGCCGTAAGACCGGGATACCGCTCTCGGTGACGCCGTTCCTCCAGGCGCACGACTTCCTGCGCCGCCACGCGTCGAAGAAGCGGCTGGTGGTGGCCGGCTGGGGCGGCGTCGCCCGCCATTTCGCCGACTTCCATAAGCGCCTGCCGCGCGACGTCATCTTCTCCTGCCTCAGCGATTCGCTCGGCTGGGACCCGGTCCACGAGGTCTTCGGCCAGCTCGAGGACCGCGAGCGCTGGCCGATCCCGTGGCTGGAAGACGACCCGGGCATGTGGTTCCCGCAGCTTCTCGTCCACCGCTTCGAGAGCGACATGAATCGCGCGCAGCGCTTCGGCTGCCAGGGCCTGATCGGCATCCACTGGCGGCACCGCATCGTCGATCCCACCGCCGCCTTCCAGTCACGCTTCAGTTGGGACGAGAAGCTCACGCCGGCCGCGTATTACCGCGCCTACGCGCGCACTCAGGCCGCCGGGGACCGCGCGGCGCGGCTCGCCGGCGCATTGACCGATTCCGACCGCAACCTCAAAGCGATCAGCACCTTCGCCGGCCAAGTCAAGGATGGCCACGCGGTGACGCACGGCTTCTCGGGCGACTACAGCGAGGCGTTCACCTTCTGGTCCCGCAGCGAGCCCGAGGCGCGGGTGATCGCCTCGCACCAGGAAGCGGCTGCGGCGCTGCGCGCCATCGCCGGCGAGGCCGCTTCCGACACCGAGAAGGAGCGCCTGGAGTACCTGACCCGCCAGGTGGAGATGTGCGTGCCGTATTTTGAAGCCTGGGGCCTGGCCCACCGCCTGCACAAGCTGCTCCAGGGCGCGGCCAAATCGAAGAAGGACGGACGCGCCGAGGAGGCGCGCGCGACCATCCTCAAGGACGGAGTTCCGCTGTGGCTGGAACTGGCACCGCGAGTGCGCCGCGCGCTGCTCGATTTCCAGCGCGTGGTGGCCACCCGCAACGACCTCGGCCAGCTTGCTTCCATGCACAACAAGTTCGTGCGGCTGGCGCTGGTCCGGTTGCGGCTGTCGATGAAGGAATACCTCGACGAGCTGCCGCGCGAAACCGAGTCTCTGTTCGAGGAGGTGATGCGGCCCGACGCCGGGGCCCCGCCGCGGCTGTTCCTTCCCACACGGCCTACGGTGCTCGGCGATGGCGAGAAGTTGCGGCTGCTGATCGTCGCGCCGGGCCCGGCCCAGGTGACCGGGGTGGCCCTGCACACTCGTGCGCGCGGCGCCGCCGAATGGGTCGCGACGCCGGCCAGGTTACTCGGACGGCGCACCTGGCAGGCGACGCTGGGCCCGTTCGCGCCGGAAGCGCTCGCCGTCGAGTATTACGTTTCCGCCGCGGCCGCGGGGCGGCGGCTGGTCGCGCCGCCGGATGCGCCGAAACAGGCGTACGCGGTCACGGTGGCGTGAGCACTATCCTTTGAGCGTCGCCTCGACCGCCGGGATGGCCGGGTCCTCCAGTTCCCGCATCAGCGCCAGCATCTGGCGCGTGAGCTGCGCGATCAGCTCGCGCTGGCCCTTCTCGCGGGCCAGGTTCTTCATCTCCCGCGGGTCGTTCTGCAGATCGTAGAGCTCATCGATGTCCCGCGGGTGGAGGTTCAGGATGAGCTTGTAGCGGCTGGTGCGGAGCGCCTTGACGGTCGGGTGGGCGGGATCGGCGCCGCCGCCGAACATCTCGTAGAGAAAGGCCTCGCGCGAGGGTTGCGACCTGGCCCGGCCGTCCACCTGCGGCCGCCAGGAGCGGCCCTGCACCGGCCGCGGCGCCTTGAGGCCGCAGAAATCCAGGATGGTCGGCAGCAGATCCACGTTGCTGACGAAGGCGCTGGAGCGCTGGCCGGGCTGGATGGCGCGCGGGTAGCGGGCCAGCATCGGCACGCGCAGCGCCTCTTCGTACGCCTCCATCTTGCCGTGCAGGCCGTGCTCGCCGTGGAAGAAGCCGTTGTCGCCGGCGTAGACGATGATGGTGTCCTCGGCGAGCTTCTGCTCGTCCAGGAACCGGAGCAGCCGCGCCACGCTGTCCTCGACGCCCATCAGGCAGCGGTGCTGGTCCCGTTCCCGGGCGGCCCACTGCTCCAGCCCCAGCGGCTGGGCCGCCGCTTTGGCCTTCTTCCGGCCCGCCTTGCCCGCCGGCTGGTCGCCGCCGCGGGCCCGGCCGCGCACCCGCGCGGGCTTGCCTTCGTCGTCGATGAAGTACGAGGACGGCGGCTTGAACTCGATTCCGGCGAAGTCGTTCTCGTGTCCGGGCGCGGGCGTGAAGGGCCCGTGGCAGGCCTTGTAGCCCATCCAGGCGCAGAAGGGCTGGCCCGGCTTCGCCCCGCGCATGAACTCGATGGCCTGGTCGGTGATGATCTGGGTGTCGTAGCCTTTGAGGTCCACCCACTTGCCGTTTATGTTCTTTCGCGGATCGACGTAGGCGCCCTGGGCGATCTGCGCGGCCCAGTAATCGTAACCGGGCTGCACCCGGTCGTCGCCGTCCATGTGGAACTTGCCGATGTGGGCGGTGCGGTAGCCGGCGTCGTGCAGCAGGCGCGGCAGGCTCTGAAGCTCCTGGTTCCAGCGGATGCCGTTGTTGTAGATGCCGTTCGAGTGTGGGTAGAGCCCGGTCAGGTTGCAGGCGCGGCTGGGAGCGCATAGCGACATGGCCACGAAGCAATTGCTGAACACCACGCCTTCGCGCCCCAGGCGGTCGATGTTGGGAGTCTTCATGAACGGGCTGCCGGTGATGCTGAGGGTGGCGTAGCTCTGGTCGTCGGTCAGGAGGAAAAGGAAATTCGGGCGGCGGGCGGCGGCGGCCCGCGCGGTGCGAATGAAAGGCCCGGTGGCCGCGCCGCCAAGCAGTTCTCTCCGTGTCAGTGGCATGGTGGGCAGTGTACCGCAGCCGTGCGGCGCCGGCAAGGCAACG
>ERZ1292640.723-Hain-H43-02um-R1-723-length-27164-cov-19_pt1 | contig 15257 bp, 13 predicted proteins | sample MGYA00564404_ERZ1292640 | MGnify/ENA primary metagenome ERZ1292640 (study PRJEB36523, sample SAMEA6512636) | groundwater metagenome | collected 2019-01-08 | study: AquaDiva: Metagenomics assemblies of 32 groundwater samples
CACCACGCTCGTCCAGGCACCGGCCGTACCAAGGGTGAAGACCATGGAGCCAAATTCTTCCAGGCCGACCACCAAGGCGTCGACGCCGTCGAGATTGGGCACGGCGACCGGCCGCTTGGATTGCTCGTTGGAGGGTTGGGGTTCTACCTGCGACAGTTCCATGCCGCTGTTGCCGACGATGAGTTGCGGCGGCCGGTTGCCGCCAAAGCCGATCGCCTGGAAGCGATGCATGTGGCCGGCCAGGACCGCTGTCACGTTCGAGGGCAGGCCGGACCAGAAAACGGCGGCGATGGCTGCTTGCTGTGTGAGGTTGATGAAGCCGTAGGGCTTGCCGCCAGAGGGGCCGCCCTTGATCTTCTTCACGACGCCCCAGATCGGCCGATGCGTGACGATCCACGTCGGCGTGCCGTCGGTGAGCATGTCGGCCACCGTCTGATACTGCGGGATGTAGAGCCCCAGATTGTAGAGAACGGCATCGGCGGCGTTGGACGAATCGACAGCCACGATGTTCAACCCGCCCAGGCGCAACCGATAAGGCTGACTGGGCGCGGTCGGGAAGGGCTCGCGGTCGAACGGCAGGGCGGGCGGCGGCGGCCAGGTGCCGGCGCGCCAGTGGGCCGGGGTCTGCGGCGGGCAGAACTCCTGCTGGCGTCCCGGGCCGAGCAGGGGCGAGGCGGGATCGAGCAGGTAGAACCAGCCCAGCCCCGCGCGACTGCAGAGTTCGTGATTGCCGCGGCTGAAAACCCAGGGCGCTGTCGGCAGGAGGTTGGCGGCGGGAAGGAAGAAGTCCTCGCGCCATGACTCCCATCGGTCCGGGACGGGACTGCCCTGTATGTTCTGGCTCCAGTAGGTGGCGCCAATCGTCACCTGCGGATCGTCATCGTCGTCGAGATCGCCCGTATCGTAGACCGCAACCTTGAGGTCTTCGCGATAACCGGTGGCATGGGGAGGCAGGACGAAGGATGCCGGCGTGCCGCGATAGTTGTAGTCGCCGACATGGACGATCAGGTCGGGGGCAGACTGTGCCTCGCCGCTGGCGAGCCTGGCGAAAGGCCATGCCTGTCCATAACCGCCGCCGCCACAGGGCTGCGGCTTTTGCAGAGTGTCGCCGCGGCAGCCGGTGTCGCCGATCAGCAAGACCCGCCGTGGAGTACCGAGAGAAACCACAGGCAGCTCGATCCGCTTGTCGCCGACGAACACACTCGCGGCCTCGCCCACCGGATAGCGTGCCTCGCACACCAGTACGTCGTCGAAACCGCCTCCTTCCGGCCGCCGGCGCGGCGTCATCGGCAGCGCGGCTTTGCCGTGGGCGAGTTGCAGCTCCGGACAGGCGGTCGCCGCTTCCACGACCGTCCGCACCATCGGGACGGGATTGCCGTCGCTGCCTTCGCCCAGGAGAACGAACGCAAAGGCCGCGCCCGATGGGATCGTCGGCGCAGGCTGGGCGTGAGCAGCCAGGGCAATCGGCAGCAGAGCAAGAGAAAGCAGATTGAGGCGCATAGGCATCATAGAAAAGTGACGCGCACCTCTCGGGTCAGCACCTGGGGAATACCGGTCGTCTCGTCGAGTTCGATCTCGATCCCGACCAGATTGACGTTGCCTTCGCCCATATCGGCCTGGCTGCGCTTCAGACGCCTCACGACGGGCACGATGCGCGATATCTTGCCCGTGTAGATTCTGGCGTTGCCGCGGAACGTGACCTCGACCTTGCCGCCCAGCGCCACGCGGCTGAAATGCAGATCATCGATGTCGGTGATGACGCGCATCTGGCTCAGGTCGACGACCTTGGCGATTCCGTTGCCGGAAACGCGCTCACCCTGGCGGGTGTAGATTTGCACGACAATGCCGTTGATCGGCGAGCGCACCAGCGCTTCCTCCCGGGTCGCCAGCGCATTGTCGAGCTTCGTCTGCACGATGGTGATTTCCGTCTCGATCTGCGCGAGGTCGGTCGCCAGAGTCTCCTTCATGACCCGGAGCTTGGCTTTCTGCCGCTCCAGCTTCTGCTGCGAAATGTTGACCTCGAGCTGCTTCTGGTCGGGCGGTCCGTCCGTCCGCTGCAACTGGATCGTTTTGAGTTTGGTTTCCTCCTCCGCTGTCCGGACTTCGATTTCCTGCATCCCTACTTGGGAAGCGCGATAGCCCGAGACCATCGCGTCGCGCTGCTGTTTGGTTTTCGCCAGGCCGGCTTCTGCCTCGTGTACCGAGACGTCGGCCGTCGGATAGTTGGACAGTACGGCAATGATGTCGTCCTTCTTGACCTTCTGACCGTCGGTGATGCGCAGCTCCAACAGCACGCTGCCACCTGCCTCCGGGTTGCCGGAGACCACCACGGTTCCGGCCGGCGCCTCGGTATAGCCGCGTGAGATGAGAGGGCCCGTGGCGACGATGCCTTCCCGGCCCTTGCTGGACTGGCGATGAGAGGCCAGACTCGACAGGGTCAGGATCAAGATGGCCAGCGCTGCCGCGCTCACGGCAACCACTACAAGTTTTTTTGATCCGGCCATCTGAGGTTGCTCTGAATTTGCGCCCGAGGCGCTTTCCAAGACTATGCCAAGGACTTCGAGGCCAAGACAGCTCTGCGGTCGACGTCGGTTCAGTCCAGAAAATCGAAGGGCCCAACCATTGCCGGCTGGGCCCTTGTTTAGTTGGTGGAGCCAAACGGGATCGAACCGTTGACCTCTACAATGCCATCGTAGCGCTCTCCCAGCTGAGCTATGGCCCCGAAATCCTGGGTCGCGGCGCGAGGTATAATTCCTGCCCCCTCAACTGGCAACAGGGGACTGGCAATAGCCCTAGCGGTCGCCTTCGCCCTTGTCGTCCTCGACTTCCACTTCGACCTCGATGTCGTCCGTCTCGTCGGCGAGATCGTCCGCCTCGAGCGCGTCGTCACCCTCCACGTCGGGCAATTCGTCACCGCTGAGCGCCGCCTCGTCGGCCTTCTTCTTGGCCGCTGCCTTGATCAGTGCCGCTGCGGCCGTCGCTGCCGCTGCCGTGGCGGCAGCTGCCGCCGCCGCGCCACGGCCCCGGCGCACCTTCACGAAGTCCTCGCGATCGTGCTCCCGCCCGCACTTGGGACATTTGATCGGGCTCTTGTTCAGATCGTAGAAGCGCGCTGCACAGCTCTGGCAGGTGCGCTTGGTACCCCAGGTCGCCTTGACCACGCTGAATCTCCCGGAATTCCGCTGAATTCGGCCGAATCGGCCGCGAGGGAGCGCGTATGTCATGCGTCTTTCACCCTGTCAAAACCAAATTCCGGCATGCTAGGAGGGCGCCGCGCCGCATTTGCGTCATCCTTCATGGAGAGTGCCCTGTCCGGGACAGCCAAAACGGCCAAGCTGATCGCCCGTCCCGTCGCCCAATTGAGCGGCCGGGTCCGCGCGCCCGGCGACAAGTCGGTTTCGCACCGCGCCCTGATGTTCGGCGCCCTGGCGCTGGGTGAAACCAACGTCAGCGGTCTCCTGGAGGGCGAGGACGTCCTGGCAACGGCTGCCGCCCTGCGGGCGCTCGGCGCCCAGGTCGAACATTTGGGCACGGGGCTTTGGCGGATCCGGGGCTTTGGTGTGGGGGGTGGCCGCGAGCCGGGCGATGTGCTCGACCTCGGAAACTCCGGCACCGCGGCGCGGCTGCTGTCGGGCATTCTTGCCAGCCACCCCTTCACCAGCTTCATGACCGGCGACGCATCGCTCCGATCGAGGCCGATGCAGCGCGTCATCGAGCCGCTATCGCGCATGGGCGCGCGTTTCGAGGGCCGCGAGGGCGGGCGCATGCCGCTTGCCGTGATCGGCACCGACGAGATGGTGCCGATCGAATACCGCCTGCCCGTGGCATCGGCGCAGGTGAAAAGCGCCATCCTGCTAGCCGGCCTCAACACTGCCGGCGAGACCACGGTGATCGAGCCCGAGGCGACGCGCGATCACACCGAACGCATGCTGCGCCATTTCGGTGCCGAGGTGCGGGTGAGCCCGGCTGAAGGCGGCGGCAAGCGCATCACCGTCGTTGGCTGGCCTGAACTTCGGGGCCGCGACATCGTGGTCCCGGGCGATCCGTCGTCGGCGGCGTTTGCCGTGGTCGCGGCGGCGATCCGGCCGGGCAGCGACGTGACGGTCGAGAATGTCGGGATGAATCCGCTGCGGGCGGGGCTTTATGAGACCTTGCGGGAAATGGGCGCCGATATCGCCTTCGAAAATCCCCGCGAAGTCGGGGGCGAGCCGGTGGCTGATCTGCACGTCAAAGGCGGCGGCCTAAAAGGAGTTGAGGTGCCGGCCAGTCGCGCACCGACGATGATCGACGAATATCCCATCCTCGCCGTGGCCGCTTCCTGCGCCGTGGGCGCAACGCACATGCTGGGCTTGGCCGAATTGCGCGCGAAGGAAAGCGACCGCCTGTCGAGCGTTGCGGCCGGTCTGGCGGCGAATGGAATCCGGCACGAAATGGGTGCCGACAGCCTCGTCGTGCATGGCACGGGTGCGCCTCCGGACGGCGGCGGCCTGGTCAAGACACACCTCGACCATCGCATCGCCATGTCGTTCCTCGTGCTGGGGCTCGCCGCGCGCGAGCCCGTGGCGGTCGATGACGGCTCGCCGATCGACACCAGCTTTCCTGGCTTCGCGGACCTCATGAACGGGCTCGGCGCCAAGATCGAGTCCGCGTGAGGCGGTGGGCGTGACCGGCCGGTTGATCATTGCCATCGACGGGCCTTCGGCGGCAGGCAAGGGCACTCTTGCCCGGCGGCTGGCGGCCCATTTTGGCCTCCCCCATCTCGATACCGGCCTGCTTTACCGGATGGTCGGCCTGAAATCCCACCGGACCGGCCGGCCGCCGGCCGAAATCGCGGCAGGCTTGCAGGCCTCCGACCTGGTCGATCCGGAGCTGCGGACGGACAGTGCCGGCCAGCAGGCCTCGAAAGTGGCCGCGATCCCCGAGGTGAGGGATAAGCTGTTGAATTTCCAGAAGAAATTTGCCTACCAAACGTCCGGCGCCGTTCTCGATGGGCGCGATGTCGGCACCGTCATCTGCCCTGATGCGCCGGTGAAGCTGTTCGTGACGGCCAGTCCGGAAGCCCGCGCCGAGCGCCGGTACCAGGAGTTGCGCGAACGAGGGGCCGACACTATAAAACCGCGCGTTCTTGCCGAGATGGCGGAGCGGGACCGTCGCGACAGCGAACGGGCGGCTGCACCTCTTAAAGCCGCACCCGATGCTTTCCTTCTCGATACCAGCGACATGGATGCCGACGCAGCGTTTGCCGCCGCGTTGGCGTTCATCGAGCGCAAGGGCTTTCGATCCTCCGCGCCGTAAGTCGCCGCCGGCGGATCGAAGACAACAAGCGGCGATTGCGAACGGGCGTGTCGCCCGGGCGTCGGTGTTTCAAAGGCAGTGGATCCGCCGGACTTAACCGGTTGGCCGACGGGCGCAGTGTCGCCCGGGATCGATGAAGGAGAGTATTTCATGGCAAAGGGCAGCGCCCTGCGTAAACCCGCGAACGACACGTCCAGCGACGAGTTCGCGGCACTCCTCGACGAATCGCTCGGCGGTTCGACGAGCTTCGAAGGCTCGGTCGTCAAGGGCCGCGTCATTCGCATTGCCAACGATTTCGTCACCATCGATGTCGGTCTCAAGTCCGAAGGCCGTGTCGCTCTGCGCGAGTTCGCCAATGGGACGGGCGCGCCGGAGATCAAGGAAGGCGACCTGATCGACATCTTCGTCGATCGCATGGAGAACAAGGAAGGCGAGGCTGTCCTGTCGCGCGACAAGGCGCGCCGCGAGGAAGCCTGGACCGTCCTCGAGAAGGCTTTCACCGACCAGGAACGTGTCATGGGCACGATCTTCGGCCGCGTCAAAGGCGGCTTCACCGTCGACCTCAGCGGCGCCGTGGCGTTCTTGCCGGGCAGCCAGGTCGATGTCCGTCCGGTGCGCGACGTCGGTCCGCTGATGGGCCAGGCCCAGCAGTTCCAGATCCTCAAGATGGACCGTCGCCGCGGCAATATCGTCGTGTCGCGCCGTGCCGTCATGGAAGAGACCCGCGCCGAGGACCGCACGCGCCTGATGGGCGCGCTGTCGGAGGGCCAGGTGCTCGACGGCGTCGTGAAGAACATCACCGACTACGGCGCGTTCGTGGATCTGGGCGGCGTCGACGGCCTGCTGCATGTCACCGACATCGCCTGGAAGCGCATCAACCATCCGTCGGAAGCCCTCACCATCGGCCAGCAGGTCAAGGTGCAGGTGATCCGCTTCAACGCCGAGACCCAGCGTATCTCGCTCGGCATGAAGCAGCTGATGAGCGACCCCTGGGATGGCGCCGGCGCCAAGTACCCGGTGGGCTTCAAGCTCAAGGGCCGCGTGACCAACATCACCGACTACGGCGCCTTCGTCGAACTGGAGCCGGGCGTCGAAGGCCTGGTCCACGTCAGCGAAATGAGCTGGACCAAGAAGAACGTGCATCCAGGCAAGATCGTCGCGACTTCGCAGGAAGTCGAAGTGATGGTGCTGGACGTCGACATGTCCAAGCGCCGCATCTCGCTCGGCCTCAAGCAGTGCATGGCCAACCCGTGGGAGAGCTTCGCCGAGAAGTATCCGGCGGGCACCGAGCTGGAAGGCGAGGTCCGCAACATCACCGAGTTCGGCCTGTTCGTCGGCCTGCCCGGCGACATCGACGGCATGGTGCATCTCAGCGACCTGTCGTGGGACAAGGCCGGTGACGAGGCGATCCGCGACTTCAAGAAAGGCGACCAGGCCAAGGTCAAGGTTCTCGACGTCGACATCGACAAGGAGCGCATCTCGCTCGGCATCAAGCAGCTCGCCAACGATCCGTTCGAGAAGGTGGGTGTCGTCGCCAAGAAGGGCGACGTGGTCACCGTCATCGTGGCCGGCATCCAGGACAACGGCATCGACGTCACAGTGCAGGACGGCATCCCGGGCTTCATCCGCAAGTCGGAGCTGAGCCGCGACCGTTCCGAACAGCGTCCCGACCGCTATGCCATCGGCGACAAGCTCGACGCCAAGATCACCAACATCGACAAGGCGTCGCGCCGGGTCGTGCTGTCGGTCAAGGCACGCGAACTCGACGAAGAGAAGAAGGCGATGGCCGATTTCGGCTCGTCCGACTCGGGCGCCAGCCTGGGCGATATCCTGGGAGCGGCGCTCAGCCGGGCCCAGAAGAAGGGCGAGGACGACGAGAAATAGGTCATTCCAATCGACCGACGGAAAGGCCGGCCCGCAAGGGTCGGCCTTTTCTTTTGCTTTCAAGGGGTTAGGCTTGACGACACCGTTATATAGTTTAATATCAACGACTTAAATCCTTGATCTCGGGGCCAGCCGGCTCCGCCATGGAACCGCGATGACCAAGTCCGAGCTGATTGCCCGCCTGGCGGCCCGGAATCCGCATCTCTATCAAAGGGATGTCGAGAGGATCGTCGCGACGGTCTTCGATGAAATCTCCAAAGCATTGGCCTCGGGCCATCGGGTCGAATTGCGTGGATTCGGCGCCTTCTCGGTGAAGAAACGCGATCCACGCACCGGCCGCAATCCGCGGACCGGCGAGCAGGTCGCGGTGGCTTCCAAGCGCGTGCCCTATTTCAAGACCGGCAAGGACCTGCGCGACCGCCTGAACAAGGAAGCGGCGCGTGCGGCGGGCCTGCTGCCGTCCGAGACCGCGACCGACAAGAAATAGCGGCGCCGGCCCCCGCCCTCGCGCCGCTCCCCTGCGTCTGTCCGCTCGCGTCGACGGGGCACGCTGTGTCATGCTGGGCACCGCATGAAAATTCTCTCCCGCGCTCTGTTCCTGCTCTTTGTCCTGGCCGGTGTCCTGATCGCCGTCAGCAACACCCAGCCCGTTCAGCTGGCCATGTGGCCGTTGCCCCACATTGTCGTGCTTCCGCTCTATCTACTGGTCGTGGGCCTGCTGCTGACGGGCATTCTGGCGGGTCTGGGAATCGGCTGGTGGGCGGCGCGTCATCACCGTCGGCGCGTGCGCGAAGCGAGCAGCCAGGCAGCGCGGCTGGAGCGCGAGGTCGCGCGCCTGCGTGACGTCGCCGGGCAACAGTCTCCGATGACAGCCGCAAACGTGGCATCCCCCGGCCAGAAGGCGATCGAACGCCAAAGGGCATTGGTCGCACCGGACCTGGCCTCGCCCGCCACACGCGGTCCGCTGTCGTAATGCCGATAGGTACCTAACCGTCAGTCGGGCTCGATCAAGGCGCCCGCCGTCTTCAAGGCATCGATATCGGCTACGTCGACCCCGGCCTCGGCCAGAATGGCCCGCGAATCGGCCCCCTGGAGCGGCGCCATCGACCGGATCGCGGGCGGCGTCCGGCTCATCCTCATCGGCGGTTCGACCATCATGATCTCGCCTTCGCTGGGGTGAGGATATTTTCGGAAGAGCTGCCGCCACAGCAGATGCGGATCCTCGAACAGGTCGGCCGGACGCGATACCGGCGCGTTGGGGATTTGGCCCTCGTCGAGCAACCTCACCCATTCGGCGGTCGTGCGGGTGGGGGCGAGCGCCTCGACCATCGCGTACATGTCCGAGATATGCATCGACCGGGCATTCAGGGTCGAATAGCGCGGATCCTTGAGTACCTCGGGCCGGCCGACGATCTCGAAGAAGTTGCGCCAGTGCTTGTCGTTGTAGGGCAGGATCGCCATCCAGCCATCCAAGGTTCGGAAGGGCTTGCGGGTGCGGGCCAGCAGCCGCGAGTAGCCGACTTCGCCCTCGTCGCTGAAGGTGCGTTCCCACAGATGCTCGACCATCAGCCAGGCGGCCATGGTCTCGAACATCGGTACCTCGACGAACTGGCCTTCGCCGGTGCGTTGGCGGTGCATCAGCGCCGACAACGTCGAGAAGGCGAAGGTGAGGCCCACGGTCTTGTCGGCCAGGATGGTCGGTGGGTAGCGCGGCACGTCGTCGCCGGCGGCGCGGCCCATCAGGTCGGCGATGCCGAACCTGGCCTGGATCGCGTCATCGTAGGCCGGCAGTTTTCCGTAGGGACCGTCGGCCGAATAGCCGTAGGCACCGACATAGACGATGTCGGGCCTCACTTTGCGGATATCTTCGTAGCCGAGCCCGAGACCCTCGATCGCCTGCGGCCGTAGCGCATGGACGAAGGCATCGGCAGTCGCCACTACCTTGAGCAGCGCCGCGCGCGCGGCTGTGTTCTTGAGGTCGAGGCAGAGCGAGCGTTTGTTGCGGTTCACGTACAAATAGGTCGGGCCCATCCCGGGGGTCTTGCCCGGCTTGCCGATGTGGCGAACGGCGTCACCTTCCGGTGCCTCGACCTTGATCACTTCGGCGCCCTGGTCGGCGAGCAACATCGTTCCATAGGGCCCCAGGATGATGTTGGTGAGGTCGACGATTTTGATGCCTTCGAGAGCGCCGGGCATTGAGGTGTCCTGTGAAGGTTGAGGCGGGTGAGACTGCCATCGCCTCCGCATCGCGTCACGAGGTTACCGCCGACCGATATGCTCGCGCTGCCGCGCCCGCACGAATGAGTCAAGAGGGCGCGGTCATTCACCGCCGCAGGCGAGTGTTATGTGACCGTTGTGCGACGCGCGCGGCCGGTGTAGCCAAGGACCAACAAGGGCGGGGGCGATGCGGGGCAACGTCGCAAAAAAACTTCAAGAGCCAAAGTCGGCATCAAGTCCGACATCGCGGTCGTACCGCATTGAAGAGCAAGTGGGTTACCTGCTGCGTCGTGCCCATCAACGTGCCAGCGCTATTTTCCAGGTCGGCATCGGCGATCCCAACATCACGCCGACGCAGTACTCGAGCATGGTGAAGCTGAACGAGTATACCGAGCTGTCGCAGAACTTGCTTGGCCGCCTGGTCGGCATGGACAAGGCCACGATGCAGGGCGTGGTGCGGCGGCTGAAGGAGCGCGGCTTGGTCGATTCACGGCCCGATCCCGGCGATGCGCGGCGTACGCTGCTCAGCTTGACGACGGAAGGCCAGCGGCTGGTGAACAAACTCCTGATCAACGGTCCCGCGGTGTCGCGCGAGACGATGAAGCCGCTCACCGCCCAGGAGCAGCGGCACCTTCTCGAACTCCTGTCCAAGATCGTCTGACTGGACTCAATCGTTTGACTCGCTCGGCCTCCCTGGCCATCGTACGTACACGAACGATATGGGTGACTACGTCCGTCCTTCGCGCCTGGAAGAGGCATTGTCGGCTCTCGTGCGGCCACACACGGTGCTGGCCGGGGGCACCGATTTCTATCCGGCGCGGGTCGGCCGCACGATCGACGAAGACATTCTCGATATCACCGCCATTGCTAGTCTGCGCGGGATTTCGACGACCACGACAGGCTGGCGGCTGGGCGCCACCACGAGCTGGCGGGAGCTGATCGAGGCCGACCTGCCGCCGTTGTTCGACGGCCTGAAGCAGGCTGCGCGTGAGGTCGGCGGTCGCCAGATCCAGAACGCCGGCACGCTGGCCGGTAATCTCTGCAACGCCTCGCCCGCCGCCGATGGCGTGCCGGGCCTGTTGGCGCTTGGCGCCGAAGTCGAGATCGCAAGTCGCGCCGAATCACGCCGCGTGCCGCTCGAACAGTTCATCACCGGCGTTCGCCGCACCGACCTCTGCCCCGGCGAACTTGTGGTCGCCCTTCACGTGGCCAGGCCCGCCTATCCGGCACGTAGCGCGTTTCTCAAGCTTGGGGCCCGGCGTTATCTCGTGATCTCGATCGCCATGGCTGCCGCCACGCTCGAGGTCACTGAAGGCCGCGTCGCCGTCGCCCGCATCGCCGTCGGCGCCTGTTCTGCGGTCGCACGGCGCCTTGCGGCGCTCGAGGCGGCACTTGTGGGTGCGCCGCTCGACCGACAGCTGGCTGACCGGGTCGATCCGACCCATCTTGAGCCTCTCACTCCGATCGACGACATGCGCGGCAGCGCGGATTATCGGCGCGAGTCTGTCCTCATCCTGCTGCGCCGCCTGCTGGCGGAGTTCGCGCCGTGAAGGTGGCATTCACCCTGAACGGCACGGCAGCGACCTGGAATGGTCCGCCGGTCACGCGGCTCGCCGCCGCCCTGCGCGAGGATCTCGGCCTCACTGGTACCAAGGTCGGTTGCGATGCCGGCGACTGCGGCGCCTGCACCGTACTGCTCGATGGCCGGCAGGTCTGCGCCTGCCTGATCGCGATCGGCCAGGTCGAAGGCCGTACCGTCGAAACGGTTGAAGGCCTCGCCGGCGCCGACGGCACGCTCGCGCGACTGCAGAAATCTTTCCTCGCCCATGGTGCGGCCCAGTGCGGCATCTGCACGCCGGGTATGCTGATGGCTGCCGAGGAACTGCTGCGCCAGGTTTCACTGCCCGACCGCGGCGAGATCGAGGATGCCCTGGGCGGCGTGCTTTGCCGCTGCACGGGCTACACCAAGATCGTCGACGCGGTCCTGGCCGTGGCCGAGTCGGCACCGCCGGTGGTGCCGTCCGTGGGTGCCGCGGTGGGCGCCCGTCTGGCACGTGTCGATGGTCACGCCAAAGTCACGGGCGGCGACGTGTTCGGCGCCGACGGCATTCCGGCCGATGCGCTCTGGATCCGGGTGGTGCGCTCGCCGCATGCGCGCGGCCGGTTCACGCTGGGCGACCTGGCGCCGTTGCGCCGGCGGCTGGCCGCCGTGCTGACGGCCGCGGACGTGCCGTTCAATGGCTTCGGCATCTATCCCGACATCAAGGACCAGCCGGTGCTGGCCGACGGACTCGTGCGCTATCGCGGCGAGGCGGTGCTGGCACTGGTCGGCGAGCATGCGGCCGTCCTCTCCATCCGCGACGACGAAGTGCCGATTGTCTGGGTGCCCGAACCACCGGTGATGGGTATCGACGCGGCGACGGCTGCCAATGCGCCTCTGGTCCAGGCCGATAGACCGAAGAACCTGCTGTTGGATGGTGGTGTGCGGCATGGCGACGCGGCGACGGCCTTTGCCGGCTGTGCCGCCGTGGCCGAGGGCGTGTTCGAGACGGCCTTTGTCGAGCACGCGTATATCGAGCCCGAGGCCGGCTGGGCCCAGCGCGTGGGCGGTCGCATTGAAATCCATGTCACGACCCAGACGCCCTACATGGACCGCGACGAGATCGCCAACGTGATGCAGCTCAGGCCGGAGAACGTACGAATCGTGCCGACGGCCTGCGGCGGCGGCTTCGGCGGCAAGCTCGATCTCTCGGTCCAGCCGCTGGTCGCGGTCGCGGCGTGGCTGCTGAAGCGCCCCGTGGCCTGCGTCTACACCCGGCCCGAGAGCATGGCTGTCACCACCAAGCGCCATCCCGCCCGCATTTCGGCGAAGTTCGGCTGCGACACCGAGGGCAAGCTGGTGGCCTGTGACGTGTCGGCGACCTTCGACACCGGCGCCTATGCCTCGTGGGGGCCGACCGTCGCTAACCGCGTGCCAGTGCATGCCATGGGACCCTACGCCATTCCCCATGTGCGGACCTGGGGCGAGGCCTTCTTTACCAACGGCCCGCCAGCCGGTGCTTTTCGCGGTTTTGGTGTGCCACAAGCCGCCATCGCCCATGAGGCGATGATGGACGAGCTTGCCGACAAGCTCGGCATCGACCGGCTCGAATTCCGGCACCGCAACGCCCTCAGGGCGGGCGACACGACGGCGACAGGTCAGGTGCTGGCCCATTCCGCTGGCCTCGCCCAATGCCTGGAGGCCTTGCGGTCGCACTGGCGCCGGGCCGGGCACGAGGTCGCGGCCTTCAACGAAGCGGGCGGCGTGCGCCGCCGCGGCGTCGGCATCGGCTGCATGTGGTACGGCATCGGCAACACGTCGATGTCCAATCCGTCGCGCATCCGGATTGGCCTGTCGCCGGGTGGCACGCTTACACTCTATAGCGGTGCGGTCGACATCGGGCAGGGCAGCAACACCATCCTGACCCAGATCGCAGCCGATGCGCTGGGCTTGCCGGCGGCGCAATTCACCCTGATCGCGGGCGATACGGATCTTACAGCCGACGCTGGCAAGACGTCGGCCTCGCGCCAGACCTTCGTATCGGGCAGGGCGGCCGAGGGCGCGGGCAAGGATCTCCGCCAGCAGATCCTGCGTCTGGCCAACGCTGGGGCCGATGCCGTGCTGTCGCTCGAGGGCGCCAGGCTCATGGTGCGCGACAGCGCCGAGCTGCACACGATCGATCTCGCGACGACCGGCGCGCTGATGGGTGAGGGCACGTTCGATCCGCCGACCACGCCGCTTGATGCCAATGGCCAGGGCATCCCCTACGCCACTTATGCCTTCGCTGCACAAATGGCCGAGGTCGAGGTCGACATCGAACTCGGCACCGTAAAGGTGCTCCGCATCGTGGCCGCCCACGACGTCGGCCGGGCGATCAACCCGACGCTTGTCGAAGGCCAGATCGAAGGTGGCATCGCCCAGGGCCTGGGCCTTGCCCTGATGGAAGAATTCCTGCCCGGTCGCACTGAGAACCTCCACGACTACCTGATCCCGACCATCGGCGACGTTCCGGAAGTCGAGTGCATCCTGATCGAGGATCGCGAGCCGCTGGGTCCCTCCGGCGCCAAGGGCGTGGGTGAACCCGGCTTGGTGCCGACAGCGCCGGCCATCCTGGGGGCGGTCCACCACGCGACCGGCGTGCGCGCTCGCCGTGTTCCCTTGTTGCCGCACCGCCTGCGCGAGGCCATCGTCGCCCTGAAGGGGACAGGGGCATGAGCGACGATATCTCGCTCACGGAAGCCGAACGCAACGCCGGGATCGTCCGCTGCGACGCCTGCCCGGTGTTGTGCCGGATCCGGCCGGGGCGCGCCGGGGCCTGCGACCGCTATGCCAACGAAGACGGAAAGCTCGTGCGCGTCGATCCGCTGGTACTGCTGGCCAAGCCCGACGTGGCGCGCGTTGCCTTCGTCGAGGGCAGCGGCGCCTGGCGCGGTGAGCTTGGCAAGGGCGAGGGCGCGTTCGTCACCGGCATCGGAGCCACCACGACCTATCCGGACTATAAGCCAGCGCCGTTCATCGTCTCCTCGAAGCACGACGGCGTCGACATGGTCACAGTCGTCACCGAGGGCATCTTCAGCTATTGCGGCGTCAAAGTGAAAATCGACACCGACCGCTACCTCGGTCCCGAGCTGGCGGCGGTGCGCGTGAAGGGCGAGGCCGTGGGTCACGTCACCACCGCAGAATACGGCTCGCAGATGCTGTCGCTGGGCGGCGTGCATCACCTGACCGGCGGCAGCAAGAAGGAAGGCGTCGCCACCTGCGACACCTTGCTGGCGCTTTGCAATCGCCAGGCTGTCGAACTTTCGATCGACGGAGGCTCGACCGTTGTCGTCCAGGCCGACAAGCCTCCGATCGTAAATGGGGTCGTCGAAGAGCGCATGCGCGTGGGCTGTGGCTCGGCGGCCATCGGCATGTTCGCGCCACAATGGCACGGCCATGTCGACGAGGTGATCGTGGTCGACGATCACATCACCGGCGTGCTGAGCGAGCACCAGGGCGGTGCCTTTCTCGACATGAAGCCCGCCGGGATCCGGGTGCGTGGCCGCCGCTCGACGCCCGGCCGCTATTTCCAGGTGGCCGAGCCCGGCCTGGGCTGGGGTGGCACCGATGTCAGTGATCCGCTGGAAATCATCGAACGGATCGATCCCAAGCAGGCTTGGCCCGGCCTTCGACTGCTGATGGTCTCGACCACGGGCGAGCATTCGGCATGGTTCGAGCTCGACAAGGAGCTGACGCCGCAGGCCGTGCCGATGCCGGATCCGGTGCGCCGCGTGGTCGAGCGCATCGCCGAGAATTGCGAGCCTGCGCTCTGCACGGTGTTGTTCATGGCGGGCGCCGGTGGTTCGTTGCGCGCCGGCGTCACGGAAAATCCCGTGCAGCTCACCCGTTCGGTGCGCGATGCGCTGACCAAGGTGACCTTGGGTGGTGTGCCGGCCTATGTCTGGCCGGGCGGCGGCATCACCCTGATGGTCGACGTGGCGCGCATGCCGGAGAACTCCTTCGGCTATGTGCCGACACCGGCATTGGTGGCGCCGATCGAATTCACCTTGCGCGCCGAAGACTATGCCGCCCTGGGCGGCTATGCCTCGCGGACCGTCACCCTGGAGGATGCCATCGCCCGTGCCGGCCATGTCCGGGTCGATCAGGGGCGTCTCGACAAGGATGAGCGATGAGTGGCGCGATTGCGGCGCGCCTTCCCGACGGCCGACTGCATCTGCAGGAGGGGCCGATCGATCTCATCATCGAAGCCTTCGGCGCCGGTGTCGAAGTCGAGCGCGCGTACGCTCAGGCCGTCGAGCGCTTTGGCGACGTCTTGCCGGGC
>ERZ1292640.2323-Hain-H43-02um-R1-2323-length-15248-cov-19_pt1 | contig 15248 bp, 13 predicted proteins | sample MGYA00564404_ERZ1292640 | MGnify/ENA primary metagenome ERZ1292640 (study PRJEB36523, sample SAMEA6512636) | groundwater metagenome | collected 2019-01-08 | study: AquaDiva: Metagenomics assemblies of 32 groundwater samples
TTAGCGCGGGCCGTGGCCGCGCATGTGGTGGCCGGGGCCACCTGCCATCATGCCGCGCGGCCGGTCGAGGATGGCCTTCTGCTCCGGCGACAACACGCCATAGAGCGCCACGAGCGTGGGTTTCACCGCCTCGATCGAGGCGGTGCGGGCCTTCATCGCGTCCTCCATCATCGACAGGCGTTCGACGTAGTTGGGACGTTCCTTCATTTCCGTCGGCAGGGCTGCGCAGCGCGCGCTCGCCTTGGTGCTCGCCTCGTCGGCGGCCTTTTCGAAGGCGTTCCAGGCGGTCATCTGGCCCGGCTTCAGTTCGAGCCTGGCCTTGATGTAAGCGCGATTGCCGATGCGGCGCGCCACCTGGTCCAGGCACATGTCCTTGGGCGAGAAGGAGCGTCCGGCCGCTGCCGCCGGCGGCGCGGCCTGGGCGAGTTCCAGCATGTCGTCGAAGGCGCCGTCGAGCGCCGACGCGGGGCTGGCAAAGGCAAGGCCCGCGGCCAGGACGAAGGCGGTCGGCATCGCAAGCAAAAGAGGACGGAAAGACATCGGAAACCTCACCTTGAAGAAGGGGTTGTCCCGGTAGTACGAGCCCAATCGGCCGGGCGTGCCCAGCCGGTCTGTTAAGTTATGTAAAGTTGGGTCGCTGCTCGACCATCCAGCGTGCGAATGCGTCGCGCTCGGACTGGATCATATGCAGGCCTTCCTTGGTCCGACGCCACAGGATGTCGTCGGGCTCGACCGCCCATTCGTCGCGGATCAGGTAGCGGACCTCGAGTTCGTAGAGATGGCCGCCGAAATGTTGGCCGAGGTCGGCCACCGTCTTCACCTTCTCCAGGAGTTCGTCCAGCCCCGAGCCATGGCGGCGGGCCAGGATGCGGACGAGTTCCGGCGGCAGGCCGGGCTTGATCTGGGCGGCACCGTCGACGAAGCGATCGAACGCTTCCTCGAAAGTCGGCGCATCGGCCATCTCGCCGTCGAACACGGGCCGCGTCGCCGTCCAGACATTGCCCATGTGGGGGTAGTAGGGGCTGAGGTCGGCCAAGGCATGCTCGGCGAGCCGGCGGTAGGTCGTGATCTTGCCGCCGAAGACGGAGAGCAGCGGTGCAGTACCCCCCTGTACGCCACCGGGGGCATCGACCTCGAGATGGTAGTCGCGGGTGACCGCCGAGGGATTGTCGTCGCCGTCGTCGAACAGCGGTCGCACGCCCGAATAGGTCCACACGACATCGGCCTGCGTCACCGGCTTCTGCATGTAATGGCCGGCGATCTCGCAGAGATAGGCGATCTCCTCGGGCGTGCAGACCGGCTTGTCGCCGAACTCGGCGGGAATGTCAGTGGTGCCGATCACCGAGAAGTCGCGCTCGTAGGGAATGACGAAGACGATGCGGTTGTCGCTGTTCTGCAGGATGAAGGCGTGGTCGCCCTCGTAGAGGCGCGGCACCACGATGTGGCTGCCCTTGATCAGGCGCACGCGTTTAGTCGTGCGGATTGGCGTCTGCTCGTCGAGGAAGTGTTTTACCCAGGGGCCGGCGGCATTCACCAGGCCGCGCGCCTTGAGATGGACGGGCGCTCCAGTCGGGCCAGCCAGTTCGATGTGCCACAGCTTGCCGTCGTCGCTGCGCCGGGCCGAGACGCAGCGGTGGCGCGCAAAGATGCGCGCGCCCATCTCGCGCGCCGACTTCAGGTTGCAGATCACCAGGCGGGCATCGTCGACCCAGGCGTCGGAATAGACGAAGCCCTTCTCGAACGAGGGTTTCAGCCCGGCACCGTACTTCGAGGCCGGCAGATCCACGGCCTGGGACTTCGGCAGGGTCATGTGCCAGTCGAGGTGATCGTAAAGAAAGAGGCCGAGCCGCAGCATCCAGCGTGGCCTGAGATGAGGCTCGTGCGGCAGTACGAACCGCATCGGGAAGGCCAGATGCGGCGCCTTGGCCAGCAGGACCTCGCGCTCCATCAGCGCTTCGCGCACCAGCCGGAACTCGTAGTGCTCAAGATAGCGCAGGCCGCCATGGATCAGCTTGGTCGAAGCCGAGGAGGTGGCGCTGGCGAAATCGTTCATTTCGCAGAGCCCGACCTTGAGCGCCCGGCCCGCCGCGTCGCAGGCGATGCCTGCGCCGTTGATCCCGCCGCCGACCACGAACAAGTCGAGCGGGGTGTCCTCCCTCGCTTCCATGACCCGATCCTATAGCGGGGGCAGGCTCCGGAGGCGAGCGGGCTGCTTGACCGGGATGCACGGTGTGCGCACAAGCGGTACATGGGTCTGTTGCTCAAACTCGCGCTGCTTGGCGTGGCGCTCTACGCAGCCTACAAAACCTTCTCCCGCTGGAAGGGGTTGTACGACCGGTTCGTTGGTCCGCCGCCGGCACCGCCGACTCCGGCCCCGCCGCCGCGCGCTCCCGAGCCCACTCCCACCGCGCAAACAGCCCAGGCCCGGCCCAAGGTGATCGAGGAAACCGTGCAATGTGCGGGCTGCGGTGCCTATGTTTCGACCGCTGCCGAAAAATGCGGCCATTGCGGTCGCCCCCTGCCATAAGGCCGCAGTGGGCCGCCAGCGCGCTTGACCGGGGTGGGGGCCGCACCTATTTTGCCGCACCGCAAAAACAGCCTTAAGTCGCGGAAACAAAAGGCCTTCTTGAGCCTCGGGGAAAATCAGGTGTCCGACCTTTCACCGGTCCCTTCACGTTCCAAGGGGGCCAAGCCGACGTGCTTCCAGGAACTCATCCTCACCCTGCAGGACTACTGGGCCGCACAGGGCTGCCTGATCCTGCAGCCGTACGACATGGAAATGGGCGCCGGCACGTTCCATACGGCGACGACCTTGCGCGCGCTGGGGCCGAAGCCTTGGTATGCGGCCTACGTGCAGCCATGTCGTCGGCCTTCGGACGGCCGCTATGGCGAGAATCCCAACCGGCTGCAGCACTACTATCAGTTCCAGGCGATCCTAAAACCGTCGCCGCCCGACATCCTCGAGCGCTATCTGGGCTCGCTGGAGGCGATCGGCGTCGACACCGGCCTGCACGATATCCGCTTTGTCGAGGACGACTGGGAAAGCCCGACGCTCGGCGCCTGGGGTCTCGGCTGGGAGGTCTGGTGCGACGGCATGGAGATCACCCAGTTCACCTATTTCCAGCAGGTGGGCGGCATCGAGGTCGACCTGGTGGCGGGCGAGATCACCTACGGACTCGAGCGGCTCGCCATGTATCTCTTCGACAAGAAGACGGTCTACGAGCTGCCGTACAACTCGGCCTCGTCCGAGGTGCCGCTCACATACGGCGACGTGTTCCTGCAGAACGAGCAGGAGCAGTCGACCTACAATTTCGAGCATGCCGACACCGAGATGCTGTTCCGGCATTTCGCCGACGCCGAGAAGGAATGCGGCCGGCTGATCGAAAAGAAGCTGCCGCTGCCAGCCTACGACCTGTGTATCAAGGCGAGCCATGCCTTCAACATGCTCGACGCGCGCGGCGTGATCAGCGTGACCGAGCGGCAGAGTTTCATCCTGCGCGTGCGCGATCTCGCCAAGGCATGCTGCGAGGCGTGGCTGACAACACAGACAGCGAAAGCCGCCTGACATGGCCGAGCTTCTCCTCGAGCTCCTCTCCGAAGAGATTCCGGCGCGCATGCAGGCGCGTGCGGCTGACGATCTCAAGCGTCTGGTCTGCGACGGCCTGAAGGCCGCGGGACTTACGTTCACCGACGCGCGCGCCTTCGCCACGCCGCGCCGGCTGGCGCTGGTCGTCGACGGCCTGCCCGTCGCGCGCGAGGATGTGAGCGACGAACGACGCGGGCCGCGGATCGGCGCCCCCGATCAGGCGATCCAGGGTTTCCTGAAGGGCGCGGGCCTCGCCTCGCTCGACGAGGCGGAGAAACGCGAGACCGGCAAGGGCGAGTTCTGGTTTGCCGTCGTGACCAAGAAGGGCGGGCCGACCGCCGAGGCGCTGCCGGGCCTCATTGATGCCGCGCTAAAAGCGTTGCCTTGGCCCAAGTCGATGAAATGGGGCAGCGGCACGATGCAGTGGGTGCGCCCACTGCAGTCGATCGTGGCGCTGTTCGACGACAAGGTGTTGGCCAGTGAAGTCGCGCCGGGCGGGCAGATGGCGCCGATCAAGTTCGGCGACACCACGCGCGGGCATCGCTTTCTGTCCAAGGGCGCGATCAGGGTGACGGGCTTCGCCGACTACACCGCCAAACTCCGGGCGGCGTACGTCATGCTCGATGCGGCCGAGCGCAAGAGGATCATTCTCGAAGGCGCGGAAAAGCTCTGCGCCGGTGCGCAGGTGACGCTGAGGGTCGACGAAGGTCTCCTCGATGAAGTGGCGGGCCTGGTCGAGTGGCCGGTGCCGCTGCTCGGCACCATCGATGCCGCGTTCATGGACGTGCCGCCGGAAGTGCTGATCGTGTCGATGAAGACCCACCAGCGCTACTTCGCGACCACCACGCAGGACGGCTTGCTGGCCAACCGCTTCGTCGTGGTGGCGAACAACGTGACGCGCGATGGCGGCGCCACCGTCGTCGACGGCAACGAGCGCGTGCTGCGCGCCAGGCTCTCCGACGCCAAGTTCTTCTGGGATCAGGATCGCAAGGTACGATTGGAAGACCGGCTGCCGGCCCTGAAGAACATCGTCTTCCATGCCAAGCTTGGCACCCAGGCCGAGCGCGTCGGGCGCCTTGCCAAGCTCGCGGTCGAGATCGCGGGCCATGTGCCGGGCGCCGATCGCGGCCTCGTCGAACAGGCGGCGCTGCTCTGCAAGGCCGACCTGGTGACCGGCATGGTGGGCGAATTTCCCGAGCTGCAGGGGATCATCGGCCGCTACTATGCGCTGAGCGAGGAATTGCCGATGGCGGTGGCCGATGCGATCGGTGACCACTATGCGCCGGCCGGCCCGAACGACCGCTGCCCGGACGCGCCGGTGTCGATCGCCGTGGCACTGGCTGACAAGCTCGATGCGCTGGTGAGTTTCTGGTCGATCGGCGAGAAGCCGACCGGCTCGCGCGATCCCTTTGCGCTGCGGCGGGCAGCGCTGGGCGTCATTCGCATCGTGGTCGAGAACAATATCCGCCTGCCGTTGCGAAACTTCTTCAAGGCCGACGATCTGATGGCCTTCTTCGCCGAGCGCCTGAAAGTGCAGATGCGCGAGAAGGGCGTGCGCCACGATGTAGTCGACGCCGTATTCGCACTGGGCAATGAGGACGATCTTGTGCGTCTGTTGGCGCGTGTCGAGGCGTTGCAGTCGTTTCTCGGCAGCGACGCCGGCAAGAATTTGCTCACCGCCTACGGTCGCGCCGCCAACATCGTTCGCGCCGAGGAGAAGAAGGACAAGGGGCTGGCGACCAGGATCGCCGGTGCGCCTGACGTCGCACTGCTGGAACAAATCGAAGAGAAAGCCGTTGTCTCCGCCTTGGCCGACGTCGAGCGTACCAAGGGGCCGGCATTGAAGGCGGAGGACTTTGCCGGCGCGATGGCGGCGCTCGCGGTTCTGCGTGCGCCGATCGATGCTTACTTCGAAAAGGTCACAGTGAACGTCACGGATAGGCCTGAATTGCGCCTGAACAGGCTTAAATTACTCAACCAGATTCGCGTGACCATGGATTCGGTGGCGGATTTTTCGAAGATCGAGGGCTGAGAATGGCCAAGTGGGTCTACAGTTTCGGGGATGGCAAGGCTGAGGGCCGCGCCGAGATGCGCAACCTGCTGGGGGGCAAGGGCGCCAATCTGGCGGAGATGTCGAGCCTCGGCCTGCCGGTGCCGCCGGGCTTTACCATCACGACCGAGGTCTGCAACTGGCATCATGCCAACAACAGCGCCTATCCGCCCGAGTTGAAGGACGAGGTCGAGGCCGGGCTTGCGTCGATCGAGAAGATCCTGGGCGCCAAGTTCGGCGATCCCAACAACCCGCTGCTGGTTTCGGTCCGCTCGGGCGCGCGCGCCTCGATGCCCGGCATGATGGACACGGTGCTCAATCTCGGCCTCAACGACCGCACGGTGCTGGGGCTCGGCAAGTCGTCGGGCGATGAGCGCTTCGCCTACGACAGCTACCGCCGCTTCATCCAAATGTACTCGAACGTCGTGCTCGATGTCGGGCACCACTATTTCGAGGAGGCGCTGGAGCTCAAGAAGGAGGATCTCGGCGTCCATATGGATACCGACCTCAAGGCCGACGACTGGCGCGCCATCGTGGCCGAGTACAAGAAGATCGTCGAGAAGCGCACCGGCAAGCCGTTCCCGCAGGAGCCGCGCGAGCAGCTGTGGGGTGCCGTCGGCGCGGTGTTCGACTCGTGGATGAACCAGCGCGCCATCACCTACCGCCGCCTGCATGCGATTCCGGAAAGCTGGGGCACCGCCGTCAACGTGCAGGCCATGGTGTTCGGCAACATGGGCGAGGATTGCGCCACCGGCGTCGCCTTCACGCGCGACCCCTCGACCGGCGCCAACCTGTTCTACGGCGAATATCTCGTGAACGCCCAGGGCGAGGACGTGGTGGCCGGCATCCGCACGCCGCAGCACCTCACCGTGCAAGGCAAGCTGGCGCAGAAGTCCGACGCGCCGGCGATGGAAGAGGTGATGCCGGAGGTCTTCGGCCAGCTCGACGCCATCCGCCACAAGCTCGAAGCACACTACTGCGACATGCAGGATATCGAGTTCACCGTGCAGCGCGGCAAGCTCTACATGCTGCAGACGCGCAACGGCAAGCGCACGGCGAAGGCCGCGCTGAAGATCGCCGTCGACATGGTGCGCGACGGGCTGATCGACAAGAAGGAGGCCGTGGCGCGCATCGTGCCGGCCTCGCTCGACCAGCTCCTGCATCCGACGCTCGATCCCAAGGCGTCGCGCAAGGTGATCGCCAAGGGACTGCCGGCGTCGCCAGGTGCCGCTTCGGGCAGGATCGTGTTCACCGCCGACGAGGCGGAGAAGCAGGCACGGGCCGGCGAGAAGGTCATCCTGGTGCGCCGCGAGACCAGCCCCGAGGACATCCACGGCATGAATGCCGCCCAGGGCATTCTCACCTCGACCGGCGGCATGACCAGCCACGCCGCCGTCGTGGCGCGCGGCATGGGCAAGCCCTGCATCGCAGGTGCAGGCGACGTGCGCATCGATGCCGCCGCCGGCACGCTCAGTGTCCGCGGCACGACGGTCAAGGCAGGCGACTTCCTCACCCTCGACGGCACCACCGGCGAGATCATGCTGGGCGTCGTGCCGACGGTTCAGCCCGAGCTCAGCGGCGACTTCGCCGAGCTGATGGCCTGGGCCGACGAGTTCCGCACGCTCGGCATCCGGGCCAACGCCGAGACGCCGCTCGACGCGGGCCAAGCCCGCAAGTTCGGCGCCGAGGGCATCGGCCTCTGCCGCACCGAGCACATGTTCTTCGACGGCGACCGGATCGCGGCGGTCCGCGAGATGATCCTGGCCGACGACGAGAAGGCCCGGCGCATCGCGCTTGCCAAGATCCAGCCGATGCAACGCCAGGATTTCGTCGGCCTGTTCGAGATCATGGCCGGGCTTCCCGTCACGATCCGCCTGCTCGATCCGCCGCTGCACGAGTTCCTGCCCAAGACGCAGGCCGACATGGAGCAGGTGGCCAAGGACGTGGGCGTCTCGGTGGCCGAGATCGAGGCGCGAGCGAACAAGCTGCACGAGTTCAATCCCATGCTCGGCCACCGCGGCGTGCGGCTCGGCATCTCCTATCCCGAGATCTACGAAATGCAGGCCCGCGCCATCTTCGAGGCCGTGGCCGAGGTCCAGAAGAAGCACGGCAAGACGGTGATTCCCGAGATCATGATCCCGCTGGTCGCGACCCGGAAGGAACTCGACCTGATGAAGGTCGTGATCGACCAGGTGGCGTCCGAGGTCAGCCAGCTCTCCGGCCAGAAGCTGGAATACCTGATCGGCACCATGATCGAGCTGCCACGCGCCGCGCTGCGGGCGGGAGACATCGCCGAATCGGCCGAATTCTTCAGCTTCGGCACCAACGATCTCACCCAGACCACGTTCGGCCTGAGCCGTGACGATTCGGCATCCTTCCTCGAGAAGTACCAGCAGCGTGGCATCTTCGAACACGATCCCTTCGCCTCGCTCGACGTCGAAGGCGTCGGCGAACTGATCGAGATCGCCGCCGAACGTGGTCGCAAGGTCCGCCCTGGCCTCAAGCTCGGCATCTGCGGCGAGCACGGCGGCGATCCGGCCTCGGTGTTCTTCTGCCACAAGGCCGGCCTCGACTACGTCTCGTGCTCGCCCTACCGCGTGCCGATCGCGCGGCTCGCCGCGGCCCAGGCAGCCCTGGGCGGTCCGCTCAAGACGGAATGACGCTGCAGGCGCTCCGTAACGGCGGCAAGCGGGCGCTGGCCGCGGCGCTGGCCGCCCTGGAGCGCGATCCCGACAATGCCGCGACCCAGGCGCTGCTCGACGCGGCCTGGCGCCAGCCCCGCGCGCACGTCGTCGGCATCACCGGGCCGCCTGGCGTCGGAAAATCCTCGCTCTGCGCGGCGCTGGTCGCGGCTTGGCGGAAGGATGGCAAGAGCGTCGGCGTCATCGCCATCGATCCTTCATCGAAGGCCAGCGGCGGCGCGCTGCTGGGTGATCGCGTCCGCATCGTCCATGACTCGCCTCAAGCCGGGGGCGACGATGGCGTATTCGTGCGCTCGATGGCGGCGCGCGACCGGCTGGGCGGGCTCGCCGGCCAGACCGTGGCCGCGATGGTGCTGATGCGCGCCCTGTTCGATCGCGTGCTGATCGAGACCGTGGGCGTCGGCCAGTCGGAGACCGATGTCGCGGGCGTGGCCGACACGGTCGTGTTCTGCGTTCAGCCGGGCTCGGGCGATTCGCTGCAGTTCATGAAGGCCGGGATCGTCGAAATCCCGCACCTGATCGTCGTCACCAAGGCCGATCTCGGCGGTGCGGCGGAGCGGGCGCGGGCCGACGTTGCGGGGGCACTGTCGCTCGCCGTCACGGGCGAGGCCGACTGGCAATTGAAGGCGCTGGCGGTGTCCGCGCGCAGCGGCGCCGGCCTGGACGGGTTGCTGGAGGCCCTCGAGGCGCATCGCCGGCATCTGGCCGCGGATGGGCGGCTCGCGATCGCCCGCCACCGCCAAGGCGAAGGCTGGATCGCCGAGTCGTTGCGCGAACTGTTCGGGCGCAACGGTATTGCCAGGTTGGGCCGCCTCGGCTTCGATCTCGCCCTGGCTCCGGGTGGCCAGCCGTTCGAGCGGCTGCGCGTCCTGAGCAGGGTTCTGGAGGAGACAACGTGAGCTACCCAACCGACGGAAGCTGCATCTTCTGTAAGATCGTCGCGGGGCAGATCCCTTGCTTCAAGCTGCTCGAGGACGAGACGACGATCGCCTTCATGGACATCAACCCCGTCAATCCAGGCCATGCGCTGGCCGTCGCCAAGGGCCATTGGCCGACGGTCGACGTCATTCCGGCGGAGGCGCTGGCGGCCGTCGCCAGGACCGCACAGCGTCTCGCCAAGGCGGTGATCGGCGAATTGAAGCCGGACGGCGTTAACTTGCTGCAGGCCAATGGCGTCGGGGCGGGACAGAGCGTGCCGCACCTCCACATCCACGTCATGCCGCGCTGCCAGAACGACCAGGTGGCGCTCAACTGGGACTACAAGCCTGGTGACAAGGCTGAAATCGAGGCGATCTGGAAACGGCTGAAGGCGGCGTTATAGATCGGCAACGGTCCTGATCAGGAAGCGACCTTGATCAGGAAGAGACCAGGGCGACGCGGTGCGGCGTGAGGCTGAACCATTCGCGTTCGTCCTGGCGGAACCGCTCGCGTACGTAGTCGATCACCGTGCGGATGCGGGCGCCCTTGTTGGTTTCCTCATGCGAGACCAGCCAGACGTCGCGGGTGATGTTGAGGTCGATCGGTGCCCGTATGATGTTCAACTGCTTCACGATGTAGTCGGGGAAAACCGACACGCCATAGCCGACCTTGACAGCTTCGAGCGCCGCGTAAGACGAGTTCGTCCGCAGCACGATCGACGTGCTGCGTTCGACAACTTCGCTCCACACCTTCATGACGGGCAGGCTGTGCAGGGTCGTATGGTCGACGATGTGGTGTTCGGTGAGGTCCTCGAGCCGTTGCGGCAGGCCGTACTGCTCGACATAGGAGGGCGCGGCGAAGATCGACATGTTGAACTGGCCGACGCGAGCGGCCACGAGCTGGTTGGAAGTCGGGCGGAAATAGCGAATGGCGAGGTCGGCCTGCCGGGTGGCGAGGTCGAGCACCTGATCGCCCACGATCACCTGAACGACAATGTCGGCGTGAAGCCGGCGCAGTTCGGACAGGCGCGGAACCAGCCAGGTTGCAGCCAGTCCCTCGGTGGCGGCCACGCGGACGATGCCGGCCATCTCACGGTCCAGGCCGGCGAGATGCCGCTCGATCGACGTGGCGTTCGACATCATCGATTCCGCCTGCATGAGCACGCCGCGGGCAGCCGGCGTCACCTCCATGCCGTGACGGTGGCGATCGAACAGTTTGGCGCCCAGGCGGCGTTCCAGTGCCTGAATGCGTCGACCGACCGTCGTTTGCTTGGTATTGAGCTGGGTGGCGGCCGCGCTGAAGCTGCCGGTTTTTGCAACCGCCAGGAAAAAGCGCACGTCGTCCCAGTCGCCGAGAATATTGGGCGCCTTGTTCTTGCGTGGGGGAGTCGCGGCCATCGTGACAATCGATACAATAAGGGTGTCGGCCCAAAGTTTACTTGGAAGGGGCCTCGTGGTTTATCTTAGTTCATTGCCAATAAAGCGTCGTTTTCTGACCCAATCATAATGCATTAGACGGCTTTTTTCATCGGCCGTATAGGGCCTAGGCACCACATATTTAGCTCTCGCATTCGTTAGTCAATCTATCTGTTGTGGATATCCCGATTGACGCTTCGAGAACGGGCTAGGGTGCTTCTGTGGCCGCGATTGGCTCGGACGGAAAGACAACCAAGCTGTCGATAACCATCGACAGACTCGGCCGCTACGTGCGCAGTCCCTCGACGCGCATGGCGGCATTCGTCGGCCTCCTTTCCTATTTGAGTTATGCGTACGCGCATACCAGTTGGGCTAACCCCGCTCTGATCGGCGTGTCAGTCTTCGTTGGGTTGTTCCTCCCGAGCTACGCCAAACTCAGCAACAAGGCCGAACTGTGGGCCAACAACCGGTTCGGGTTCGTGACGGGTGGCCGGCTGGGGCGGTTCTTCCCGCAGTATTTGTTCAACTTGGCAGTGTTCTGGATCATGCAATGGGGGGGAGCCCTGAACCTCGCGGGGTTGGCGTCGGTAGGCGGCATTGCTTCGGCCGCGCTCATCACGACGCTCGCGTCCCAGGGGACCCAGTATCTTGGTCTCTACCTTGTCCAGCGTGGCGTCGGTGACGCCAACCGCAACGTCCTGATCGGCGTGTCGATCAATCTGGTCCTGGCGGCACTCGGCACCGCCGGCATCCCCGGGGCCCGCGAAGCGTTCTTGATCACCGGCTTCGGGCTGGGCGGGCTGCTCTTCGGAGTCGGCCTGTTGTCGGACATCCGCTCGGTGGCGGCGCCCAGGGGGGGCATCGGGTTGTTTTTCGGCACCTTCAACCCGTTCCACAACACGCATCTCGATATCCTGCGGCGCGCGATCAGCCAGCGTGGCCTCGACAAGATCATCATCCATCCGACGTTGATTCCACGCATTCACGCCGATGCCCTCCGCAAGGGCGAATTGCGCGTCGCGCGCCTGGAAAACGGCTTCCAAATCTATGAGACGACCGACAAGGCCGACGTCAACGTCGACTACTTTCCGGCCGGCCGGATGTTCCTGCCCCCCGAGACACGCAAGGCGCTGATCGAGCTTGCCGTTGCCGAAGCCGGCATGGGCGACAAGGTCGAGGTCGCGTTCTACCCCGAGACCTACAACAGCAAGGGTTTCCAGGGCGTGATCGGCGAAGTGAAGAAGCGGCACCCGGGCGTTCGCCTGCACACCCTGCACGGCACGGATATCGGCGGCATGACGGTGCGTCAGATCTGCGACGAGTGCGGCTGGATCTATCCATGGCGCATCCTGCGTCGCGACAGCGTATCGGCGACGGCCATCCGGCGCGGCGCCAAAGGCATGACATCGGCCGTGGTGACCGACGTGCTTGCGCAATTGACAGTGAATCTTCCGGTGGTGACGGCTGGGGGCCGCCGCTTCCGGAACGACAACGGAGTACTGACCGAGGGGGACTAATATGGCCGTACCACAGATCGCCGGGATATCGAATCAGCCCGTCGTGACCATCAAACTTGCGTCGACGTCGGACGAACTCATGCAGTGCTATGCACTCCGCGCCGCGGTGTACATGGGTGAGCAGCATTGCCCCTACTGGGAGGAGTTCGACGGCAACGACTATACCGCCAGCCACCTCGTGCTCTATGTCGACGGCGAGCCGGCGGCAGCCATGCGCCTGCGCTGGTTCGCGTCGTTCGCCAAGTTCGAACGGGCCGTGATCCTCAAGCGCTATCGTTCGATGGGTCTGTTCATGCCCTTCGTGGAGTGGGCCAAGGATTTCGCCCGCAAGAAGGGCTATGCCAAGGCGTATCTGCACTCCCAGCACCGTTTGTGGAAGATCATGGAGCGCGGCGGCTTCCGGAAGGTCGACGACCGGGTATTCCACTTCTCGGACCATGAGTACGGCGCCTTCGTCTGCGATCTGACGTCGCCGGACTGCGAGGTTCCGACCATCTTCACGGACCCGATGCTTCTGAACCGGCCCGAGGATCGGCTCGATATGCCGGGGGTTCTCGAGCAGTCGATGGAGCGCGGCGCAAGCAATCCGCACGCTGGCTGGAATGACGATCGTCGGGCGAACTGAGAGGGGGACGACATGAATATTCTTTCACAATCGATCGACGGCGAGGCTGTCACCACGAAGCTCGCCATGAGAATGGAGGACTCGCTGCAGGCCTTCGCCGTGCGGGCCGCCTGCTTCATGGGCGAACTGGATGTGCCGTTCTCAGAGGAGTTCGACGGCCACGACTTCGGCGCCACTCATGTCATCGCCTATGTCGGCGAGGAGCCGGCCGGCGCCGTCCGCGTCCGCTGGTTCCAGTCGTTCGCCATGCTCGAGCGGCTGGCGGTCATCCAGCGCTACCGCGGCCACAGCATCGGGCAGGTGCTGCTCGAACGGTGCCGCAAGCTGGCCGAAGGCCGCGGCTGCAACATGCTTTACGTTCAGGCGCTGCCGGGCGACGTGAGCTATTGGGAAAAATTGGGCTGGCGCCGCCTGGTGCCCGAAGAGGCGGGTTCGGGCGCCAAGCGGATCGTGGCCATGATCAAGGCGGTCGATCCGAGCAAGCCGTTGCCCGAGGTCGAAGCGCCCGAATCGGTCGTGCTGCGGCCCGAGCCGCAACTCGATTCTTCCGGCCGGCCCCTGGGCAGCGCCTCGAACTGATCGGCCGGGGCGGAGGGCCCTCGCGCTCTACCGGTGCTTCGGGTCGAGCGCGTCGCGCAGGCCGTCGCCCAGCAGGTTGAACGACAGGACCGCCAGGAAGATCGCGAATCCCGGCCAGAACGCCATCCATGGCGCCTGGGCGATGAAGCGCTGGGCGGAGTTCAGCATGCTGCCCCAGGACGGCGCCGGCGGCTGCTGGCCAAGCCCGAGGAACGACAGTGCCGCCTCGGCGATGATCGCGCCGGCGATGGCGAGCGAGGCCTGCACCAGGAGCGGCGAGACGATGTTGGGCAGGATATGGCGGAGCGCGATGCGCAGGCGCGGATTGCCGACGGCGCGGGCGGCCTCGACATAATCCTCGACCTTGGCGGCCAGCGTCTGGCCGCGCGTCAGGCGCACGAAGACCGGCGTCGCGGTGACGCCGATGGCGATCATGGCGTTGGAGAGGCTGGGACCCAGGAACGCTGCCAGCGTGATCGCCAGGATCAGGAATGGAATGGCCAGCATCGCGTCGACCATTCGCGAGATCACCCCGTCGATCCAGCCGCCGGCGTAGCCCGCCAGCAGGCCGAGCGGCACGCCGAGCCCGACGGCGATACCGACCGACACCAGGCCGGCGCTGAGCGAGGCGCGGGCGCCGAAGATGACGCGGCTCAGCACGTCGCGGCCGACCTCGTCGGTGCCCATCCAATGTGCCCAGGTCGGCGGCTTGCGCACCGCACTCCAGCTCGTGGCCGTGGGATCGTAGGGCGCGATCAGCGGGGCAAAGACGGCCACCAGGACGAACAGCACCACGACGATGAGGCCCACCATGGCGCCCTTGCGGCGATTGAGCCGTCGCCAGGCGCGGGCCCAGGGATTTTCCTCGCGGGAGCCGGATGTGACGGTGTGGGTGTCGAGGGCGGCAGCTGTCATGGTCGTCAGCCCCTGAGCCTGGGATTGACCAGCACATAGGCGATGTCGGCCAGCAGGTTGAGCGAGATATAGACCGTGGCCGTGACCAGCACGACGCCCTGGACGACCGCATAGTCGCGGTTGAAGACCGAATCGACGATCAGCTTGCCGAAGCCGGGGATGGTGAATATCTGCTCGGTCAGTACGGCGCCCGACAGCAGCGTGCCGAAATCGAGCGCCAGCAGCGTGATCACCGGGGTCATGGCGTTGCGCAGCGCATGCTTCAACACCACGCGGCCCTCGTGCAGCCCCTTGGCGCGGGCGGTGCGGACATAGTCGGCGCCCATCGCCTGCATCATCGCGCTGCGCGTGTGGCGCATCAGGACGGCGGCGAGCGCATTGCCCAGCACGAAGGCCGGCATGATCGTTGTGGCAAGGCTCGCCTGCCAGTTCTCGCCCAGCCGCACGTAGCCCGAGGCGGGCAGCCAACCCAATGTCACCGAGAACAGGAAGATCATCAGGATGCCCAGCCAGAAATTGGGCGTGCTGAGACCCCACAAGGCGAACAGGTTGGCGCCGTAGTCCCAGGCCGTATCCTTCTTCACCGCCGAGACGATGCCGGCGGGGATGCCGATGCCGATGGCGATCAGCAGCGCCATGGCGGCGAGCTGCAGCGTCACCGGCAGCTTCTCGGCCACCAGCGAGGCGACGGAGCTTTTGAGCCGCATCGACTCGCCCAGGTTCCCGGAGAGCACGCCCTTCATCCAGTAGAAATACTGGACCGGGATCGGCTCGTTCAGCCGGTATTGCTCGCGGATCTCCTCGAGCACCTTCGGGTCGCGCTCCTCGCCCGCCATGATCAGCGCCGGATCGCCCGGCAGGAGTTGCTGCAGGCCGAAGATCAGCATCGACACCAGAATGAGCGTCGGGATGATCTGCAGCAGCCGCTGGGTGAGGAAGGC
>ERZ1292640.2327-Hain-H43-02um-R1-2327-length-15243-cov-5_pt1 | contig 15243 bp, 7 predicted proteins | sample MGYA00564404_ERZ1292640 | MGnify/ENA primary metagenome ERZ1292640 (study PRJEB36523, sample SAMEA6512636) | groundwater metagenome | collected 2019-01-08 | study: AquaDiva: Metagenomics assemblies of 32 groundwater samples
GTTGAACCTGCGCGATCGATTCGAGAGCACCGTCCGCGCGACCAGCCCTCAGATGCGCGAGGGACAGGGATTCGCCGACCACTCCGGTCGGATCGTTCTCTGCGTGCTCGGCCAGGCTAGTCGCTCGGGCCGGATCTCTTGCGACTTCCAGTAGCTGCTGAAACGACTCGATGCTGTCTTCGGTGAAGCCAAGTTGCTGCAAATCGTGCAGCCCGGTTTCGACGGAAGTAAGCAGGCTCTGTCCATCCGTTTGAGGCGCGGCCATCAATGCTCCGGCTTCGCGGAAAAGCCAGCGAGCGTCGTGGGTGCGCAGGGTGACACGCGTGAATTCGCGGCGAGCGAACGCATCGAATTTCCATGGTTCGAGGGACCGGAGCGCAGCATCCCAATCCAGCATCCTGAGATGAGCGCGGCAGACCCAGATTGCATCGTGGCTTGACTCGCAGGTTGTCTGAACGGCCCTGTCAAGGGCCTCCTTCGCGGCGCTGAGGTCGGTGCGGCTCGCGATGATCGACAGCATGGCCAGCACTCTGGGAGCCATGTTCCCCAAAGCGATCGCTTCGCCGAGGGCGGTTTCTGCCTCTTCCCACTGATTGCGTGACAGATAGGCTTCGCCCTGCGCTGCCTGGATCCTTCCCGGGTCAGCTGCAACCTGTTGCGCCCTCTCGGTCCATTGCAAGGCCTCGTCGATCGCGCCCGCAAGGAGCGCAGCGTCGGCGGCCTCCAGTGGGAGGGTAGGATCGTTGCTCAATTCCTTGCTGGCGGCCTCATAAGCGGCCAGGCCGGGTTGAACTCGGCCAAGCTTCAGGTAGGCGCCGGCCAATTCGCGGCGGACCTTCCCATTTCGCGGAGCGAAGCCGACCGCCCGTTCCAGCAACTCGATCGATTTCTCCAACTGCCCCAACTGCACCGCTAATGCCGCGGCGCGACGCAGCGGTTCTGGTTCGTGAGGTTCGATCTCGGCGCAATTCAACCAGGCCCGCAGCGCGGCCTCGAGATCGCCGGCCTGCTCGGTCAGATTCGCGAATTCGCGGCGCAGGGCCGCATCTTCTGGCCGTTTTCGCATACCGGCGCGCAGCAACCGCTGTGCCGAGGAATGGGATCCGTCTGCGGAGAGGAGGCTGGCCGCCTTCACCAAGACTTCCGGGCGTCGCCCGCCGCGCCAAACGGCTTCGGCAACGGCCCGCCTGGCAATCGAGCGTTCTCCCTTTTGGGTCGCGATTCCGGACAGCTCGAGCCAGCCTGACACGTCGGAGGGTTCCAGCTCACTCGTTCGCGCAAACGCCTCAATGGCACCCTGAAAATCACCAGAACCCGCAAGGGCCTTTCCAAGTGCAGTCCAACCGCCTGGAGCTTCGCTGTTCGCTTCGACCGCTTGCTTTGCGACGTCAATCGCCTTATCTGGCAGGTTAGCAGACTGGTAGACGAGAGACATCAAGGCCAGGATTTCGGTCGAACCGCGGAACCACTGCAGAGCCTGCTCCAGGGTCGACAAGGCCAGCGAAATCTGTCCTGTCCCCAGCGCCGAACGGGCAATTCCCAGGGTGGTGGCCTCGCGGAGCTCAACCTGCTCGTCAGGGAGCCGCAAGAGCGCCTGTTCAAAGCGCTTCATTGCGAGATCAGGTCGCCCAGAGGCGGCGAGTGCCATGCCGAACCAGTAGTCGAGCTCGGGGCTCGACAGCCCGGCCTGCTCGGCCTGAGTCAGTGCCTTGATCGCCCCGTCTGGGTTAATTCCGGTGCTCACGCCGATCTGCGCAGCGATCAGCAAGGATTCGGGAGGCGCAGACATTGGGATCGCGCCTGCCAAACTGGCCGCCTCCTCATGCTCGCCTCGAGCCTCAAGCGCTTGAGCCAGCGCCAGCCCGATTCGCCAGCTTCGTGGTTTCAGCACGGCCGCGGTGCGCAAGTTCGCAACGGCCTGCTCGATATGCCCGAGCTGACGAAGGAGATCAGCATGAACCGAGACGATGTCAAGGTTGCCGGGGTCAAGCTCCAACGCACGGGTTGCGGCTTCGAAGGCTTCGCTCAGGCGACCCTGGGACCTCAGCCACTGCGCCAGCGCCATTCGGATTGCGGCACTGCCCGGGTTCACCTGGGCGGCCCGCGTCAGCGTCTCGCCGACCTGTCGCTGGTCACCCGACTCGTCATGCAAGTCGGCCAGCGCCAGGTATGGCTCGGCCCCCTGTGGAGCCATCTCGACGGCGGCCTCAATCTTGAGCCGACCCGCCGCGGGTTCGCCCTTCTTGACAAGAATCCGTCCCTCGATCACGCGAGCAGCCTGGGAATTCGGGTCGAGCTGGAGTAACTCTCCGGCGGCACCCGTCGCAAGCTCAAGCTCGCCGGCGCGTATTGCGCACTCCGCTAGCGCTCCGGGATCTCCTGCTCCATGGGCCTGCAATCCCTTCCAAAGCCCCGATGCTTCGGAAAACCGCCCAAGATCCTGCAGGCTCTTGGCAAGGAGCTGTCCCGCGGCTTGAGAACCCGGGCTCAGTGTGAGCGCCAATTCAGCCTGCTCGGCGCTCGTCTCGCTGTCACCCGACTCGAAGAGCAGCTGGGCTAGGTGCGTCCTGGCGGAAGCATTCGCTGGAGATCGTTCAATTCGCTTCGATGCGGCTTCGACCGCCAGAACCCGGTCGCCAGCGGACCAGAGACTATCTGCAAGGAGTTCAAACCATGTGTCATCCAGTCGAGTGCTGGCGTCGATCACGGTGAGCGCCGCTTGAAGAGCTGCCCGGCCAGGCTGTCCCGCGTGTGTGAGGATGACCCCATGTGCGATCTGCTCCTCTACTGCCGGCGGCTGCGAAGAAATCATGGCAAGTGCCTCGCCCAACCGGTCCAGTTTCATCAAGCTCATGGCGGTCCAGGCGCGCCGGGCCGGTGTGGGTTCAAGAGTGAGGGCCTGGCGATTGGCTTCGAGCTCGGTGACCGGGTCGTGCGCGAGCCGGGCCTGCCATCCGGTCAGTTCCGCAATCTGTGCAGCAGTGCGAGTTGCCATTTGCCAGGCCTGGCGAAGTGGACCACGCGAAGCCTCAAACTCGCCCGCGGATAGTCCACTGATGGCCTGAACCAAGAGCTGGGAAATGGTGTCCCGGCCTTCCGGGCCCGCGTTCTTGGCCTGAGCAAGGCCTCTGGCCAGCGGATGTTCCGCGATGCGATTGATCTCCTGCATCAGGCGGACAGTCGATCCATTGGCGCTGCGAAGCAAATGCGAACCGGCTTCCTCAACCGGCAAGTTGCTCAGCGCTATCTGGATCGCCATCTCTTGGCCGTCGGCCTCGATCAATTGGGCCAGGGTCCGCTCCGAATCTGGCAGAGCCGGCCAAATCAACGCGAGCGGAGACTGCCACACCCGTGGAGATTGGCCCGCCCGCACGATCAGGGAACTGGGATCCGAGGCGCTTGTGAGGCGCCGCAGGAATTCCAGGCCCAGCAGCGCGGTTTCAAAGAGATCGCGGGTGCCTCTGGCTCGGAGATCGGCCTCCTGCCAAGTCAGTTCGGCGCGTTCGAGATGCGGCTCTGCGAGCTGAGGTTGGATCGGTTTCGCCAAGTCTCCCCCCAGCGCCAACGCCGCCAGATGCGACGGAGTCAGTTGAGAAGGCGGCTGGGAGGCGATGACCTCGGCGAGGAAGCCCGGATTATGAAGCGCAGCCCAGGCCTCAGGAACGCGCAATACGCGCTGGAGGACGGCAGAGAGCTCTTCCGGCGAGTAGTGCCCTCTGAGCGCTTTGAGGACCGCGGAGTCCGTGTGCATGCGGACCTGCGCTTAGGCTATCTGAATCTGCGTAACGACCCAGTAGGCAGAGCCGATCATCAGCATGCCAATGGTGATCAGAAACAGTCCCGCGCCGCTGGCCGTCTTTACCAGGTGGTTGAGGGCGCCCACCAGCTCGGTGGCGCTTCGGACCAACCCGGTGACCTCTTCGGCCATTCCCTTCTGGCCGAGACGGGCGGTTTGGCTGGCCAGCGCTCGGATGTCCCGCGAATAGCCTCGGGTGACGAGTACAAACGCGCCCAAGAGCACGCACATGCCACCGAGCACAAAGACGGCCGCACCAATGACGATTTGCATATCAACTACGGTAAAAGGAATCATGTCTGCCTCCGGTTCCATTGATCTTCGACGGGAGTTGCAAAGAGCGTGCCAGGCCGGGGGCGACTGTCTCTTTCCAGCGGAGCAGACCGCTACGGCGCGGTTCGCGGCTGGCTATTCAATTGAGCGGGGGCAGTCAGGAGGGGATAAGAGCCTGGAATTCCGGCGAGAGGTGTCCGACGTCGATTTCCTCGTCGTCGCAGAATAGCATCGCTCGCTCGACCGCGTGCCGTAGCTCGCGGATATTCCCTGGCCAGTTGTGGGCCTTCAAGGCTTCAATCGCGCGTGGCGTAATTCCGGAGACCGGGTTGCCAGTGCGGACACTCAACTGCCGAATGAACGAACCGACCAGTGAGGGGATATCTCCAATACGTTCCCTCAGTGGAGGAAGGTGGAGGTCGACAACCTTGAGGCGGTAATAAAGGTCTTCTCGAAACGTGCCCTGCTCCATCATGGTGCGCAAATTACGGTTGGAGGCGGCGATAATCTGGACGTCCACATGGAGCTCGTTGACGCCACCGATCCGTCGGAAGCGGTGTTCGTCCAGCACCCTGAGGAGCTTGGCCTGCATGTCCGGCTTGGTGGACGAAATCTCATCCAGAAACAGGATTCCGCCGTCGGCCACTTCCATCAAGCCAGGCTTTCGCTTGGTGGCACCGGTAAAGGCGCCGGCCTCGTGCCCAAACAACTCAGACTCGATCATCGTGTCGGGGAGGGCGGCACAGTTCACTGGAACGAACGGTTTTTCGGCCCGCGGCCCGGAGGCTCGGATCACCTGCGCAAGCACCTCTTTGCCGGTTCCGGTCTCTCCGGTGATCAGGACTGACACTGCCGCGCCCGCGGCGCGCTGGGCTTCATCGGCGATGCGCTTCATCGCAGGAGCTTCACCGATGATCCACTCGAACTGATCCTGGCTGGACCGGCGCATTAAGGCCAGCTCGCGTCGAAGCGACACGACTTCGTTGGCTCGCTCGACCGCGGCGATCAACTGATCCAGGTCTAAGGGCTTCTGTAGAAAGTCCAACGCACCTTGCTTCATTGCCTGGACTGCAATGTCGACCTCTCCGAAGGCTGTGATCAAGATCACTGGAGGACGGGGATTCTCGCGTTCGATCTGCTGCAAGAGCGAGAGCCCGGAGCCGTCCGGAAGCACCACGTCGAGGAGCACTATGTCGGCGGCACCGGTTTCGATCGCCTGCCTGGCTTGCGCCAAATCGCCGGCTTCGATCGGCTCGAATCCAGCGTCACTCAGCGCCCCACTAACAAAGCTGCGAGCGGTTTCTTCGTCGTCGACAACCAGGACGGTCGCGCTCATACTGTGGTTTCGTCTGGAATCGGAGGGAAACGCAGAGTAAATACCGTGCCAGCGTCTGGAAAACTTTCGACGCTGATGCTGCCTTGGTGGGCGGTCATGATTCGCCGGGTGATGGCCAGACCCAGACCGGTACCCGATTTCTTGGTCGTGAAAAACGGGTCAAAAATCCTCTCTACTTGGTCAGGCCGGATACCAGGCCCGGTGTCAGCTACCTTGAGCTGCACGCCGCCCGAGCCTTCTGCCGCGATGTGAACCGAGAGAGTGCCACCTTCGGGCATAGCTTGAACGCTGTTATTAATCAAATTGACCAGCACCTGCTCAATGGTCCGTTCGTCCGCCAGCACTCGCGTGTCCCCGTTCGTGTAGTTAGTATGCGTCCCCACGTTGGCAAGCTTCAAACGTGGCTCCCAGCGGGCCAAAATGCGGTCCACCAGCTCAGTCAGGCTCAACGGTGCAATCTTGAGTGCCAGCGGGCGAGCGAAAAAGAGAACGTCTTCCAGGAGTTGGTCGAGGCGTTTGCATTCGCTGCGGATCTTTTCGAGCGCATCGTGCTGTGGATGGTCTTGGCCGAGGCGCGAGGCGACCAGCTGCAGGCCGGTGCTGATGTTGTTGATCGGGTTTCGGACTTCATGGGCGAAGATGGCTGCCACCTCTCCCAGTAGAGCGCGCTGGGCCAGGGTCTCAGTTTGGTCCTCGATCGCTTTCCGCTCGGACATGTCACTCAGCACCAAGATCAGCCGCGAAGGCTGCCCCTCTTCTTGAGGGACTGCGCGAAGACTGGCTGGGAAGGGCCTTCCATCGCGACGGTGGAGCATCAGCTGCCCACGTTCGGTAGCGACCTGATGGCCGAGCGCGTCCAGCAGGGTGGTCATCACATCCGCTTGCCCCACAAGGACATCCTGAATTGCCAAACCTTCCAATCGCCCTTCCGGGTATCCCAGCATTTGGCTCGCGGCCAAGTTGGCCTTCCGGACTTTCAAGTTGGCGTCCACCGAAATCACGCCTTCTTGCACCGCCTGGAAATGGTCCAAGTGATCCTTTCGTGACCGTTCCAATTCGTTCTCCAGATCCGTGAGCACATCTCGATGCATTCCCAAGAGGATCCGGGCGTGGCAAAGATTGGCCAGTATTTCCATTAGCCCGACCGCGTCGTCGGGAACGTCGCTCAGGTCGCGCCAACCGGCCACCAGCAACCCAATCCAGGCGCTGGGAGTGCCGATCGGCGAGGTCCTGAGGGCCTTAAGACCGACGGCACGGGCGGCCTTGTGGAGCGGATGGTCGGGTCGAGTGCCGATCGACCACAGGTTGGGCCGGTCAAGCGGATCCAGCATGTTCGCCGCCAGGGAAGTCGGAAAGGCCTTCGATAGCGGTCCTTCGAGCAAGTAATCGGGGCTGTGCGGCGACACCCGATACACGCCGGCGGCTTCAGCGGAGAGGACCTGCTTTGCCAGTTGGATGATGTCCGACAGAGTCTCGGTCGTTGATTCGCTGATCAGCGTGGAGAGTTCGATTAGCTGGTCGAGCCGCTCCGCCTCCACTTTGCCGCGGTGTTCCTCCCGCAGCCGCTCAGAGGTGGCGCGAACCTTGAGCAAGATCGCAGACGCAGGACTGCCGATGGGATAAGTCCGCATATCCAGCAGGCGCTGGCTTCCGTCCCGGGTGCGAAGGGGCACGCTTGGCATCTGCAGCTCCGGAGAACCTGCAAGGCGGGTCTCAGCCAGGAAAAGCTCCCCAGCCGTCAGCTGCTCCAACTCCTTCCGTGTGTAGCCGGTCAACAGCAGGAAGGCGTGATTGGCCGCCAAAATCGAACGCGCGTCGCCATCCAGGACGAGAACTCCTTCATCGCTGGAATCGGCGAGAGCTCCGAAGAGCTCCCGATAGGGGTGTGGTTTAAGAAACTTGACTAGGCTGGTGACCGCGGCTACCAAATCCTCGACCTTCTTCAGGCAGGAGCTTCGCGACGCTTGCGCAACCGGGCGGGCAGGATCCCTTCGATGGATCGGTATTTTGCCACCGTTCGGCGTGCGATTCTCACGCCTTCTCGCCGCAGGGCTGCAGCGATCTCGTCGTCGGTGAGCGGCTTCAGCTCTTGCTGGACCAGCTCTTTGATTCGGTCGCGGACAGAGAGGCTGCGGTCAAAGAAACGTGCCAAGGGAACAATGCGCCCGTTCGGGAGAGCGATCCCTTTGTTCGCCACAGCCCGGGACACGGTCGACTCATGGACCCCTATGCGGTCCGCGAGCTCGGCGCGGGTCATCGGAAGCAGCTGCCGATCCCCTTCAAGAATAAACTCACGCTGCTGGGCAACGATCTCCTCCATCAGCTTCCGCATTGTATTGTTGCGCTGTTGCATGCATTTGACAAATAGCGAGGCCCGCTCCAAATGCGACTTCCAGGCCTCCGACTGATCTTCGGTAGCCTCCGGAAGAGCGTGTCGGAACTCTGGGTTTACCCGTAGCCAGCCGGCGAAAGAGGAGAAGATCTCCACCATGAGTGGGCCGTTCTGCTGTTGGCTGACCTGGATATCCGGTGCGTGATACACGTTTCCGTCGCTGTTCCTGGGTGAGCGACCGGAACCCCAATAGGCGCGGGCGGGAAATGGGTTGAGATTGTCCTGGATGAAGCGGGCAACTCTACGAACCTGACCGACGTTCACATGCAACTGGCGGGCGATGCCCTCGTAATTACGGCGAGCCAGGTCTTCGAAACCACCCTCCAAAACCTGCCGGGCAAGCACCGCCTCTTTTGAATCCGCAGGAAAAAGGTCAAGCTGGGCTTGCAGGGCTTGCCGGGGGCCAGTTGTCGCCAAGCCGGCCGGATCGCAGTGTGAGATCAGGTTCAAGACCCGCTCAACTTGAGAGAGCGAGCTGCGCGTGGCCCGGGCAATCAATGCGGGTGGATCGACTAGAAATCCTTCCTCGTCCAGGCTGGAAAGGACATAAGCGGCAAGCGGGCGCTCCTCGGGCTCCAACTCTGTCGCCAGCTGCTGCAAGACGTGATTTGGCAGGCTCTCCGGGGCAACTGGCTCGAGTTCCTCCAGCCCTTCCTCCGCCCGGTGCTTGCCGTTCCCGCCGGAAGGTTCTCGTGCCGAAATGAAAACCACAGAATCCTGGCCATCGGTCGGCTGGCTGCACTTGGGGCAAGGGCGCCGGGAGGACAGTTTGGTATGACAGTTTGGGCAGATGACTTCATCCAGCAACTCCAGTGCCGGATTGTTAGCCAGCTCCTCCATAACCTTATCTTTGAGTTCATCATTGGAGAGGGTGAGCAAGCTCATGGTTTGTGCCAGGTGAGCCGTGGCGACATGCCGAAGTGACTGGTCTTGAAATTGAAACATGGTCTAGCTCCGAGGGTGAGAGTATACAGGGATGTGCAAGAAGCATGCCAGTTCCCAAGTGCTACAATGCGCCTATGGATCCGATCCAGATCGTGGGAGGGGGGTTGGCGGGCAGCGAGGCGGCTTGGCAGGCTGCGGAGCGAGGCCACCGTGTAATCTTGTTCGAAATGCGCCCCCACTCTGAGACCGGAGCCCATTCGGGAGCGGACCTGGCCGAGCTGGTGTGTTCAAACTCCTTGGGATCTCAGCTCCCGGATCGGGCCTCGGGAATGCTGCTGGCGGAGCTCGAGAATATGGGCTCGCTGCTTGTCGAGTGCGCCCGCTCGGTGGCGGTCCCAGCAGGCGGTGCCTTGGCGGTGGACCGGATGGCCTTCTCCGGCGCGGTGACCCGGCGCCTGTTGGATCACCCTGGGATTGAGCTCGTGCGGGAGGAAGTCCGAACGATCCCCAAGGGAGTGGCAGTGATCGCCACCGGGCCGTTGACCGCCGCGCAATTGGCGTCCGAGCTCGCCCGCCTAAGCGGCGAGCAAAACCTGTATTTCTTCGACGCCTTGTCACCGATCGTTGAGGCCGAGAGCATCGACCGCTCGATCGTCTTCCGAGAATCGCGCTACGGCCGTGGCGTTTTCGAGGAGGGCGATTACCTGAACTGCCCAATGACAGAGCCGGAGTACCGGGATTTCGTTCGAGCTCTGCAGACCGCCGAGCGAATCCCGCTGCGCTCGTTTGAGGCCGCCATCCGCGAGGGAGTGCGAGCTGGCATGGATCAATATTTTGAGGGCTGCCTCCCGATCGAGATCCTGGCCGAGCGAGGCGAGCTCGCTTTGGCTTTTGGACCCATGCGGCCGGTAGGTCTGCGGGATCCACGGACGGGTCAGCGGCCGTTTGCAGTCGTCCAGCTGCGGCAGGATAATCTGGCCGGTAGCCTGTACAACCTGGTGGGGTTCCAGACGAATCTGCGATCCGCAGAGCAGCGGCGGGTTTTCCAGATGATCCCCGGGCTACAGGGAGCACGGTTCGTCCGCTACGGGCAGATGCATCGAAATACCTTCGTGAATTCGCCGAAGCTGCTCCATACGACGCTGCAGTTCCGGGGTCGCAAGGACCTGTTCTTGGCGGGTCAGATTACCGGGGTTGAGGGATATCTCGGAAATATCGGCACCGGCCTATTGGCCGGCATCAACGCCGCCCGGGTGGCCGAGGAGGAAGAACCCCTGCATCTGCCTCAAGTAACCATGCTCGGTGCACTGTGCCACTATGTCAGCCACGCCGAAGCGCGAAGTTTTCAGCCGATGAAGGCAAACTTCGGAATCCTCCCCCCTTTGAACTTCGCCGAACGGCTGGGCAGGCGAGAGCGCGCCCGCGCGCACGTCGCTAGAGGCGCGGAAGCTTTGGATGCAACCTGGGCATCGGCAAGAGCCTCACTGCGCATAGCCATAAGCTAGTCCAGCGTTTCAGCTCCCCTTATCACAAATCTCCTGGCACGCGTCTGACCCGAGCCCAACATACCCGGGGGCTTTCGGGACGGCAGCGGCTGCACTTTCGCTTTTGCCATATGACTCACACGCGATGGGTGGGATGGCGCGTTCGGCCGAAGGGTACATTCTGAGCCTGCCGAAGGAGATCCGATAGAGGTGATCCTCGCGGCAGCGGCTGGACCGTGACGCATAGGTGTCTGGCAGGCCGAGCAGTAAGGGCCAGGCGCCTTGGTACGAAACCGAATTCCATCACGCTATAATGACCGCATGACCAAGCAAGCCCTGCCAACCAGGATGCCGCGCGAGCGAGCGCTGGTGGTGGGGACGGCCTGGAGAGGCCAAGAAAACCTGCTCAGCATCGAAGATTCGGTGCGCGAGCTTGGCTTGCTCGCCGCAACCGCTGGGCTCGCCGTTGTCGGCAAGGTAACTCAGCGGATTGAGACGCCGGATCCCAGGACATATGTCGGGTCCGGTAAGGTCAAAGAGATTCGGAGCATGGCCGAGGAGGCCTTGGCGGATGTGATTCTCTTCGACGAGGAGCTCTCTCCTCGGCACCAGCGGGAGCTCGAGCAGGAATTCGGGGAAGATGTACGGGTCCTGGATCGTACCGCCTTGATTCTGGACGTGTTTGCCCAGCATGCCCGAACCCGGGAGGGGGCCTTGCAGGTAGAGTTGGCCCAGTATGAGTACCGGCTGCCACGGCTGACGCGCGCGTGGACGCACCTTGCCAGGCAGGCGGGCGGCGGCGCAGGGCGGACCGGTTCCATCGGCGGGGTAGGCCTACGCGGACCAGGCGAGACCCAGTTGGAGGTCGACCGGCGCGAAATTTCCCGGCGGATCGATCATCTGAAACAGGAATTGGAGAAGGTGCGGGCGCACCGCGGGCGGCATCGGGCCCAGCGCCGTAACTCGCAAATCCCGATCGTGGCGCTGGTGGGCTACACCAACGCCGGAAAGTCGACGCTGTTGAACCAGCTCGCACGTGCGGATGTGTACGTGGCCGATCAGCTCTTCGCCACGCTCGATCCAACCACTCGTCGCCTCAGGTTGCCTGGAGGGCGGACGATCTTAGTTACCGATACGGTCGGGTTCATCCAAAAGCTACCGACGACTTTGGTGGCTGCCTTCCGAGCGACCTTGGAGGAGATCACCGAGGCCGATCTCCTGCTTCACGTCATCGACGTTTCGCACCCCAATGCAGAGGCGCAGGCTCAAGCGGTCAACGAAACACTGATCGAGATCGGTGCGGATCAACTCCCGATGCTCATGGCGCTCAACAAGATCGACCGGCAACCTTCGAAGGAACTCGACCCCGAGGTTGGTGTCCCCATCTCGGCCCTGACCGGCGAAGGGATCCCGGCCCTGATCGAAGCAATTGAGCACGGTTTATATGAAGTGATGATTCCAATCCAGGTCAAGTTGCCCTATCGGGAGGGCCGGCTCATCAGCCTGTTCCATGAGCAGGGCAAGGTCGAGCGGGAAGTTCACGCAAATGGGTTTGTCAAAATACGCGGGAGATTGCCTCGCCGGTTGCTGAGGGCCTTCCAGGATTACCAGGAGGGCTTGAAGGAACCCAGTATTGGTTGACCCCCGGGCACTGGCTGAGCTGCGAGAGCATCTCAGGCAGCGCCTGGTCGGCGAAGTCTACTTCGATCCGTATTACCGCAGCCTGTACGCCTCCGACGCTTCGAATCATCAAATCCAGCCATTAGGCGTTGTCCTCCCTCGGACGGAAGAGGATCTCTTCGCGGTTGTCGAAACCGCAGCAGAGCTGGGAATCCCATTGCTCCCACGCGGCGGAGGAACCAGCCTGTCCGGTTCGGCAGTCGGGGAGGCGCTGATTCTGGATTGTTCCCAACACCTGTCTCAGATCCACCGAATTGATCCAGAGGCGCAGCTCGCTGAGGTCGGCCCGGGTGTGGTCTGCACTCAACTCAATGCGGCCGCCGCTCGGCACGGATTGATGTATGGGCCGGACCCGGCCTCGGCCGATCGAGCCACATTCGGGGGGATGGTCGGCACCAACGCCACCGGCGCTCATTCCATTCGATATGGCATGACCGCCGATCATGTGTTGGCGCTAGAGGTGATCCTGGCAGACGGCTCTCCGGCAAGATTGGAAGATACCGGTCTCAAGGATGCCCGCGAGCGGGCGAAATCCGGCTCACTAGAAGGCCGGATCTATGCGCGAACGCTAGAGCTCCGGGCGCGGTATTCGCAAGCCGTTGAACAAGGCTGGCCTCGAACCTGGCGCCGCTCTTCGGGCTATAGCCTCAACTACCTGACCGGTTTCTCCCCGAACCAGCCGGCCGCCTGGTATCGGGAGCCCGACCCCTATCCTCCTCGAAGCGAATTCAACCTGGCGTCGCTGCTCTGCGGCTCAGAAGGGACGTTGGCCGTTATCCGGCGGGCAGAAGTCCGACTAGTCCGCAAGCCGGCCCACACCGCCTTAGTGGTGATCGGTTTCCCAGGGGTGGCGGAGGCGTGTGACTTTACACCGGCCATCCTGGAAACCGATCCGGCCGCGGTGGAGCTGGTCCCGCGGACCCTGATCCAGCGCGCCCGGGCAGTTCCGGCATACTCCCGAAAACTGAGTTTCATCGAGGGTGATCCGGCGGCGCTGCTGGTGGTTGAATACGCCGGAGAGAGCCGCGGCAAGGTGCTGGCTGCCACGCAGACTCTCGGCGCGCGTGGCCGGCTGCTCATCGAAGGTCAACAGCAGGCCGATCTGTGGGCGGTGCGCAAGGCCGGGCTGGGACTCTTAATGTCGGTGCCTGGGGACGCCAAGCCGATCACCTTCATGGAAGACGTCGCAGTGCCGGTGGAGCAGCTAGGCCACTACGTCCGTGAGGTCGATCGGATCCTGGCGGCCAACGGCACGTACGGAGAATGGTATGCGCATGCCTCCGCCGGATGTCTGCATCTTCGGCCGCTGATCAATCTCAAGACCGGGGAGGGCGTGCTGCGGATGAGGGCGATCGCGGACGCGGTGGTTGATCTGACCATTTCGATGCGCGGCACGATTTCCGGGGAGCATGGGGATGGTATTTCGCACACCGAGTACAACGAGCGATTATTCGGAAAATCGCTGGCGCAAGCCTTCCGCGAGATCAAGGATGCCTTTGACCCGAAGGGCATCCTGAATCCCGGAAAGGTAGTTCAGAACAGGGAGGGGGCCGCAAGGCTCGACACGGATCTGCGATATGGGCCGGACTATGGGTCCCGTGCCCCAGTTACATTCTTCGCGTTTCAGAAAGAGGGCGGATTCGCCAATGCCATCGAGGCGTGTACGGGGGTCGGGATCTGCCGCAAGGCGGATGGCGTGATGTGCCCCTCGTTTCAAGCGACGCGTCAGGAAATGCACTCGACCCGGGGTCGGGCGAACGCATTACGGGCCGTGATATCCGGGCGACTGCCGGAGAGTGCACTGACGAGCCGAGAGCTGTACGAGATTCTGGATCTGTGCCTGGAGTGTAAAGGTTGCAAGTCCGAGTGCCCGGCCGAAGTGGACATGGCGCGGCTGAAGGCAGAGTTCTTAGGCCGCTATCAGGCGGAGCATGGCACGCCGCTGAGAAATCGTCTATTCGGCGAGATTGCTGCGGTGCAGCGCGTGATCCAGCCGATCGCCTGGCTGGCGAACCCGGTGGCGGGTACGCGCCTGTTCCGCCGGGCGCTGGAAGTCTTCCTGGGAATTGCTCGTCAGAGAGTGCTTCCACGCGTTGCGCGTCAGTCCTTCCGACAGCAGTTCCGACGGCGGGCAGACGGAACAGTGGGGGAGCAAGTCGTGCTTTTCGTGGACACCTACACCGACCTCAACCACCCAGAGATCGGGCTGGCGGCCGTCGATGTGCTGGTGGCGGCCGGATGCACGGTTGTGCTCGCGGTCGGGCAGGTGTGCTGCGGCAGGCCGATGATTTCGAAGGGGCTGCTCGAGCGGGCAAGAGAGTGTGCACGGCAAAACGTCCGCGCACTGGCGGAGTACGCCAGGCGAGGGACTCCAATCATCGGCCTCGAGCCGTCCTGTCTCTTGACCTTGAGAGACGAATATCTGGACCTTCTTCCTGGTGACGCGGATGCAATCGCGGTTGCAGGGGCTGCAAGATTGATTGAGGAGTTTCTGACCGAAGAGCAGGGAGCGAAGGGTAGTCGGCTCGCCGCAATGCCCTTGGCACCGCAGTCGACGAAAGTTCTCTTACACAATCATTGTCACGCCAAGGCATTGATCGGCAGCCAGCCAGCGCTCACACTCCTGCGAGCGACGGGCGTAGAGCTGGAAGAGATTCCGTCCGGCTGCTGCGGAATGGCCGGCTCCTTCGGATATGAGACCGAGCACTATCCACTATCCATGCAAATCGGGGAGTTGAAGCTGTTTCCTCGGATCCGCGAGCTGACCCGTAATCGGTCGGACGTTCGGGTCGCGGCCCCCGGAATGTCTTGCCGGGCGCAGATTCGAGATGGCACCGGCGCGATCGCAGAGCATCCCATCATGCTGCTGGCAGAGGCGCTCCAGATCTAGGTGTGAATCATGGCCGCCCGAGCTGTACGCTCAGTCGTTCGGTGATCTAGTTTCGCCCTCGAAAATTTGGTGGTATCCGCGGTCAAGCTCGTCGTCGGAGAGATGGGCATAGCGCTGTGTGACCGCGATGCTGCGGTGGCGGGCAAGCTCCTGGGCCAGCTTAAGGTTGCCACCGGAACCCCGGAGGACGGTTGTTACAAAGTAGTGGCGGAATGAATGCGGCGTGATCGCGGCTTCCTGTCGGTCGCCCAAGGCCTGACGAGCGCGCTGATGTACGATCGCCCGGGCAGTCGTGGTGGAGATGGGCAGCAGTCGTTTTCCAGCGGCCGGGTCGTGCCGAGCGAAGAGCGGGAGGGAGCTGAGCGGCTTGCCTGAGGAGCCGTCGCGCGGCGCTCGGGCCTCCAGGTAGGCCCGTAGGTAACGCAGGGCTCGGTTCGAAAACCGAACAACTGCCTCTCGATCGCCTTTGCCAATCAGAACGGCCCGGCCTTCGTTCCAGTCCAGATC
>ERZ1292640.2329-Hain-H43-02um-R1-2329-length-15238-cov-5_pt1 | contig 15238 bp, 12 predicted proteins | sample MGYA00564404_ERZ1292640 | MGnify/ENA primary metagenome ERZ1292640 (study PRJEB36523, sample SAMEA6512636) | groundwater metagenome | collected 2019-01-08 | study: AquaDiva: Metagenomics assemblies of 32 groundwater samples
CCCGAGCAGTCGGGGCACATCGCGGCCGTCGGGTACGAGATGTACTGCCAGCTTCTGGAGAAGTCGGTGCACGAGCTCAACAGCGAGGAGCCGGCCCGAAAGCCCAGCTCCGCGAGCGTGGAGATCGGCCTTGGCGGGATCATCCCCAAGACCTACATCCCAAGCGACGCGCGGCGGCTCGAGGCGTATCGGCGGATCGCGACCGCCGCCTCGCGGGTGGAGCTGGACAAGGCACGCATCGACATGGCCGGCGCGTACGGCGAACCGCCCCGCGCGACCGTGCGGCTCTATCTGCTGGCCGAGCTTCGCATCGCGTGTGCCGCCCTGGCCGTCCGCACAGTGACGATCCGCGGGAGCGACGTGATCTTCCAGACGCGCAATGCCAAGCCCCTGGCCGAGAAGCTCTCGACGATTCCGCCGGGACAGTCCAGGGCGATCGAGGCCAAGGTGACGATCTTGCCCTCGAAGAACTCCGACACGCTCGCGGACGTCTACTTCCGTCCCCCGCCAAAGTATCTCGAGCCCGAGACCCTGCTGGCGGTGCTGCGCAAGAGGCTTTGTGAACCCGCGCAGAACTGAGCCGTGGGGAAAAAACGAAAGCAGCATGGTCGCCGGGTGAACGAGCGACCATGCCGTTTCGCGAGTCAGACTCTGACAACCCTTCTCTCCTCCGGGACGGGTCACCAGGTCAGTTCGAGGTCCACCGTTACGCGGCTCCCGAAGATGTCGGCCTTGGGATTCGTCAGCGGGTGCTCGTAGGTGGCGCCCACCGAGATCTGCGGCGTCAGCTTGATCCGGCCGCCCACGCCCAGCCAGATGATCGTGGAGCCAGAGACGTTATTGGAACCCAGGTTGGTGTAGTCGGCCCCGCCGATGGGCAGGGGAGTGCGGGTGCCGTTGCTGAGGTAGTGCAGGCCGTGCAACTCGATCATCGGCGCCACACCCTTGCAGACCTCGTAGTCGGCGTGCACGTCCCATTGCAGGACGTTGTTGCCGTCGTCGGTGCTGAGGGGCACCCGGTCGGTCAGGTTGCCGATGAGGTGGAACTTCTCCCAGCCTTTGGCGAACGAAACGAACGGGCTCAGCTCCTGCACGCCGCCCTGGAGCACCTTGGGGTTGCCGTTGCCCATCTGGTAGCGTGCGCCGACGGTCGCGACGTAGTCCGCGTCACGGTCGACGTAGACGACATACTTGAGGCCGGCGGCGATGTCGTTCCATCCGCTCGCGTGCGGGAGCGCGCCCGAGTGGAAATCGCTGTGTCCATCCTTGGTCGCGATGAAGCCCAGGCGTTCGGTGATCGCCACGCGCGCCTGGGCCGCGATGACGTCGAGGTCGCCCCCGCGAAGGGTGCTGTTGTCGTCAAAGTTGTGGTGGAGGTAGAGGAACCGAACCCCGGTGTTGTTGAGCGGAGACTCGAAGTAGATCGGGTTGCCCACTGGGTTGTAGAACTGCTCGAATCCCCTCAGTCCGGTCAGGAATCCCGGCCAGAAGATCTCCGAGTCTTCCTGGATCCGCTTGTCGGAGATCAGAAACGTCGCCTTGGGGTCGACGCTCAGAACTGTGGTCGCCGGCGCCGCCGGAGGGGCGGGCTGATCGACCGCGCCCGAACCAAGGCTTGACCCGCACATTCCCGCCAAGACACTGAGGGTGAGGACCATTTGGATCTCCTTTTCCTGTACCATCGGAATACTGGACCTTCTAGTCCACTTAAGCAGGTGAATTTACGACCCTTTAGTCCACAATGTCAAGTCCCCTGCCAAAAAACGGGCTTTGGGGCTCCCGTTTCGTCAGCCCGTTCGCCGTTCGGCACGGGAGTTGCGAGGATCCCCTCCAACAAGGAGTCCAACCATGCGAATCGCCAGCTATATCTCCCACCCCGTCCTTTCCAACCTGAATCCGGCCGGTTCTGCCCAAGGCATCAGGACCACGCGCAATAACGGCCAGAACTCCCAGGTCGACACGCTCATCGCCGAGAACAACAAGCGGCTCGACGGCGTGCTCCGTCACCGCAACCCCTCGCCCGAGGTCCGCGCCAAGGTCGAGGAGCTGCGCAAGCAGTTCAACGAGCGCATGACGCAGGTCGCCCAGGGCACCTCCGACCGGGGCAGGATCATGAACGTGTATCGCGACGCCCGAAGCCAGCTCAGCGACGCGATGACCGGCATCTTCGGTGGTCCTCGCGCGGGATGAGTGCCGTCCGAAACCAGGGCGCCGCCGAGGCCGCGACGCCCTGGAACCTTCCCCGCTGGATCCGCGCGAACTCAATCCCCATAATGGAAGGATGCCAAGCACCCTTCCTGCCGTCCAGACGCGATTTGTTCCCGCCGACATCGACTGCACCAGCGCGGACGTCGTCGCGTCCTTCTACCGCACGCTTCTTGCGCGCCCGGTGTCCACGCTCGCAGAGCTCGAAGCGTGGCTCATCGATCGCGGCGAGCTCGAGGCGGCCATCTCCCAGGCCGGGGCCAACCTCTACATCGCCATGACCTGCGACACCGAGACGCCCGCGACCCAGCAGGCCTACGCCACGTTCGTCGAGACGATCCCGCCAGCCATCAAGCCCCTGTCCTTCGAGCTCGACCGCCGCCAGGTCGCCCTCTCGGGGTCTCTTGGTCTTCCCGCCGCCAAGGGGCAGCGCTACCACGTGCTGGCCCGCGACGTCGAGGCCGAGGTCGCGCTCTTTCGCGAGGCCAATATCCCGCTCCAGACCGAGCTCTCGCTCCTCTCGCAGAAGTACGACCAGCTCATGGGTAGCCTCACCGTCCGGTTCCAGGGCGAGGAGCGCACCATGCCCCAGATGGCTCGCTTCCAGGAGTACACCGACCGCCCGCTCCGCGAGTCGGCGTGGCGCGCGGTCGTTGACCGACGCCTGAAAGAAACGCCCTCCATCGACGGGATCTTCGACCAGATGATCGCCTTGCGCGACAAAGTCGCCAAAAACGCCGGGTACACCGACTTCACCACCTACGTCTTCCACGAGAAGCACCGCTTCGACTACACGGAATCGCACTGCCGCGCGTACCACGACGCCTGCGAGCACGCGATTGTCCCCATGCTCCGTCGCCTGCAGGAACGGCGCCGCGTCTCGTTGGCGATCCCCGTCGGCGAGCTTCGTCCGTGGGACCTCAGCGTCGACGTGAAATGCCGCCAGCCCCTGCGGCCCTTCGAGGGCGGGCGGGAGCTCACGGGCAACTCGGTGGCCCTTTTCCACGATCTTGACCCGCGACTGGGCTCGATGCTCGCCAGCCTGGGCGACGGCACCAACAGCCGCGGCATCTCGACGGGTGAGTGTCTGGATCTCGACACCCGCAAGGGCAAGGCGCCCGGCGGCTACCAGTACATGCGTGACCGCGAGCGCCGCCCGTTCATCTTCATGAACGCGTCGGGCATGTCGTCCGATGTCACGACCATGCTCCACGAGGCGGGGCACGCCTTCCACAGCTTCTTCGCGGCGAGCGAGCCGATTTTGGCCTACCGCTCGGCCCCCATGGAGTTCTGCGAGGTCGCCAGCATGTCGATGGAACTGCTGGCGATGCCCCATCTGCAGCACTTCTACAAGGACCCGGCCGATCTGGCCCGCGCTCGCCGCCAGCAACTGGAGCGCAGCATCAACATCCTCCCGTGGATTGCCCAGATCGACGCCTTCCAGTTCTGGCTTTACAAGAACCCATCGCACACACACACGGAGCGCACGCAGGCTTGGCTTGCCCTCGACGCTCGATTCGGGGCGGCCGTCAACTGGCAGGGAATCGAGCCGGCTCGCGCCACGCTCTGGCAACGCCAGTCGCACCTGTTTGGCGCCCCGTTCTACTACATCGAGTACGCCATTGCGCAGCTTGGCGCACTGCAGCTGTGGCTCGTCAGCCTGGAGCAGGGTGAGCGTGCTGCCGTCGACGCCTACGCCCGAGCGATGTCCTTGGGCGGGAGCCGTCCACTCCCGGACCTTTTTGCCGCCGCCGGGCTCACGTTCGACTTTGGCCCCGCCACGGTCAAGCGCCTGACCGACCGGGTCGAAAGCGAACTCGCCAAGCTCCCCGAGTGAGCCGGGCGGCCTTCTTGGCCCCCTAGACTTGCGTCCAATGCTCACACCGGACCCAGAAGCCAAGCAGACCCCGTTCGACCCCGCCGCCCCTCACCACATCAAGCCCAAGATCCGCGCCCTGCGTGGATTTCCGGCCGACATGGGCAACCAGAAGGCCCTGGGCCTTGCCGACGCGCGTCAGATCTCTGACCGGATCATCGTCACCAGCCCGGCGTTCCAGGTCGTTCTTCCGCTTATGGACGGCTCGCGAACCATTGACGAGATCGTCGCGCAGGTGGGGCGTGGGCTCACGCGCCCGGTCCTGGAGCCGTTGGTCGCGCAGCTCGACGGCGCAGGGCTGCTCTTCGGACCGACCTTCGACGCGATGCTCGCCAGGATGCGAGCGGACTTTGACGGCTCGCCAAATCTTCCTCCGGCCGTCACGGGGCAGTTTGCAGAGATGCTCGGCGCCCAGATTCTGGGCGACAAGGCCGAGGGTTCTTCGCCCGAAGAGCGCGAGCAGGCCGGACTTCCCAAGATGAAGGAGATCTTCGACGCCTGGATCGCCAAGGCTCTCGAAGAGGTCGCAAACCCGAGTCTCGATCGCCTGCCCAAGGCGATCGTGGCGCCGCACCTGGACTACGCCCGCGGGTGGATGAACTACGCCGCGGTGTACGGACGACTTCGCGTGGTCGATCGCCCCGACCGCATTGTCATCCTGGGAACCAACCACTTCGGCGAGGGGACCGGTGTGACGGCGTGCGACAAGGGGTACCAGTCTCCCTTCGGCGTGTGCGAGGCCGCGAACGACATCATTTTGGCCCTCCGCGCCAAGCTGGGCGACAAGCTCTTTGCCAACCGGTTCGACCACGAGCGTGAGCACTCCATCGAGCTGCACATCCCGTGGATCCAGCACGTCTTTGCGGGCGAGGGGGGCAAGCTTCCCACGGTGTTCGGCGCGCTCGTGCACGATCCGGCGGTCAACAACGGCGAGAGTTACGATGGCAAGGGCGTCGCGCTCGAGCCCTTCATCAACGCGCTGCGCGAGTGTCTGGCCGGCCTTCCCGGGACGACTTTGATCATCTCGTCGGCCGATCTTTCGCACGCCGGACCGGCCTTTGGCGACCAGGGAACCCTTGCGGGCGACGAGCCCGAGGCGGAGCAGGCCCGCAACAAGGTCATCCAGCACGACCGCGAGATGCTCGATCTCGTCCGCGCCAACAAGCCCGACGAGCTCGTCGCCGCGATGGCGTGGCAGCAGAATCCCACCCGCTGGTGCTCGGTCGGCAACCTCGTGGCCACGATGAAAGTCGCCCAGCCCCAGGAGATCGAAATCCTCAATTACATGGGCGCGATGGACCCCCAGGGCAACACGCTCGTCACCAGCTTTGCCGCGGCCATGTTCTGACCATCGCCAGCCACGGTCCGCATCCGGTTATCCAGACCCTTGCCCAAGTTCGCGGGCGTTTGGTCCGATGTTCCGATATGGAAACGCCCACGGATCGTCGCCGCCACTCGCGCACCAGCATCGCCCGCGATGCCAAGCTCTTTCACCGCGCCTCCTGGGCCTACATCACCTGCCGAACCGTGGATGCCTCTTCCCGGGGTCTCCTGGTCCAGATCAAGAGCGATCGGCCTCTGGCGGTCGGCGACATCGTGGACGCGGCCGTCGGTTGGACCGGGGCGCCCGTGGTTCGCGCCGACGAGTTCATCAATGCCAGGGTGGTCCGGATCGACACCACGCCCGACGGCGATTGCCTTGCCGCTCTCGCTCTGACGCGTGAGGTCATCGGCCTCACCCAGTTCATTCAGGCCGCCTGATTCCCACGAGCGACCCGGGCTTGGGGCCTCATACCATCGGGCGTGCTCTGGCAACCCTCACTCCCCGAGCGATACCACAAGCTCTCGTCCAGCGAGCTGGCGGAGGCGATTTCGCAGCGCCGGCGCGAGCTGGGCGATCGCCTCTTCATTCTGGGGCATCACTACCAGACCGACGACGTGCTCCAGCACGCCGACGTGACGGGCGATTCCCTCAAGCTCAGCCAGATCGCCGCCAAGGTGGCCAAGGATCGGCCGGTGGAGTGGGTGGTCTTCTGCGGCGTGCACTTCATGGCCGAATCGGCCGACATGCTCACACCCGAGCATGTCAGCGTCATTCTTCCGGATCTGTCGGCGGGGTGTTCCATGGCCGACATGGCGCAGTACGACGACACGGTGCAGGCGTGGAACGACATCCACGCGGCTCTTGCCGCCCAGGGCTGGCAGGGCACCATCGTGCCCGTCACCTACGTGAACTCCTCCGCCGCCATCAAGGCCTTTGTCGGCTCTCATGGCGGGGCGTGCTGCACCAGCAGCAACGCCGGGCGGGTCTTTGACTGGGCGATGGAGTCGCACCCGGGCACCGATGTCAAGATCCTGTTCCTGCCCGACCAGCACCTGGGGCGCAACACGGCCGCGGCGCGCGGTGTGCTCAACACCTGCCTCTACGACCCCAAGCGCACACGTCGCGGCGAGGCACTCGGCGGCTCCACGCCCGAGCTGCTGCTGAACTCCAAGGTCATCCTCTGGGCGGGGCACTGCTCGGTCCACAAACTCTTCCGCCCCGAGCACTGCGACCAGATTCGTGCCGCCGATGCCAGGGACGCGTCGGCTCCGCACCACACCATTCTGGTCCATCCCGAGTGTGCCAAGGAGGTCGTCGACAAGGCGGACCTCAATGGCTCGACCGAGTTCATCATCAACACCATCCGTGCGGCCAAGCCCGGCTCGCGGTGGGCCATCGGCACCGAGTTTCACCTCGTCGCGCGATTGGCTCGCGAGGCGAGTGCCCGGGGCGTGAGCGTCCGCATTCTTTCGGACTGCCAGTGCCTGTGCACGACCATGTTCCGGATCGATCAGCCGCACCTGCTCTGGGTCCTGGACAACCTCGCGGGCAGCCTCTCCAAGGACGGAAAGCCAAAGATCGTCAACCGCATCAGCGTCCACCCCGAAGTCCGCAAGGACGCGCTCCTCGCACTCGACCGGATGCTGAGCCTGGCCGTGCCGGCGGCTGTTTCGGTCGACTGATCCTCTGGAGAATCATGCCGAATTCCTCACCCACTCCCGACCCCGCCCTGGGCCCAGCCGCACTCCACGCCCCCTGGCGTCAGTCCTACGTCGAGACGGCCGACGCGCAGCACGTCGCGGGTCCGTCGACGGGATCGTTCCTGCTCGACTACTGGCTCTCTCCGGCGCTGGACCTGAGAAACCATGTCGTCGCGCGCACGCCCGCGGGCCTGATTCTTCTCAACCGCTTTCCCTACACCGGAGGGCACCTGCTCGTCGCGCTGGGTGATGCGCGTCCGTGCCTGGGCGATTACAGCGCCGCGCAAAGGGCCGTCTTGTGGCAGCTTGTCGATTCGGCCGCGGATCTCATCGAGCGAGCCCTGAGCCCCCAGGGCATCAATATCGGTATCAACCAGGGGCGCGCCGCGGGCGCGGGCGTTCCGCAGCACCTGCACGTTCACCTCGTGCCTCGATGGTCGGGCGACGTCAACTTCATGTCGGCCATCGCCCAGGTCCGCGTGCTTCCCACGAGCCTGGAGTCCATGGCGGCCAGATACCGCGAGACGTGGAACCGCACCCACGCCGAGAAGTCTCCCTGATCGGCGCGAGCATCAGGATCTCCGCCGGAAGGTTCAACACCTGGAGCGCAGAGAGCAGCGGATTGGGATGCCGGCTTCGAGCCAGACCGGGTCGCACCTGCGCGCCGTGTGCGCGAGCAGCTGGACGGTCCTTTCTTTCGTGACTCACTGTGTCGCCCGTGATTCATGGTTTACGCCGCGACCGACCTTGCGAGCTTGAGCCCCAGGCGATAGCGGTCGCCTTCCCTGGTGCAGCGCGACACCACGCCGCTGTGCGCGTGGGAAAGGCCGGATTCGGGGCGGAGCGTGAACGTTGCGCCCGGCGTGATCGCCAGCCCGCTCAGAACACCGATGCCCGCGGCGGAAGCGTCGGCAAAGTCGACGCGAACGATCTTCGCGCCCCCGTCGGCGTCGCTGAACACCGCGATCCCCTCGCCCGCCAGCGGCGAGCGATCCTCGCGCCGGCGATCCCGATCGCGAATACGGGCCTCGGCGGCCCTGGCCCAGTCGGGCAATCCCGGGGACGATCCAGCCGCATGGGTGCGTGCGTCAGCGCGTGTGGCCTTGGTCATGTCTCACCTTCCATGGCGTTTGTCATCGGGCCGCAACCGTGCAACCCTCACAGCCACTATCGGCGCAACATTCCACCCGCTTCAACCGTTAACACCCCATTTTTCTCGCCAGGAGAAAGGCCATCTCCAGGGCCTGCTGGTAGTTGAGGCGTGGATCGCAGAGGCTCACATAATTCCGGGACAGATCGTTCTCGGACACTCCCGCGGCTCCGCCCACGCACTCGGTGACGTCCTCGCCCGTGAGCTCGAAGTGAACGCCGCCCAGGTGCGATCCCCCCGCCTTGGTGATGTCGTAGGTCGCCTCAAGCTCCCTCAAGATCGCGTCGAAGTTCCGGGTCTTGATTCCCCCGGCGGTCTTGATGCCGTTGCCGTGCATGGGATCGCTCATCCACAGAACTCGCTTCTGGCTTCGCTTGACCACCTCGACCAGTGGCGGGAGCGAGCCCCGCACCTTCTCTGCGCCCATGCGTGAGATGAGCACGATCTTGCCCATCTCGTTGCGCGGGTTGAGGCGATCGATGGTCCTGAGGAGGACCTCGGGCTGCATCGACGGCCCGATCTTCACTCCAACTGGATTCTCGATCCCCCGGAAGTACTCGACGTGCGCTCCGTCAACCTCTCTGGTCCGCTCACCGATCCACGGCAGATGCGTGGTCAGGTTGTAGTACCCCTCGCGTCGGGGCACCTTGCGGGTCTGTGCCGACTCGTACTCGAGGCTGAGTCCCTCGTGGCTCGTGAAGAATTCGACGCGGGTGAGATCGTCCACGGTCCGCTCGCCCAGAGCCTCCATGAATCGCAGCCCGTTCGCCAGCGTGTTCTTCATCCGCTCGTACTCGCTCCGCAGGCCCTCCGAAAGGCTCGCGTGCGTGAAGAACCGCAGGTCCCAGTACTCGGGATGGTGCAGATCGGCAAACCCGCCCTCGGTGAGTGCGCGGATGAAGTTCAGTGTCAGCGCCGAGTGCTTGTACGCCCGCACCATCTGGTACGGATCGGGGCGCCGGGCCTCGGCGGTGAAATCAACTCCATTGAAGAGATCGCCGAAGTAGCTGGGGAGCGTCACTTCCTTGCCGTCAACCCTCATCGTTTCGGTCGCGCTGGATCTGGGCTTGGCGTACTGACCTGCGAAGCGCCCGACGCGGGTGACGGGTCGCTTGCCGCCGTACACCAGCACCAGGGACATCTGCAGGAGGATCTTGAGCTTGCTGGTGATCGCCTCGCTGGTGCACTCGGCGAGCATTTCGGCGCAATCGCCGCCTTGGAGAATGAAGCGTTTGCCCTCCTGGGCCTCGGCGATCTCGCCCTTGAGTCGTTCGATCTCCCAGCTGGTGACAAGGGGCGGCAGTTGTCGCAGCGATTCGACGGCCCCGGCGACGGCCCTTGGGTCCGGGTAATCGACTGCCTGAGAGACGGGTTTGGTCCGCCAGGATTCGGGCGTCCAGGGGGCCGGCGCCGCCGCCGAGAGCGCCGCGAGCCCGCTATTGGCATTGGCCGAGGATGGGGCGGGAGTGGGTGTGGACATGGGTTGGGGGCAGCCTTTTTCGATCAATCGTGGCTTTGAGGCGTGAATTGTCGTGATTTTTCCGGATTCTTTGAAAAAGAAGCTTATCCATCGTGATTGTGAGTTCGATGACCTTATTCATCGCCGCGTTCAGGGGGCGCTTTGTTTCCCCAATTCGCCCGCGACGGATCGCGTGGCAATACCGTGGCAACCTCTGGGGCATGACGCCCCAATCGGAGAATCGTTGCATGAAACGCAAGACACGCTCGTTCTCGAAGTCCGCCGTCAAACGCAAGGCGTCGGCCAAGAAGCACGTCGCCCGCAAGGCGACCAAGAAGGCCGGCGCCCGCAAGGCCCGCACTCGTACCTTCGGCAAAACCTTTGCCAAGGCATTCAAGAAGTCCACGTCCAAGCGCACGACGACCTTCCGCGCAAAGACCAAGGCCAAGAGCGCCCGCAAGACCTTCAAGGCCGCCAAGCCCTTCCGGGCCTTTGCCGCCGCCAAGGCGTTCAAGAGCTCGACGAGCCGCCGGGTCGTCCGTCGCGCCGCCTGATCCACCGTTTGAATCCAGGCACAGCGGAGCCCCGAAGATCTACTTCGGGGCTCTTTCATTGGCGTGGAACTGGTCCGGACAGCGCGGGCCGGGTGGGCCTGTCGTCAATCGCGACGAGTTCGCTCGCAGGCGGTGATCAGCGTTCGAAGCTGCATCCCCGACTCGCTGACGCTCTTGGTGGCCGCGAGCTGCTTGAAGGCCACCGACGCGATATGGCCCAGGGTTTCGAAGCCGAAGTTGGCGGCGCTTCCTTTGAGCTGCATGCAGATGGTGCGGCATCCCTCGAGATCCTCGCGTTTGAGTTTCTCCGAGAGCTTTTTGGCCGACTCCATGACCTGCAAGACGTACCCGGCGACAAGCCCGCGGTTGGGATGGTCTTCGGCGAGCGTGCTGCAGCTCTGCTTCGATCCCGAGTCGGCGGAGATGAACTCGGCGATCGCGCGGAGCAGGGTGTCCTGGGTGTAGGGCTTGGCCAGGAACGCGGAGATCTTCAGTTCCTGCGCGTTGATCCTGTTGATCGCCGCCGTGTCGGCCGTGACAACGATGACGGGGGTCGAATAGCCCGCCTCGCGGATCCCCTGGATCATCTCTGCACCCGACATACCAGGCATGTCCAGATCCACGATCACCAGATCGCATCCCTCGCCCGTGATGGTGAGGCCCTCGATCCCGTTGTCAACGGTGCGGAGGCGCAGGGCGGTCCCTCGGAGGTAGTGCGTGACGAGCTTGCGTTCGGCCGCGGAATCGTCCGCGTACACGATCGTGCCGCGGAGCGACTCGGGATCGACCCTTTCGAGCGAGAACGTGTTGTTGAACGGGCTGGACTGCACGATGTCACGAACGACGATCTGCTGCAGGAACTTCACGCCGATCTCGTGGACCATCCCGCGAACATGCTGGCATCGCACAATGGTCCCTTCGGACTCGATGATGTCGCCGGAGGGTGTCGAGAGCTTCACGGTCACGCGGGTTCCGGTGTGGACGAAAGAGTTGTGCAGGAGGCTCATCCCGCCGCAGGAGATATTCCGACAGGCCATCTTCAGCTTGGCGGCGTTGCCGCCGGGTTGCATGAGTGTTACATCGACCGACATCCTTCGGAAGGGCCAGCGAACGAAGACCCGCTTGACAGTCTTGCCCTTTGAGTTCGCCGTGTCCACGGAATCCAGGAACTCATTGAGCCCTTCCTGGGTGAGGCCCACGGTGTTGGGACGTGTCGCGGCCGATGTGGGGCCCTTGGAGAAAGGATGTGCCATGTGCCTGCGCCCTCCGGACACCACGGGACGGCGCGCCGCCGAGGGTCCATCGGAGGTATCGATTCTTCGCCCCCGACCAATAAGGCGGATCTGTGAAATCTCACCCGCACCCCAACGACGCACCCCGCGGCTCCGGCGCTGCCCGCACAATCGGCGCCCGGTCGGGCGTTATCGGCCCCGTTGCGTCCGGCTCACCCGCGGTCCTCACACGTCCAGGTTCTTCACCTCGAGGGCATGGTCCTCGATGAACTTGCGGCGCGGTTCGACCTGCTCGCCCATGAGGATGCTGAAGAGGGAGTCGGTCTCGGCGGCCACGTCGGGGTTCACACGCAGGAGCGTCCGGCGCGCCGGGTCCATCGTGGTCTCCCAGAGCTGTGACGCGTCCATCTCGCCCAGTCCCTTGAACCGCTTGATCTCCAGGCCACGCTGACCGATCTCGGTGAGCATCGCCAGGATCTCGGGCACGTTGGCGGCCTCGACGATCTTGGCCAGCGGCTGCTTGCGTTTGGGTGCACCCTCATCGTCGTCCTCGGAGGAGGCCTGCGTGCCATCGGCGCCGGCATTCTCGGTCAGCCAGGCGTACTTCGCCGGCAGCTTCTCGCCGGTCACGGTCTCTTCGCGCGCGAGCCCGTAGTCGCCCACGTCGATCGAGAACCCGGCGAGCTCGGAGATGATCCGGTCGAGCTCGCGGTTCTCGTGCAGCTCGCGGACGTGTGCCGCGGCCCGTTCGTCCACGACCGCGGGTGTTCCGTCGGCCGCCGGTGCGTCGCCCGCGGCGGGGCCGTTGCCGGTGTCGGCGAGTCTCATCCCGCGTCTGGAGACGGCGGCGACCGCCTCACCCTCGTTCCACGCGTACTCGGTCCCGCCCCGCCAGGTGACCTTGTGCGTCGGAAGGCGTTTGCCACCCGAGGGGTCCTTGGCCCGCTCCTTGAGGAGGTCGACGAAGAGAGCTCCTCGGCGCTCGGCGATCACCGCGAGCTCAGCCAGCCGACGGAGCAGGAAGACGCACCGCTTGAGGCGATCGCCCTCGATCCTGGCGATCTCACGCGACACCTTGCCCGCGGCGATCTCCCGCACCACCAGGGCGGCCCCTTCGAGCCCTAGTCCCGTCAGCGAGTCGTCGAGCACCTTCTCGTTGAGCACGTACCACGTGCGCCCGCGTTTGCCGCCCTTGTTCACCTGGTACAGAGGGGGCTGGGCGATGTAGATGTGCCCGCGCCGGATGAGCTCGGGCATCTGGCGGTAGAAGAACGTGAGCAGGAGCGTTCGGATGTGGCTCCCGTCGACGTCGGCGTCGGTCATGATGATGATCTTGCCGTAGCGGAGCTTGGAGAGATCGATCTCGTTGCCGATGCCGACCCTCAGGGCGGCGATGAGCGTCTTGATCTCCTCGAAGGCCAGCATCTTGTCGATTCGGGCCTTCTCGACGTTGAGGATCTTGCCCTTGAGCGGCAGGATCGCCTGAGTCTCGACGTCGCGTCCCTGCGTCGCCGACCCGCCCGCCGAATCACCCTCGACGATGTAGAGCTCGCTGCGATCCATGTCCCGCGTCTTGCAATCCCGCAGCTTGGCCGGGAGAGAGCCGTTGTCGAGCGCGCTCTTGCGCCGGGTGAGCTCGCGAGCCTTGCGGGCGGCCTCGCGGGCCTGGGCCGCCACGATGCCGCGAAGGCACAGGCGCTTGGCGTCCGCCGGATGCTCCTCGAGCCATGCGCCGAGCGATTCGCCAACGGCGGCGGCGACGAAGCCCTCGATCTCCGGGTTGAGCAGGCGTTCCTTGGGCTGGTTGTTGAAGGTCGGACTGGGGAGCTTCACGCTCACAACGCCCATGAGCCCCTCGCGCAGGTCCTCGCCGCTGGGCACGGGGTCCTTGTCGCGGATGATCCCGGCCTTTTTCGCGTAGGCGTTGAGGGTTCGGGTGAGGGCGACCTTGAAGCCCTGGGCGTGGGTGCCGCCGTCCTTGTTGTTGATGTTGTTGGCGAAGGAGAGCAGGGACTCGTTGTACCCGTCGTGGTATTGGAGCGCAACCTCGCAGACCAGGGAGCTGGCCGCGTCCTCGCGCCTCGCGTAGACGATGGGCGAGACCGCGGTTTTGCCGGTCATGAGGTGCTCGACGTACTCCGCCAGGCCGTTGGTTGCTCTGAACGTCTCGCCCCGCGTCTTGCCGTCGGCGCCCACGCGTTCGTCGGTGAACTTCACGGTGACGCCGGGGTTGAGGTACGCGAGTTCGCGCAGGCGGTTGGCGAGCATCGAGTAGTCAAAGGTCGTGTCGGGGAAGATCGTGGTGTCGGGGCGGAAGGTGACTGTTGTCCCGGTTTTGCGCAGGCTGCCGTCGGGGATCTTGCCCACGACGTGGAGGGGCTCGCTCACGCGTCCGCGCTCGAACTCGATCGCGTGGATGATGCCGTCGCGCTGGACCTCGCAGTGCAGGTACTCGGAGAGGGCGTTGACACAGGAGACGCCCACGCCGTGGAGGCCGCCCGAGACCTTGTAGGCCGACCCTTCCTGGCCGAACTTGCCGCCGGCGTGGAGCTTGGTGAGAACGATCTCGATGGCGGGACGCCCGTTGAGCGTCGGATCCTCGTGCTTCATGGGGCCGATGGGGATGCCGCGCCCGTCGTCGACGACACTGCACGAGCCGTCGGGGTGGATGGTGACCTGGACGAAGGTTGCGTGCCCGGCCATCGCCTCGTCGATGGAGTTGTCGACGGTCTCGTAGACCAGGTGGTGGAGGGCATTGAGGCCGGTGCCGCCGATGTACATGCCGGGGCGCTTGCGGACGGCCTCGAGGCCTTCGAGCACCTGGATCTGATCGGCGCCGTAGTTGCCGTCGGTTTTGCCGAAGTCGGTGGTTCCTTCGCCCAGGGGCAGGGGTTTCACTTCAAGGGGCCCCGCGGCGGAACGGATGGCGACGGAGGGTGAATCGGAGACCGACGATGAAGAGTTGGGTGATGGCATAGATGGTCAGATTCGCGTTCAAAGGCCCCGCCCGATGGCGTCAAAGGCAGCATTCCCGGCACCCAAGGATCAGCCCGTCAATCGCCCGCCATCGCGGTTCGGGTCCATGGTCGCCAGAGTCCGGTCCGACCGCCGGTCGCCCGGCCTGGTCGAGGCCGATCCAAGGGACCCTTATTGTAGCAGCAATCCGGGGCGTCTGCTCGATCCCTATGACTCTGAAAGTGCCTCAAAACCAGGGCTTTCAGCGATTCATCCCACGCCGATCCCAAGCCCGCAGATTCAGGGGTGAGACTCGCGAGCGAGATTGCTTGTCATCGACCCGAAGTGAGTCCGCCCTTGATCGGATTGGCGACCTATCAGACACCAGATAAAATGCGAATTGAGCCGGCTTTGCGGACCATTGAGCGGTCAAGCCGGATTGGACGGCTCTGAACCGATGTGGACTGGCGCACGCTCCATGCGCAACCCACTCTGGAGCCCGCGATGCCCGCCGCCACGACGACCGTTCATCTTCCACTGCTTGCCAGCGCCCAGATCGCCTCGCCCTGCGACCGGCGATGGGACGACATGCCAGGGAATGAGCGTGTGCGTCACTGTTCGGCCTGCAATCTCAACGTGTACAACTTCGCCGAGATGACCGCCCTCGAGGCAGAGGCCTTTCTGCGGGAGCACATTCCCAAGGGACGCGTCTGTGGGCTGCTCTTTCGACGCGCCGACGGCACCGTCCTCACCAAAGACTGCCCCGTCGGTGTGGCACGCTGG
>ERZ1292640.2330-Hain-H43-02um-R1-2330-length-15238-cov-3_pt1 | contig 15238 bp, 15 predicted proteins | sample MGYA00564404_ERZ1292640 | MGnify/ENA primary metagenome ERZ1292640 (study PRJEB36523, sample SAMEA6512636) | groundwater metagenome | collected 2019-01-08 | study: AquaDiva: Metagenomics assemblies of 32 groundwater samples
TTGTCATCAGGGCAGCCAATGTCTTTGCTTCGTTCAAATTCATTTCTGGGTGATAGCGAAGTCCACCTTTATATGGTCCGAGCTTAGAATTATGCTGGACGCGCCAGCCAGTAATTATTTCATTTTTGAATGGAAAATTTATCTCAATAATTCTCTCGGGAGTTTTCAGCAATTCCAAATTTGCTGGTTTTATACCCAGCTTCTCGCCGGCTTTTTCCAAATTAAAAATAAAGTTTTGATAAGGGTTCATGATAAAATAATTTATATTCACATGATAATACATTTTATATCATCGTGCAATCAAAATATTCTTTAATTATTTTCCACGCATTTCCATGTTTTAACATACCTAAATACGACTGAATAGTTTCATTTTTGGGATTCTTGTTAATATTTTTCAGCATTCTCTGTTTTGTTGTTTTTCGTAAAATGCGATGGTCAACGAAATTCACCCAACCCAAAAAATCAACACCCGAAGCAAGTGTTTTAATATAAACCTTGTCAGGATGTAGCTCAAGCTTTAGCTTGTGAAACAAATAAATCCTAATCTTTTGCAATATGTTTACAAGCCACTCCCTATTTTCAGAAAGAACAACAAAATCATCTGCATAGCGAATATAGTGCCTAATTTTAAGCTCCCGTTTTGCAAATTGATCAAATTCGTTCATATAATTATTTACAAGTAGCTGGCTAGTTAAATTACCAAGTGGCAAGCCAACGCCCACCCGACTATCAGAATTAAAACTTTCTATTACCTGCGTGAAAAGCCACAAAACATTAGGATCATTGATGTTGCTCTCGCGGAAAAGATAAACTTTCGGAGACGGAACATAAACTCATGGCTGGGATTCCACCTGTTATCAGGATTCGCCCAATTGTTGTTGAGCCACAAACCAGAATCATTACATTCAAGATTAAACACATTCGGGTTGCCGTTCCGGTCAGTAATTGTGCAATATGCCATCCGTGCCACTGCCCCCGCAAACCACCAGTGGAAGGCGCTGAGCTGTATCTTATTTGGGATCATAAATCCGCCAACACACTGCACCAAGTTTCTCTTTTTTATGTTCGGACAAATTGCGCATCCTCTGCTATTAGCCGTAACCAATAGCGCTCTCAATTTGCAACTGCCAGAAAGGTCTCACCAAGCCGTAGCCGAGCAACATAACCAATCTTAATTTAGTATACCAAAAAAATTCAAAGAGCCAAAATGTCAAAGTTTTTAAGGATTAAAAATAAAGAGACAAAGGTTTTAAGCATCAGGGGAAACTTGACGGAGACGGAACATAAACTCATGGCTGGGATTCCACCTGCCATCAGGATTTGCCCAATCGTTGTCGAGCCACAAACCAGAATCATTGCGCTCAAGACTAAACACATTCGGGTAGCCGTCCCGGTCAGTCATTGTTTTCATGGCAATCAAATACCATTCATACAATGGATGATCTTTATCTTTTAACCGCTGGTGAAGCCCTACTTCAGCTGGGCAAAAATCAAGTCCAAATTTCTTAGCTCGAACTTCGATTTGATCAATATCCGTTACGCTCAGAATACCGAGATCTCGGACTTTTAACCGCACAAGGTCAATTTGGTTAGGATTATTTTGTCTCTGCTCATTTCTTTTTTGGTATTCCTCGTCCCGAAACATTTCATCTATCATATATTGTGCATCATCAGAGATATTAATTTTTCGGTTCCCCTCTTTATCAACTTCATTTAATTTAGTCCGCAATTCTTGCTCGGAAATGGCGCCAATTTTTAACCCTGACCGGACAACTTTGCCTTCGGGAAACGAGATATAGATATGCTCTAATTGGGTGATTTGAAAGATGCCGGGGAACAAATCACCGATGTATGCTTTGGTATCAGGGTTAACTTCGTCTTGGGTATAAGCGATTTCATCTTTTCCGACCTCAATGCCTTCAACAATACGAAACAGTTTAACCGCATCCTCTTTGGGCGTATCGGGTATAATATTCATTGACCCCATCTTTAACACAAAAGTATCGCTATCTGGATCAAAGTCCCTAAAATGAACCTCCCCATTTTCGGTCAACAAATGATAATCCGTAACTTTAAAATTAACCAACTCGCTTTCGGATATTTTTGCAAAATCGCGCTTTTTGCCAAAATCGGTCTCGGTCTGACTAAGCGCTTTTAACGCTTCTATCAAATCGTGATAAAAAGGATCACTTGAATCGATGTATTCATCGTGTGCTTTTTTCATTTGCTCAACGGTCTTTGTTCGCAAATTGTATTCAATTGTAACCAAAGATCGCTCCGATCCCTCAAATTGATGTGTTTTGGGATTTATCTGAGGCAATGTTCTGAATGAAAAAATCTCAATATCACCTTTTTTCATTCTGTTTGCATACGAGGTGCTTGTTCCAACACAGTGATTTATATACGAAGATTCCTTTTCAAGATGTGCCATATTCAAAAGACGAGCCAAGTAATATTTTCCCAAGACGGTTTGGTAAACTGCTTCATACGGATTACTCTCGGCATTTCCGGTAATTTCTGCACGCGCCTTGCGCATCTCAGCTATTCTTTGAACCGTACCTCTTTCGTGGACCTCAAAAAGATGGAAAATTGATCCTTTCTCACTTTGTAAAAATTTAGGTTTCTCAATAATTGCATCTCGTAGCACATTTATGTCAACTGAATCGTTTGTCTGAAAATGGCGTGCTAATTTTAAGCGCAAGACGGCTTTGCCTCGCTCACTTAAAACAAATTCATCAGTGCGCTGAAGCTGGCCAAACAGAGATTGATATGCCAAATTAGCATTTTGTATCCTTGCGTCGCGATCACTTTTGGGGTATTTAGCCAATACTTGGTCGTAATCCTTGTTAATCCTGTCTAAATATTTTTGCTCAAATGACCTTGCTCGTTCTTTGCTAATTTCCTCTTGGGTTTTTTGTTCGATTCCGCCAAGCGCTACTTCATAATAATCGACACTAAACTCTCCCATGTGTCCAACACCTTTACGGCTGAACCCATATCTCTCCATAATATGATTGAGCCGGTCGTTCCAGCCATGAAAATTTATCTTGGCATAACCTTGTTCCTTTGCATATTCTAAAAAAGCTGGGATCTCTCGTAGTAAATTACGCCCGCTTGTGCTGGTTGTGCCAAAATACTTAATATATGCCTCATTCGGTACAAAATTCTCGCAGGCGATATAGCTGATAGTATTCCCCTCTTTGTCTTCAATAATTCGATTAAGTGGATGACCATTTTCGAGAGTATCAATTACATTATCAACCGCCATTTCTCGAATATTTCTATCAACTTCTCCTATACTCAAAGTTATATCTCGCACCGCTTCTTTTTGTTCTATCGTCAGTTCTATTGATCGATTTTCTACTCCTAATTCATATATCGGCTCTAGCATAATTTTTTAATATTGACTTGTAATTTTGAGATATTTTCGCACTTGCGGGATCCCATTCTCGGGAGAGATTTTAAATTTGAGATATTTTTATCGCCTGCTTAATCAAGCAATAACTATATCCCTATTCGTTTCATTATTATTTCAAATTCAAACCTATAAATCACTTATTTCTAAATTATATTTTTTTGGATTTTCGAGTAATGTGACAATTTTTTGAGCAAACATATCAATATCATCGAGCTTATTTTTTAAGATTCCGTACAGTTCCTCTTTAGAAATCTCGTCATAATAATGAACCATTCTATTACGGTATCCTGCCATTTTCAAGAGTGAATTTTTAGCAAATTCTTGGCTAACGATTCCTTTCTCGCCCATTGCTGTCGCAATTTCTTTGTAAGTTGTTGGTCTTTTACCGGGCATATAAGGAAAACGAGAAATAATGTGTCCGCTAATATCAAAAATTGCTTCCAAAGCACGCCTTAAAAAATGTTCCGATGCTACAAATTTCATTTTATCTTTAGAAAAATCCGTTTTGTTCAGTTTGGCGATTAACTCTAGCTCCATTAGAGCATCTCTAATAGTCGCTAATTTTGTTTCAATTTTTGTCTTAGAAATAGGAACTTTAGTCATAAAACTTATTTAAAAGCGTAAATAGTAGCTTGCTCGTATTCTCTTTTTAAGGGCAGGTAGTCTTCATAAAGATCAACTACATTTTTTTCATAATCAGCGCGAAATTTTGGATCTGTCTCAAACAATGTCTGACCATTTTTAATTGCCGATGCTTGAAGAGCGGGGCTGGCTTTTTGCAAAAAAGAAATATCTAATTTAGGGCCTTTTGCATTGTCAGGAATTTCGTTACATAGAATCTCATATATTTGATGATACAATTTATTGAAATTGATTTTATTGCTTGCGCCATTAGTTAGAACAACGCCAATATCATAATCAGATATATCAAAGAAAACATCTTGGCTGCGAGAGCCAAATAAATAAATAACACTTACCCCAAGATCTTTTAATGCCTTTTTTGTCTCATAAGCAAATTTAATCAATTTCATAATCTATATAATACTATTTAATTACACTTATATCAATCTGTTGTTTGCTTGTTTGAATAATAACTTTAATAAATATTGGCGGGCTGCCATGTAGATTCACTCAATCAATTTTGTAATTGTTGTCCAATAATGATTGCCTGTTCCACTAGGCGCGTAGAGTATCCAAACTCGTTGTCATACCAGCCAAATACTTTGACCATATTTCCTACTGCTTGGGTGAGTGACAAGTCAACAATCACTGATGCTTCGCTACCAACGATGTCTGAGGACACGATTGGATCATTGGTCACTTCCATAATTCCCTTTAACGCGCCCTGCGACGCTTTTTCAAATGCGCTATTTATTTCATCAACGCTCGCTGTTTTTTTTAAAACCGCGGTAATGTCAGAAATTGAGCCAACTGCAACTGGTACGCGAATTGCCACGCCATCAAACTTACCTTTAAGCGACGGGATCACTTCGGTGGCAGCGATCGCCGCGCCGGTGGTGGTCGGCACGATATTTTCGCTCGCTGCGCGCGCCCTTCTTAGGTCCTTATGCGGTCCATCTTGCGAACTTTGATCTTGAGTATAAGCGTGAATGGTGGTCATCATCGCTTTTTCCACCCCGAAATTTTCCTCCAAAACTTTGATCATTGGCGCGATGCAATTTGTTGTGCAAGACGCGTTATTGATCACTTCCTCTTTGCCAGTTTCGTTGACGCCGAGTACATAAGTGGGCGCCGGATTATCGCCTTTTGACGGCGCGGAAATAATTACGCGCCCCGCGCCTGCTTTTATATGAAGCCCAGCTTGCTCTTTTTCAGTGAAAGCGCCGGTGCATTCTAAAACCACATCCACACCCAGCTCCTTCCACGGCAACTTATCTGGCTCTTTTTCGGCTAGCGCTTTGATTTGATTTTCGTCAACAGAAATTGAATCTTGGCTTGATCCAATTTTATAATTCCAAATCCCGTAATTGCTGTCGTATTTTAGCAGATGCGCCAATGTTGTGTTATCCGCTAAATCATTGATGGCGACTACTTCGATTTTGTCCTGAAATTTATCAAACGCGATCTTGAACGCGCTCCTGCCAATCCTACCAAAACCATTGATGGCTAATTTAATTTTGCTCATTTATTCTCCTTTCATAAGCATCTAAAATTTCTTCTCTCCTGGCTAACTCATACTTTTCTATCTCTTCTCTGCGCCGAATTATGGCATCAGTCGAAGTAGCTTGGTGATCACTACTGTTAGCTATTTCAGATGGCTCAAATTCCCCTGAGCTTCCAGAACTATTTATATTATCCATTATTCCCCTCCGCTTATTTCTTTTATTTTTTTAATCACTTGCTGTTTGACTGCTTCTCTCGCCTGCCCCAAATACTCGCGTGGGTCAAAAACTTTCTTGTCTTGCAAATCTTTTCTGACTGCACCAGTGAACGCTTGGCGAATTTCAGTGTCAACATTTACTTTGCAAATTCCCATTTTAACTGCTTTTTTTACATCGCCTGTTGGCAAGTTTGACCCGCCGTGTAAAACCAGTGGGATTTTTACCGCCGATACCACCTCCTCCAATACATCAAAATGGATTCTTTCATCAGGCAAAGGCAACCCGTGCGCTGTGCCAACCCCAACCGCCAAGGCGTCCACGCCGGTTTTTTCGACAAATTCTTTGGCTTGCTCACCCGTTGGAAAGATAATCGTGTCATAAAATTTTGGATTTTGTTTGTTATTTGGAATTTGGAATTTGGAATTACCAACCATTCCCAATTCTCCTTCCACGCTCACACCTTTACCCTGGGCATACTTTACAACTCTTCGCGTTAACTCAATATTTTTCTGGAATGGTTGGCTTGATCCGTCAATCATCACTGACGAAAAACCCGCCCCAATCGCTTTTTGGCAAACCTCAAAAGTTCTGCCGTGATCTAAATGCAATACCATCGGAATTTGAGGAAACTGCTCTGATAAATTCTTGACAATATCCACCAAATTTTCAATTCCAGCATATTCAATCGCTTTTTCGCTGGCGCCAAAAATCACCGGCGATTTCATCACAACCGCTCCGTCGGTTATTCCTTGCGCCACTTCCAAATCCGAAAAATTAAATTGCGCAATAGCATATTTGCCCTTTTGGGCATCTTTTAAAATTTTATTTAGATTGGTGAGCATAATAATTTAATGTCAAAATCCAAATTGTTTCAAATACCAAATGAATGCTAAATTACAAAATTCAAATTATCAAATATTTTTAACATTTAGTCATTTGAAATTTGGATTTGATTTGGCATTTGTATCTTTAAACTTTGAAATTATTTAATGCACCGGATTTATCGCCTTCTTGCCTTCCAAAACCGCAATGATGTTCTCCGCGTCCATTCTCGCCATAGCGTCGCGCGCTTCCTCAGTTGCCGAAGCAATATGAGGCGTTAAAACCACATTATCCATTTTCATAAGTTCAGGATTGATTTTTGGTTCCTCCTCAAACACATCTAATCCCGCGCCCCAAATTTCTTTATTTTTGAGGGCAGACACCAGAGCTTTCCCATCTACCACCGGACCTCGGCTGGTGTTTATTAAAATTGCCGTGTCTTTCATCGTCTTAAATTCTTTACCAGAAATTAGATGTTTGGTTTGGGGAGTAAGTGGCACATTTAAACTAACAAAGTCGGCAGTTTTTAATAGTTCGGGAATTGAAGCAAACTTGGCGCCAGTTTTCTTTTCAAACTCTTTATCGCGCTTAAGGTCAAAATATAAAACATTCATCCTAAACCCGTGGCGCGCCATCTCGCCAGTCAAAGACCCGATCCTGCCCATACCAATAATCCCAATGGTTTTCTCCCAAAGCGACGGTCCAATAAAACCGAGTGGCATCCACTTTTTGAATTCGCCCCGACGGGTAAAACGATCAGCTTCAGCCACCCTACGGGCGACTGCCAGCATCAAGGCTAAAACATGTTCTGCCACTGCCTCGGTTAATACTTCCGGCGTGTTGGTCACCATCACGCCTTTGGATTTGCAGGATTCAATATCTATATTATCAATACCAACCGCGTAATTTGCCACGATTTTCAACTGTGGTCCGGCCGATTCTAAAACTTCCGAGGTGATTTTGTCAGACAGCAACGACAAAATTCCGTCCATACCGGTAACTTTCTTTTTTAGTTCGTCTGGCGATAAAATTTTATCCTCTGGATTTTTCTCTACCTGAATCCCAGCTTTTTTCAAAAGTTCCTCGGCAATTTCAGGAATCGGACGACAAATGAAAACTTTTGGCATAATAACTCCTTAAATTTCAAAACTCAAATGTCAAATTTTAACATTTGGCATTAAGATATTTGTCATTCATTTGGAATTTGAGTTTTGAAATTTGACATTTTATTAAAACTTCTCTGCTTTTATTTTGTACTTCTTCCCCCATTTTTCATAACCATTTTTGGTCAAAAGCCCTTCCTGACCGCCAACAAACTGAATAACTGACGATGAATTAAAATGCGCCCGGCGCATTGCCGTTGCCATATCAAACCCTTTGGCTAAAGAAATCGCTATGCCTGAAGTGTAGGCATCGCCCGCGCCAGTAGCTTCTTTCCTAGGAATCTCTTTTATAATTTCCATCTGCCAATAATCCTTACCATCCCAAGCGTACGAACCCTTTATTCCGTCGGTAATCACAATCTGCTTGGGTCCAAGCTTGGCAATTTTTTGGAATAATTGCTTAATCTCAATATCTGATTTTGAATCAGTGTACATAATCGCCTCGTCGCGATTCACTACAAAAAGTTCGGTGCATTCTAAAATTTTTGCCGATTTCTCCGGCTTTAATCGCAACTGGAAAGTGCCCGGCTGATAACAAAGTTTAACCTTATTTTTTACAACATAATCCGCCAAATCGTTAAAAATCTCTTCTGAGCCCTTTGCCATTGAGGTGAGATAGACCCACTTGGTTGGCTCGAGTTTGGGTAGTTTGTATTTCCTTTTGGTGTGAAAAATTAAAATAGTTCTTTCGCCGTCAACCGCGATTACCGTTGAATAGTTGCTTTTTGTGCCCGGTTCTTTTTGAAAATATGCCAAACCAACCCTTTCGTTTTCGAGCATTTCCTCTGCCAAATCAGCGGTTTGATCATCGCCCATCTGAGTCACCAGCGCGGTTCTTAGCCCGGCTCGGCTACCTGCTACCACTGCGTTGGGCGCGTTACCAGCGATTATTTCCTTGATAGAGTCAACTGGTACTTTGTCCGCATAGTTCATGCATAGATATTTATTTTCGCGCTTAATATCAAACATTACTTTGTATTCATGCACAATCAAAAAAACATCCAGCGTTGTGTCCCCTATAACGATAAAATCGAGCATTTGCCTCCTTACCTCTGTTTAAAATTATATTAGCACAATCACTTTTATTTGCAAGCGATTGCTAAAAATAATGTTTTCTAACGACCCCTGCTAAACGCGATTACTCTGATAAGTTCTAATTCTTGAGATTACATCATGTGCCACATCTTCCAAGCCTCGTCCGTCTTTAATGTCAAAAGCAGCTGCTTGAGGATGACCGCCACCGCCAAACATACCAGCAATAGTGGCAACATCAATATTCTTTTTAGCGGCGCGCAGGCTCCCGTGGACATTGCCATTGCGCTCTGTAATGAGTAAAGAAAAATCTGTATCTGGCACGCTTTTAAGCAATTCGTCAACCACCCCGCCCACTTCTCCTTGCAACGCGCCCGCTTCTTTCATTTCGTCTTTTGACGCAGTTGACCAAACAAAACGCAACCGTCCCTCATCTTTCAAATTCGTCAACACCTTTCCCCAAATTCTCAGCGTTGCAATTGATTTTGTCCGGAAAATACTGGTAATAATATCTTGCTGGCGAGCGCCAAGCGCCACAAGTTGCGCTGCGACGGTAAATGATTTGGGCGTGGTATTCACATTTTGAAAACTGCCAGTATCGGTGATTATCCCTGTCAAAAGCGCTGTGGCAACCCCTTCATTAAATAATTGGTTCCCTTGCCCCAGAGCTTCAAGAAGCGCCACCAAAATTTCACATGTTGATGTCGCCGCGATATCAACCCAATTTACTTTTCCAAAATAATCATTGGATGGATGATGGTCGATATTAACCAGCGGTATTTCATAAAACATCTCTGTGTGTTGATCAAAAAACTCTCCCAACCGTTCAAGGTCAGGCGAATCAAGCACGATTGCCAAATCAAAACTGGCGGCTGGTTTGCCAAAAGATATATGTTCCGGTTTTAGATTGCCTGACGATAATGTGATAACTATGTTTAGTTTGTGATCTTCTGGTTTTTGCTTGTAGCCCAATTTTTGTACCTCGGCTTCGGTTGTGTCAAGCGTAATCACAAAATCCTTTGATGCCTCAATATCAAATTGCAATTTATCAACACCATTTAAAAATTTCATATTATCTGGCATCGCCGCGCATGGGCAAACTGCCACCACCTCTTTCCCTAGCGTCTGAAGAGCGGCTTGTAATGCCAAAATAGAACCAATCGCGTCACCGTCTGGGTTTTTGTGGGTAACCAACAGAATCTTTTGGGCTTTTTTAATGAGCTCAATGGCTTGTTGTTTTGAAGAAAGTTCCATAAGAGTATGACTATACCAAAAATAAAATTTCCGTCAAGGGTGCGCTTTTCTAGGGTGGCAGATTGACAGATTCGAAAGAATCTGATATAAATATATAAAATGAATCATTTACCTTGACAAGGAGGAGCGAAAATGGCTACCAACCAGACCGTCAAGCCAATCATTATTGATATTGACAAATTGTCCGAGCTGATTGCAGCTGGGCTAAAACAAGTATTGAGTGATATGAAAATTCGTCAAATACTATCGGACGAGTCTTTTGAGGAATTGGCTTATCACCTCGATGATAAAGTCTGCCAGATCTTGACTCGCTATACCGAACATGAGGATATCGAGCCAGAAGAGCCAAAGTGCCAGCATGACATTACAGACCAAACTGCTAAACATTTTACCGTTGGTCCTATGCCATGCTTTGTCATCGGGCGCCCCTGTATTATGGCTCCCCGTGGTGGTCCGCAAGCTGATTGCCCCAAGATTCCTTGTGCCGAACTAACTGCTTATCGCCGGCAACAAGCTCGTGAGGGCAATCACATGTTATTGGGAAACGAATTCGAAACACTAGTAGAAGATACCCTCACCAAAACCCAACCCAAGGAAAATCCCGAATGCGAATCAATAATTAAGCAGCTTGACAATGGACTTGTTGACTATATTGTCACGCGCCATGGCTCTGCAGTCGCTCTTGAAGAGCTTAGAAACCGATAACTGCTACATTGAACCCCCCTCCCCCCCAGTTCGTAAAAAGCTGGGGGTTTTATTGTCTACCCAAATTCCATAATTTAGCGCGCCATCTTGCAATTGTGCCAGATATTTGCTATTATTGTAATTATAAATAAATTTCAAATTTAAATTTTGCATTTTGCATTTTGAATTTTGCATTTAGCGAAGCGATTATGCCTATTATCAAATCAGCCAAAAAAGCCCTGCGCCAGACCAAAAGACGCGAGTCGCGCAATCGATTTCAGAAAAAAGAATTAACGATGTTAATCAAAAAAGTCACAGTAGATAATTTATCAACTGTGATTTCAAAGATCGACAAAGCCTCAAAAGCGCGACTAATGTCTCCGCAAAGAGCGTCGCGAATCAAGTCGCGCCTTTACAAGACCTTGAAACCTCAAAATCTTACTCCCCGAAAAACAAAACCGATTGCAAAAAAGACCAGCAAAACCAAACCAACCAGCAAAGCGAAACAAAGCGCCACAGCTAAGGCTTGACCGTTTTCCTAAAAAATGCTTTCTCTATCAAAACAAAATAACACTAAATAATGGACCTATCCCCCTCGCGCTTATTTAATGTTGCTTATGTATTATTCAAAAATGTACTCATTTTAGCCATTATTTTAATAATCTACCATCTGTTTATTGGCACAATCTTTGTTGTGTCTGGTGTGAGTATGGAAAACAATTTTCATACTGGTCAGTGGGTGTATGTTAACCGAATCAGTTATTTGGCTAGCCAACCCCACAAAGGCGAAGTGACTGTGACCAAATTTCCCGGAGATCCAAAAAACAAGAAATTTGTCAAACGATTAATCGGATTACCGGGCGAAAAAATTGAAATCGTCGATAGCAAGGTTTTTGTTAACGGCAATGAAATGATCGAAAGCTATATTGACAAAAGGTTAATTTTTTCTGAGAATTTATCTCGCCAGCTTGGGAGTAATGAATACTTTTTGATGGGTGACAATCGAGCAGAATCTCACGATTCGCGTATTTGGGGACCAGCGAGTCGCAAGGACTTGATTGGCAAAGCCACATTTGTGTTGTATCCGCTCTCTGATTTTGGGGCAATCCCGGCGCCAGCTTATTAAAATTCGTTAGTGTTTGCGAGCTCGACCGATCGCGCTGAATTACTCTTATTCGACACGCGGATCTTTAATAAAAGTGAACGCGCTCGAAAGCCAATTGAGCAAGTTAAGCAAATTTTGAGAAAAATTTTTCATTGTCACTTCCTGGTCTAAGCAAACATACCACTCTGGCACATCAACCGAAACCTCCCTAAACCTTTGGACCCATTCTTCTTCTGCGCCCAGAGCAAGGGCAAACGGCAAATAACGAGAAAAAACATTTTTTGACTGGTTTTTGTTTTTAAGCGGGGTTGAATTAACTAGATAATTTTTAAACGCTTTCCATTTTTTGAGTATCTCCAACCCTTTGGGGCTGAGGTTATTGATACGCGCTGAATTCTTGACCACTAATGCCCCAGCGATAACTAGACCTATCCAGAAAAAAACCAAGCCGACAGGCGCCCAGAGCAAAACCGCCACAGCGCCCAATATGCCAGTGAAAAAAATCGTCAAACCAATGTTGCGCCATTTTTTATGTGTTAGATGGGGCGCTTGGTTAAAATACCCCATTGAATACGCCTCCTCGTAGACCAAAAAATAAAAAGTGGCGATTTTATCCGAAAATAACCGATGTGTAATCCGTAATTGGATATCTTCATCACTGCTTTTAAAACCAGTATCTTTAAAAATTTTAGAAATTAACACTTTTTCAGCTGGCTCTAAATTGGCATCTTTAAAATCTTTTGTCATTTGCCCATAGCGAGCAAATGAAAAATGATCGTCCTTAAATACAATTTCCAAAAGTCCCTTATTTGCCATTTGGAGCAAGAAGGCTGAAATAGCGCGAGGCGTGATTTTCCCATCGTTTAGCACAGCCACAACTGCCGGATTTGCCATCCCCGGGAGTTCGGCTAACTCGTAATTTACCTGAACACTTTTTCTGATTTTTTGCTGTTCTCGTAATTTTTTATACAAAATAAAAAATGTCATTATTGGCAAAAAGGCTGAAACAACAATCCAAAATAAAATAGCTTGGCTTTGCAGAAAACCGCTAATCAATCGGCTGATGGGAAAATCAATATAACCTTTGGGGATTAACAACTTCACAGAGAAAAGTGCTTGGGAATTTAGCTCGCGACCAGTAATGACAATTTGATTTCCTTGCGTCGCAACATTTGCTTTTGGGATACTAGTATAGGTGATAATCGGTTCGATTTTCACCAATTCCGCTGCCAAATCCTCGGGAAGGTTCACCGCCAAAGTAATATCACCGATATATTCGCCCGGCGCATTGTAGATTTGATAGAAGAAAATATCTTTTTCACCAAAAAATCCAGGAGAAAGAGAACCGGAAATATCTTGCCCGTTAAAAGTGACTGCGCTGTTTTTGTTGATATTTAATTCAGAACGATTTGGGCTGGTCAGCACATCAGCAGTGATTCGATTATAGGCAAAATAAGTTCCAAATACTAAGATAAATATCCCCACCCAAAACAAAAAATGTTTGGTCTGAAAAGTGACAAGTAGCATCATCCTCCTTTTAAGATCCTGTCTAATAACTACATCCGATAGCCACAAGTGGCATCTTTCGGCTACGAAACACGAATTGCTCGTCAAAGTAGCTTTGGCTACTATTCCTCACAATTCCTGTTTTTCGCTCGAAATCTGCTCGCTTCTGTCTTCAGGAGTAGTTATTAGACAGGCTCTAGCGCGCAAAATTTGCAGACAGCTAAATCTAGCGCCAAACTTAATTCTATTTTACCAGTTTTTACTTTCACATCATAGTCTAAAAGCGCTTGGTAATATCCTCCCAGCTGGGAAAAGCTTTGTGTTAAATGACTGGCTTTTTGGGCTAAGAAGTAGCTAATGCCTAATCTTTTTTGGAGAACAGAAGGGTTTTTATTCGGCTCATTAGCAATCAGCAATAGATTCCGAAACAAATTAACCATCGTCCCCCAGACAAAAAACTCGCTTTGGGTGAGCTTGATGCGATCAATTTTTTTTAGTATTTCACTGGTTTGGCTACCGGACAAAAACGAATCATAAATTTCGTACAGTTTATCTTCGTACGATGGAGTGACTAATTTTTTCACCACAGACAGCGAAATAATTGGCTGACTCACGAAAATTAGCTTTTTAATTTCAGGCAGAATCTTACTAATTTTGCCTTGCTTAACAGCCACTAGATATTCGAGCGCCTGCGGATCAATAGTTTTTCCTTCTTGGCTAAATTGCTTTTTGACCCATTCTTTCATTTGCCATTGACCCAGCTCCTTAAATTCTTTTTTTACCGCGTTTTGCGCTAAATATTTATAGAGCTTGGTGCGCTTGTCAGGCTCCCCTCGCTCAAAAAAAATCACCACTGTGTTTTGAGCTCCTTTAATAGCGCTGATTATTTGCTCAACAGGCGCATCTTTGGCGCGCAATGCGTGCTTGACAACAATCAGGCGAGTGGTGGCTAAAAACGGCATCGTAGCGATATTAACAACCACTGGCTTAAAGTCGTTTCTTTCCTCGAGATCAAACTCCGTGAGGTTGAAAAGTCCTTTATTTTTTTCATTAAATCGCGCTTTTAAAAACTTGACATATTCAACCGCGCGAAATGCATCGCCGCCGTAAATAAAAATTAAATTTTTCACAATAATGATTGTTGTTGCAAATTTTTTCGCTGACTTTTGGGCAAACGATGAACCAAACTTTTAAAACCAAGTTTAATAAATTCTTGCTCGACTTTTTCTTGGTTAAAATTCTTTAAATTGCTCTCTGCTTTAGAAAAAACAATCGGCGCATCAACATCAATCGTAGCTAATTTTAACGACAGCTCTGCCTGGCTCTTCCCAGCCTTAAGCAAGGTTTGGGTTCGGCTCGGAAGATTGGCAATATTTTGATAGATGGTGGCAAGCTTTGCATAGCGACAAACCAATGCCTGGGCAGTTTTTTTACCAATACCAGCCACGCCTGGGATATTATCTGAAGCATCGCCTGATAACGCTTTGAAATCTATGATCTGCTCCGGTTCAAACCCAAATTTTTCCCGCACCTCGCCAACCCCCAACACTTCACCATTCCCCAGCCCTTTGGTCGGGTAATACACTTTTATCTGGCTGTCAATCAGCTGAAAAGTATCTTGGTCGCCAGTGACAATAATAATTTCCCAGCTATCGCGCCCTAGTTTTTTTGCCAGAGTACCGATTAGATCGTCTGCTTCAAAACCGCTTTTCTCGAGCATCGGCACCTCAATGTCTTTGAGCAGTTGCTTGATAATCGGGATTTGCTGGTAGAAACTGTCCGGAGGCTTGACCCTTTTGGCTTTGTACTCCTTGAATAATTTATCGCGAAAAGTCGGACCCTTGGTGTCAAACGCCACCGCCGTAGAATCAGGTTGGAACCGTTTCACCACTGACAGCCAAATACTAAA
>ERZ1292640.2333-Hain-H43-02um-R1-2333-length-15230-cov-43_pt1 | contig 15230 bp, 20 predicted proteins | sample MGYA00564404_ERZ1292640 | MGnify/ENA primary metagenome ERZ1292640 (study PRJEB36523, sample SAMEA6512636) | groundwater metagenome | collected 2019-01-08 | study: AquaDiva: Metagenomics assemblies of 32 groundwater samples
TCTGGGGCCGCCACTCTGCCTCCAGCCGGCTGAGTTCCTTCACCAGTGCATCCAGCGCCAGGGCGCGCTGCGCGCGCGCGGTGTCGTCTTGGTCGTAGCCGAAGTGAAGGTCGGACAAGTGCAGCAGGTTGATCATGAGCAGCCGCCGGTTGTGTTCATTCTATCGCGAAACAACTTCCCACCCCGCCGGCTCCGTCGATTGCGCCCTCCTCCGGCTCGGCGGTCCTCAGCCACGATCACAAAACACATCTGCGAGATGCCGATTCTCACGCCCGCTCTTCAATCGGGCATGAGCACAGGGATGACTTTGTTCCCGTGGCGGCGATAGATGCGAAAATCGGCGTCCAGCGTGAAAACCTCTCCGGCCGTGTGGATTTCCGAGAGTCGGACTAGACAGGCATCCGCCAGGGACATGGGCCTGTTGCGATAGCGGCGCATGAGCGCCCGAAGGTCGGCCTGCTCCTCCTGCACGGCGAGCGCGATACGAATCACTCCCCGCTCCAGCAAGGCAAAAAGAGCATCGGGTTCGCCGCCCTCCCGTTTCAGGAGAAAGGCCGCCTCTGTTAGGACCGGCTCGCACGTCAGCAGCGGCGGGTGCAGCCGTTTCCATTGCTCGACAGTCCAGGAGTGATACCTCAGCCCGGAAGCGAGGAAGCTTACCAGCGGGCCGGTATCGAGAAGCCCCAGGCCTTTCTTCACTTGCCAAAACCTTCCATGTGTCTTGGATTATCCGCGAGATCCTCGGGCAGTCCCTTCACCGTACCGGCAAGATCCCGGGCCAGGTCGTAACAGGAAACTGCGCCGCCAGGCGCTTGCTGGCGCAGCGCCTTTTCAAGGCTTTCCCGCACGAGCCAAGATTTCGTCACCCGCCTCGCTTTGGCCTCACTTTCGAGCTGGGCCAGGAGATCATCGGGCAATTTCAGTGAAATCGTCTGCATAACCATAGCGTAATACGCACCGTCCTGCCGCGCAATACCCAAGGCTCTCGATTTCAAGTTCCACGTGGCCGTATCACGCCCTGTCCGTAGCAGTGCCGCCTCGCGGGTTCTCGTTCGTTCGTCGCCCACCCGGAAGCTATCGCTCGGCGGCGCCTCTGATACGGCCACCTGCGTGGCAGCACAGCCCGCAAGCCAGGGACTGGACACATCGACGCGCCCCCGCGCTGAGGGCCGCATGACGGCCATGATGCCAGAGTCCAGTCACAACCCCTCCAGCCCCCCTAAACTCCTTAGAACAATCGCCCCCGGCCTCCACCATGGCCGCCAGCCCTTGACAACCGGATATAAGCTGTAACCGGAGGCCCTGCGGCCGCCAGCTCGACAAAGTTCGACAGAACTCGACACTTTCGACAGTGTTTTTTTCGCAGACCCTGTCGCCCCCGCCGGCTCCAGTGGGATAAGTCTCCTGAACGCGCCTCGGTCAAGGAAAAAGTAAAAAGAATCAAGGAAGACTATTCCCGGACGCACCGAAACCCGATGCCGCCGACCCTGAAGCCGGGTCCGCCCCAGACACGGAAGGCGGCGCGCAGGTACCTCGCTACACCGTCGAAGGACGCCCCCCGCACGACTTTGGTCTCCTTGTCATAACCGCTACGCGTCCACTCCCACACATTCCCCGCCATGTCCGCCACTCCCTCGGGGGGGTCGCCATCGGGAAACATGCCTACCGGCGTCGGCTCGCCGACGCTCATCCCGAAGTTGGCCCGGTGCTCATCGGGATCTTGCCCTTCCGGCCCCCATGGGTGGATGCGTTCCGGCGTGCCCCGTGCCGCGAATTCGCACTGCTGCTCGGTGGGGAGCTGGCAGCCGGCCCACTCGCAGTAACTTTGCGCATCGTACCACGTCACCCCGACCACCGGCCGGCTCGGATGCTGGCTCTGCTCGTTCCACTCCGGCGGCGGCGCTGCGTCAGTCAGGCGGGCCTGAAGAGTCAGCGCTTTCTGACTTGACCGGAAGCGGCGCAAATTGCAAACCCACCCGCGCCGCATGCTCCGCGAGCCCGAAGTCCGTATCCGCGTACTTCCAGACGCGAAAGAAACCCTGCACCGCTTCAAGCGCCAGGGGCGAGACCAACGGATCACCCTTGAAATAACGCTGGTGCACAAGAATCGTCTCGACCGCCAGCGCGTGCGTCGCTTTCAGCGTGTTGTGCATCGGCGTAGGCGACTCGCGCGACAAGTGGCGCGTGCCGAAATAGGTGGTATGGATGAACTTCGAAGGCAGCACGAACGCCTCGAAATGCAGGTACTCCAACCCCGTCTTTTGCGCCAGCTCCAGCGATGAGCGCGGCGTCCAGCTTGTCTGCTTGCGCATCCGGCATTTCTCGCAGGGCTCCTGCCGGAACTTGTCGCGAACATCCTTGGCCGCTGCGTCAAAGCGCGTCAACGTCTCGGCCTTGGCTTTTATCCCGTAGCGCTTCTCGATACCGCTCAGCACCGCGTTCCAGTCCGCGGCGTCAAACGCGAGGAAGGCTTGCACCTCTTCGCGGTTCTGAGCCAAGTATTTCAGCGTCACCGTGCGCTCGAACAGGCTGCGCAGCAGCTTGAGTGCGCCCCAATGCCGGTCCTTGCAGCAAAGCAGCATAATGTCATCAAGGTCCGGCATGGAGGCCGTCACTAGTTCGCACACGAGTAGCCCCGCGTCGTCACTATCGGCCGGCGTCGTGTCAAGCACTAATTGTGGGATAGCGCGGAACGCCGCGTGGAACACATCCACGAACTCGGGCATGGCCTGCGTGAAGCTCGCCCAATTGTTGATTTCCGGCTGCATAGCTTCATGACAACACAATGCGCGGGGGATGGTCTCTTTGCTTGCGAAGGCCCTATCTGGAAATCTGAACGGTATCGGTCCCGATAAGCTGCGAAGGGTTTAGGTTTTGGCTCAGCGGACGTGTGGTCGCCCACCCGGAAACTATCGCTCGGCGGAGCCTCTGGTACAGCGGCCACCTGCGTGGCTGCATAGCCCGCAAGTCAGGGACTGGACACATCGACGCGCACCGGCGCTGAGGGCCGCATGACGGCCATGATGCCAGAGTCCAGTCACAACCCCTCCAGCCCCCCTAAACTCCTTAGAACAATCGCCCCCGGCCTCCACCATGGCCGCCAGCCCTTGACAACCGGATATAAGCTGTAACCGGAGGCCCTGCGGCCGCCAGCTCGACAAAGTTCGACAGAACTCGACACTTTCGACAGTGTTTTTTTCGCAGACCCTGTCGCCCCCGCCGGCTCCGTCGATGGCGCCTTCACCGCCGCGCATGCGGCTACAATGGGTCGATACGGGAATGTTCCCCAACTTCTTCGGCAATCGGGCGGTGGCCGAGGCCCTGGAGCAGGCAGTTGAGACGCGGCGGATACCGCAAACGCTGCTGCTGGCCGGCCCGGAGGGCATCGGCAAGGCCACGCTGGCGCGGCGGTTCGCCGCCCGGCTGCTCGGCCACCAGGAACAGATCGAGCGGGACGATCTCAATCTGCCCGACCACGCGGCCACCGTCAAAGACCGGGAAAAGTGGCCTGCCGAGAAGCGCAATGAGGACCCGCTGCTGTTCGCCTCCTACCCCGATTTCGTCACCTTCGCCCCCGATGGCCCCCTGCGCCAGATCTCGATCCAGCAGATGCGGCTGCTCAAGGAGCGCGCCCAGTTCAAGCCGCTGCGAGGCAGCTACCGGGTCTTCCTGATCGACCAGCTCGACCGGGCCAACGAACAGGCCGCCAATTCGTTGCTGAAGACGCTGGAGGAGCCCCCGGAGCACCTCATCCTGATCGCCACCGCCGGGAACTCGTACGACCTGCTGCCGACCATCCGTTCCCGTTCGGTCATCTTCCACCTCAGCCCGCTCAACGGGGAGGAGATGGCCGGCTTTGTCCGGTCCAGGAATCTGGCTGACGTTGAGCGGCGGATTGCGCTGGCCCAGGGCAGCCCGGGTCTGGCCGTCTCGCTGGATCTGGAGGTCTACGACCGCCGGCGGGCGGCCATGCTGGCGCTGCTGGAGGCGGCCGCCGGCGCGGCGCCGTTCGCGGCCTGGATCGAGCAGGCCGAATCCGCCGGCGTGCGCCAGGAGAAGCTGGAGCCCCTGCTCGACGTCCTTTACCGCCTGCTCCACGACCTGCTGGTTCTGCAACAGGCGGGCGCGGGCGGGGGCGAGATCCGGAATTGCGACCTGCGCGAGCCACTGACACGGCTGGCCGCCCGGGTGTCGTTCGCCTGGATCCGGCGGGCGGTAGGCCGGGTGGATGAGATCGCCGCCTTCCTCCGCCGGAACATCCAGAAGAATCTGGCGCTGGACGCCCTCGTCGTCGAGTTGCGGCCCAACTAGGACTTGCGCCCCTCTCGCCGGTGTGATATGCCTAGTCGTAGTCGGACAGCAAAATCCTTCTCGCCGCCCGGTTCGAAAGCGCCGGACGGGCGACGATTCATAAAAAAAGGGAGTGGCCATGGAAACCGCCAACCGCAAACTAATTCGTCCGTCCTTGATCGAGATCAAGGAGCAGATGATTTCGGCTCGCCGCAACAATCATCAGAAGAAGGCCCCGCCTCCCGATCAGACCAACGCGGAGAATTTTTACTACGTCAAGCAGATGCAGGCGAAGACGCCGATGGTATTCGTCCTCAACGACGGCGAGGTTCTGCACGGAAGCATCGAGTGGTACGACAGGGGGTGCTTGAAGATCCGGCGGGAGGGCGAGAGCAACCTGCTGATCTACAAGCCCGCGATCAAGTACATGTACAAGGCCAACCAGCAGGGCTGATCCCGCTCAGCCGGACCTGGTGAACCGGCTTCGCTGGGCGAGGCGGTGTTCTCTGCGCCTCCCAGCCTCCTGGTAGCGGCGCTCTTCTTCCTCAGTTTCGGGAATCACCGGCGGAAGCGGGACGCTGTTGCCGTGCTCGTCGATGGCCACGAAGGTCAAGTAGGCCGAACAAGTGTGCTTGCGTTCCGCGGTGAGCAGGTCTTCGACCAGGACCTTCACGCCCACCTCCATCGAGCTGCGAAACACGCGGTTGACCGCCGAGCGGAGGATCACAAGCTGGCCGATGTGGATGGGATGGAGGAAGCTCAGGTGGTCCACCGAGGCGGTGACCACCGGACGGCGGGCGTGCCGCATGGCCGCGGTCGCGCCGGCCATATCGACGAAGTGCATTACGCGGCCCCCGAGCAGAAAGCCGAAGATGTTGGCGTCGGTGGGCAGGGCCAGCTCCAGGTACTCCGACGCTGACTCCCGGACCGGCCGTCCGGCGAGCGGTTCCAGTGGAGGAGAGCTCATCGCCGCCCTGCTCGCTTCGCCTCAGCGGCGGCTGGGGTGGTGAGCCTCGTCCTGCGGCTGCGTTTTCCGCCGCAGGTAGCTCTCCACGTAGGCCCGCGCCTGGCGCCCGAGCAACCCGCCGAACTGGCCCGGCTTGAACTGCCCGGTCTCGGCGGAGTATTCCATCGGCCCGTGCTCGAGCGGGCGGCGGTCCTTCTCCACTACGTAGTGGATCTTCAGCAGGCCGTTCTGCTCGCGCGAGACGCTGAAGCGGACGGCGTCGGGACCGGCGTCATCCGGGAACCGCGGGCACTTCTTCCTGGCGTAGCCGCGGTTGCAGAACTCACGCAGCGTGGTGTCATCGGGGCGCCACTCGCGCATGGGATCCACCGAGCAGATCCCGGTGTAAGGGTCGCCCAGCGGCAGCCGCGGCGGCGTGGCCCAGGCCTTGTCGCTGAACCTCTCCATAGGGTAAAAATAGGGACACGCCATTGCTCGTATGGTAGCACGCCCGACGCCATGACCAGCCGCCTCGAGATCCTGAAACAGCTTGTCGCGCAGAACCCCGCCGACCATTTCGCTCGCTATGGCCTGGCGATGGAATTCGTCAACGCGGGCGAGCTTGAACAGGCAATCGCCGAGTATCAAGCTCTGCTGGCGATGAATCCGGACTATGCGGCTGTCTACTACCCGGCCGCGCAGGCGCTGGAGAAGCTGGGCCGGCTGGAGGAGGCCCGCGAGATGTACCGCCGCGGGATCGAAGTGGCTGCCAGGCAGGGCAACCCGCACGCCCGCGACCATCTCCAGGCGGCGCTGGACCTGCTGAGCTGAAGCCAGTGGGGCGGGCTTCAGCCGGCTCAGTTAAAACGGCACGTCGTCGTTGGTAATGGGGTCGGAGAACGGCTCCTCGGGAGCGGCCGCAGGCTGCACCCGCTGCGGTCCGCGGGCCGGGGCGGCCTGGGTGACGCCCTCCTCGGCCGCCGGGGCTTCCGCCCCCCGCCCGCCCAGCAACACCAGATCCTGGGCCACTACCTCGGTCATGTACTTCTTCTGGCCTTCCTTGTCCTCATAGCTGCGGGTATGCAGCCGGCCTTCGACGTAGACCCGCTGCCCCTTGGTCAGGTAGTTGGCCAGATTTTCCTTCTGCCACAGCACGATGTTGTGCCAGTCGGTCTCCTCTTTCCATTCACCGGTCTGCTGATCTTTCCAGCGGCGGTTGGTCGCCAGTGGAAACGTCGTCTTCGCCGACCCGCCGGGCGTGAACCTGGTCTCAGCGTCCTTGCCCAGGTGACCGATGAGAATGACTTTGTTAACGCTGCGCGATGCCATATTCCTTTGCACTGTAGCACAACGGGCCGCCGGAGCGGCCAGCAGATTCCGCTTGTCAAGCGCCGCGCCGGGGATACAATAGAAGTGCGGCAGTATTCGGTGCGATGACCACCCCCCGGACGAAACAACGTGGCAGGCCAATGTGGGCGCTGGTTGTCTGTCTGGCGTGGCCGGCAGCCGGCTGGCTGCCGGGCCAGACGTTGATCCTCGGTTCCGGTCCCGGCGGCAACGTCCGCATTATCAACACCGACGCGGCCGTGCTGACGCTCCAGGAGCCGCGGCGGGACCTCCCCTGCACGCTGGCGCCGATCAAGGCGGCGCTCGGCTTCGATCTGCGCTTCCACGCCGGCTATGAGGTCAACATCCCCCTGAAGGAACTGGCCGGCTCGGAAAACCTGCTAACGATGATTTTCCGAGTCACGCCGGAACTCAAAAAAGATGAACCCCTCTATTTCGTGCAGCGGGTGCGGGTGCCATCGATCGAAGCGGAGGCCAAAGGCGAGGCCTACCTGCAAGGGAATTTCGATCTGGGCGAGGGCAAGTACCACGTTGACTGGCTGATGCGGGACCGTAGCGAGCGGGTGTGCTCGCACTACTGGGAGCTGGAAGCCGAGCTTTCGCCCAAAGACCGCGATTTCAGCTCGGTCCTGCCCCCGGGCACCATCCAGCCTTCCGAGGCGGAACCCTTCCGCGAGGAGCCGCCGGTCCAGCGTGTGCAGGATGAGCCGCGGCTGAATGTCAAAATACTCGTCAACTTTGCGCCCCAGAATGCGCGTTCCCCCGTGCTCCAGCCGATCGACACCTCGGCCCTGGTTTCGATCCTGCGCAGCATCGCGCGCGCGCCGCGCATCGGCAGGTTCTCGGTGGTCGCCTTCAATCTCCAGGAACAGCGCATCCTCTACCGCCAGGACCGCGCCGAGCGGATCGACTTCCCCAACCTGGGCGAGGCGCTGCGTTCGCTGAACCTGGGCACCGTGGATCTGAAGAGGCTAAGCCAGAAACACGGCGAAACCGAGTTTCTCGCCCAGCTCATCCGCCAGGAAATCGGCGCTGAGGACCAGCCCGACGCTCTGATCTTCGCCGGTCCCAAGGCGATGCTGGAGGAGGACGTTCCCCAAGAGGCGCTAAAGGAAGTGGGCGACGTGGAGTATCCCGTCTTCTACATGAACTACAACCTGAACCCCCAGGCCAATCCCTGGCGCGATGCCATCGGGCGCGCGGTGCGCTTCTTCCGGGGGTTCGAGTACACGATCAGCCGCCCCAGAGACCTCTGGGTGGCGGTGACCGAAATCGTGTCGCGCATCGCGAGATCCAAGACCTCTCGCCGCGCTACCGGAGCCGGTTCGCCATGACCTCGCGCATGCGCTTACAGGCCGCCCTGCTGGCGGGCTTGCTCGCCCTGCCGTGCCTGGCTCAGGATCGCTTCGCCCAGAGCCTGGGGCCCTACGTGCCTTCCCCGCAGCCGGTGGTGGACAGGATGCTGGAAGCGGCCGCCATCAAGCCCGGCGAAACGGTCTACGATCTGGGCTGCGGCGACGCCCGCGTCCTGATCACGGCGGCGCGGAAGTTCAAGGCGCGCGGGGTGGGGGTGGAGCTTTCCGCCGAGCTGGTGAAGCGGGCCAACGCCCAGATCCGCGATCTCGGCCTTCAGAACCGGGTCACGATCATCCAGGGTGATCTTCTCGAAGTGGATCTGCACCCCGCCGACGTCGTCACCGTCTACCTGCTGACCAGCTCGAACGAGCGCCTCAAGCCCAAGTTGGAGTCCTCCTTGAAGCCCGGCGCGCGGGTGGTCTCGCACGATTTCATCATGCCCGGCTGGCGGGCGGCGCGGGTCGAGAAGATCGAAGCCCACGGCCGCACTCACACCATTTACGTTTACGAGATGCCGCCGGCCAAGAAGTGACGCGCGGGGCGACGGCGGCTCTTCTCCTGTTGCTGCCCTTCTCCACCGAAGGTCTCGGCCCCAGCGGGCCGGCGCTCCAGCGCCTCGAGCCCGAGCGGGTGGCCGCGGTCCGCGCTGCGCGCGAGCGCTTCACCCGCGAACGGGTGACGCCGGAGACGGCCAGCATCTACGAGGACCACCGCGCCACCCGCGATGAGGCCGGCGTCGGCAACGTCACCCTCCACGTCCTGGCGACGGCCCGCGAGGAAGCGGCCATGCGCGCGTCGCTTGCCGAAGGCCGCTCCTATGTGGCCCACGACTGGCTCTGCGATCCGACCGGTTTCTGGTTCGCCGCCAGCAACAACCTCGGCGTGTTTGAGATGGGCGACCGCGTGCCGCTCCTCGGCAAAACTCGGCTCGCGGCGCAGTTGCCGCTACCCGCGCGGCTCAAGCTGTTCCGCAACGGCGAACTGGTCCACCGGGCGGAAGGCGCCAAACTCGAGTTCGCCGCCACCGGGGTGGGCGCCTGGCGTCTGGAGGCCTGGCTGGTGGTGGACGGCGAGGAGCGCCCCTGGATCAGCTCGAACGCAATCTATCTCGAGGCCCCTTCACCCGACGCGATGCGGCTGCCCTCCTCCGCGCTGGCGCCCAACGTCGAGGCGAAGAAGGACATCGTTTACACCACCGGCAAGCCCGAGGACGAAGCCAAGCACAAGCTGGATCTCTACATCCCCGTGGGCCGCAAGAAGGCGCCGGTGTTCCTGTTCATCCACGGCGGCGCCTGGCGCTCGGGCGACCGCGCTATGTACGCGCCGCTGGGAAACCGCTTCGCGCGCGAGCGAATCCTGACGGTCGCGATCAGTTACCGGCTGGCGCCGCGGAACCCGCATCCGGCCCAGATCGAAGATGCCGCCGCGGCCTTCGCCTGGGTGGCGCGCAACATCGGCAAGTACGGCGGCGACCCAAAGCGGGTTTACGTTGGCGGGCATTCGGCGGGCGCGCACCTGGCCGCGCTGCTGGCGCTGGATGCGCGCTACCTGGCGCGGCACGGCCTGTCACCCAAACTCATCAAGGGCACCGTCGTCATGAGCGGCGTCTACCAGATCCGCGGGCTGGAGTCCGTTTTCGGCAAGGATGAACGAATCCGCACCGAGGCCTCGCCGATGTCGCACGTGAAGGCCCCGGCGCCGCCCTTCCTCATCACCTACTGCCAGTGGGACTACCTGGGCCTGCCGCTGCAAGCCCGCCGGTTCCACGCCGCGCTCCAGAAGGCGCGCACCTCCTCGCGGCTGGTGTTCATCCCCCGCCAGAGCCACATCTCGGAAATGGTCAACATCGTGAAGGACGACGACGCGACGGCGCGGGCGGTCCGGGCCTTTATGCGATAGGCGCTCACGCCCGCTTGAAACCGGGGACAAAACCGGGGACAGCCTGCATGTTCCCCGGTGTGCGCGATTGTTATCCCGGAAACATGCAGGCTGTCCCCGGTTTCCCGGTTTCCCGGTTTCCGGGTTTCCGGTTTCGGTTTGTTCACGCCCGCTTGGGCAACACCGCCGCGGCCACTCGCAGCACGTTGCCGCCGAGGATCTTCTGGATGTCGGCATCGGAGTGGCCGCGCTCGACCATGCCGACGGTGAACATCGGCCAGTTGGTCCACTCCATCGTGCGGTCCGCCGCCGACGATGGCCCCAGCGAACCGGACGGCCAGAAATACTCGAAGCGGGCGCGGGAACGCCGGCGCGGCGGGATCTTCTTGTACTCGGCGGCGGCCGCGCGCGAGGTGTAGGCGACGTCGGTGCCGATGGCCACGTGATCGGCGCCGAAGCGCTTTACGACGTAATCGATGTGATCGAGCATCGCGCGGATGTCGCCGCTGCGACCAAGAAACTGGGGTATCGAGCAGATCCCGATGTAGCCGCCGGTATCGACGATGGCGCGGATGACTTCGTCGGGCTTGGCGCGGATGTGCTGGTTGAGGGCCAGGCAGCTCGTGTGGCTGGCCACCATCGGGAGCTTCGAGGCCCTGGCCGCCTCCAGGCTGGTCCGCCAGCCGGAATGGGCCACGTCCACGATCACGCCTACCCGGTTCATCTCCGCGATCGCGGCGCGGCCCAGGTCGCTCAATCCGGCGTCGGCGGTCTCGGCGCAGCCGTCGCCCAGCATGTTCCGCCGGTTGTAGGTCACGTGCATCATGCGGATGCCAAGCTGGAAGAAGATGCGGACATAGCCCAGCTCCTCCGGCGCCGTTGCCCACTGCCCGGCCAGTGGAACGCCGTTGCCGGAGAAGTACAGGCAGCGCCGGTTCTGTTTTTTCGCCGCCACGATTGAGCCCGGCTCGGCCGCCTTGCGCACGAAATCCGGCAGCATGTCGGTGACGTAGGTGAAGCGCGCCAGCCGCTTGAGCAGCCGCAGCGGGTCCTGCCCTTCCTCGCCGGCGTTCTGGAGGATGCAGGTGACGCCGGCGGCCCTCCAGGCGTCCACGTACTCGGCCCGCTCGGCCGGGTCGGTTACGCAGCGGGTCATCGACATCTCTTCCTGCAAGTCCTGAAGCTCGGCCTCGGAGGCGCCGGCCTCGATGGCCGCGCGCACCGCATCGCCATCCGGCGCGGCGCGAGGGGAGAAGCCGTAGGACTCGACCACCAGCGAGCCGGCGTGAAGCTCGAGGCCGTGCTCAAGCGCGCGGCGGCTGGGCTTGAGCGCCTCGATCGCCGCCTGACGCGCCCGCTCGATGGCCTCGTTGGCGGCGGCCGTCTCGGCGGCCAGACCGAGTCCGGCAGCCGCCTGGAAGGAAGCACTGACGAAATGACGCCGGTTCACAATGAGATCTCCGCGCGTATAATACCACCGCTCGTGCTACCCTCGGAGTTCTATGCCCGAATTCGACGTGGCCGGCGTGGGCCTCAACGCCACTGACACGCTGCTGGTGCTGCCCCACTTTCCCGCTTACGCCGGCAAGGTTCTGTTCGAGCAGGAGATCCTGAGTCCCGGCGGGCAGGTGGCCAGCGCAATGGTGACCTGCGCGCGGCTGGGGCTGCGGGTGAAGTACATCGGCACGGTGGGCGACGACCAGCGCGGAGACCTTCAACTGGAGAGCCTGCGCGCGGCCGGCATCAACATCGATCACGTCCAGGTGCGGCAGGGCTGCGCCAACCAGTCGGCCTACATCCTAATCGACCGCGGCACCGGCGAGCGGACGGTGCTGTGGCGGCGGCCGGAGTGCCTGCGGCTGGACCCGGCGGCGATCACCGCCGGGCAGGTCACCTGCGCCCGGATGCTGCACATCGATGGTCACGACACGCCGGCGGTCGAGAAGGCAGCCCGCATCGCGCGCCAGGCCTCGATCCCGGTCACCGTGGATGTCGATACCATCTACCACGGCTTCGACCGCGTCCTGCCCTACGTGGACTACCTGATCGCCAGCTCCGAGTTCCCCGTCCAGTGGACCAACGAGAGCGACCCGTTCAAGGCGCTGGAGACGATCCAGAACGAATACGGGATGTATGTCGCGGCCATGACGCTGGGCCCGCACGGCGCCCTGGCGCGGGTCGAGGGCCGCTTCCTGTACTCGCCGGCGTTCGTCGTCAACTGTGTGGATACAACCGGCGCCGGCGACGTCTTCCACGGCGCCTTCTGTTATGCTGTTCTCAAGACGATGCCGTTGGCCGAGGCGCTGGACTTTTCGAACGCCATGGCGGCGCTGAATTGCACGGCACTGGGCGCCCGCGGCGGCATCCGCACCCTGGAGGAAGCGCTGGCGCTGATGAACCGGGCGGAGCGTCGGTCTCACCCGGATTTCCACAGCCGCACTCTGCGCGCATGAGCCGATGATCCCACTCCGCGATGCCGAGCCCAGCTACTCGCGGCCGCTGGTCACCGTCCTGATCATCGTGGCCAACACGGTGGCCTTCGTCTACCAGTTGTCGCTCGATCCCTTCTCGCGGAACCACCTGGTGGAGATCTACGGCGTGATTCCCGCCCGGCTGGCGCTGGTGCCGCTGCTGACCTCGATGTTCCTGCACGCCGGCTGGCTGCACTTCCTCGGTAACATGTGGTTCCTGTGGATCTACGGCGATAACGTGGAGGACATCCTGGGGCGGGCCAAGTACGTGCTGTTTTACCTGGCCTGCGGGGTGGCGGCGGGGATGGTTCACGTCGCCGCGAACCTGGATTCGCGCCTGCCGACCATCGGCGCCAGCGGAGCCATCGCCGGCGTGATGGGCGCCTACGTGGTGAAGTTCCCGCGGGCGCGCATCCGTACGTTGATCCCGGTGATCGTGTTTTTCACCGTCATAGAAATCCCGGCGATTGTGGTACTTGGCTACTGGTTCCTCATCCAAATACTTAGTGGTGTCACGGCCCATGGAGGCGGCGGCGTGGCCTGGTTCGCTCACGTCGGCGGCTTCCTGACCGGAGCATTGCTGGTGAACTTGATGCGCCCGCGCCCGGCGCATAGCCGGCGGAGGGACTTGCACTGGTGACGCCACCATCGTCACTGGACGTGCTGGCCGTCGCCGCCCATCCCGACGACGTCGAGCAGACCTGCGGCGGCACGCTGATCAAGATGGCTGAGATGGGCTACAAGACCGGGGTGCTGGACCTGACGGCCGGCGAGTTCGGCACGCGCGGCGACCCGGAAGTCCGGCTTCAGGAGGCGGAGGCAGCCGGCAAGCTGCTGCGGCTGGCCTGGCGTGGCAACCTGCGGCTGCCGGACGCGCGCCTGGAGAACACGCTGGCCGCGCGCCTTTCGCTGGCGGCCGAGATCCGCCGCCTCCGTCCGCGGGTGGCGATCCTGCCCTACTGGGAGGGGCGGCACCCGGACCACTACCGCGCCAGCGAGATCGGTTACGAGGCCTGCTTCCTGGCCGGGCTGCGCAAGCTCGACGAGCAGACCGAGCCGCATCGCCCCTTCAAGATCGTCTACTCTTCCCTCTATGCCAACGTGGCGCCGTCGTTCGTGGTGGACATCTCGGCGCAGTTCGAGCGGCGCATGGCCGCGCTGCTCGCCTACCAGTCGCAGTACGGCGCCTGCGAGGACGCCGCCGAGCTGTTCCCCTCCCCCGAGGAGATCCGCGAGCGGCTGGGCGCCATCGCCCGCTTCTATGGAAACCTCATCGGCGCCCGCTACGGCGAGCCATTCGTGGTCAAAGAGACCATGCGGGTGGACGACCTGGCGGCGCTGGGGGTGAGGAGCTTTTAGGCCTTTTCGCGCTGGGTGAAAACTGGTATAATCCTGGTAGAAAGAAGGTTGAAAGATGGTTCCTCTCAAAGCGCTGGCGGTCACGAAGGGATCCCTGGGGCGGCGGGTCGCTAAGGCCATGAACCCGGAGCGCACCCACCTGGAGTTCGCCAAAGAGGCCAGCTCGGCTGAGGCGAAGATCCGCAGCGGCGAGTTTGACGTGGTCGTGCTCGACTCGGCGGCGTTCGACTCCCTCCGGAGTGCGCGAACTTCCGAGGCCGCCGTCCCCGCGATCAACTACCCGGCGCGACGCATGCTGCCGATCCTGCACGACCCGAGCAGCGGCCGCCTCGACGCGAAGCGGATTGCGGAGTATCTGGGTGTGCCTGTCTCCTCGTTAGCGCGGGCTCTCGGCAAGAAGACCGCGGCCGTGCACAAGAGCCCGGCGGCCGCCTCACTACAAGATGAGCTTGCGCCCATCGCCCGGACCGTGGGGATTCTCCAGGAGTTTCTCCGCTCACCCGAGGAGATCCGCGCCTGGTTGAACAGCCCGCATCCCGACCTTGGGAATGAAACACCCATGAGCCTGCTGTTGGATGGCAAAGGCGTCGGTGTGGCCGACATGCTCGAGGCGGCACTGGCCGGCGATTTCTCGTGATCCTGCCGGAGTCGCGTCTGGAGGAGGCGCTCACCGGCGTTGCACCACCTCCGGTGCACGGCCCTTACAGCCGGTTCGTCGAGTTCCGTCATCTGGCGACACCCGCCAGCGGCGCGGCGCCGCTGTGGGGAATGGGCAGCCTCTTTCAACAGAGTACCAGCGGCTTCACCTTCGAGCGCATCGGAGGCGGCACGCCGCAGAATGCCGGGCCGATCGTGGTGAACATCATCGTGCGCGGCGCGAAGGAGTTCTTCGAGAAAGAGACCGTGCGCGTGGTGGTCGAGAACCCGCGCGCAGTGCAGTCGGCACCGATGACTGCGACGAAATCGAACGCGGGTCGGCGGGAGATGACGAGCCTGCAGTTCAGCCCTGGCTTGCTCACGGCATAAGGCACAGTTGCGCGCCGCTCTCAACCGCGAGCTTTTGGTCGCGTTGAGATTGCTGGTCGGGTTCGAATCTACGGTTTCCGGATGATGGCCGGTTATCCGCAGCTGGTTTGTGTCCTACTGTTTCTGGAGGACGATTTCGGCGGTATACATCATGGGCGGCCGGTCGGCGCGATTCAAGTCGTCGAAACCGTGCGAATACACCCTCATGACGTAACGACCCTTTTCAATACTCAGGGTGCCAGTCGCAAGCCCCCGATTGGTGTGGTCAGGATCAAAGAATTGGATCTGCACGGTGCCGTCCGGCAGCAGGATTCCAGTGACCTTGTCTTCAGGATCACCGCCCCGACCGGCAAAACTCCTTCCTTGCTGAAGTGTGATCTCTATATCGATGTCGTCGTCCCCACCATATATGGGGTTGTTAGTCCGGGCCAAAGCGTCTAAGAACATGCAGCCGTATATGCTGCCGGTCCACAGTCCCCTTAGGTCGGGAACCCGTTGAGGCCCAACCTGACCGTATAGAGAGTCTTTTCCGATAACCAGAAGACCAATGCCTGACA